>Ga0335078_10006217_pt1 | contig 17689 bp, 18 predicted proteins | sample Lox_Sample_32_FD_206711 | JGI IMG/M metagenome (GOLD analysis project Ga0335078, IMG submission 206711) | Soil microbial communities from Loxahatchee National Wildlife Refuge, Florida, United States - Lox_Sample_3.2 | ecosystem: Environmental > Terrestrial > Soil > Wetlands | place: USA... | reverse complement strand
AGGCGCTCACAGGCGTGACCCAGGTTGCAATCATCTTCGAAGGACTAGGAGTTCTGCTGGAACAGAATCTCATCGACATTGAACTGGTGAACAGCCTCTTCGGCCCGACCTTGGTAAGCCTGTGGGAGCCGATTCAGCCCGTCATTCAAGGGATGAGGAAGTCCTTGAAAGAGCCTTTCTTCTTCTCACACTTCGAGTACCTGTACAACCGCCTGGCCGAGTACAGGAGAGAGCACCCTGAGCCCCATTGAGCGAGGGTTACCGATGCGCGGGTTGGCGATCACTTGCTTAGAATGAGTAGGAGCGCCACTGCTTCTACCGTGTTTATGGGCGTGAGGACAGTCGTCCACTTGGCCGAGGAGTCGGCGTCGAATCCGTAGACGCGCGCAATTAGGGTGTTGATTATTGCCGGCGGCATTGTCGCAACGAAGACCATCTGAAGGTAGACTGCGGATCCAACTCCAAGGGGAAGCGCCAGCAGCAGGGCAAGAACGGGTCCAAGGGCGCATCGAGACAGAGCCGTGGTCAGAAACGGCCGAGAACCCGGCCCGAAGGTATGCCCCGACGCCGCGAGCGACCTGCCCAGGGCGAGGCCGAAATGAAGGAAGACGGCCGCAATCAGAGCGTTCTCGACCAGGTCGGCGCCTTCGACGAGGTTGTTTGACGGTGCCGCGGGCCAAATCACGTAGTGCAATAGCGCTCCCGCGCCAAGCGCAATCAACGGTGCCCCGCGAGCAATGGACACCCTTGCGCCTCCCCCAGCACCCGTCCTCAGGTGCTGCTGCAGGAGTCTGGCCACCACTATCTGAATTGCGCTGGTCGTTGCGGCGAAGGTCGCCGCGTAGGTGTAGGTGCCCATCATCACCTGGAGGATCGGGAACGGCAGGTTGATTGCATTCACAAACGCGCCGTTCAGAATCACCGTTCCGCGGACGGCCCCGCTCATCCCCCTCGACGCAATCATGAGGAGCGAGACGGTGGCAAGCGTGAAGACGGCGCTGAAAGTGACAATGCCGATGTCCTCAGACACGATTCCCCTTGTGACATAGATTACGAAGAAGAGCCCGGGCAGAGCAATCCATACATTCAGGAAGCCAATCGCGTCGGCGATTCGAGCCGGGGAGCGAGCGAGCGAAAGGAGAAACCCCAGACCCCCTGCCAGAAGAAAGAGGGCCGCCTGGTCAACTGGGTTCAACCTGCCGCCCCTGCACTCAGAAAGCGCGTTATACTCCTACCCTTCAGCTCGTTAGAGGGGTCGGAAAACAGGCAGTTTCAAGCGCGGGAATTAGTTTCCAGCCTTAATAGCGAACCGAGGTCGCAAAACGGAATGAAGGCTTGTAACCAGGCTGCCCGCTCCGACTAGAAGGATGCGATTCCCTGGTCGTATGTGTATCACTATCGTTTCACCGTCTCCGAACAGAGGGCCCAGGGCGGCTCGTTATTGTTTCACAGAACGTACTTTTCGCGTCTGTTCCATGGCTCCCTCGAGGCAAGAAGAAAATGACGCAGAACATCTCGCCTGAATACCCCAGAACCGCGTCCATCATCGCACTCGCCGGTGGCACGATCATAACGCTTACCGGCATCCTGTTCGTGGCCATCTCGGCTTTCGTCCTGCCGAACCTCACCTACGGCAATGTCAGCGTCCCACAGGGGCTCTCACCCTCGGCCATCCCTGGCCTCGTCTCCGGCTTCGTCGGCCTGATGGGGATCTTCGGACTTGTGTCGGGTGCCGTGATCTTAGTATCCTCAGTTGTACTCCTCACCAACCCTAGCCAGACGAGGACCTGGAGTGTGCTCATCTTGGTCTTCTCTGTACTGAGTTTAGTCGGCATGGGAGGTTTCATCGTTGGGGCGGTATTGGGGCTGGTGGGCGGCGCACTCGTATTGAAGTGGAAGCCCCCGAAGTTGCAGGCGTAAAGAGAAGGAAAGCTACCCCGGTTGGGGCCACGTGAAGGCCTTCTTCCGGGGCATCCCCCCGATTTGAAGTGTGAAGCGGCCGCCAGGGCGGGCCGTGTGGTGCTGGAAACGGTATCGTTTTCGTTTCACCGAACCGATTTACACCCAGCTGCGCTGTGTCCGGCCCATGGCAGTGAATGCAGCTGAGAAAGCGAGTTCGGCCTATCCCAAGACGGCAGCGCTTTTGTCCCTCATCGGGGGTATGATCATAGTCCTCGGGGGGGCGACATTCATCGGGGTCGCGTCCTTTGTCATACCACACATGGACCTCTCCAACGTCACTGTGCCTTCTGGAATGGACAGGGCCAGCCTGCCGGGTCTCATTTCGGGCGTGCTGACAGTGATGGGGGGCTTCGGGCTTGTGTGCGGAGCCGTCGTGTTGGTGTCAGCGACCATGCTGTTGGCACGGGTCGGTACGCGGAGGACATGGGGGATTCTGGTCCTGGTCTTCTCTGTGCTGAGCTTCATAGGCCTGGGGGGATTCGTCCTGGGGGCAGTCCTCGGTATCGCAGGAGGGGTCCTTACCCTCAGGTGGAAGCCGCCGGGATCCTAGATCCCAACAGGGGGAGGGAGAGGGGTTAACTCAGGACCAGGTGATAGCGGGGGGAGATGGACAAGCTCAAGGTTCTGCTGCTGGTGCTCGTGACTGCGGCAGGCGGCCTTGCAGTCTCCATGTTCATCCTCGCCCTGAGCGTCGCCCCAAACGAGTCCCCGCTCAACGTACTTGCGGGACTGATGACGGGCGGCTTCGCGCCCAACCTGACAATCCTCATCCCCCTTTCGACGCTCCTCTTCCTCTTCACACTGCTGGCAAGCGTGGTGGGGATCATCTACTTCCTCGTCCTCCCTGAGATGAAGAACTATGTGGCAGAAACGGGAGGTGGGAATGGCGCCGCCGCAGTTGTCCTCAGGACCCTAAAGCCTGACGAGAGGAAGGTGGTTGGCGTACTTGACGCGCATGGAGGAACCTACCTGCAGAAGTACATCACGAAGGAGGCAGGTCTTTCCAGGCTGAAGACACACAGGGTCATAGCGGCACTTTCCGAGAGGGGAATAGTGCGCGCTGAAAAGCGAGGGAACACCAACGAGGTCGCGCTGGTGCAATGGTTCCACGAGGGCATGCACGGCTCTGCTAATTAGTCTGGCGTAAACCTGCCTAGATCACTTCAGGCCTGAAATCTTCTCAGGGCGCAGGCGGTGAGTATTGTCCTAGGCGATTGAATGTGGTTGTCTCTGTTGGTCGGGCATGGCCGCCTTTGACATGGATAGCACACGCGCGATGCCATTCACCCAGGCTTCGATGTTCTTCCAGTCCCTATAGTCGCCGTCAGGCATCGATTCTCGTACAGCCTTGCTGCGACGCATGACTCTGTAGGCGAGTCCCATGGCTCCCCCGACCTTTTCGCTATGGAGCGATCCAAAGAAGACATAATGGTCGCGCGGCTTGGCGGCCTCGCACAGCTCGTTGATTTCCTTGGGCCCCGAGACCGCTACGTCACGGACGTCGCGTCCCTTGGGATCTTTCTCTTGAAGACCCACAGGCCCGCTACTGAACAACCAGACAGGTTTGTTGGTGAGGGCACTCTGGTTTTTCAAGACGAACTGCCTGGCCTCCTTCATCCAATGGAACATGTACAACGCGCTCCCCACCACAAACGCGTCGTAGTCCTGAGGCCTCTGGACCGACCTTACGTCGTGCACTTCAGCAGGAATCCCGGCCTCCTGGAGCTTTTGGCCGATAAACTCCGCTATGCCCTTTGTCGAACCGGCCTTGCTGGCATAGGCTACGAGGACTTTCACGGCACTTCAGCCTACTTTCCGCTCCGCTCCTCTTAAGGCGGGGACACGATTCTCAAGTCTGACGCGGACAGACCGTGAGGCTCGACGGTCCCGGAAGAGTGCCTGCAGGTTCTTGGTCCAGACGTTCCCATGATTGGATGTCGTATTGCCCGATGTCTCCTTGGCCGGATGTGTGCACCGAAGGAACTTCGAAACGGCGGCCACGATATTTCCCTACCGAGAACTCTTTTTGCCGAGAGGAGACTTAGTTACGCAGATTTCCGAAGGCTCGCAACAATTTCGTTGTGCCGACGGCATGCGGAACCATGGAAGCCGCACCTTCCGGAGGGACCGAGGCCGAGCGACTCATACCTGGTATACCCGTCGGGGAACACCGTCACCACGTTCTCGTACATTTTCTTGAGCCTCTTGGCCGCCAAGAAGTTTGCACCTGAGGACACTCCGACGCAGAACCCGAAGTCCTTGGCCAGCCGCTTTGATTCCGAGATGGCTTCGTCACTCTTGACCTGCATGACTTCCTCGATAACAGGGCTGAGGGTCCCTTCTTCGTTTCTGACCAACGCCGGGACGAATCCGTCGCCGATTCCACCAATTTCATGTAGGCCCGGCTCCCTGCCGCTCATGACGGCGGACTCCTCAGGCTCCACAGCCACGACGAAGATGTTTGGGTTGACTTCGCGGAGCGCCTTGGCTATGCCCATGAGCGTACCTCCCGTTCCCACTCCGGCAACGAAGGCTTGTGGAGACACGGATTCGGCGGTTAGCTGTCGAATTATCTCTTGGCCGGTGGTCTGGTAGTGGCACCGCGTGTTTAGCTCGTTCGAAAACTGGTCCGTGGTGAAGCAGTTCCCTTCTCTCACCATATTGTCCCGAATCCAGAGCGCCTGGAGGAACCCCCCTTTTGCTGGGGAGAGGATGAGCTCGGCTCCGAAGCCGCGGATGAGTTCCTTTCGCTCATCCGTCATGTTGTCAGGCATGATGATTTTCACCTCGTATCCTTTCTGCCTCCCGAAGTAGGCGAGCGCGATGCCTGTGTTCCCGCTTGTCGCCTCTGTGATGGACATACCCTTCCTTAGCAGTCCGCTCCTCTCACTCTCGTCAAGAATGAACTTCACCATGCGATCCTTGATGCTGCCAGTAGGGTTGACGCATTCGAGCTTGACGTGAATCCCGTCGACCTTGACCAGGGGGGTGTTCCCCACGTCAAGCTGAGCCTGGCTCATCCCTTTTTCGTGGACGGCGTCTCTTTTACGTTCGCACCCTAATGAGAGTCAGGGCTTCTTCATTTCGTGGTACATCCACCATGTCAGCCCTATTGCTATGGGGATGGCAAAGATCACCGCGACCCACTCTAGGATCGTAATCATCGAGCTCACGACGTAGTTCACAGTGAAGGTTGCGATGGGCATGTTCCAGTTCCCGTCAACGTAGACTTTGATGGCGAAGGCGACAAAGAACAGGAATGACACCCCGCCGCTGCTGCCCACCGAGCGGGAGCCTTTGCCCCAGTGGTAGCCCGCCCTCTCTTCGTTGGGCAGCCTTCTCCACCACATCCAAGCTGCAATGGCTGCTACCGCAACGGGAATGCCGACGAGCACGAGCTCCCAGAGGACGGAATAGATAATGAAGCTCACCAGGTTCCCCATGGTCCACAGGCCGAGCGGCGAAGGCACCAGGCTTGTTAATTGTGCGTTTCCAGTGAACCACCAGAAGACATAGACCCCCCAGGCGATGGCTGCAACGGCCGCCACCACGAAGACGGCGACGGCGGCCCAGTGTCTTTTCATTAATGCCCTCCAATCCGAGTCCAAAGTGCTCATGCGCCCGCGCCCGTGTGGTTGAACCATGTAAACAAATGCCACATGATCAGGCTCAGCGATGCTGTCTGGCGCCTCACGATGCCACGGTGCGCCTGTAGCGAGGCTTCATCCTGTGGCGGGTTGCTTGCTCGAAAGCATACGCGAGCCTGATCAGTGTCGGCTCGCTGTACGCCCTCCCCATGAAGGTGATACCAATGGGAAGCCCCAACACGAACCCCGCGGGAACCGTTATTGCGGGATAACCTGCCAACGCCGTTGGCTGTGAAGATCCCCCGAGCCCGTGATCTCCATCGACCAGATCGATGGCCCAGGCAGGGGATGTGGTAGGCGTCACCAGGGCATCAAGCCTGTGCTTGTCCATCACGAAATCGATGCCCTTCTGCCTGGAAAGGAGGCGGTCTTTCTTGAGCGCCTTCAGGTACTTGCGATCCTTCAGATTGGTGGTCTTCTGGGCCTTTAGGAAGAGGTCCTGGCCAAAGAACTTCATCTCCTTCCGCTTGTGCTTCTCATTGAAGATTATGACTTCCTTCAGCGACCGGACCTTGGAGGACTTCAGGTCGGAGAGATAGCGGTTCAGGTCGTCCTTGAACTCGTGGAGGAGCACAGTCATCTCGTCCTCCGATGATGTCATTTGCTTCGCAGTGGGTATGTTCGCCGGGTCGATTATCCTGGCGCCTAGCTTTCGCATTCTCTCGATGGCTGCCTCGGCTATCGCGTCAGCCTTGTCGCTGTAGCCGAAGTATCCTTCTCGCGGTATGCCAATGCGCGCCCGCCCTAAGCCATCACGGTCGAGGAACTTCGAGTAGTCGCGTTGGGTTCTGCCAACACTTGATTTTGTGGCAGCGTCGTCTTCGTCGACGCCTACCATGGCGCCGAGCAAAATCGCCGCGTCGGTCACGGTCCGGGCGATGGGGCCCACGGTGTCCTGGCTGTGGGCGACGGGGATGACCCCGGCCCGTGACACCAGGCCGAGCGTTGGCTTGATTCCGACCACACCGTTAATGGACGATGGACACACTATGGAGCCGTCTGTTTCCGTGCCCACAGCGACGCTGGTTAGGTTCGCCGCCACTGCCACAGCAGAACCCGAGCTGGACCCGCACGGAGTGCGGTCGAGCACGTACGGGTTGCGCACCTGCCCGCCTCTGGCGCTCCATCCGCTAGATGAGTTGCTCGAACGGAAGTTCGCCCACTCGCTCAAGTTCGCCTTGCCCAGGATAATCGCCCCAGCTTCTCGGAGCCTCCTGACGACGAACGCCTCGCCACGAGGGCGAGACCCCAGCAGCGCCAGCGACCCAGCAGTGGTCTCCATCCTGTCAGTCGTCGCGATGCTGTCCTTCAGGACCACAGGAATGCCGTGCAGCGGACCCCGCGGGCCTTTTTCCATCCTCTCGTCGTCAAGCCGCGTCGCTATTTCGAGGGCGTCGGGATTGGTTTCGGCAATCGAATTCAGTCTTGGTCCAGCCCTGTCGATTCTTGAAATTCGGCGCAGATAGACCTGGACGAGCTTTCTCGATGTGATCTTTCCAATCTTGATGACGGATTGAAGTTCCGGGATTGTCGCTTCTTCGATGCCTGGGTGCAACAGCTTTGGCATGGAGGCGGCGCATGAAGGATTGAAATCGTTTGCGGAGCCAAGTCGCACCCTAGGGGAAGTCTTCACTATCGGCGGCCGGTTCACTATCTCGGCATCCAGGATTGCCAAGAACGCGGGATCCTACGGATCCCGACAGTTCACCAGCCGCGCCACCAGTTTCTTTGCTTGAGGCCCCAGGAGGCCCAGATTGCACCCATGACGGCAATGAACGAGAGGAAAATAACAACGACAATGGCGAGGTTCTGGTAGGCGTTGTACGACCCGGCGTAGAAGAAGAGCCAGACAATGACAGCGATTATTGCGGCGAAGAACGAGAAGATGGACACCCCTACCCTCCACCCCATGCCTTCAGGTCCCGTCATGTGCCCCATTTCTGCTTCGGCCACGGCAGCGGCGCGCATGAACCGACTACTTAGGTCGTTCCCAGCTCCTTCGCGTCTGATCGTGTGTAAAGCCAGGGTGACAGCGGCCATTTTGAAACATTCGACGCGCCAACGACTTCTGACCCCGAGGACACGCATGGCTGCCCCAATCCTCAGCCAGTCACGAAGTGCTGATCAGGCAGCGGGAGCCCTAGGCCGCTGAGCCCTTGGAGAGCGCAATGAGGGCGCTCGCCAGTTCCTTCGGCCTTGTTATCATAGGCCAGTGGCCAGTTTCCATTACTCTGTGCGGGCCCTGCAGTCTGCCCCACTTCCCGGCGATTATCTCGTCCACAGGGTCCCCCGTCAGAGTGCAGAAGACATAGGCTTCCTTCACCTTGTCATAGTTCTTCGACAGGGTCACGGGATCTGTGGCCATCTTCATTGGCCACGGGGTGGCCATGGCCATCATCCACTTTCTGACCCTCCCTTGGACGTCTTTCCCGATGAGGTCCACAGTCTTCTCGCCAAGTGGGACCGTGAACGCGCCAGGAGGCTGAGCCCCGAATTCCTCGGTGGGGTCAAAGGACCCCTGCGGAGACCGAGTCCTTTTCGGTCTGAAGGAATCGAGGTATATGACCTTCTTCACGCTGTCGTGTGTTCGGTCGGCTACGACGGCCGCGACCTTACCAGCGAAGCTGTGCCCTACCAGAACGAAGTCGTCAAGTTCGTTATACTTGATTACATTCAGAACGTCCTGGACCGCCGTCTCCAGGCCCACATCCTTGTTGGCAAGATGCACCCTCTCGCCCATCCCGGTGAGCGTGACAGGATAGGCGGAATGACCTTTCTTCTCAAGATCTGGGACCACCTTCTTCCAGGCCCAGGCGCCGAGCCAGGCCCCGGGAATCAGGACGAATGTTGACATTACTTGGCTTTCATGAAAAGCGGTGAGTATAAGCTTAGAGATATCAACCCGCATAACCCAAGGTCAACCATGTTTGCTTCGTGCGCATCCGAGCTCACCCGGGAGGACACTCCCATCTCCCAGGCGCCACTGAAGAGATGCCCTATTGATTAGGGCCCTGAGTCCAAGCGACCATCGAGACGTCCAAGCGGGCCTGGGAGGAGCCTCAAGTCTGCATGGGGGCGACTAGCCGGTCTGCGTTCCGGGCTGCTCCGGCAGGGGTCCTGCACGCCTGTACCTGTAACGCTCATACAGCAGTTCAACGCCATACTTGTTGAACCTGAATGTCACCTCCAGCTTCGCTCCGGCGTCAAGGGTGTAGAATCGGGCCACCCCTTTCTCCTCCACCTCTGGAACCAGGACGATGTTCTTCCCAATGTCCTCACCTGAAAGCATGAGGAAACTCCCATTGATCTTTACTTCGGCGAATATCGTGTCTTTGTACGCCTTGTATTGCCCTTCTAGCTTCTTGAGGAGCGTCTCAAGCTTGACGGCGCGTAGCTCACCCGGGTCAGCACCGGCAAGAAGCGACTGGGCGATCATGGAGAGCCGCCCCATGCTGTACCCCGTGCCGTTGGACAGCAGAACGACTCCCGACTTCAGGTCCCTAATGTAGCTCATGTTGGCAGTGTAGCAGTCAACGGAGCCGCCGTGCCCGACCACCTTGTGGCCGTGGAAGTTCGGGATTATCTGAAGCCCGTAGCCATAGGAGTCCCCACCGTAGTACTCGACGGGCATCTTTCCGTAGGGGGTCTCCATCTTGGAGAGTGTGTCCTTGCCTATTATCCTCTTGCCTTCGAACTCGCCCCCGTTGATGTACATCTTGACGTAGTTTGACAGGTCCATGGCGTTGCTGACTATTCCTCCCGCTCCTCCGCTCCCGTAGGGGACGGCTATTGGGGACACTCTCGCGCCCCTGATCAGGTAGGGAGTCGCTACGTCTGGGTCACGGCTGATGTCCGCCTTTTCGAGGAACGTCCTGTTCATCCCCAGAGGCGTCAGTATCTCCTCCCTGACGAATTCGAACCAGGGCCTCCCGCTGACCTCGGCTATCACTTCCCCCAGCAGAACGAACCCCTCGTTAAGGTAGAAGAGCCTCTTGCCTGGCTCCGCTTCGGCCCAGTCGTCAACGTCGTCCATGAATGACTGCATGTCCCCAAGGCTGGATATCGGGAGCCAATGATTGTACTCTCCGAAGGCGCTAAAGAGGAGCACCTCGAGTGAGCCCAGGCCTGGAATCCCGCTGGTGTGGCTAAGCAGGTGATGAATCTCTAATCCTTGGAAGGTCTTGGGCCTCAGAGGTAGGAACTTGGTGATTGGGTCGTGGAAGTCAATTTTCCCAGCCTCGACCAGTTTCGCGACGGAAAGGGCCACGAAGGACTTCGTTATCGAGCCTATGCCGTAGAGCGTGCGCTCTGTCGCAGGGAGCGCCGCCGAGACGTCCTTGTACCCGAAGCCCCTGGCGTGCACCACCTCTCCGTCCTCGATTATGGAGACAGCGATGCTGGGGAGCTTGGTATCGCATAGCTTGCTGAACGCGATGCCGTCAAACTTCTGGTGGTCAAAGCTGGACATGACGTGCTTCTCCGGAACTACTCGATAAAAGTGCTCTCGACAGCCTGGAACTTGGGCACCTGATTTGCGATAGGACCAGCAGGTTCATGGAGGTCCTGGACTGAACTCGCCTAATAGCCGCTTCTTTGCAGCCCTGCGTAGTCAAAGACCATGACACCATCGCTGTTGCTGAGCGCATACTGGAATTGTGACTGGTAGTCGGACAGGCTCGAAGTGGCGAAGACACCAACCGAAGCGATTGTGCCGTGCCTGATGTACTGCTGAGAGGCCACCCCGTAAGTCTCGAGAATCAAGAGGTCAGGCTTTAGGGAGGAATTCATGTCTGTCGTGGTGACAGCCGTCTGGCAGTGGCAGGGAGCCAGGTCGGAGAGCAAGCTCTCCTGCTCCGCGAGGCTCAACGTCGACATATCCAGGCTTATGCCGTCTTCACCGAGGCCGAATATGCTCGGCACGGACTGTGACGAGTTGGTCAGATACAGTGCGAAGAAGATCTTGAGGCCTTGGGCGTGGGACTGGTTCGCGAAGGAGCTAAGATCGTTTCCCGTGAAAAGGAGCACCCCTTCCCTGTAGACTTGGAAAAAGACTGTGTTGAAACCGTGTGAGGAGGCGAACGACAACATCGCTCCGAGGTTCGATCCGTTGACGACGCCGTTCCCCTGGTTGACATAGAGGATGACAGGTTTTGCAGGGCCCCCCTGCGTCTCGAAGAGAACGAAGCCGACCAGGGCCGCGAGGAACACAGCCACCGCGATGTACAGGGCAGTCCTTTGAGCTCCCTTTTTCCCCCTCCTTCGCATAGGTGGCCGCCCCTACCACTTCTCGGAGCGCTTCAAGATGAATGCGTAGGCGTTGTCGTTCAGGATCCCTTCGGCCTGCCGGGCAGTCAGGCCCGATCTCTTCAGCGCTACCCTGAAACGCCCGAGCTTGGAAAGGTCGCCGAGCCCGACAGGGGTGCTCTGCATCCCAAGGTAGTCTGTGCCCAGGGCTGGGAGAGACTCCCCTCCGAGCTCGATCATGTGATTGGCATGTGTCGCCAGCCTCTCAGGAGTGAACGGTTCACCGATGCAACTTCGGATGAAGGTGAGGCCCACGATTCCGCCGCGTTTCGCAGTCCGCCTGATCAGGATGTCTGAGATGTTCCTCTTGCTCGTCTGGACTGCCAGTGAATTGGAATGGCTGAAGAACGGGGGCGCTTCAGAGACCTTCAAGGTATCGGAGGACGTCTTCGGAGAAGAGTGGGAGAGATCAACCATGACGCCGAGACTGTTCGCGAGGGCGACCAACGCCTCACCTTCTCCCGTGAGGCCGTAATCCTTTGCGGAGAGGCAGGAGGCTGCGTACTTGTTGTCATAGTTCCAGGTCAGCCCTATTGACCGGACGCCCAGATTGTAAAAGACACGCAGGTCTTCGGGCTCACCGAATGCCTCGCACCCTTCGATGTGCATGACGATGCCGGTGGCCTCCCCAAGGTTCTCGATGTCCTCTTTTGTCCTGACGATCTTCAGCGCCTTCGGGTAAAGCTCCTCAAGAGCGTAGTAGATCTTGACCAGCTCGATGGCCACGTCCCTCGGGGATGCGAGGGCGGAAGAAGGGGCCCATACCCCATACATCTTCTGCATGGCCGCTATCTTCCGGAGGTTGAGGCTCCCGACCAGAGGGAAAACCGAACCGAGGACAACCTTCATCCCGACCTTGCTGTATTTGGGTATGTCCGCGTGCCTCCCCCTCACGTCTTCGTTGAAGGGCCTGATTTCGGCGGATCCCCCCATAAGGAAGTGGTATCCGATGTCTTCGTGGAGGTCCACCACCATGGGCGGAGAGTGGTCTTCTCCGCGATTTAACTGTCTTCTGAGCGTCCGTAACCGGGAACCAGTGTGTGAGTTAGCCCGTTGGCTTCCGCGGAAAGGCGGCGCGCCGAAGGATGTGGTTCCTGAGCTGGCGCAGGCCAAAGCCTTCGATTGCCGAAACCTTGACCAGGTCGAGGTCGCTGAAGAGGTGGTCTTCTTCGATGTTCGAACGGCCCCTGTCGGGGAGCAGGTCCATCTTGTTCAGCACCACCAGGATTTTCCCCGAGTCGACCTCCAGCTCGGAGAGGGTCTGCCTGCAGCTGAGGAACTTGGTCCTGATGCTCTCGAAGGGCTCGCTGGCATCCACCATAAGGAGCACCATGTCTGCGTACCTTAGCTCATCAAGGGTCGACTTGAATGACTCCACCAGATAGGTGGGGAGCCTTGAGATGAAACCTACGGTATCGGAGAGGAGAATTTTGTTTTTCGAGTTGGGAAACGTGACCATCCTTGTGGTGGTGGTGAGCGTGGTGAAGAGGTTCGGGGAGGCCTCCTTGGACTCGGTGGTCAGGCGATTGAAGAGGGTGGTCTTCCCGCTGCTCGTGTAGCCCGCCAGGGACACGAATGGCACCCCCAGTTTCCTCCTCTCGGCCGCGTGGAGGTCCCTGACGGTCCTGCTCTTCTCCAGTTTCTCCTTGATGAACGTCATCTGCCTTCTCAGCGCCCTGAACTTCACGTCGACGGCGTATTCGCCCATGCCCATGAAACCCGCCTGCTCCCCCCTCACAGAGTAGCGCACCGCGTCCCTGGCCCTAGGAAGGGCGTAGCGCAGCTCGGCGAGCTGGACCTGCAGCTTGGCTTCGGTGGTAGTCGCCCTCCGTGCGAATATGTTGAGGATCAGCCGCTCCCTGTCTATCACCTGGGCGTGGGTCTTGGCGGAGAGCTTGTTCGCCTGGGCAGAGGTGACGCTTTCGTCAACAATGATTGTGTCGGAGTGTGTCTCCTCAACCATCCCCTCCAGCTCCTGAGCTTTCCCTACCCCAACGCCGTACTCCGACTTGATGATGTCCCTCTGCGTGACAATCCTGCTCACTTCATAGCCAGCCGCCTTGGCTAGCTCCGTGATCTCGCGCTTGGCGAACTCGTCGGGATAGGTGACGAGAATCGCCTTGTTTCCTTGGCTCGCGCTCAAAGGGTCGAGGAGATGGCACCAAAGTCGCCCGTAAAACGATTGCCTCTCGCTCACGTTGATGGAAGCGGCGTGAAACCCATGTGGGGGATTGATATCTCTGAGCGGGAATTCCGTGTTGAATCGAGAAGTTTACCACCGGACACGAGCAATCCCGTCAACCATAATTCGTAATACCTTGAGTGTTGAAGAGGCTACGTGCCCCGATATCTCGACATCCACAGGGAAATGAAGGGTGTCAAACTGAAGGACGTGGAGGAGGCGCACGCGAAGGATCTCAGAAGGCAGGGCAAGTATGGAGTGAACTTCCAGAAGTACTGGCTGGATGAGGAGAAGGGAACCATATTCTGCCTGTCGGACCCCGCCCAACAGAGAGGCCATAGTAAGAGCGCATGGAGAAGCCCACGGCCTTCTGCCTTCGGAGACATTCGAAGTTCAGGAAGGGAGTTAGGGACTCCCCTCCTTTCTTTTCGAACAAGGGGGCCCCTGTGTTTCTAGGTGGGGACCACCGAAGTCCCCATGAACTTGTCGCTGTACTTCTGCTGATAGCCCTTCGAGACAGCCAGTCCCACTATCACGTCCAGGAGCAGAAGCAGCCAATAGATCTTGCTCAGGTTGCGGATGAATGCTTCCCCCAGGTTGGGGTTTGAGCCCGACTTCGAAACCACCTTAAGGTGGAAGAAACGTTTGCCGAAACTCGCGCCGTAAGTTGATTCCATTACCATGTTGTACAGGATGAAGAGAAAGTACCAAATTATCGAGACGAACCCACCGACGATGATTCCGAATGGCGTGAAGCCGCTGATCGCCACAAAAACAGCGACTATGACAGTGATGATCACCAGGGGGATGAACACTATGAGCGCGTCCACTATGAGAGCGAGCAGCCTGTTCAACCAATAGCGCTGGGCGGTAGATTCCTTCGTCAGTGCGTCTATTCCACTCAAAGGAGACGCTTGGGCCTGTCCGGCCGGCTGGGCTGTAGCTGCTCCAGAGGCGGTGGCCTTGAGCGGTGCGCCGCAGCTTGGGCAGAACGCCGCCCCGTCCGGGACCTGCTGTCCGCACTTAGGGCAGAACACGTCGGTGCCTCGACGGGGAGGATATTGCTGGGGCTATTTATTGCATAGGAGAAGATTTGACCGTGAGAAGTCCACGCGAGAATCGCCAAGATGAAATAGAGGATGTTGAACCGGAACGTCACTACGCCGATGAAATGACCGTCGACAGAAGAATGCAGCTCGAAGTTGACCGGAGCGTATGGCAGCGTAACATCATGGATGATCCCGAAAATGGGCACCAAAGAATCCAGGAGTCGGCCACTGACCGGATTTCCAGAGTCACTGAGCACGAACCCGGTTCCGCTACAGCATGGCGAGGAGTACCCCTGCTGCTATTCCCGCCGCAGGAAAGACAATCCAGCTCAGTGCCACGAAGAAGAATGGCTTTACGGAGAAGAACTTCGTCTTGTAAGATAGTCCCGCTCCGAATACTGCCGAGTTCTGGACCATTGTGTTGGCCATGGGAATCCCGACTAGAGTGGATGCCTCGACGAGGATCGCTGACGTAAGCATTGAGGACATCGCATTAGAGTATCCGAGATCGAACATGTCTGACGTCACCCTCCTGATCTCTCCCGCACTCAGGAAGAAAGTGCCGATGAAGACACCTGCAATCGCGAGTGGAATCGAGAACCCTCCGAAGCCCTCTACGGCGACTATGAGCCCTATTGTGTTCGCACCAAGCGTGAATGCGAACATAAACGATACCAGAATCAAGAGCGCCTTGTACGCCTCGATCTTGTCCCAGAAGTCGTTTGTCCCAAGCTTGGTTGCGAGTCTAGCAATCAGGGGAGCAGCTACCAAGGCAGCGGCCGGCGCAACTATCCACGCTGATATCATGAAGAAGAAGTAGGGAGTGAAGGCCAGAGCGACACCCGCGAGAAGAGCCGGCAGGATGTGCGTGAGGGACAGAGGCAGCCTTGCGAAGTGGGCGACGAGAAAAAGCGCCAGTGTTATCGTAAGCACGATTAGAAGGGTCTGAGAGGACAGCCCTTTGGCGAGGTTGTTGGCAGCAGATGCCATGCTGGTTCCCTGGAAGAACAGACCCAGCGAAACCCCCGCAACTTCTATCACCAGGGCAGTTCTGGTCTTGACAATGTTGGCGCCGACCAGATTGCCAATGCTTGCCTGGGCGTTGTTCCCTGAGACCAAGAGTATCAGGAGTGATGCGACACCAAGCAGGAGCAGCGCTATTGCGTCCACGCGTTCACCTGGAAATGGTATTCGCGATTGCCAATATCAGGTCCGACATGTCTTCCATGCCATCCTGGATGTCGTCCAGTTTTCTCAACACCTCGGTGTAATGTTGGAACGAGAAGTAGTCGAAGAGCTTGGCGTTCTTGTACATGCCATCGAAGCCAGAGTCCTTGAGCTCGTCTCCGGCTTCCTCGAGCTTCTCGATCTCCTTCCTGCAGGACTTGACCTCATCCATGCCGTTCGCATCCAAGAGCCTTCCCAGTGCCGTCAGTTGTTTGTCCGCCAAGTTCACCATCCCGATGAATGTCTCCGTCATCTTGTCAAGCATTGGGAGTTCAACAGCGCTGGTGACAGTCCTGTTCACTTCTCGTGCGACGAAGTAGTAATCATCGAAGACGGTATCCATAAGGTCAGTTACGTGAAGGAGGTCTCTCAGAACAGCGGGATTGATGGCACCGTTCATGATATCCTCGCTGAGGTTGAACGTGAGCTCGTCGCTCTGCCTTTCGAGCGCCCTCATGCTTTCCAACACGCTGGGGTCGGCCAGACGCTCCTGAAACAGCCTGGTGGCAAGGGGAGTTTCCTCCCGCGCCTTGTCTGCGAGGGCCTTCAGCCTCTCAAATATGCCTCTCTCGCCTGCCACAAGAAACCTGATCTTCATTTTCCTTCACTTCTCAGAAACCTGTACCCTGTAGGGTCAGACGCCACAGCGAGCGTCGAACCCCCCATCGAAGGCCCCCTATCCTTCCTGGTTACGGGAAGGAAACTGAACTGAACCAATGCATGGAGGGCTGGACCGTCTCCCCTTATGTCTTCGGCCCGTGGAGGGCCGGCTGGATTCCGCGAACGCGATTCGGCTTCGACCTTGCGCTCATGCACCCGTCAGAGCCAGGACTCCTAGCATGACGAGTATCACGGCGCCAATCTTGCGGGCACCCGCCCACCACCCAGTGACTCTCTCAGGAGGAACCATTCCAGGGTGAATGCGAATCAGGATCGCACTATAGAGGAGAACCACAGTCGGCTGAATGGCGCTCAGGCTCGAGGCGAGAACCACGGAACCGAACGAGAAGGCGGAGTAGAGGAGTATGAACCCCAGGGTCGAGAGAGCCGTGGTCGCGGCTATCAGAAGGAAGAGCCGCTGGTCGACCTTCCTTACAGCGGCTGCGAGCCTCCTTGGCCAAATAGCGGCAAGGACGGCCGTGCCGCCGATCTCTCCCACGAGGAACCAGAAGAAGTACGACCAGAGGTCGACGTCCTCCAGAGCGGACTTGCTCGCGACCCTGGCCACAGCAGAAAAGAATGCGTAGACGAGGATGATTCCGAGCGCGACGTTCTTTGAGTCGATCCTCCTGTAAAGGACCAAGAACGCGCTCAGGATGAGGAAGAGAATTCCGACGTAGTTCGTGATGGAGAGCTCCTCGCCAAGGAACACGAAGGCTAGAATGGCCACGAAAAGCGGGCTGGTGTAGATCAAGGAGACGACGCTGGTCCCCTGTTCCTTCATCATTGCGTAGTTGTACAGGACAAACAGGAAGGCGAAGGCGAAACCGATGGAGGCCCCCACGAACCAGGCCTCGAACGAGAATGAGACTCTCCACACGAGAAAGACTCCTGCGGCGACCGGGATGACGAACCAAGCCGAGATAATGTCGTAGGAAATCGGGTCGTTGAGTCGTGCGTGCAGGACGTAGTTGTCTATCACGTTAGAGACGGCGAGGCAGAACGGGACCAGCAGGGAGAACAGCCAGAAGTAGTTCACCGCGATGTTCGGCGCGTTCTGGCGCCATTGATAAGATGGACGCCGCAGATCTCGTATCATCGCCTAGGGGAAGCTATCGGGCGAGCCTGAAGAAACGGCTCTGTCTGAAATGCGTTTAAAGTCTCTGGCCACCGCCCAAGAACCACATGGCACATCGTTGTCCGAACTGCAAGAAGAGCGAATTGCTCCTGGTAAGCGAAACGACCGACGCGGTCGGGAAGAAGCGCTACCGATACAAGTGCCCTAACTGCGGCGAAACTTGGCCGTTCTGACTAACCTAGCTCCTGACCTTCGGCTCGTAGAGGACTAGCTGGTTCCCGGATTTCCTGAACTTCATCTGCTGGGTTGCTGCCAGGATGGCCGGTTCGTTGAAGGCGTTAATCAGTTTCCATTTGGACCTTAGGACGGCGAAGACCAGCCCCTTGTCCACGAAGACGAGATGTTTGAAATTGACCGTATGGTTTCCTCACGCTCCCCTTGCGCTCAAGCGGGCGGTCGGTATGTCTCCGCCAGACACCTAGCGGTGCAGTTTTGAACACATAACCGGGTCTTCTGGTAGACTTTCAACGGAGATTTGTAGGACGCAGAGCCGACGTGCATGAAACGCTTATTTCAGCAC
>Ga0335078_10006215_pt1 | contig 17692 bp, 13 predicted proteins | sample Lox_Sample_32_FD_206711 | JGI IMG/M metagenome (GOLD analysis project Ga0335078, IMG submission 206711) | Soil microbial communities from Loxahatchee National Wildlife Refuge, Florida, United States - Lox_Sample_3.2 | ecosystem: Environmental > Terrestrial > Soil > Wetlands | place: USA... | reverse complement strand
CGACAAGCTGGTGGGGCCGTTGTAGGTGAACCGGACCGTGGACTTGATCGTCCGGACCCTGGCGTCGGAATCGGTCTCGCACACGACCGCGTGTCCCTTGTCGTCGCGTTCGAGGGCATGCATCCCCTTCAGCCCGCCCTGCCACTCGGGCGCCCGCTCCACGTCCTCGACGAGCGCCCACACCTGTCCGAGCGGAGCATCGATCTCGGCAGTCGAACTGCCGGTCACCATCGACATCGCCATCCTCCCGTCTGCCTGCCCGAGGAATCCTGCGTACCCTCGCACAGATACCCGCGGCTACGGTGATCCGCCAGGGGCCTTCGTCCCGTGGACCCGGGCCGGATGGTAGAAAGTTACCGATGAGTAGCATGCGGCCGCCCGGCCGTCTAGGCTTCGGTGGGGGTGACGGAATGACCGCCGAGAGCAGGTCCCGAAGGCTGAGGATGCGATGAGCACATTCGACTACGACGTTGTGGTCATCGGGTCGGGCTTCGGCGGCAGCGTCACGGCATTGCGGCTGGCGGAAAAGGGGTACCGGGTCGGTGTAGTCGAGGCCGGCCGGCGCTTCGACGATCCCCGTGATCCGGTTCCCGGGCGGCGGCACCGCGCGCTGCCCAGGACCTCATGGCGCAGCCGCAGGTTCCTGTGGGCGCCGCGATTCGGCATGACCGGGATCCAGCGCATCCACCTGCTCCGCGGCGAGAAAGACTCGCGCGTGCTCGTCCTGGCCGGCGCCGGGGTCGGCGGCGGCTCGCTCGTCTACGCCAACACCCTGTACCGGCCCGCCGGGCGGTTCTACGACGACCCGCAGTGGCGCCACATCACCGATTGGCGCACTGAACTCGCGCCCTTCTATGACCAGGCCGAACGGATGCTCGGCGTGACGGCCAACCCGACCATGACGCCCGCGGACGTGGTGATGAGAAAGGTCGCGGACCGGATGGGGCGTGGCGACACGTTCCATCCGACCCCGGTCGGCGTGTATTTCGGCGACACGCCGGGTGCGCAGACACCAGATCCCTATTTCGGCGGCGCCGGGCCGCGCCGGACCACGTGCACCGAGTGCGGTGCGTGCATGACCGGCTGCCGCGTCGGCGCCAAGAACATGCTGACAGAGAACTACCTCTACCTTGCCGAGCGGGCCGGCGCGCGGATCATGGCGATGACCACGGTGACCGCCGTGCAGCCGCGGCGAGGCGGAGGCTTCTCGGTCGAGGTCACGCGCACCGCAAGCCCGCGCCGCCAGCGGCGCACGCTGGCGGCGCAGCAGGTGGTGTTCGCGGCAGGCACCTATGGCACGCAGAAGTTGCTGCACGCCATGAAGGCGACCCGCCGCCTGCCGCGCCTTTCCGCGCGGCTCGGTGTCCTCACCCGCACCAACTCCGAGGCGATCCTCGGCGCGTCGCGTCAGCGCTACCGCGGCGACGACTACAGCCGGGGTGTCGCGATCACCTCGTCTTTCTTCCCCGACGAGGACACCCATATTGAGCCGACCCGCTATGGCCCTGGCAGCAACGCCATGGGCTCGCTCGGCACGCTGCTTGTCGATGGCGGCGGGCGTACGCCGCGATGGGCGAAGTTCCTCGGCCGGGTCGCGATCCGGCCCTGGGAGCTTCCCAAGGTGTTCAATCTTCGCCACTGGTCCGAGCGGACGGTCATCGCGCTGGTCATGCAGAGCCGGGACAATTCGGTAACGGTGCGGGCCAGGCGCGGGCTGCTGGGCTGGGGCATGCGATCTGCGCACGGACACGGTGAGCCGAACCCGGTCTGGATCCCGGCCGCGCACCGGGCCACGCGCATGCTGGCCGAAGAAATCGGCGGGTCCGCCTTCGGCGGCTGGCTGGACCTGTTCAACATCCCGATCACCGCGCATTTCCTCGGCGGATGCGCGATCGGCGACTCCTGCGACACCGGGGTGATCGACCCGTACCACCGCGTCTACGGGTACGACGGCCTGCATATCGTCGACGGCTCGGCGGTTTCCGCCAACCCAGGCGTGAACCCGTCGCTCACGATCACCGCCCAGGCCGAGCGGGCCATGGCAATGTGGCCCAACCGCGGACAAGCCGACCCCCGGCCCCCTCTTGGCGCCCCGTACCGGCAGGTGGCGCCCGTTGCGCCGGATAATCCCGCCGTCCCCGCGGCCGCGCCGGCCGCGCTGCGCCTGCTGCCACCGCTCAACGCCTGATCCGCGCGGCGGCGGCGCAGGCCAGGACGGACGGGCCGAGCCGGGCAGCGAGGCGGATCGTGGGCCACGCCGCGGAAGAAGGGACGTTCGCTGGACACGCACCACCGCCCGTTCGGGATAATGGGGTTTTTCTAGGAGGAACGGGATGGCTGAGCCGGATTACCGGGCCTGTGCGGCGGCGGGACTCGGCGCGCTGCACAAGTGGTACAACGCGTCGACGGGGCTGTGGCAGAGCACGGGCTGGTGGAACGCCGCCAACGCGCTGACGGCCGTGGTCAGGTACACGAAGTGGACGGGGGATACGACCTACCAGGGGAATATCCAGACGACGTTCACGGCCGCGCGGAAGCAGCACGCCAACTTCATCAACAACTTCTACGACGACAACGGGTGGTGGGCGCTGGCCTGGATCGAGGCGTTCGACCTGACCAGGGACAGCCAGTACCTGCAGGCCGCCCAGACGATCTTCACCGCGAACGTGGCGGCCTGGGACGCCGTCTGCGGCGGCGGACTGTGGTGGAACTCGGCCAAGAACTACAAGAACGCGATCGTCAACGAGCTGTTCCTCACCCTCGCCGCCCGGCTGCATCAGCGCACGCCGAACGACCAGACCTACCTGAACTGGGCGCTGCGGGAATGGGAGTGGTTCAGCTCGAGCGGCATGATCGGGCCGGACGGCATGATCAACGACGGGCTCACCTCGGCCTGCGCCAACAACGGCCTCCCCACCTGGACCTATAACCAGGGCGTGGTCCTCGGCGGCCTCGCCGCGCTGTACGAGATCACCGGCGACGCCGCCTACCTGCAGCAGGGGGAGGCCATCGCCAACGCGACGCTGAGCAATCTGGTCACGCCGAAGACGGCGAAGGTCCCCGGCATCCTCGCCGAGCCGGGAGAGACGGCCACGGCGGGCTGCAACGGGGACCAGGTGCAGTTCAAGGGCATTTTCGCCCGCAACCTCTTCGACTTCTTCCAGCAGAGCCACCAGCAGGCCTACAGCGCGTTCCTGCTGGCCAACGCCGCCTCGATATGGAACAACAACAAGAACGCCGCGCACCAGTTCGGCGCGCACTGGATGGGGCCCTTCGACAAGGCCGACGCCGGCCGGCAGAGTTCGGCCCTCGACGCCCTCATCGCCGGCGCCGCCCTCACCGCGTAGCCCGGCCCAGCCGTAACGCTGGGCCGGGACCAGGCACGGTTACCCGCGGGAGGCCAGCACCGCCGTCGCCGACGGCTGCACCGCGTCGGCCGCGGGCTTGTCGGCCAGGATGGCGCCGCCCTTGACCAGCCACGAGAAGCCGAACGACATGATGGCCAGGGTCTCGAACCAGTACAGCCACTGCGCGAGGTGCTGGATCGAGGCCGGCCAGAAGTTCTGCGCCAGGGCCAGCACCACGCCGGCCAGGATCGCCCAGGCGCATGCGGAGTAGATCCGGTTCCTGAGCATCTTCCTGGCCGGCTGCGGACCCTGCGGAACGGTATACCTGAACAGCAGCGCCAGTCCCATCCGCCGCAGATCCTGCTTCCAGCCGCGTCCGGCATCTGAGTTAGTCCTGGTGAACAGCAGCGCCATCAGCGCCTGCGACGTCAGGGCCACCCCGGCGAAAACGGGGTGGACGTGGCCCACCCATGCTGGCTTGAATGACGGAGACGAGGTCGGGAAGAAGGCCACCCCGATGGCCGCGACGCCGGCCACGTTGGTGATCGCCGAGTCCAGCCGGTCGTATCCGTTGTACGAGATCAGGAACACGCCGAGCACGCACAGCGCGGCCACAAGGACGTTGCGCATCGGCGAGTAGTAGTAGCCGCTCACCGAGCCCGGTACCGGGCTGCTGAGGACGATGACCCCCGCGCGCAGGCCAAACGGCAGCAGGATGGCGATCCATCCCACCGTCCTGCGCAGGTTCAGGTACGAGATGACATAGCTGCTTGGTTCGGTTCGCTGGTTCATTTCAACCCCTTTGCTTCCCCCTTCACTCGTCACGGAGGAGGCAGCTCCCGGGCAGATACACCAACCTGCCGCCCGGGGTTGACACGGCCTAGGCGTTCAGGCCACCTGCCGCGCTGAGGGCTCTCATCCGGCGGACGTGGGTACGCAGCGCCTCGCGCGGATCGGCGCCTTCCCGCTCACGCACCCGGTATCGCGCGGCAGTGCGGGCTTGCACGGCGACCATGAAGTAGGGCAAGGCCCTGCGTTCCAGCGTGGTCAGGTCGAACGCCCGCAGGAAGATCGTCGCCGCTTCAGCGCCGCTTACCGTGCGCGCGCCGCCCGGAGGGCAGAAGCGGGAGACGGCGTATGCGATGTCCTCAAGGCGGAATCCGTGATGAACCACGTCGAAGTCCAGCACCGCCCGTACCTGATCGCTGGCGAAGATCACGTTGCCGGGATGGAAGTCTGCGTGCAGCCAGGCACGGGGCATCTCCTCAATGACCGCGAGGGGAAGCTCCCTGGTCAGTGCCGTGTGCCAGTGGTCAAGGAAGTCCAGCTCCGCCTCGACGCCTGCTCCGGCGAACATGCGGCGCAAGCCTGCGATCTCTTCCTTCCCGCGAGCCCACCACGTGAACAGGTCCGGGATCGTCTCGTCCCCGACCGGTCCGGCGTTGAAGCCAGCCCCGGCCTCGTGCATGCCCGCCAGGCACCGGGCCGCGGCTCGCAGTTGCAGGCGGCTGTCGAACCGGTAGTGGTGCCCGTCGACGAAACGGAACATGACCCACAGCGCACCCGGGCCGCTCTCGACGCATCGCTCGCCCGTCCGGCTGGCCACGACCCGCGGCACAGGAATACCGCGCCGTCCGAGATGCTCCTGGAAATCGAGCTGGAAGACGATCCTGTCGCGCCGGGGATTGCGCCTGTGTCCGCGCAGCACGTACCGCGCGCCGGCCGAATCCTCCACCAGGACGTTGATGTTCCTCGCGCTCTTCGGGAGCCTGCCTACGAGGCGAGGGCGCGCCAAGGGCCAGCACGCGAGCGAGGGCAACGCACCATCGGACTCCGTATGCACGCGGCCAAGCCAAACTCGGCCCGGCCCTTCGTGTCCAGCCAATTGCCGCCTGCCTGATCACGGTTTCCCGCTCGCCGCGCCCTCGGTACGATCGGCGCATGCCCCCCGACGCCGATCTCGCCAATCGCGCCCGCCGCTGGCCACTGCGAGACTCAAGGTGACGGCCCGGCTCACCAGACGGCAGGGCGGAGCCGCGCGGCTGCGAGCGCTGCTTGACTCGGGCGAGACGATCGTGGCGCCGGGAGCCTTCGATCCGCTGTCCGCCCGGCTCGTGGAGGAGACCGGGTTCCCCGCGGTGTACATGACCGGGTTCGGGACCTCTGCGGCCCTCATCGGGCGGCCTGACGTGGGCCTGCTGACCATGACCGAGATGGCAGGCAACGCTGGCCGGATAGCGGCGTGCGTGGATATCCCGGTCATCGCCGACGCGGACACCGGCTACGGCAACCCGCTGAACGTCATCCGTACCGTCGGCGCCTACGAGGCCGCCGGAGTCGCCGGGATCCACATCGAAGACCAGGTGGCGCCGAAGAAGTGCGGCCACATGGAGGGCAAGCAGGTCATCCCGGCGCAGGAGATGGCGCAGAAGGTCCGGGCAGCGGTGGAAGCGCGAGCCCAGCCCGAGTTCGTGATCATCGCGCGGACCGACGCCCGGGCGGTGGAAGGCCTGGAACGAGCGCTGGAGCGCGGGAGGATTTACCGGGAGGCAGGCGCCGACGTGCTGTTCATCGAGGCGGTGACCAGCGAGGCGGAGGCCGAGGAGGCGGTCAGGGCCTTTCCCGGCGTGCCGCTGCTTTTCAACTGGGCCGAGGGAGGCAAGACCCCGCCGATCGGGCTGGACCGGCTGAAGGAGCTTGGATACCGGATCGTCATCTTCCCCATCGGCACGTTGCTCGCGGCTACCGGGGCGATGCGGCGGATACTGCAGGAGATCGCCGCGGCGGGCACGCCCGCCGCGGCGTTGCGTGAGTTGCCCACGTTCGCGGAGTTCGTGGATTTCATCGGGCTGCCCGAGGTGCGCGAGGCCGAGCAGCGGTACGCCGCCGTACCAGGGCAGGAGAGCGGAGGTTCGGATGGCAGCGACATTTGAGCGGCCCAGCGTGAGCACCGAGCTGGCCAGGGCCATGATCGAGGCGGCGGAGCAGAAGGCGGCCGAGATGGGCCATCCCTTCGTGATCGCGATCGTGGACGACAGCGGGGTGCTGAAGTCGTTCAGCCGGATGGACGGCGCGGCCCTGCTTTCCGTCCAGGTGGCCCAGGACAAGGCCTACACGGCGATCGGCTTCGGAATGTCGACCGACGCATGGCACGAGTTCGTCAAGGACGACCCGCCCCTCGCCATGGGCGCCGCGACCGGGATCGACCGGCTGATCGTGTTCGGCGGCGGGTACCCGATCACCATCGGCGGCGCCGTGGTCGGCGGTATCGGCGTCAGCGGCGGCCATTACAGCCAGGACATGGAGGTAGCCAAGGCCGGCCTGTCGGCCGTCCCCGCCTCCTGACCGGCCACGACGCATGGCGCATATGAGACAGCGCGAGTGGCGTATTTGAGACGACGCAAGTGGCGCATCTGGCACGACACGAGTGGCTTCTGATTCGGGATAATGTCGGTGCGGCAGGTTTTGGGCTCTATGCTCGCAGTCGTGACATCTCTGCCGGCATGGGCCGTTCTCACGTTAAGTTTTGGCTCATCCGCGCTTACGGCGGTGATCGCTTTCACCGCGCAGCGTCTCAGCAGTCGCGCAGAGCGGGATCTCGAGACCCGGTCCAGGCGCGAGGAAGTCATGCGTAATCTTCGGTGGGCTGCTGAACTGGCAGTATCGGATGATATGGCCAAGGCTCGCCTTGGTCTGCAGCAGCTACAGACGCTTCAGGACTTGAAAATGCCTGGTCCCATCGAGGAAGGCCTAATCGACGCTGCGCTGCGCGCTGTCGTCGAGGTCCCGCGCCGAGCCATCTCCAGGTCGGGCGAGGACGTTGAGCTCGTCATTGCTACTGATCCTGACATAGTGGGAGAAGGCCCCGTATCATCGGAGGAGCAGAAGGGGGAAGAACGAGAAGGGAATGGCCAAGAGGGGGAAAACATCTTATGACAGAGCGGATCTTGGTCACCGACGTTCAGGTTAAGGCCGCCCAGATGATCGTCGATCGTGATAAAGCCCTAGGCCGGAAGACTGATGCGGCCATCCGCATGATCGCCGATCAGGGCAACGCCGAGAATGCCAGTGCACGGTCGGTGTCGCCCGCGCTGCACCGCCGCGGTCGGCTTAGCCGCCTGGCGTTTCCGAGGGGCCACCGCGCCAGGTTCGAGCCAGAGAGATCCCGGGCTACCCAGAACTACGTAGCCGCTGGTCAGCCAAGGGAACCCGGTGTGATCCGGTCCGACACCAGTTTCTGGTACGCCCTAACCCCGGCTGAGCGGGAAGCGCTCAGGTCGACCGGTTCGTTGCGGACGTTCGCGGCCGGGACCACGCTCATGCGCGAAGGTGAGCGGGCAGATCAGGTTGTCGTGATCCTCGGTGGCCTGGTCAAGATCACCGTGGTCAGGGACGGCACGGAACGTCTGCGAGCCATACGCGGCCTAGGCGAGCTTGTCGGTGAGCGTGCCGCGCGGGAGGGGAATGTCCGCTCTGCCACGGTGACCGCGCTAGAGATGGTCTGGGCTCTAGTGGTGCAGACCAAGGACTTCGCGGCCTTTGTCATGGACCACCCTGGGGTTCTCGGCGTTATGGAGAACCAGCTCTATGACCGGCTCACAGAAGAGCCGCCCGAATACGGACGCAACGAGGGGCGTAGGCCCCATTTCCGCAGCGGGCCGGCCAACGGCGGGCCAGCGGTCGGCAGGCCAAGCAATGATCGCGCGGCCGACTATTCGAAGCAGCGGCTAGAGCCGCTGAACGGGGAGAATTTCACCGTTTTGCTAGCACGGGTGGCACGATTCGGCGATCCAAAGCGCACTGAGGATGACCGAGGTCTTATCCGCGAAGCGCTCTTCAGCATGATAGGTGCGGTCCTGCAGGGAATTTCTGATGTATTTAAGGAAGACCGCGATGACGGTCTCCTTGTGGTGCTGCCTCCGACTACTTCTACCGCCGAGGTCATCGACCGCCTGCTGGGGGACCTGCCTGGCGCTATCCAACGGCATAACTCCCGGCAACGGGATCCTGCCCGGTTCCAGCTGGGCCTTGCCGTTAACATCGGGCCGGTGCTCAGCGATGCCATGGGAGTCTCCGGCGCGGCGGTCGTCATCGCAGCGCAGTTGTCGGACTCCGCGCGCTTCGGCGAGGCTGTTGCCGACAGCGGGACCGGCCTGGGAATCATCATCTCGCCATTCGTATACGAGACAGTCGTCAGACCTAGCTCGGAGCCGAACGAAGTGACGAGCTACACGCCCGTCTCAGTCGAGGTGGGAGAGTCCACCACCACCGCCTGGATGAAGCTGGTCTCCCAAGATCCAGTGGCTGCCTTCTAACTGGGTAGCCGAGCGGGTCCGGGATACCCAGTGCCGTGGCTGGAAACCTGCGCCCTGTGATCGCACCCACCGCGGCCGCTCCGTCCCGCCCGCCCCACCAGTCCCCGCCACCTTCTCGCCGACCGGATCGTGGGTCAATACTTCCCCTATGAGGGCAGTAACGACCCACGATAATGAAAACACGTTCGGATCTGGGGCTGGGGGGTCATAGGGGACTCGAAGGAGCCGTCCGGCGCCGCGCCGGACGACAGGGCGGCGGGACGTGGGTCGCTGGCCTCCGCCTTGAGGACGCATACGTTGCTTGATGCGGCACTCGAGTAGGCGTGCTCGCGTTGTGCAGCCGCCACACGCCGGCCGGAGCCACTTGACAAAGTAGTGAGTGGTTACTAACTTAGTGCCTGTGACTGAAACCAGGCAGCGGATGTCCGCCGAAGAACGTCGGGAGCTGGTCCTCGAGGCCGCGCTCGCCGAGTTCGCGGCGCGCGGGCTGGCGGGCACCTCCACCGAGGAGGTCGCCCGGCGGGCCGGGATCAGCCAGCCGTACCTGTTCCGCCTGTTCCCGACCAAGAGAGCGCTGTTCCTCGCGCTGGTCCGCCGGTGCTTCGACCGGCTCCAGGAGACCTTCACGACGGCGGCCGTCGGCCTGACCGGACAGGACGCGCTGATGGCGATGGCTGACGCCTACGAGCGCCTGCTCGAGGACCGTTTGCTGCTCCTGCTGCAGATGCAGGCCTACGCGGCATGCGAGGACCCGGAGGTGCGCGCGGCCACCCGGGCCGGGTTCAAGCACCTGTGGGAACTGGTCGAGCGGCTGACCGGGTTGCCCTTCCAGACCGTGGTGGACTTCTTCGCGGTCGGCATGCTCATGAACGTGGCCGCGGCGATGGACCTGCCGGCCGTCGACGAACGGTGGACGAGCTGGTGCCCGAAGCGGTAACACCCGCACACCAGATAATTTTTTTTGACCACAAAAGTTAGTGATCAATCACTTTCTAAGGAGGAAGCGATGGCAACGAAGGCTCGCACCGCGTGGACCTTCGCGATCACGTCGGCCGCGCTGTTCATGGCGTCGCTCGACAACCTGGTGGTGACCACGGCGCTGCCGTCGATCCGCGCTCACCTGCACACCTCGCTCGAGGGCCTGCAGTGGACCGTCAACGCCTACACCCTCACCTTCGCGGTGCTGCTGCTCACCGGCGCGACGCTGGGGGAGAGGTACGGCCGCCGGCGGATGTTCGTCCTGGGCCTTGGCCTGTTCACCGCCGGATCGGCGGCCGCGGCGCTCGCGCCCTCGATCGGTGCCCTGGTGGCCGCGCGGGCCGTGCAGGGCGTCGGCGCCGCCATGCTGATCCCGCTCACGCTCACGCTGCTGTCCGCGGCGGTGTCCCCGCAACGGCGCGGCCTGGCCCTGGGCGCCTGGGGCGCGGTCGGCGGACTGGCCATCGCGATCGGCCCGCTGGTCGGCGGCGCAGTCGTCGAGGGCGCGTCCTGGCAGTGGATCTTCTGGCTGAACGTGCCGATCGGTGTCGCCCTGCTGCCCGCCGCGCGGCTGCGGCTGACCGAGAGCTACGGCACGGCCTCCCGCCTGGACCTGCCCGGTCTGGTGCTCGCGAGCCTGGGCCTGCTGGGCATCGTGCTCGGCGTGGTCCGCGGCAACGATCACGGCTGGACCAGCGCGACCGTCCTGCCGTCCATGGTGATCGGCGCGCTGCTCGTCGCGGCGTTCGTCGCCTGGGAACTGCGGGCCCGTGAGCCGATGCTGCCGATGCGGCTGTTCCGCAGCCGGGGCTTCGCGGTGACCAACGCGGCCTCCCTGCTGATGTTCTTCGGAATGTTCGGCTCCATCTTCCTGCTTGCTCAGTTCCTGCAGGTCGTCCAGCACTACAGCCCGCTGCAGGCCGGCCTGAGGACGCTGCCGTGGACCGCGATGCCGGTGTTCGTCGCCCCGGTCGCCGGCGCGCTGTCGGACCGAATCGGCGGCCGGTCGCTGCTGGCCGCGGGGCTGGCCCTGCAGGCCGTCGGCCTGGGCTGGCTCGCCGCGGTCACCAGCCCCACCGTCCCCTACCTCACCCTGGTCCCCGCGTTCGTGATCTCCGGCGTCGGCATGTCGCTGTTCTTCGCGCCGGTCGCCAACGTGGTGCTCAGCTCGGTGCGCCGCGACCAGGAGGGCATCGCCTCCGGGGCCAACAACGCGATCAGGGAACTCGGCGGCGTCTTCGGGATCGCCGTGCTCGGCGCCGTGTTCGCCGCCCGCGGCGGCTACGCAAGCGGAACCGCCTTCGTCTCCGGGCTGGCGCCCGCCGTATGGGTCGGCGCCGCGGCCGTCGCCGCCGCGTCCGCGGCCGCGCTGCTGCTGCCCAGGATCAGCGGCACCGCCTCGCCGGCCGCAGCTGAACTCGACGCGACGGCAGAACTCGGCCCGGTCCCGGTGCCAGCCCTCCAGCCGGTCCCGGTGGCAGCCCGTGACCTGGACCTGATCCGCTGACAACCGCGGCTCGCGCCGCTCAACCCGGACCCGGATCCCGCCCTCGCGCTGGGATCCGGGTCCTAGGCAGTCCCGGACCAGCGCAAGGTGAACCCGGCGAGCGTGTAGCCGAGCGCGTTAACCGTCGGCTGGATGAAGTCATACCTGATCATCTGCGCCGCCTCGGCCTGGGCCGCCGCGATAAGCGGCTGCGTTACCTTCGCGTCGTGGGTCGCCTGCTGGAACGCTATGGTCTGCGCCTGGGAGTACAGCACCGTCTCGGAAAACTGCGGCCGGATCAGGCCCCCGCAGCCGAATCCCGGATACGTCCAGCTGTGCTGCGTATCCACCGGGCGGGAAAGCGTGTTGTCGATGGTCACGTCGTGCACCGAGCGCGGAAGCTGCGGCGCGGGCAGCGTCACAGTCACCGCCACCCGGCCAGGCGCGCCCTGGACCGGACGGCTGAGCACCTGAAGCAGGTAGTGCCGCGTCGAGGGAGCCCACCACGACGGTCCAGGGTTCAAGTTGACCGTCGCCGAGGCATGGCCGACCGCGTCGAACGTGCTGGAGTACCAGCACGGCCAGATCCCGATGTTCTTGCTCACCTTGTGGGTGAAGACGAAGTTGAAGTTCTCGGTGCCCAGGGCGGGCTGCGAGATGCCCTCGATCTTCTGCAGGACGAACGGGCCGAGTTCGGTGTCGGTCGTCGTGCCCGACGTGATCGACGTCCACGGCCAGGCAAGCTTGAGGTGAGGCAGGTGCACGTTGATGCCCACTAGGTGCAGCGCACCGGAGAGCGCGGTGACCACAGCGAACGCGAGTGCCTTGCGGAAGACCAGGGCCAGCACGGCGATCGCGGCCGCCCACTTAACCTTCAGCGGAATGCGCCGCCGCGGCCCGATCGGAAGGACGATCCTGCGGGTGTCGGCCTCACCAGGATCGTGACGGACGACCATCCGCGCCGCACGCGGCGAGACCGCCGCCGACCGGTCCCGCATCAGTGATGGTCGGCCCCGCACCGGTTCCGGCCAGTCCTGCACCGGGTCGTCGGCGAGCTCAGGCCCGTCGAAGCCGTACGGCTCGCCGGCCCAGTAGTACGAATTCTCGGCACCATCATCGGCCCGGCCGCGCGGATAACCGGCCCGGGAAGGAATGCTGCCGACCCTGTTGGTGAAGCGAGTCATTCGGTCCGCCTCCGTTACGCTTGCCGCGAGTGCTGCGCGATCGCCGGGTAGTCGAGGCTGAGCACCACGGGCACGGCCCCGAACAGCGGCCGGAACCGCGTGCCGGGCTTGTCCGGCGCCTCCGGTATCTCGGCATCAGGCCAGCGCATCCTCATGTGCCTGGCGGTCAGGCCCGCCACCGAGTAAGGGAAGTCGAGGACGGAGATCTCGTAGGCCCGCAGCAGGCCGCCCCAGCGGAACGCGGCGAAGACGCTGGCCAGGCTGCGAACCGACAGCGCGCGCCCGGTGGTGAGGTCGATGTGGTACACGGCCCAGGCGAGATCGATCAGCTCGTCGGCGCACTGCATCAGCGCCTCGGCCTTGGATCGGTACACGCTTCCGTCCGCATTCCTCGTGCCGAGCCGCTCGCCGTGCACCGGCGAGTAGCGCGGCTGCGCCCCGCACTGCATCCAGTCGCAGGCGGCGAGCAGTTCCCACCGGACGCCGGTCTGCGTCGCCACGTCACGGTATAGCGGCTCGGCGTGCGCCAGCGGCCCCTTGGCGGTCGTGACGAACGCGTTAGATACCGCCACGGGTATCTGCGGCACGTATCGCCGGGTGGTGATCCGCGCCGGTCGCGCCGGGCGCGCGGGCCGCGCCGCGCGCCCGCGCCCGCTCTGGCCGCCGCCCTGGCCGCCCTGCCCGCTCCGGCGCCTGGCCGACCCGATCGCCGCCGGCACCGTAAGAGCCGCCGCCAGCGGGTATGTATCGCCCGGGATGTTGCTCCCCCCGCGCAGCACCGCCCCACCGCCAGCAGTGCCGCCTCCCGCCGTCCCGCCCCGCACCGTCCCGCCCCGCACGGTCCCGCCCCGCACGGTCCCGCCCCGCACGGCGCCGCCACGGGCCGCACCTTGCCCTGCCTGTGCCGGCACCACGCCCGGAATCCCCGGCTCGGCCACGCCGACCTGCGCCACCTGCTGCGCAGCTCCCTGCGCGGCGGGCGTCCGCACGACAGGATTCTCGGTGGCCCGCTGCGCGGCAGGCTGCGGAGAAGCCTGCGGCGCGGGCGTCTGCGCGGGGGAATCGTACTGGTACAGGTTGTACAGGCGCATGAGCGCGATGAGGTTCGTCCCGTAGTTCGGATCGGTCGCGTAGATGCCGGTCAGGTCGTTGGCGAACGCATCGGGAACGTCGCGGTCGGCCATCGCCCGCTGGTAGGCCGAACCGGTGGCGAGGAGCTCGCTGTGATCGGCGATGCTCTCCGCGATGTTGTGGTACACGCGGAACCCGGCGTCGACCGTCACCCACTGGCCGTTCTCGTACTCACTTGTCGAATACACGTCGCTGCCGGCCGGTCCGGACCCCTTGATGCCGAACAGATTGTGGTCCTGCGTCGCGAGCTGGCTCTGGCCCCAGCCGGACTCATCGATCGCCTGGGCTATGGTCACCGCGGCAGGGACGCCGTACCTGCGCTGCGCGGCGATCGCCCCCGGCGCGACCTGGTTGATGAAGGCCTGCTGGGCACTCACGGCCGGAACTGCGCTCGCTGCGGCAGGCACCGCGTTCCTGTGGTAAGCAGCCGCGGGCTGCGCCGACAGTCCGGCGGCCGCGTCCTCGGCGGCCGCCTGCGCTCCCGGAATCGCCGCCGTTCCCTTACCGGCCGCCGTGTCCGCACCGAGCAGGCCAGCCGCGCGCCCCACCTGCTGCCCGGCCGGAGCCTGAACCTGCTGCCCGGCCGGCTCGCCCTGTGCGGTCAGCTGGTCGCCGGCGCTGAGCAAGGGCGCCGCCGGCGGCGCCTGCAGGCCAGGTATCTCGGCATTGCCCGCCCGCACGTCCCGGTCCACCTGGACGACCTGGTCACCGGACCCGCCTGCCCCGCCTGCCCTGCCAGCACCGCCGGCCTTGGCAGGGTCCGCCGCGCCGCCCGAAGTGGCGCCCCCGCCCGCGTGCAGGTCGCCGTTGTCGACGAACCCGGTGATGCCATGGGCGCTGAGCGGGTTGCGGTAGGAGTGCGCGTTGACCGAGAAGTCGGGCAGCGAGTCGGCACCGATGGTGCGCAGCACCCCGTTGCTGTACTTGGTGACGACCTCGACGTGCCCATCGAACATCGCCCAGTCGCCCGGCTGCGGCTTGTAGCCGTCTCCGATCGGTCGCCAGCGCCCGGCGGCCCGCGCCTGCTGCATGATCGACATGACGTTCGGTGAGGCCGAGTTCGGGTCCACCCGCACGTCGGCCCACTTATGCAGCGGGTACGGATAGCTCCCGCCGCCGCTCACCCAGCTCTGCTGACCCACCGACTGCGCGCCCATCTCGAGTGTCAGCGAGGCGAAGGCGGCGCAAGACGCGCCGTGGTCGACCCCGTCCGTGCTGTCGCTCTGCCAGATGATCGCCTCCATTTCGGCCGGCGTCTTGTCTTTCGCCATCCGGAGGTAGTAATTCGCCACCTTGACGATGGCGGAGCCCAGCGATCCGCTATCCGCGCCGGTCGGCCGTACCACGCGGGAGAAATCAAGCACGTGCACCGGCAGGCTGGTAGGCGAGGTCATGTCGCCGACAGTCCCGTGCGCCAGGGAGAAACCGGTCATCGCGCCGCAGGTGCTGAGGCTGACCAGCGCGGTCGCCTGCTGCCAGCCCGCCTTCCGTGCCGTACGCACGCTAATCACCTCCTTCCTGTCAGCAGACCCAGCGCGACGCTAGCTCGCCGTCGCCCCGGAAATCGTCCGCAGAATGGCCTGCACCTGCGCCGCACCCGGGTTATTCGAGTTCTCGAAGAGCACGCTGACGTTCTCCGCGGCCTGAGTCGTCGCTCCTACCACCCATGACTGGAAGATGTTCGCCACCAGCAGGGCCTGCCCCGCCGAACTCGTGATCGGCTGGGCACACAAGCTCGGGAAGCCGGCGTGCGAGATGATCGCAGACGATCCGGTATACCGAGCGCAGTTTGCCGGGCTGCTCTCGAGTCCCGGCTGAACGGTAGCTTTTCCGTTCGCTCCGGTTATCGTGGCGCCGCCGACGATGTTGTTAATGGCCCGGGCGGCCACCTCGAGGCTGTCGATAGGGTTATCCGGGTTGTACGGATGATGCAGGTTCAGCGACCACGCGATAGCGCCGCCCTGCGATGCCGCTATCGGCTCGAGGCCCTTCCTGCCCGTCTTTGCGTCGGCGAAGCCCGGATTATCTCCGCTCGTCATAAGCGCGAATACCCACAGGATTTGATTCGTCGAAGCCGAGCAGGCGAAATTCACCTGATTCGGCTCGGACACGACGTTGGGATTCTCGCAGGCCGTCGTGATCTCGCTTTTCACCACCGCGACGCTCGCGGGCCACTGCGCGTGCGGCCGGAACAGGACCATGGCCGCCACGGCTGTGGCGGCAGCGGCGATAACGGTCACGATCGTGATCTTGCGCGTCCGGCTGAACCTGCCTCGCGAAGCGGTAGGCCGGCCGCGATCGATGAGCGTCCTGGTGCGCTCCTCCGCCGGCGGACGGTACACGGGCGGCCGGTGCGGGCGAGCGGGCCGGACGTTGGTGCGGATGACCGTCGTAGGTGAGTCGTCGAACTCGAAGTCTTCAGGCTCCACGACACGACGGCGAGGTTCCCTGGCAGGGCTCGCAGCCGTCCCCCGGCCAGCGGCGGTCGCCCGGCCAGGAGCCGTCACCCGGCCAGGAGCCGTCACCCGGCCAGGTGTCCTCGCGCGCCCAGGCGCGCCGGCCCGGCTTGGTGCAGGCGCGCGGCCCGGCTCGGAGGGCCGGCTCCGCGTTTGCGGCTCCCGCTCCTCATCCTCCTCCTCGTCCTGCTGCCAGTCGCCGAACTCGTCGCCGAGCTCTGCGTCACTAAGTTCAAGATCGGCGAGCCAGTCATCATCTCGATCGTTAAAGTTTTCGAACTCGGCATGTACCATGATCGCCTCCGGCATGTGGCTGAGCTGGGCACCCTCCCGCGGGCCCGGCTTGCGCCTGCCGCGGGCCCCGGATTCAGTGACGGACGTCAACCGCCTCCGCGGTCAGCGCGACTCCAGCTGGCATGGTCCCATAGGCCCCGCCGGCGGCTCCGGTGCTGGTCCTGGCGCGATCCCTGCGGCGGCCCGGCGGCGACCGGGCGAGCGCTACCCGGCGTCGCCGTCACCTCAGAGATCTGACCCATGAAGCAATTAGAACACACTTACGATCGAATAGCAATGCGGTAATACCTGATAGAGCGAAGGTTCGGTAGCCGGCCAGTCGCGCAGCCTCACCATCGCGCCGTCCGTACGACCAGGGCAGCACCGCCGCGATCCCAGCGCACCGGCATCGGATCGGTGATCTCCCCGACAAATCCGCCGTCCGGGCCCAGGCTGCGGAACGCCAGCAGCACCCACTTGCCATCCCGGTCCCTGATGAGCCGCCCGCTGTACAGATCCTTTCCCGTGACCGGGCACGCGCGCGCGACATCGAACGGCCCGAGCACCGAATCGCAAGGCACGCACCACGTCATGCCAACCCCATCAGCCGCACCAGACACATAACGTGGGCCGGAGAACAGCAGCACCGAACGCCCGTCGACCACCTCCACCTGCGGCACCTCCAGGTGCGGGAAGCCGGCCCCGGGGGCGCTCAGCGGCGGGCAAGCTTCCCATCGCACCAGGTCAGCCGAGCGAGCGTGGCCGACCACCCCCCGGTCGTCGTCGGGTCCCTGCCCGGCCCTCGCGGTGAGCAGCATGTGCCAACCGTGCCCGCCCGGATCGGCGAACACCCACGGATCGCGCCAGGTCTCGTCGAGGATGCCGTTACCTGACCGCTCGTACCAGCGCGAATCGGCCGCGAGCACGGGCGAGGCCGGATGCCGCCGCCAGTCGTACAAGTCGGCCGACGTGGCCAGGCCGATGCGCTGCACGCACCCGCCCTCGACCAGGCGAGTACCGGTATAGAACATGTACCAGGTCCCGTCCGGCGCCCGGAGCACCGAGCCGGTCCAGGTGGCCGTGTCGTCGAAGGCGGGCGCAGCCGCTGGCCCGAGCACCTGGCCAGCCTGGCTCCAGTACACCAGGTCCCGTGACGTCGCGTGCCCGATCGTGGCGTGCCGATGCCGTAGCCCGGGATCGCCGAGCGCCCGCGGCGCCTGCAGGTAGTAGATGTGGAACAGCCGTCCGTCATCGGCGAACCAGAAGTCCCACACCCACTCCCGCGCCAGCCGCAGCATGCCATCCCTCCGGCTTCGTCTAGATGCGCCAGGTTGCAGGAGGCCACCGCGGCCCCGCTCAGCCAGCAGCCTAGACCCCGCCGCCGACTGCGCGCCCGGCATGCCATCCGGGCAGCGGCAGCTGACTAAGTATTACTTCGCGCTGAAATTACCAGAATTATCCGTGAATGCTTCCCGTCCGATATCACGGAAACCCGGACGCCGCAGCGTCAAACCGTGTTATA
>Ga0335078_10006214_pt1 | contig 17693 bp, 14 predicted proteins | sample Lox_Sample_32_FD_206711 | JGI IMG/M metagenome (GOLD analysis project Ga0335078, IMG submission 206711) | Soil microbial communities from Loxahatchee National Wildlife Refuge, Florida, United States - Lox_Sample_3.2 | ecosystem: Environmental > Terrestrial > Soil > Wetlands | place: USA... | reverse complement strand
CGTTTTCGACTGGGCGAGTTACACTCCGCCGCGGCCTTTGTTCACGGGCGTGCGAGTGTGGGACCCCGTGCCGCTGGAAGAGATCGTGCCCTATATCGACTGGACGCCGTTCTTCCATACCTGGGAATTGCGCGGAATCTACCCACGGATCTTTCAGCAGGAAGGCGTCGGCGCCAGAGCGAAAGAGTTGTTTGACGACGCCCAGAAATTACTGCACCAGATCGTCGCCCAGAAACTGCTTATCGCGCGCGCGGTGGCCGGGTTTTACCCCGCCAACAGCGTAGGGGACGACATCGACGTGTATACCGACGAATCGCGCCGCGGCGTCCTCGCCACGTTCCACACGCTGCGCCAGCAAGTGGACAAGCCGGCCGGCGAATCCAACTATGCGCTCGCGGACTTCATCGCCCCGGTGGAAACGGGCCTCACCGACTTTCTGGGCGGTTTCGCCGTGACGGCGGGCATTCAAATCGAGCGGCTGGTGGCAAAGTTTGAGAGCGAACACGACGACTACAACGCCATCATGACCAAGGCCCTCGCCGACCGACTGGCCGAGGCGCTGGCCGAGCTCACCCATAAACGCACGCGCGACGCCTGGGGCTACGGACGCGACGAGAACCTGAGTGGCGAAGACCTGATCCGCGAGCGTTATCGCGGCATCCGCCCGGCGCCCGGCTATCCCGCGTCACCCGACCACACGGAAAAGCGCCAATTGTTCGACCTGCTGGAAGCGGAGCAGAACACTGGCATCCAGCTTACCGAGAGTTTTGCGATGCTCCCCGCCGCGTCGGTGAGCGGCCTCTACTTCTCCCACCCAAAATCTCGATACTTCGCGGTGGGCAAGATCGAGCGCGACCAGGTGCTCGACTACCATCGCCGCAAAGGGATGGACTTGGTGGCGGTAGAGCGATGGCTCGCGCCCAATCTCAACTATGAGCCGGAGAGGGTCGAAGAAATGATGAATGCGGAGCGATGAATGATGAATTGAAACCCGCCCAGCGAATTGTAGACTGACGGCTGGAAGAGATGTCAGTTGTCAGCTGTCAGCGCCATTCGCTCGTCGTACGTCATGTAGTCCTCGTCTGACGCTTTGAACTTATCAATCTCGCTGTCTTTCTCATGAGTGATGTATTCAACCTCGGCGTAGACCTCTCTGAAACGCTTGAGAAAGCCGTCAAGGGTGACATCTTCCTGGCCTGTAAGGAGTTCCAAGGCGGCCCTCGCTCTTGAAAAGACATGGTGGTTGACCGCCCCCTTAAACTTTTTGCTTGTAGGATACCCGTCCTTCTTGAGGTAGTATATTGCGGCTCCTACTACGTTCTTCAAAGCTCGCCTACCTGTCTTGTCGTAAGTACGATACAGTTTTCTGGTGGCGTTCACTAGGTCAACCACAACCTGGGCCTTGGATGAAAGATCGTCTGGCATAACCACCCCCAAGTAGCATACACAATGTTGAGCCGGGTTGAGAGGGTTTCTAATTGGCCCCTGGGGCTACGACAGCAAACGTAGCATAAGGGTCGCTGTTCATTGACCTCTGCGGCCTTTCGGCGAACGCCCATGCCTTCGGCCCGCTCGGGACTTTTGGAGCCGATCGGGGCAGAGAAACCATCTTTTGAAAAAGAACCCCAGGGCCAGACAAGGTAGGTCCCTTGCTGCCATCTACTCTACTCGTTTTCTTGCGCTCCTGACGGTGGTCGCAGCTTTTGAGGATGGGGCGACGGCCGAAGAAATCGTTGAGCAATATCCGTCGCTTGACCTTGCCGACGCCTATGCCGTGATCGGATATTACTTGTGCCATCGTTCCGAGGTCCAAGCCTATTTGGCCGAGCGCCGGGATGGCGCAGTCGAACTCCGCCGCCCGAACGTCAGCCGTTTTGACCCGAGCGGGGTTTCGCGCCCGTTTGCTGGCCCGCCGAGCCTCCAGGGCATTCGATGCGGCGCGCATCGCCAGCATCTCATAACGGACCGAATTTGCCACGTCACGGGGTATGGCCGCCGCCCGGTGTGAGAACGCGCCGGATACAGTCAACGAAGCGCGACGCTGTTTCAATCGCGGCGGCAGCTTCTTCGGATGAGACGAAAGAGCCGGGGGACGTGTCGTAGTCGGCAATCGCTTTCATGTTGTAGCCCTGCGAGAGAAACGGGGGAAAGCTTCTGTCAATCGCCGGTTCGTCCTTTGCCAGCCGGTGAAATTCGCGGTGCACGCTCTCATGACGCTTAACCACCCTGCCAGTCAGCTCAAAGATAAACGCACGGGCGGCATGGAAAGCGGCGAGGTAGGCATTGCGTCCGGCTTCGCTGCCGAGGTTGATGGCAAGTTCGGCGCGGGCCGTCGTCAAACAGTTGTCGGCCTTCTCAAGGCTGCGCTGCGCTTCCGGCGTCACAGGTCCAGGCCCTCGCGGCGGATTTCATGCATGAGCATGGTGCGCTCCCGATAAGAGCCAGCGGGAAACGGCATGGCGTGTATCACCATGCCGGTTTCGGAGAGGATATCCGAGACGGCAAGCGCAATCCTGTTGGACTCCGCGATGCGGTTGGTCAAGTCTTTCAGAAACACCGCCACGTCGTAATCGGAATCCGCTTCAGCGTCGCCCCGCACCCGTGACCCGTACAGGACCACGCGCTCAAGGCGTGGGCCGTACATCTCGGCAAGGGCCGCGCGAAATTTAGCCAGGAGCGGGTTGGCTCGCGGCGATGGCAGGGCGTCGGTCATGCTGTCCTTTTATCATAGGGCGCCGGGAACGGCAAAGCCGAAACGCGGCATGGTTAATTTCTCAAATTGGACCCCTTCTGGGACCCGGCGGGGCGTGGCCTTCCCGGGAACCCCATCTCTCATAAAGGTGAAATCAAACTCCGACGGTATGGCGCTTGGTCCGCCTGAGTTTGGAGGTTGTCGGCGCTGCCTTGCTGGTACCAATCGGCGTGCGCCCTCCCGGCAAGCGCGCTCGCACATGCTGGGGAAAGTCAACCGTGACGAACCGATCCGCCGGGTAGGGATAGTCCTCTCCGGACTCGTCGATGACCCGAATACAACCCACCTCGCTGCCCTTCGGGTCGGGCAGGATCCGATAGACCTTCCAGACCTCAAGGTCTTCGAATCCTCCATTCGCCGCACACATGGCGTACTCGACCGGCCTTTTGTCTGTCAACATGGCTTTCATTCCAGCACCCGTTTCACCTTCATCTGTCGGCCCACGGCATGGGCCTCGTACCAATGCACTTCAGCGCGGCGGACTTCACCGTTGGGAAACCGACCGGGGTCCGCGCCCGTTTGCTGGTCCGCCACCAGTCCCTTTAGACGGTTCCCTCATCAATCGACAGGATGAGGAACGAAGTTTCGTCCTGTATTTCAAACTCCTCGACGCGGTGCCGCTGTCGCCGCAGCAGGTCGGCGATTGCGCGCGTCCCGGCATTTCCGACATCGAGCCAAATAACCTTCGGAGGGAAGCCCTCAACAAAACTGCGCTGTCGAAAGTCACTATCCTTGGAAACGATCGCCAAGCCTTCGACACGGCTGTAATCCCAGATCTGCCGGTCGGCGGCACCGCGCAGTCCAACCTCCCGAACATGCACGCTCCCGGGGTATTCGTCGGCGAGCATTCGCGGCAGCTTCGGGCTCACGTTCTCGTCGAAGAGGAGTTTCATGCGACGGAGCTCGAGAGGCGCCGCTCTCGCGCCGCGGCGAAGGCGAGACACGCCCGGATATCTTCGCGCGTGAGGTCGGGAAAGTCGGCGAGAATCTCGTCATCGGTCATGCCGCCTGCCAGGTACTCCAACACGTCGTACACGGTGATCCGAGTCCCACGTATACAGGGTTTCCCGCCGCGCACCTCCGGATTCACCGAGATTCGTTCTCGCCAATTCATGATTCGGATTGTACCACTCCCCACTCGCCACTGGCCACTAGCAGAACGGCGGGTGCCCCGGAGGCCTTGGGGTTCTCCCTTACCAGGATGTTCGTGTCGAGGACGGCCCTCATAAGCTATGGCCGCCTGGGGCGTACATGAAGCAGAGCCTCGTCAAAGGCGGCTTCCATCTCTTCCTGGGAAACTTCCTTTGCCTTTTCGGTCATCCGGCCAAGTTGCTCTTCCAGGCGATGCGCCGCCTTCTGCCACGCCTCCCCCTGCGGAGCCGGATGGCGTTGGAAAGCGCGCACGCTGACCTGTTCATCGTCCTGCAAGGATCGGCCGAGCAGGCTCTCGATTGCGGCCTTTACAGGCGGAGCCAAGTCGCGCGCCCAATTGGTGGCGGTGTTCGACATCAAATCCATTCTGGCCCAGCCACTCGCCAGTTTCAACGCCCCTAAGTGGGCTGAAACACTCCCCGCCCATCACCACCATTCTTTAGACGCTTCCGCGCCAATCGATAGGATGAGGAACGAAGTTTCGTCTTCCGCACGGCAGAGCGGAAATGGGCCCCGCCAATCAAAGGTCGGGAGCAGAGCCACACAAGCCGGATTGATCGGGGCCGACTCGCTCATGGAAACGGAGCGTATCACGGTTGTCGGTTTGGTGCCACGTATCGTTCCTCAACTTAGGGCTATCCGAACTGAAAATAATGTTATTGACAACGGCCAAGCAACGTGCTAGTATATACTTTGGACTTCTCGGTCCGGCAAAGCGCCAGCGAGACTTCGGGAGTCGAGCCGGTTGGGTGCAACATGGGAAGTCACAAGGTTAAGGTGGTTAGAACGGCGGCTAATCAGTGAAGAGTGAGTTTCGGCGCAGCGGCGGGCAGCGAACAAGTGGCAGGCGGAAGAGCCCCCGGACCTCTAGCCATAGCCGAGCTAAGCGCCGGTGAGATCGAGCGGCGGTGAGTATACGGCCACTGACGTCCCTTGAGAGCGGTAACAGATAATCTTATGTATCTATTGATAAATACAAGCCGGCAGGAAGCTGCAAATGCTCAGAATAGAGGGTGCCGAGGGGCATTGGGCAAGCGCCGGTGAGACGGTTTCCGACGCGCCGTGCATAGTCAATATGGAGGAACAACCCACGATGTTGATGAAAACAAAGGACCGTAAAAATTCTTGTTGGAACAACCCACGATGTTTATGAAAAAACAGGTACTTATTTTTGTTATCCCACGATCTTTATGATAATAAATGGGTTAGTTCGATCATCGATAGAAAAAGGAAGAAGCTCTCTCACAGTCAAGCGATAAATCGTAATCGGCAATTTCCTTTTAGGTTCCGAATGGAGCTTGTCAAGAGCGTCTTGGGCGGCGGCCTGATCGGATGACGCTGGAGGAGCGCCAGCAAATACTTGCCTAGCCTCCTGATGTTCGTCGAGGCTACATCGAGCCAGCGTAGCGATACCCCGGTCGAAGGTCCTCGCGGTGCCGCCGGCAACTTCTTCCAATCTGCAATCCTCGGCTTCGCTCAGGACCAATGGTCAATTCTTCCACTCGCCACCAGTCACTAGCCACTCGTTTCCAGATTGATGATCTTGAGCAACCCCTCTAGCGACTCGCGTGTGCTCTCCAGCTTGTTTCCGTCCCGGCGACGGTAATGCGTCTCGAGCGACATGGTTCCGTGGTAGCCGTCATCGATCAGCGCCTTGATCTGCCCGCGCCAGTCGATGAAGCCGCCGCCCACAGGAGCCCAGAGCAGTTTGCCCGTCTTGGGGTCCTTCTTCACGTCCTTGACGTGGGTGTGAGCAATGAGGCCGCGCACCTCGCGGTAGCCGTCCGGGTAGGGCACCTCGCCGAGCATGGCCGCATTGCCGGCGTCCCAGTTGCCGCGCAGGCTGGGGGAATTGACGTCGCGCAGGATGCGGCCGAGTTCCTTGCCCGTGCCGACGTTGCAGGTATGCTCGTTCTCCAGCACCAGGACGATCCCGTTCTGGCTGGCCAGGGCGGCGGCCTTGGCCAGACGGGCGCGCACATAAGGATACGCTTTCTCCGGATCGTCCACGCGCGAGTAGGCAAAGACGCGCACCTTGTTGGTGCCGAATAACTGCGCCAGCTTGAAGGACCGATGCAGCAGGTCGTCGGTATCCTGCTCGGTGAAGTTGGCGCGGAACGTGTCGCGCTGCTCCGGGCGCGCCGGCATCTCCGGCAGGTTGTACTTCATGACCGGCGAGGCGATGTCGCTCACCTTGAGGTGATGCTGCTCGATCAGCGCCTTGGCGCGGTCGAGTTCATCTTGGGGCGAGTTCATGATGTTCTTGCCCCAAATCTCGCGCAGTTCGCAGCCGGGAAGCGAGTAGCTGGCAATGAAGTCGAGAGCGTCTTCGAGCTTCCCGGAGATCTCGTCGGTGATGATTCCGAGTTGGAAGGGCAGCGTTTTCGCAGGCATCGCTTCCCCCTCGCCGCTGTGGAGCCTGGGGCGGAAGAGAAGCCCAAATCCCAAGCAGGCCAATTGTGACGAAAAGTCCCTTCGACTGAGAATGTCATGCATACATCGCTCCTCGCAATGTCGATGACGAAACGGTAACACAAAATCTAGCTGGCAGAGAGGTGAAAAACTGGAATTTTGGGGCGTCACCCCTGCCGCCTGGCGCGGTGATGGAAATAGCTGCGCGAAGCGCCTTGGAGTGCGGCGGCTTGACGCCGCCTTGGCATCCCACTCACTTGAAAGGCGGCGGCTTGACCCCGCCCTGGCATCCCACTTACGTGAAAGGCGGCGTCAAGCCGCCGCACTCCAAGGCGCTTGGCGCAGGTTTCTTGCGTCGCGGGTTTCGCCAGTTCGCACAGCCGTGATAACCAATGTAGAAATCCCGGTGACGCGGCTGAAGCTCGCTCTTCGGCCTTTTTTTTTTTGCAGCCCACCGAGTGAAGCTAAGGAGTACAATAGGACGCTTGGTTGGTCGGCGAGGGAGGCGCCTGGCTGAACCACTTGAGAGGGCGGCCCTGAAGGGCACCTCTAAGGGGGGAACCACATGAAGACTCTGCGCCGACTCATCTCCATTTCCATCCTCAGCTTCACCTGCGCTGCCATCGCTCAACAAATGCCGGAAGGCCGGCTGATGCGCTTCCCGGATATTTCCAAGGACCAGATCGCCTTCAGTTACGCCGGCGACTTGTGGCTGGTTTCGCGGGAGGGAGGCGTGGCGCGCCGCATCACCACGCATCCCGGCCTCGAGCTGTTTCCCAAGTTCTCGCCCGACGGCCGCTCCATCGCTTTCACCGGGCAGTATGACGGCAACTACAACGTTTACGTCATGCCCGCCGAGGGCGGCGATCCCAAACAGCTCACGTTTCATCCGGGTGGCGGCCCGATCAGCGAGCGCATGGGCATCCACAACGAGGTGCTGACCTGGTTTCCGGACAGCAAGCGGATTGTGTATCTCTCACGCCGCGACACCTTCAATGACTGGTTCGGACGCCCGTTCGTGGTGAGCGTGGACGGCGGCCTGTCCGAACGCCTGCCTATCGATAAGGGCGGCCTGATGTCGTTTTCACCGGACGGCACGCGCATGGCCTACAACCGCATCTTCCGCAATTTCCGTACCTGGAAGCGTTACACGGGCGGCATGGCGCAAGACATCTGGATTTACAATTTTAAGGCCAACACCATCGAGCAGATGGCTCACACCGAATGGACCGACACTTTCCCGATGTGGCATGAGGATACCATCTACTTCGATTCCGACCGCGGCGCCGAGCACCGCCTGAACCTCTACAGCTACAGCTTGAAATCCCACGAGATTCGCCAGCTCACCCACTTCAAGGATTTTGATGTGGAGTGGCCGAGCCTGGGCCCGGACGCGATTGTCTTCGAAAACGGCGGATACCTTTACGTCTTTGACCTCCAGACGGAGAAGGCCAAGAAGCTCACCATCTATCTTCCCGGTGACCGCGAGTTGGCGCGCAAACACTGGGATAACGTCTCCAAGCTGGTCACCGCCTTTGACATCTCGCCCGACGGCAAGCGCGCCCTGCTCAGCGCCCGCGGCGACGTCTTCACCGTGCCGGCTAAGGAAGGCAGCATTCGCAACCTCACCCACACGCCCGGCATCCGCGAGCGTGACGCCGCCTGGTCGCCCGACGGCCGCTGGGTGGCCTATATTTCCGATCGCACTGGCGAGGACGAACTCTACATCGCGCCCCAGGACGGCATGGGTCCGGAGACCCGCATCACTTCCGACGGAGCCATGTACCGGCTGGCGCCGACGTGGTCGCCGGACAGCAAGAAGCTGCTCTACGCCCACAAGGACTGCCGCCTTTACTACGTGGACGTCAAAGAGAAGAAGCCGGTGCTGATCGATCAGAACCGCTACGCTGACCTGAGCGAATACGTCTGGTCGCCGGACAGCCACTGGGTCGCTTACGGGAAAAACGCCGCGAACCGCAACGAGGTTCTCTACTTCTACTCGCTCGATGATTCGAAGATCACGCCGGTCACCACCGACTTCTACAATAGCCACAGCCCAGCCTTCGATCCCGACGGGCACTATTTTTACTTCCTCTCGGAGCGGGATTACAACGAAGTGCTGGGCGTTTTTGACGCGGAGTTTGCCAACCCCAAAGCCACTCGTGTTTACGCTGCCACGCTCCGCGCCGATGCTCCTTCCCCCTTCGCTCCCCAAAGCGATGAAGTGACGGTGAAACCGCCTGAGACCCCGACCCCGGTGCCGGGGACTCCTCCGGGCCATCCGCCGGCTACACCTCCGGCGACTCCCGCGAAGCTCGCCAGCGAGGAGCCAAAAGGGACCAAGCCTGAGGCTGCTACTGCCGAAGAGAAGGAGAAAAAGAAGGAACCTTTCCGCATCGATCTGGCCGGCATTGGCAATCGCATCGTGGCCCTGCCGATCCCGTACGGGAATTACGGCGGCGTCCTCGCGGCGGCGGACCGGGTGTTCTACGTGTCGGCGCCCGTGTTCGGACTCTCCGGACCGCTTCCCGGTGAGAGCCCCGCCATCCACGTTTTCGACCTTAAGGAACGAAAGGACCACGTACTGGTGGAGGGGGCCGACAACTACGCGCTGTCTTTTGATGGCAACAAACTGTTGTATTCGGCGTCTCCGGGGCCATCTGCAGGTCCGGGCGGTGGAGGGAAAACTTACGGCATCGTGGACGCTAAAGTTCCCGAAGGCACGGCGCCCGCGCACAAGGTGGGCGATGGGGCGCTGAATCTTGCCCATCTGGACATGGAAGTCGATCCGCCTGCGGAGTGGAAGCAGATCTTCAACGAAGTCTGGCGCCAGGAGCGCGACTATTTCTTCGAGCCCGCCATGAACGGCGTCGACTGGCCGGCGCAGCGCGAGAAGTACGCGCAGCTTCTGCCCTACGTGGCCGATCGCTACGACCTTACCTACGTACTCGGCGAGATGATCGGCGAGCTTTCGAACTCCCACACCTACGTCGGAGGCGGCGACTCTCCGGACTTGCACCCCATCAACATTGGTCTGCTGGGGGCGGACTTCGAAGCCGACACCGAGCACAGCCTCTATCGCTTCAAGAAGATTTACCCGGGCGAGAATTGGAATCCCGGCCTCCGGTCGCCGCTTACCGAGCCCGGAGTGGACGTGAAGCAAGGCGATTATCTGCTGGCCGTAGACGGCCGCCCGCTGCGCATCCCGCAGAGTCCGGATGAAATCTTCTTGAACACGGCCAACGAAAACGTCACCCTCACCGTGAACAGCAAGCCGACGGAGGACGGCGCGCGCCAAGTGGTGGTGAAGCCGCTTTCCGATGATTACGGCCTGCACGAACTCGACATGATTGAGACCAATCGCCGCAAAGTGGACGAGGCCACCGGCGGGCGCGTGGGCTACGTCTACCTGCCGGACATGGGCGGGCCGGGCCTGGACGAATTCGTCAAGCAGTTCTTCCCCCAAATTCGCAAAGAAGGACTCATCATCGACGTCCGTTACAACGGCGGCGGCTTTGTGGACCAGCTCATCTTCGAGCGGCTGCGCCGTGTTCTCGCCGGCATGGGATCGGCGCGCAACTTTGAAAGCGGCACGGTGCCCGATGTGGTCTTTTACGGCTCCATGGTGTGCGTGACCAATCACTACGCCGCTTCGGACGGCGACTTCTTCAGCTACTTCTTCAAGCAGTACAAGCTCGGACCCCTCATCGGCGAACGAACCTGGGGCGGGGTGCGCGGCATTCGCGGCGACATTCCCCTGATGGACGGCGGCTACTTCACGCGGCCCGAGTTCTCGCTTTACGGCCTCGACAGCCAGTGGCTCATCGAAAACCGTGGCGTGGCGCCCGACATCGAGGTGGATAACCGGCCGGACCTGGTGATGGCCGGACATGACCCGCAATTGGAGAAGGCCATTGAGGTGGTGATGCAGGAAATCCGCGAGCATCCCAAGAAGCTGCCGCCGCGGCCACCTGATCTACCGACTTACCCGCCGGGTCCGGGGCTGTAGCGGACGGAAGGCGGGAGGGGGGTTGCACACCGGGTAATTTGGCCGGGGAGCGCAGGCGTCTCGCCCGCTTTTCTCTTCTTGTCCCTGGAGACCCGCCTGCCACTGTTGCGGCCAGAGCGGGCGTCCCGCCCGCGCGCCCAGGTCAAATTTATCGCCGAACCCTCAGACGAGGCCGAAAAGAAGGAGTTGACTTTCATATCATAATCTTCTAGTCTAGGAGGGTCCTGGCAAAGCTGATGACTGATGGCTGAAACCTGAGAGCTTTCTGAAAAACGAAGCCACCGATTTGCTTGAAAACAAAGGATCGGGTTGTGGAAAACCCAGGAACGAAGCCACCGTGGAGACGAGAGGTAGTCGTCGGTCCGGCGGCGACAAGCAGGGATCTTGGCAAACTGTGAGAGCATTGTGACGCGGAAGAATCCTTTTTGGGCAGCCGAAGCCACGATGTTGTTGAAAACGCTATGGCGCCAGAAACGGCGCACTCGGGAAGCCACGATGTTTGTGAAAACAAAGATACTTACATCTAGAAGGCCACGATGCTGTTGAAGAAGAAAGACTTAGCTAGAGCCTGGAGGAGAGCAATAGGCAGTGGGCAGAGGGCGCTAGGCGGAAGGCGGAAGGCGGGCAGACCGGGAAGGGCCGGAAGCTGATGGCTGATGGCTGAAAGCTGAGAGCTAGAGCTTTTTGAAAAACGAAGCCACCGATTTGCTTGAAAACAAAGGACCGGGCTGTGGAAAACTCAGGAACGAAGCCACCGTTTTGAGGGTTTTCAGTTATCAGTCATCAGTTCTCTCTAAAGAGAACGCCTGGGCTTGACCCCTCGAAATGAAAGAAGCGAGAACTGGAGGGTTGGGTGACTGAAAGGCTGAGAACTGAGAACTGAAAAAAACTGAAAACCTAAAAGGTCCCTGGTCTTCTTAGCTGTTGTGCTTGCATTGGCAGAATGCATAAGGAGGTAACGAGGTTATGGGAAAAGTCAGGGTGGGGTTCGTCTTCCTCGGCGCGCTGATGCTGGCCGTGTCAGGGGTCGCGCAGAACCCTGCCGCCACCATTCCGCCTCCCGGCGGCGCTCCCACCACGTCGGCCTCGGCCTCGAACCCCGAGGGCAAGGCGCTGATCGCCAAGGTGATTCAAGCGCTGGGCGGCGCGGACAAACTGGGCTCGGTGCACGCGATTCGCCTGAAGGCCGCGGTGGACGCCAAGACGCCCCAAGGTGAGTTCAACATTGAGATGGAGCGTCTCGCCGCGTTCCCGGATCGGTCCTGGCAGAAGCTCGCTACGCCCATGGGCGATATCACCATCGTCACCACGCCTTCGGCGGCGTTCATGGCGGCACCCCAAGGCACGCAGGACTTGCCCGATTCGCAGAAGGAAGAAGCCAGGAAAGAGATGAGGCGTGATGAGATCTTCGTCGCGCAGCACGCGGACGATCCCAAGTACACGTTTGCCGCGGCGGGGACCGCCAAGGTGGGCGACGTGGACGCGCAGGTTCTGGACGTGGACGCCGACGGCGCGCTGGTCCGATGGTATGTCGATCCGAAGACCAGCAGGATTCTGCGTACTTCGGCGCACATCGTCGACATGATAGGCCCCGCGGAACAGGTGCTCGATCTCAGCGACTGGAAGGAATTTGGAGGCATTCCCTTCCCTACCAAGGCGAAAATCACTCGCGATGGCCAGGACGGCGGGTCGGTGGAGGTGGAGGAGGTGGAGATCAACCCCACCGTAGATGCCAAACTGTTTGAAAGACCCCAGTGAGAAGAGTGTCGAAGGGGGCGGGGCGAACCCTATGCGCTTCCTCAATCAAAAACTCGGCAAGCGTACCAGTCGCAAGTTTGACCTGCTGAAGTCCCGTTTGAGCGCGGAGCGGGTGCCGAAAAACAGCCGCCCCGGACGGAAAAATCGAAGGCCAGAAAGCCGGGGTAGCGGCGCGCGGACGGTGATCCAAGCCGACCCGGATACGCTATCTATGTAGGCTCTAGTCCGGGGCACCCCGATGACGTCGCCTTGCCATTTCCGCTTTCCGCGAACAGCTTTCAGCGAACAGGCGTCTTCCCGATGACCGCGGACGGCTGCAAGCTAACCCGACTCGTCGACCTCTCTCACCGCAATCACTGTCCTCGACATGCGGTCGTGCCACGTGAGGGCATCGCTGTCGACCAGACACCACAGGAACCCCAGGCCGAGAGCGGCCAGTGAAACGAGAATGCCGAAGGCGCGCAGCAAGGCATCGGCGACCGTCGGACGGCCACTGTCCATGCGGCGGACCTCTAATCCCCTGGCAAGAAGGCCGGGAGTGGCGGAGGCCCAGGCCACGTTCACGGTGAAATAAGCGCCCAGCAGCAGGACAAAAATGGCACCGACCAGGGCGAAAAATCCGGGCTGGAGCGAGACCTTGCCGCCGATCCGCCAGAAGGTGACCGCAAACATTCCATATCCCAACACCAGGATGAAGGTATCCAGGAGCCCTGCCACGAGGCGCGCCAGGCGCGGCGCCAGCGTAAGGTTCTGGGACACCAATTCCCCGGCATCGGCATCTGAAACGGGTTGAGGGACTCCGAGCGGAATCTCGAGTGGCCCCTCGACAGCCGCCGAGGGGGCCGCCAGAGGTGCCGAACGGACCGCAGGCTCGGCCGTTTCAGGGCGCAACCAATCCTCGGGAACCTTCCCGGCCTCCGAGTCGAGCACGGGCACCGACCCGGGGGCGACGTCCACGTCCTCGGGCCTTGACTTGACGATGCCTGTTACTTTCGGGATTTCGATGAGATCGGCGGAAACAGGCTTCTGCCGGCCGATCGGGATATCGTCGAAGTCGAGCTTGAGAATGCTGGTAGGATCAGGCTTGCGCCGGGCACGGGCACGGCGACGGCGGAAGTCATCCACCCGTGCCGTGAGTTCCGACCGCCAGGTTTGCTGAGGTCTCGGCTCGGGCTCGGGGCGCGACTTGGTGGGTTCGATGGGAACCGAATCAAGCAACTCCGCCGCGGAGCTTGGGCGCGCCGGACCAAGCTGGTCGATTTCCGGGAGCGACGGCAGCAGTGGGATTTCCTCCGCTGCCTTGGCTCCAGGGGGCTGAGCCTGCCCCGGCGCGACCGCGTCAGGCACTGCGGGCGCGAAGCGGTGTCCACACTTCTTGCATTGCTGTACGCCGGGAAAGCTGATGAAACCGCAGTTGGGACATTTCACTGCGCAACCCCAACTGATTCTAGCAAAATGCAGTCGAAAGGCGAAAGGCGAAAGTTCAAAGTCGAAGAGTTGGTTTCTTGCTTTCTATTTTGAACCTTCGCCTTTCAACTTTCGACTCTCGACTCTTTGCAAAAGTATGAACAGGAGGAAGAGAAGTACGTTCGGGATCTTGGCGGCGTTGCTGGCCTGCACCCTTTTCGTGGCGGCGACGCCCTCGGGAGCGACAGATGGTACGACTGCCCGTCGGCCTGAGTCCGCCGCGACAGGCGGACTCGGCTGCCCGGCAGACGCTCAACAGGAGCCCGCGCCGCCCGCGATTCCGCCCGAGCTTCAAAACCCGCAAACGACGGTGACCGTCAATGCCGACCAACAGCAAAAGCTGAAGGATGTCTATCAACTGATCGGCCATGCCCAGGTGACCTACCAGGACCTGAAGCTCCTGGCCGACCAAATCACTTACAACTCCACCACCACCGACACGGTGGCGCGCGGGCACGTGGTCCTGACTAACGCCGACGCCCACCTCGAGAGTGACGAGGCGCACTATAATGTGCGCGAGAAGCAAGGCTGGTTCCTTAACGCTCGCGGCTTTGTCCGTGCCAAAGTGCATCCGCGCGGCCGCACGCTGACCACGGAGAATCCGTTCTACCTTCAGGCATCGCGGGTAGAGCGCTTCCCCAACGACACCTATGAGGTCTGGAGAGCCCGTGTTACTGACTGCGACGACCCCGCCCGCGGATGGTCGATCTCCACGGGCCGCGCGCTGATAGACCCCGGCGTTAAAGCTGTCAGCCACGACGACGTCTTCCGCTTGCTGAGCGTGCCGGTGTTTTATTCCCCGCTGTTGGCCGACTCAATCTCCCGTGAGCCTCGCCAGACCGGGTTTCTGCTGCCTTTCGTCGGCAACTCGACGCTGAAAGGCTACATCCTCGGCGACGGCGTGTTCTGGGCCATCAGCCCCAGCGTCGATGTCATGCTGGGCGTCGAGGACTTCAGCAAGCGCGGCGTCGGCGGTATCGGAAGGTTCCGCGCCCGCCCCAGCCCTACCAGCGATCTCACCGTTGACTGGTACGGCATCGACGACCACGGCGTCATTCAGAATGGCAGCTTGTCCCGGGCGCCCGGCAATGACGTGCGCGCCGTAGGGAAAGCCCAGGATCTGGGCCACGGCTTCCGGGGCGTGGTGGACGTCGACTACCTCAGCTCTCTGGCATTTCGAGCCACTTTTAGCGACAACTTTACCGACGCGGTGGCCTCCGAGGTCCATCAAACCGGTTTCCTCACCAAGACCTTTGACGCCTACAGCCTGAACTTCTACGCGTCGCGCTACCAGGACTTCCTCACCGCTAACTTTGTGCCGCGCAACTCGGTCAGCATTCGTCAATTGCCCAGTGTCTCCTTCTCGGGTATGGACCGGCAGACGGCGGATTCGCCTTTTTACTTTTCGTTCGATCTCTCCGCCACCGGAGTGGGCCGCACCCAGCCCGATTTCAAGACTCCCCTCATCTCCGACCGTTTTGATTTTCATCCCCAACTGCTTCTGCGCTTGCCGAGCTTTTGGGGCTTCCACCTCAGCCCCACCTTCAGCGTCCGCGACACGTACTATGGCACCAGCCTGGAGAGTGGCAACGAATCCCTCAATCGCGTTCTGGGTGAGGCGGGCCTCGACCTCCGGCCGCCCTCCTTTGAAAAAGTCTTGAACTGGTCTCTTTGGGGATACCGCCTCAAGCACGTGATCGAGCCCGACATCCAGTACCGCCTGGTTCACGCCACTGACCCCGAAGCCGTCACCGACATCATCCGCTTCGATGATCTCGACATTCTTACCGAGACCAACGAAATCGAGTATTCCCTTACTAACACCCTGATGGCGAGGAAGGACGTGCCTGACGGCGAGAACCCACCTCCGGCGCAGGATATACTCTCCTTGCGCTTTTCCCAGAAGTACTACTTCGACCCCACCTTCGGCGGCGCGCTCCAGCCGGGGAGAGCGATCGTCTTCGACCCCACCATCTCGCTCACCGGCTTTGCGTTTGCGCAGGGGCGGCGCCTCTCGCCGATCGTGTCGGTGCTGAAGGTTGCGCCCTTCTCCAATTACGACACCGAAATCCGCGCCGACCTGGGGCCCAACGGCGGCGGCGTACTCAACGCCGGCATCACATCGCACGTGAAGCGCGGCAAGATGGGGCTGGCGTTGACGGACTTTTACATCAATCGGACGGAAGCTCTGATTGCCCCAAGGTCCGCGCCGACCTCCGCCGCGCAGCTACAATCGTTCCACCTGCTGGGTGGTATGTTCACCTACGGCGATGGCAGCCGCAAGGGTTTGAGCGGCGGTTTCGGCGTCGACTTCAACATCGCCCAGCGCATCGCCCAGCAGGTAGTGGTCCAAAGCACTTATAATTTCGGCTGCTTCGCGCTCAACGGCGAATACCTGCGGTTGACTCTGCCCACTTTCCGGCAGGAGAACTCGTTCCGCATCGCGTTGTCGCTGGCCAATGTAGGAACTTTCGGGAACCTGAGGCCGCGTGCGCTTTACACCGAGCCGCTCAGCCCCACCGATAACGGGCACCCGTAGGAGCTCGAATCGGATCATAATAGTAGTCGCAAGTCAAAAGTCGAAAGTCGAAGGTCGAAAGTCAAGACCGACCTCTTCTACTTTCGACTTTTGACTCTCGACTTTAGACTTCTTCACTGACCAAGGACAAACCCATGCCTTTCCCAACTCATCGCCCCCGCCGATTGCGTCGCACCGAATCGCTACGTGCGCTTATTGGCGAGACCGAACTGAACTTGCGCTCCCTGATTTATCCGCTTTTCGTCTGCCCGGGCGAAGGGGTAAAGGACGAGATCAGCTCCATGCCGGGCAACTACCGTTGGTCCATCGATCTCCTGGTGGAAGAGTGCCGCTCGGTTTTCGACCTGGGAATCCCGGCGGTGATCCTGTTCGGCATCCCCGAGACCAAGGACGAGGTCGGCTCGGGCGCCTACGCCGCTGACGGCATCGTGCAGCGCGCCATCCGCGCGGTGAAGAAAGCCCTGCCTGACCTCATGGTGATCTGCGACGTGTGCCTGGACGAGTACACCAGCCATGGACATTGTGGCCTCATCAAGAACCACGAGATCGACAACGATTCCACCCTCGACCTTCTGGCGCGCACCGCCCTCACCCAAACCCAGGCGGGCGCCGACATGGTGGCGCCTTCGGACATGATGGACGGCCGCGTGGGGCGCATCCGGCAAGAACTCGACGCCCACGGATTCACCCAGACTCCCATCCTGGCTTACTCCGCCAAGTACGCCTCGGCGTTCTACGGACCGTTTCGCGAGGCGGCCGACTCCGCGCCCAAGTTCGGCGACCGCAAGTCCTACCAGATGGACCCTGCCAACCAACGAGAGGCAATGCGCGAAATCGCGCTCGACATTGAGGAAGGCGCGGATATCATCATGGTGAAGCCCGCCCTGCCTTATCTCGATATCATCGCCCTGGCGCGCCGACAGTTCGACGTGCCCATCGCCGCCTATCAGGTGAGTGGCGAGTTCTCACTCATCACCGCCGCCGCCCGGTTGGGCTGGGTGGACCGCGAACGCATGATCCTGGAAACTTTGACCGCTATTCGACGCGCCGGCGCGGACATCATACTCACCTACTTCGCCAAGGACCTCGCCGGCTTGCTGTGACTGACAGCCGACGGCTGATAGCGAGTCCCATGGCCAAAGATATTTGAATCTGGGTATTCCGCCTCTCGGAACTTGCAGCATCTATTCGCGGGACAACTGACGATTATGATCCCTGAAGATACAAAAAATGCTATGGTCCGAACCGGTAGTAGTGCCTCTGAAAAAAGGAACTAGTGTGCTGTAGCCCTTAGGGTTTGACACCCCCTCACCTCCGGGCCCTCTCCGCCAAAGGGCGAGGGGGAGTGAATACAAAGTGTACCGCGCAAGTGGCTGAGGGAGACGGTGTACTGAACGGTGGGTAGAACTTCTTGGACTATAACCCGATAAGTCCATCAAAGACGTGGTGGGCGATAGAGGACTCGAACCTCTGACTTCCACCGTGTGAAGGTGGCACTCTACCGCTGAGTTAATCGCCCCAAGCGAAGCACAAGGATAGCAGGGATCGCGTCAAATGTCCACCAAGCCTCTTAGCACCGAAACCAGCGGCCAGGGCCAGGAAGC
>Ga0335078_10006213_pt1 | contig 17693 bp, 12 predicted proteins | sample Lox_Sample_32_FD_206711 | JGI IMG/M metagenome (GOLD analysis project Ga0335078, IMG submission 206711) | Soil microbial communities from Loxahatchee National Wildlife Refuge, Florida, United States - Lox_Sample_3.2 | ecosystem: Environmental > Terrestrial > Soil > Wetlands | place: USA... | reverse complement strand
CGCTCAAACGCACCCCCGCCCGATCCGGCACCTCGCGAGGTGCTTGATGCAGACCCGACTTGACTAATTAAGGGTACTTGCGCGATGTGTTCTCCAGGTCGGCTCCGCGCAGCAATTCGAGGACAACCGAAACCTTTCGGTGTTCGTAGGCTGGCAATCCCATATACCTTCCGGTGCGCGAGGCAATCCAGAGGCACACTCGAGTACCGCTTTCTAAGCCAAGGGCATCAGGCTCCATTGGACGCTGATTAGGCTTAACCCGAGGCAGACCGGCGGGAGCGCCTGTTCTTGATTTTATCGTAGACAGCGCGGCACGCAAGATCGAAAGGCGCGGCTATTTTTCTTTGCTGAGGCGGCGGAAGTACTCGGCCACGGCGTCGGCATAGCCGGGAGGCACAGGCTCGGCGGCACCGCTGCGGACGTTGCCGCCCTGATCATCGAGCATGCGGCGCAACTGGAGTTCGACCTGCTCGACTCCGCCCAGCATTTGCGAAGCGATGCGGTTCATCAACTCCGGACTGCCTGGAGAGAGGGGATCGAGCTGATAGAGGGCGCGGATCTGGTCGCGGAGGTCCTGACTGATCTGGGGGTTGTTCTCGAGGTTGCGCAGGGTGTAGCGGTAGTTCTGGATAAAATCGCCGGCGTCGCCCAAGGACGGGCCGGGCCCACCGAGGGGGCCGCCCTGGCGCCCATTGGCGCGCGGACCGATACCGGTGGGTCGCCCTTCCTGGCCCTGGCCGGGGGACTGGCCGGCACGCAGGGAGCGCTCCATCTGGCGGCGCAGGCGCTCGGTTTGGGCGAGGGCCTGGGCCAGGGCCTCGCGTTGCTGGTCGCCGCCGCCGAGCTGGCCATCGGCAACGGATTTCTGGATGTCGTGCAGTCTGTCGCGCAGGTTGTTCAGCGCCTGGGTGGTGACGGCGTCGCGCATGGCGGCGAATTCACCATCGCCGCGGCGTAGATGGTCGGCGGTCCAGCGCAGGCGGTTGTTGAGCTCGTTCTGCTGCACGTCGCCGAGCGCCTGCCGCAGCTTGGTGGACAACTGGCGGTTGGTGGCCAGCGTATCGCGGACGGCCTGACCCAGGCCAGACTCGAGGCGCTGGTAGTCGTTGGCGATCTGGTCCTTTTCGCGGGCCAAGTCGTTGGCCTGCTGCTGGGAAGCTCCCTGCCCTTCCTGGCCGGGGACTCCGAACATGCGCCGCAGCTTGTTGCCGGACTCCTGCTGGCGTTGGGCGAGGGAGTCGGCCTCGCGGGCAAGATCATCGACGCTGCGGGCGGTCTGTTGCTGGCGCAGACCGGCGAGCAGATCGCGCGCCTGTTGCAGGCGCTCGGCGGCACGGCGCGCATCGGCCTCGCTCTGGGTGGAAGTGGATTGGCGCATATCGCGCTGGGCCTGCTGCAACTGCTGGATGGCGCGCTGCAACTGCTGCGAGGACATCTGTCCGCCCTGGCCGGACTGTTGTCCGCTCTGACCGGGCTGTGGCTGTCCGGAGGGCTGGCCGCGGGAAAGCTGTTCGATCTGGCGCTGCAACTGTTCGGCCTCGCGGCGCAGCATTTCCTGCTGCCAGCGCTGCTGGGAGATTTGCTGATTCTGGCGCTGCTGATCGGCCAACTCCTGCTGGCGGCGGGCGAGCTCGTCGAGCTTCTGCAAGGCCTGGTCGATTTCGCGCTGGCGCTGATCGGGGGAAGCCGCGGTTTGCCCGCTTTCATACTGGTTCTTTTCGGTGTCGAGTTCCAGATCGAAGAGGCTTTGCAGATCGCGGCTGGCTCCACTATTCATTCCCGCGCCGCCACCTCCGCGGTTGGCGAAGGCCACTTTGATATCGCGCATGAGGGCTTCGGCGCGCAGCAGGTGCTGGAGGGCTTTCTGCTCCGGCGCCAGGGCGTTCTGCCATTGCGAGGCGCGCAGCTTGTCGGCAGCCGGACCCATGGCGGCCACGGCCTGATCCATGTAAGACGTGAAAGCCTTGAACTCCTCGCCGGCGGAAGCCAGTTGGCGCGCTTTCATGCGGTCGGAGAGCGACTTTGCCTGGTCCCGCAGTTTTCCCTGCACGCCGGAAAGGAAGACGGCGTTATCGGCCGCGGCGCCCTTGTCGCCGGAGGTGTCCTTGATCTGATTCCAGGTAGCGGCGATGATTTCCTTTTCGCGCTCGGAAATCTGGTTATTGTCCTGATCACCGCCGTTCATGCCGCCGGACTCCTGCGACTGCGAGTAGTGGCGGTCGAACGGCTCGGTCTGGACGAAGAACATATCGGTGCGCGCGGTGGAGTGCGCGTCGCGCGCGGTAGCGTAGAGGCTGACCAGGTCGCCGGGCGAAAGCTTGAAATCTTCGAGCGCGATGACGGTAGAGCCGGAGGCGTTCTTCAAGCCTTTGCTCTTGAGCAGGGGGACGACTTTCTCCGCGTTGCCGTTTACGGAGTAATGCAGGCTCAGGTCTTGCAGGCCGAAATCGTCCTGACCCTCGACTGCCACGGTGACCTCTTCGATGGGATTCACGCGCTCATCGTGTCCGGGCCGGGTGATGCGCACGGTGGGCGGCTGGTCTTTCTGGGCCTCGATGAAGTAGTCGGGACTGAGCCGCACCTCCTCGCCCTGTTCAATGGTAGCGATGTGATAGATACCGTCGCGGCGGATGGGCACGCGGGCCACGCGCAGGCCGTTGTCGCCGGGGCGGAGCGACAGGCGGGAGCCGTCATCGAGGAGCAGCACGCCGTTGTTGAGCGGGCGATCGGTTTGGACGGCGACATCGGCTTCGGTGCCTTCGACGGCGCGCAGGTCGCCGCCGGGATCTTCCGTTTTGTCCTTCATCCCGGTCCAGCTTGGGAAGTGATAAGTGACCGTGAGATGTTTGATAGCGGGCAGATCGATGACGTTGAGCCGGAACTGTTTGGAATGCACGCCGCCGGCTTCGACGTAGTAATCGAGTGACTCGGGCACGCCGGCGATCAGGAACTCGTAGCCGGCGCCGCTGAGCTGCGGCCGCATGTCGGCCTGTTCCCATTTCGAGGAACTGATGTAGCGGGCGAAAAGGCGCACGCGCTCGGCCTGGAAACCTTTCAACTCCGCACTGATGAGCTGATCGGCGCGGCGGCGGACGGTGTGGTTGCCGGGCTTGACCAGAATGTCGTAATAGGGCGTGATCTCGCTCTTGGGTATCCCCCCCCACAGCAGGGAAGTTCCGTAGCCGAGGTATCCCGGGCCGGATGTGCCGAGCCAGATGAGCACGGCGAGCGAAAGGGCCGCGGCGGAAAGGAAGGTCAGCGCGCGATTGCGGCCGGTTAGGCGACCCGGCTCTGCATGCCGCGAGACTTCCAGAGCATCGGCGGCCAGCAAGGGCAGAAAGGGATCGGCGGGATTGGTTTGAGCGCGCTCGGTGAAGGTGAGCAGGCGCTCTTCGAATTCGGGGAACTTCTGTTCGGTTTCACGCGCGGCGCGGCGGCGGTTGAGCCGTAGCAGGGGAACCACCAAACCGATGCCCAAGGCGAGCGCGAGCGCCACGAAAAGCAAGACACGCGCGCCGGCCACGCTGGCATCGGAGAAAGCGAACGCGTTTGCCAGCAGCACCGCCAGCACCGAAAATGCCAGCGCCGACGCGGCAATGAGAGCCGCACCCCTGGTGAAGGCGAGCACACGCAAGCGGCGCTCGACCCTGGCAAGATATTCAGTTAGCCCAGTCAGAGGGTTCATGTTTCCACCTCAGATCGCGAACGGACTGCGGACTCGCTCTCCCACGGTTCCACGGCAGGCGCAGCCGCGGGCGCCGCTAGATGCCGGTTTCCCAACCACGATTCCGCAATCGCCAGCACCAAGACAGCCACAAGCACGTACCACCACAATTCCGCCGGCCTGGGCGCCGATTCTCCGGCTTGCGCCTCGACCGCGCGGTTTTGCCCCTGAACGGTATTCTGCCACAAAGCCAGGGTGTCTGCTCCGATCATTGCCAGGTCGGACTCGTGCCGGTCGGTATTTACGGCGACCAATTCGTGGCGGCCGCTGGGACGTTTCACATCATAGAAGCCGGCCATCAGGAGCGGCATACTTTGCGCCCGGGCGGCTTCCTGGAGCGTGAGCGCACGATGGCCCTGGGGATCGAGCACCTCGACCGCCGCGCCCTGCTGGCGGGCCTGGCGCAGCTCGAGGTATGCGCCGACCGTGTAATTCGGCGCGCCTTCCTCCTGCCGCGAAAGATAGTTAGCGGTGCGCTCGACGAACGGCACGAAGGACGCGTGCAGCGGGAAATCGTTCGAGATGTTGTCGAAGGTCGAGGTGAAGATGAGCACGCGGCCTTCGCCGAGCGGTTGGTCCAGAAGCAGCGGCATATCGTCGCCGAGGCGTGCGGCAACGCGGGCGGCGCCCGGGTCGATGCGCACGGCCTGGTAGAACTTCACATCATCCCAATGCTGCGCGTTGCGGACGGAGGGATGGCCTTCATCGAGCCAGGTGACGGCCTGAAAGCGGTCGCCATCGCGGGTGAAGTAACGCGTGTCGTTGATCTTTTCGCCGGATACCGGGACGCGAGTGGATTGCGCGGATTCGCGCCCCAGAGCTATGAGTAGCGATCCACCGGCGTGCACGTAGCCGCGCAACGCTTCCTCGAACACCGGCGGCAGGGAGGCGACATCGGAGAGCACCACGAACGCGTACTTGTGCGGATCGAGGTGAGCAGTCTGTTCCGCCGGCACGACATCCAGATCGTAGGCCGCATCGGCGGCCGCGTCCAGAGCTGTGCGGAAATAGAGCGCGTCGCGCGGGTTCCGGGCTTCGTGCACGAAGAGCACGCGGCGCGGTTCGGCGCTCTCGATGGAGAAATAAAAGCGGTCGTCATCGGGCAGGTTATCGCCGGAATCGATGCGCACTTCGCCGCGGTTCATGCCGAAGGGCACGTCCACCGATGGGAATTCCACACTGGCGCGGCCATCCGCCGGAACGTCGACGGACTGCGAGCCGGCTTCGCGGCCGTTCAACAGCAGGGAGACGCGGCGGGTGGCTTCGGCGGTTCCGTAGCCCACGATGGTCGCCTGCACGCGCGCTTTGCGGGCGCCATAGATTCTGCGCGGCGCGTTCACATTTTCAACCGCGAAATTGGCGGTGCGACGGTCGGCTACGGGATGAAGCACCCACTTGACGTCGCCACCCAGCCGCAGGTCGGCGAAGTTGGCGGGCAGCGACGACTTCTGCATATCGGAAAACAAGTGGGCTTCGACGGGCATATGCGCCGATTGCGCGATGGAGTGTAAAGCGCGGGCCAACTCGGCATAGGAACTGCGGGAGTCATCCGGCTGGATGGTCTGAATGGCGGCGGCCGAATCGCCCATCACATGCACTTGCGAGCCGAAGGCCAGCACTTCGAGCTTGTCGCCGGCGCGTAGTTTCGCGGCCGCTTGTTCGGCCTCCTGCCTAGCGCGCGCGAGGCGATGATCGTCGCGCATGCTGAAAGAGTTGTCGACGGCGAGTACGGTCAACTTGGGACCGCCGGCCAGAGCGGCCACACGCGAAGAAAGGAACGGCCGCGCGAAGGCCAGCGCCAGCAGCGCTATGACGGCTGTGCGCAGCGCGAACAGCAGCAGATATTGCAGGCGGCGGTGCTTGATGGAACTCTGTGTGCGGCGCTCGAAAAACATCAACGAGCTGAAGGGCAGGGGCTTGGACTTATGTTTCTTGAGTAAGTGCAGCCAGACAGGCAGGCCCACGGCCGCTAACCCCGCCAATGCCCAGGGTGCCAGAAATCCCACTTACATCCTCCCCTGCCTGACGGCGAGATACTCGCGCAGGCCCTCGTCGAGCGGCCGTCCGGTATCCATCAGAAAGTAATCCAGGCCGGCTCTTTTCGCCTGGTCGCGCAGAGCCTCTATATGTGCGTCGATTTTCTGGCGGTATTCCTCGCGCACGTATTCGGGTGAGACCTCCAGGGTGTTACTGGTTTCCATGTCGGTGAGCAGCACCGGTTCGCGAAAGTGCGGCGCAATCTCCTGTGGGTCGAGCACGTGAAACAGGATCACTTCATTGCCGCGGAAACGGATCGGCTCGACGGTGCGGATGATCACTTCCGGGCGCTCGTAGTAATCGGAGATGACCACGACCAGGCCGCGGCGGCGAGTCAGATCCATGAAATGGGCGAAGGGCTTGGCGAAATCAGTGCGCGTGCCGGGCTGGGCTTTTTCGATGGCGTGCAACAGCCGGAATAACTGACCCTGGCGCCCGGATGGCACCACATAGTTTTCGACTTTCTCATCGAATACGATGAGGCCGGCGGCATCGCGCTGCGTATGGGCGAGATAGCAGAGAGAGGCGGACAGGAAGCGGGCGTAGTCGAGCTTGTTCACCGAGTGGGAGCCGTAGCCCATGGAAGCGCTGGCGTCCAGGAGAATGAGCAACTGGGTGTTCGTCTCGCCACGGTAACGTTTCAGATAGACGCGCTCGCTGCGGGCGAAGACGTTCCAATCCACGTGGCGCAGGTCGTCGCCGGGGGTGTAGGCACGGTATTCGGCGAATTCCTGGCTGAAGCCGAAATCCGGCGAGCGGTGCAGGCCCGCGACGAAGCCGTCCACTACGGTCTTAGCTACCAAGTCGAGGCCGGAGATGGAGGCCAGGGTGGCCGGATCTAAGAAACGCTGTAGCATATTGCACCAAGGATTTTAGCCGCAGATGCACGCGGATACACGCAGATAAAGAGCAGGGTCTGTTGTCCTATCTGTGTGCATCTGCGTGCATCTGCGGCTGATTTCATTCTTTCGGCACTCCTTTCCAGTCGAGTAGGCGGTGAAGGATGTCGTCCTGTTTCAGGCGGTCGGATTCCGCGTGGAAGTTGAGCAGGATTCTGTGGCGGAGGACCGGGATGGTGAGCGCCCGGATATCTTCGTAGGTTACGTGATAGCGGCCTTTCATTAGCGCTCGCGCTTTGGCGGCCAGCACGAGGAACTGGGCGGCGCGCACGCTGGCGCCGTAATTCACGTACTTCTTGATAAAATCAGGAGCGGTTTCGTCACTGCTGCGGCTGGCGCGCACGAGGTCGATAGCGTAGCGCGCCACGGTTTCGGCGATCGGCACCATGCGGACGAGTTGCTGGAAGTCCAGAATCTCCTCGGCATTGGTGACGGCGTCGGCCTGGGCGATGTGGGTGGTGGTGGTCAGGTCGATGACCTGTAACTCTTCGTTGGCTGTGAGATAGCCGAGCACAGTGTTGAATAAGAACCTGTCTAACTGCGCCTCGGGCAGCGGATAAGTGCCTTCCAACTCGATGGGGTTCTGCGTGGCAAGCACAAAGAACGGCGAAGGCAGCTTGTAGTTGTTGCCGCGCACGGTACAGGCCAGTTCCTGCATGGCTTCGAGCAAGGCGGACTGCGTCTTGGGCGGCGTGCGGTTGATTTCATCCGCCAGCAGGACGTTGGCGAAGATGGGACCTTTGACGAACGTCCAGGTGCGGTGCCCGGTGGTGGTATCCTCCTCGATGATATCGGTGCCGGTAATGTCGGAAGGCATCAGGTCCGGCGTGAACTGGATGCGTTTGAAGACCAGGCCGAGAGTCTGAGCCATGGTACGGACCAGCAGGGTCTTAGCAGTGCCGGGCAGGCCGGTGATGAGACAATGACCGCCGACGAACAGGGCGATCATCACCTGCTCGAGCACTTCCTCCTGTCCGACGATGACGCGCCGGACCTGGCGGACAATTTCGGCCTGCACCTGGCGGAACCGGTCAATGCGGCCGCGCAAAACATCGGGTTCTAACTGGGGCGTCACGGTGGTGGACATAGCGATTATTTCGATAACTCCAGCAACATTTTTTGCGCCGGCCGGTATCCGGGAGCGGCTTCGAGCGACAACAGGACTTCGTCTTTGGCGTCTGTCAAGCGGTTCGCGGCGCAGTAAGCTCTCGCCAGGTCAAAATGCGAGGCGGCGGGGTCCGTGGGCGCCTTGGCCAGCACGGCGCGGTACTCGCGGATGGCTCCGGGGATGTTTCCCAGACTGAGCCACAGATCGCCCAGCCGGCGATGCAGGTCTTCATCCACCGGCTCGATATAGTTAAGGCGGTCCAGCACGGCTGCCGCTTCCTTCTTATTGCCTGCCTCTACGAGGAGGGAAGCCAATTGTTTCAGTGTATCAGGGCTGCGGCCGCCCTCTTTTGTGTACCGCTCCAGTTGCGCGATCGCGGCGGGCTTATCGCCCTTCGCCAGATACGCATCGGCTAGAAACTGGTAGACGTTACCGGTCTCGACATAATCCGGATAAATATCGCGGATGCGCAGAGCGTCGGGAATCATCTGATTGTAGTCATGCGCCCGGGACTCTTCGGCGACCTTACGAAGACCTTTGCGCCAGTCGTCGAAGCCGCCGACCGTCTTCCTGGTTTCCGCATCGAGCGCTGCGAGAAAACGCTTGTCGAAGTCGGCGGGTGGCATGCCGAGTTCCTTTTCGATCACGTCACTAGTGGAAGCGCCGGTGGCGAAATCGTGAATCATGGCCAGCAGCTTCGGCCAACCCCACTCGCGGTTGATATAGTCGCAGATGCGGCCGGCTTGGAAGTAAGACACGATTACCTGCGCGGGATAAGTGGGACGCACGAAGCCGCGATCCAGTTCGGCCACCGGAAGCAGTTTCTTGTCTTTGATGGCCATGATGACGTGAGGGTCCATTCGATCACCCCACTCCGGCGAGGCGGCGGTCTCTTCGTGCACGGCCAGGCCTTCGGTGAACCAGCGCGGAACACGGTGGTTGGTCATGGCGAGCACATAGACGTGGCTAAGTTCGTGGCGCAAGGTGCTGGCCCAATGAAAAGTTCCGGGCGGACGCCCGGAGGGGCTGTCCATGGCGACCACATAGCCGAACGTGACGCCCAGCGCGCCCAGGCCGGGCATACCCATGGTGCGGACGGCAAAGTCTTCATGATCGGGATAGACTTCCACCTGCACCGGGCGGTCCAGCTTGAAGCCATATTTCTTGTCATAAGTGGCGAGGTCGCGGAGCATCTCGGATTCAAAGTAGGGATGCAGCAGCTCGGCTTCTTTTTTATGAAGGCGGAGGATAGTGCGCGGAGTTTTGTAAGTGACGAAGTTCTTGTAACTATCCATCAGCCGGAGTGTGTTTACGGTGGCGGCATCGCGGTAGTCGTTGGCATAACACAGCTCCAGCTCGGCGCGAGCTTCATCCACGCGCCCAAGACGCATCAGGTTGATGCCTAATTGCGAGTGCGCGCTCCATAAGTCCGGCTGCGCGGCGACGGCTTTACGAAAGAACTGGATGCCCTCTTCGTAACGGCGGTTCAAAACGAAGATGCGGCCGGCAGTTTCATAGGCGGCGCCGTCGTGCGGGTCCCAGGACGTGTTGGGCTTGTCATTAAGCCAGTCGATAGTGGCCAGGATGGCCTTGGCCTGCAGAGCGTCCGGCGACATCGCCAGGGCCTTCTGGGCCTCTTCGGCGGCCTTGGCCGGATCGTTGTCTTCGAGCGCCAGGCGCGCGAGCAACTCCTGCGCCGCGACCAGGTGCGGATCGGCCTCCAGCGCTTTATGCGCCAACTCGACGGCCTGCGCCTCGAAGCCATCCGCGGCGATTTGCGCCAGGCCTAGCAGGGCGTCGGCTTGCTTGGGATTGATTTTCAGGGCTTCGTTGAAGAGTTGCGCGGCATCGGCCGGATTGAAGCGCGCGAGCAGGAGCCGACCCCAGCGGACGCGGTATTCGGCATGGCGCGGATACGCCGCCACCAGGGCGCGGAATTCACCGTTGGCCTCCTCATAGCTGTGCTGCTTCCACAACGCTTCGGCGCGTTCGAGCGTCTGCGCAGAGAGCGCGATCGCGGCACAGAGAATGGCGACGAGCAACCTCACTTGTCGATCTCCGCCTGAGTGCGCGCGAGTTCGAGCAAGAGCGCGGCTAACTGCTTCTTGTATTCTTCCGGCGGGATAGCAGCTTTATCGTACTTGAGCTTGTCGATCTGCCGCTCTAACTCCTCTTTTTTGGCCAGTAGCGGCAACTTAGCCGGATTTCTGGCGGCGGTGGCCACGGACCCGATGCGCAACAGCGGAAATTCGGCAGCCAGCCTGCCTTCACCGTTCTCCGGTGAGGGCGTACGCGACGGCTCACCTTTGCCGGTATCCTCAAGAACGGCGTGCTCGGTGGCCAGCCGCTCCTGCGACCCGTAGTAAGTGGCGGTTTTCTTTGCCGCGTAACGGAACGCTTCCATCGCGGAGATGACATCGTTCTTATCGCCGTCGGCGGCCGGATCGGCCAGCGCTTCGGCCCAGTAGCGCGCGAAGACGGTGGCATTCTTTTCTGTGCCCGTTTTAGTAGCGGCGATGACCACGCGATTGGCTCGGCGCAGCACGTCGACCGAGCCGCCGCTGGCGCTGGTCATGTTCACTACAAGCTGGCGCGTGGCGGGAATGCGATCGAGCAATGTGGCTAACTCGCCCGCCGACAGGTCCGGACCCGGCAGATTGATCTTGTATTCGTAGCCATCATATCCGCCGTGTCCGATAAGCATGAGGACGAAAATGTCCTGCGGCTTGGCCTCCGCGGCAATGCGGGCAAGCGCGGCGCGGATCTGGTCGCGGGTGGCATCGATCAGGGTTTCAACCTGGGAATCGGGGCTGGCCTTGAGAGATTTTTCAATATCCTTGGCCCACATCCCGAAGCGCTGTTCGTAATCCGGCTCGCCGCCCAGACCAGTTACAGTGACATAGTAAGTGCGGGCCGGCAGGGAAAGCGCCGCCAGCAACAGGATCAGCAAGCTGCGAGTCATACCACACCCCATCTTCGCCGCAGAACCCATTCAGAGCCGCGCAGTAAGAGCGCCAGCAGGAAGACTGCCGGCATATCCCACAGGTCCTTGGTTTCGCGAGTGGTGATACCCGCTTCCGAGTAAGAAATCTCATCCGGGAGCTTGCCGGCGTTGGCTGCGGAATAATATCGGCCACCAGTGTCGTCGGCGAGTTTCTGGAGCAACTCGCGGTTCTGCGACGTACGGAAATTCTCAGCGACGCCGTCTTCACGCCGGAAGATCACCACATCGCGGCCGAGCTCTTCCTTGCCGCGGCCGGCCACGATCTCGGCCACATACGATCCGGGCTTTTCGGCATTCCAATCGATGGTGTAGGCGCCCTCTTCGCGCGGGTCGGGCGTCAGCTCGACACTGGTACTGGCGCCGTCCGGCCCCACGATGTGCGCCTCGACGACGGCATCCGGTACGGGTTTATATGCTTTGTCGCGCACCAAGGCGTGCAGAGTGACTTTGGTCTCATCGGGCAGCACGGGGCGCGGCGTGGAACCCACGACACGGCTGGGACTATCGGAGACCAGATAGCGCATCAATTGCTGCCAGAAGGTGTGGTGCGTAGTATCGGTGTGGTCCTGCGACATACGCCAGCGCCAGGTTCCGGAGGTGGCGAATACGGCGGTGCGGCCGCGGCCATAGTTTTCGGTGACCAGCAAAGGCTCGCGGCGGCGGCTGGCCGGCGCGACCTCCATCAGCACCACCGCCCCGGGCTTGGGTTCGCCGACGTCGTTGTAATTGGCGATTTGCGGCATGGTGGTCCAGCGGGCGGCGTTGCGCTCGGGATCTTCGAGTAAGCGGCAGATGAGGGTGGCGCGGCCTTGAGCGGTCAGCTCCGCGGTTGAATAATCGCGATGGAAAGTGCCCCGGTTCTCAGGAAGCTCGACAGGCAGCAGGTCGGCCAGCGGCGAGTGCTGGTAGCCGCCTTCAGCCAAAGCAAAACGTCCGCCCAGGAAGAGGATGCCGCCGCCACGGCGGTTGGCGAACTCGCGAATCAGATCCTGCTGGGTTTGGGTGAAGTAATTGGCGTCCACACTACCTATAATCAACCCGTCAAAATTGAATAACTCTTCGGGCTTATCGGGAAAGCCGTCTTCTAACGCGTGCGGATCACTGAAGCCCTGGCGGTAAATCTTGTTCTGGGTAGTGCGCAGGAGGCTCGAAAGCTGTAAGCTGCGATCGTCTTCGGCGGCGCGGCGGATGAACTTGAATTCCCAGCGCGGCTCTCCCTCCATATACAGGATGCGAGCGGTGCGCGTTTCGACGTTCACCAGGCGGCGCAGCGAATTATTGCCGCGATTCTCTTCGCCGGGCAGCGGATCGATGGCGATCTCGAGCGTCTTGGGTCCGGCCAGTCCGGCGTTGAACAGCAGCGTGGCGCTTTGCGGAGCGCCATCGCCCTTCAATTGCACCTCGCGAGAGGCAACCACTTTGCCGGCGTCGCGCACCGTGAGCAGCGCCCGCTGGCCCGCATAACCGTACTGGCGGAAGGTGACCAGCGCGCTCAAGCGCGAATTGGGGAGCGCATGGGACGGCAGCACCGTGTCGGCGATTTCGACATCCTTTTGCGGTGTTTCGCGGCCGAAGCCAATGGTGTGCACGGGAACGTGCCGGCGGCGGATCGCTGAAATCGTATCGAGGTCGATGCCGCCAGAGTTATCCGCGCCATCGGACATCAACACGACCGCACCCAAGGGGAGGGTGGACGATTCCGCGAGCACCTGGCGCAAGCTGTCGCCGATCTGCGTGGCCGGCCCGGAAGCGGTGAGCTGCGCGGTCTTCTGGATACGCTCCGCGTCCTTACCGAAGCGATAGAGGCGCACTTGGAACTTCTGCTCGAGCGGCGCGAGGAGCTTGTGGTCCAGCAGCGCGGTGGCCTGCGCCTCGCGGGTCTGAGAACCTTCCTGGATGCCCATACTGCGGGAATCATCGACCAGGACGGCGACCACGTTCTGCTGCGGCCGCAGGGTGGCGATGCTGATAGCGGGGTGCCAGAGCAGAAACAGCAGCAGCGCGACCATGGCGGTTTCGAGCAGCCAGATGACCGCCGGCCGCGCGCCGGTAAGCAGGCCGCGATGCCGGCGCACGTGCCAGAGGAGGAATCCACCGGCGGCGGCGACGCCTAGGGCGAGGACCCAAAGCGGCCAGGGCGCCAGCAGCACAAACTGCCCCTTTTCGAAAACCGCGCCGGGATACTTGAAAAGAAACTCGAACATGACAGGCCTGGAATTCTTAGTGCGTCATCGCGTAGATGATGTAATTGATCCCCATGCGGTAGGCTTGTGAGGCGTAGCGTTCCGGGTAGCGCGGATGGTCGGCCCACTCCCAGGCGTCGCCGTTATCCTGGTTGAAGCAGATGGCCACCATGATGCGGCCGCGGTCATCATAGATGGCACGCCAATGCGGCGTCTTGCCGTCCTTTTCCCAGATCCGGCCGGTGTACCAATATTGAATGCCGGGCACCTGCACACGCTCGCTGAGATCATATAGGACGTGAAAGATGGGGTCCTGGTTATCGATTTCGACGATGGGGCGATGGGGGAACACGCGCTTGATGCTCTCCAGGAAGACGTTCCATTCGCCGCTGCCGTGGAAATCGTCGCACATAAAGAAGCCCCCGCGTAGAAGATATTCGCGCATTTTGGCACATTCGGCGTCGGTGAGGCTCCAGTGGCCGACTTCCACGGCGTAGAGCCAGGGCCAGTTGAAAATCTCATCGCTGTCGAGATCCACCACCTGTTCAGACGAACGGGCATGGATGCGGGTGAGGCGGCGGACGCCTTGCACGAACTGGCGGTCGGCCTTGGGATAGTCGGTCGGCCAACTGCCGATGGGGCCGAAGACGCTGGCATGCAGGCCGGACGGATACCGCAATCGCGCAAAGGCCCATTCGGTTTTTTCATAGGCATCCGGGGGCACGGGATAGGGGTCGTCTTCGATGCCGGGATACTGCCGGAAGGTGGCTTGCAGGGCAAGCAGGGCCGTCACCGAGCATGCCATGAGACTACCGCGGATAAGGAAACGGCGGCGCACCTGAAGGCCCTCGCAGTCTTTTCAGAATACCATGCGGGGATCTGGAAGCGCCGCTCCAGGAGGGAGGGACGCTTAGGACACCGGTTGGGCAGGGCCGGAACTGGACCGCCTCGCGTGTGCTAACCTGATGGGTTCAAACCTCTAAAAGGAGTTTTCCTTGCGCATGTCATTTCGTTTTGGGGCGCGGCTGGTAGTGGCCTGCCTCGCCTTCTTCCCTCTCGCCCAGGCGGGCTACAGCCAGACCAAGGTGGGCGTGATCAGCCTGCAGCGGGCCATCCTAGAATCCGCCGAAATCAAGCAAAAGTCCGCCGAAATGGAGGCTAAGTACAAGCCTCGCCAGGACGAGATTCAGAAAGTGCAGCAGGATCTGGAGAACATCCGGCAGCAGTTGCAGAACAACGCGGGGAAGCTAACGCCAGGGGCCCAGGAAGATCTCAATGCCGAGTATCAGACGAAACAGCGGCAATTGCAGCGGTTGAGCGAGGACCTGCAGTCGGACGTGACCGCGGAGCGCAACGACATTCTGACGGAGAGCGGCCGCAAGATGAAACAAGTCGTGCAAAAGCTGGCGGAAGAAAAGGGCCTGGACGTGGTGGTGGACGAACAGAGCACGGTTTTCTTCAAGCCGGCGCTGGATATCACGGCCGACGCTATTGCCGCGTACGACAAGGCGTATCCGGCTAAAGCCAAATAGGCGCGCGGGATGGCTGGCTATCTCGATCAATACGGGGCCGGCGACGAGCGGCGCGAAAAACGCAACAAGTGGATCTTCATCCTGGGGGCAGCGGGACTGGTTCTGCTGTTCTTCTGGTTCTTCCTTTTCGTTTGGGACAAGACCGAGATCCTGCGCCTGCAATCGGTGGCGCGTCTGGCGCAGGTTCTGCGCAACCACAAGCAGGAGAACCAGGTGCGCAGCTTCTTGGGTCTATTGCAGCGGCAGGATTATAAGGCGGCCTACGCCATGTGGGGCTGCACGGACGCGCATCCCTGCAAAGACTACACCTACGCGGCATTCATGAAGGACTGGGGACCGCAGACGGGGCCCAACCCCGCGCAATACACGATTTTGAGGAGCCGCTCGTGCGGCTCGGGCGTGATCGTCACCGTGGATTTCGCCAAAGGGCAGGAGCAATGGCTGTGGGTGCAACGCAGCGACCTGACGATGGGCTTTTCCCCATTCCAGGTCTGTAGAGTGGGCACCTGACGCGGCGCGCCATTCGCTTGGCGGCCCGCGTCATAGAATAGAACTGGAGGAGAAGGGGCCAAGCAGCATGGGCACATCAGTGGCGGGTTTGGAAGGCGTGGTTGCAGGCGAGTCGGAGATCTGCTACATCGACGGCTACGCCGGCGTCCTCAGTTACCGGGGCTATAACATCCACACGCTGGCGGACCATGCGACCTTTGAAGAAACCATCTTCCTGCTGTGGAACGGATGGTTGCCCAAGCGGGCGGATCTCGAACAACTGAAGAAGGACCTAGCGGCCAATCGCGGGCTGCCGCCGCCGGTGGTGGATTTCCTGAAGACGGTGCCGCAGGCAAGTCCCATGCACATGCTGCGCACGGCCGTCTCGATGCTGGGAATCTACGATCCGGAAGCTTCCGATATGACACCGGAGGCCAACAACCGGAAGGCTCTGCGGCTGATGGCGCAGACCGCCACGATCGTGACCACGTTCGAGCGCCTGCGCAAGGGCCTGCATATCATCAACGGCGACCCGGCCATGGGGTTTGCGGAGAACTTCCTCTACACGCTGACCGGGAAACGGCCGGACGAGGTGATGGAACACGCCTTCGACGTGGCCCTGATCCTGCACGCCGACCACGAGTTGAACGCCTCCACCTTTGCGGCGCGAGTGACGGCCGCGACGCTCTCCGACATCTATTCCGCGATGACTTCCGCCATCGGCGCGCTGAAGGGTCCACTGCACGGCGGGGCTAACCAGGATGTGATCAAGATTTTGCTGCAGCTTGCCAGCGAAGAAGCCGCCGTGGACCGGGTGAAGAGCACGCTGGCGCGCAAGATCAAGATTCCCGGCTTTGGGCACCGCGTGTATCGCACGCAGGACCCGCGGGCGGCGCACCTGCGGGTGCTCTCCGAGGAGCTGGGCAAGCGCACCGGCCACGAGAAGCTCTTTCACATGTCGCAAGCCATGGAGGAGACCGTCAAGGCCGAGAAGGGTTTGATCGCCAACGTGGATTTCTATTCGGCTTCGACTTACTATTCGCTGGGGATTCCGCCGGATCTGTTCACGCCGGTGTTCGCGGTGAGCCGGATGTCGGGATGGACCGCGCACACGCTGGAGCAATACAGGAACAATCGCCTGATCCGCCCGCGCGCGGAATACAAGGGCAACCCGGACGGCATGCCGTGGGTTGCTCTGAAAGATCGCTAAGTGGACGAGCGCGCCTATTACACGGAATCGCAGACCACACGGCAGGCGTCGTTGAGCTGTCCGTTTTGTAAGTGTGCGGAGACTTACGAACTGCGCTGGATGGTGCGGCGCAAGAAAGATCGCCTGCCGCCGGGCGGCGACGAGCGGGACCGCGCGAGGTTCGCCAAGTCGCAAAGCTACATGGTGCTGCTGGACGATAAGGTGGCCTGCAAGAACCTACGCTGCCGTAAGCGTTTCGATATCTCGGGCGTGAAAACAATGGCGTTTCTTTGAGCGCGCTCGGCACACGCTTGGCAGCGCGGCAGATGAGCGTGGTTCAATGGAGTTATGGTGTCGCGGCTTGTGCAGTTCGTGCTGGCTCTGATTGTGGGCCTGGCGCTGCTGGCATGGGTGGTGACCGGATTCGTAGAGACTACTGCCCGCCAATGGTTTCAGCGGGACGCGACGTTGCGCGCCGGGCTCGCGGTGAGCGGCGCCCGCACTTCGCTGGCCGCCCATTGGCACGAGGACCAGCGGGATGAACTGCAGAGCCAGTTGACGGACATCGCGCGCGATGAGCGCGTGATGGCGGTGGCAGCTTGCGAACCCGATCTCTCCACGCTGGCCAGTACGCCCGGTTACCCGAGTGAGTTCGGCTGCCGCGAAGTGGGGCGCGATCTCAAGCCCGCGGATGGCCCCCCCGGGCAATCGATGCACGAGTGGCACGAGGTCAGTCATCTGCCGGGTGGCAGCGTGCACGTGGATGCGATCCCGCTTTGGGACAGCGGTCACCAGATCGGATTCCTGGTGCTCCTGCAGGACCTGAGCTACGCGGAGCAACGGGAAGCCCGCACGCGCACGTTCCTGTTGATCGCGTTTGGCGTGCTGGGCGTGCTGGCATCCGGGCTCACCATTTTCGTGGCGCGATTCAGCCGGCGAAGCTGGAGCGCGGAGTTGCGCCGCATGCTACACGGCGAGCAGGAGCACAAGCCGGAATTCCAACCTATTCTGCGCGACGTGCGCGACCTGATCGAACGCGTGATGGACGAACAGGAGGACGCGCCGGGCGTGTGGACGGCCGAGCGGCTCAAGAAAACGCTGGGCCTGCATCTGCACGGCGAGCGCGTGATCATTGTGGCCAACCGGGAGCCCTACGTGCACGAGCGATTTCCAGACGGTAGCATCCGGGTATTGCACCCGGCCAGCGGCCTGGTAACGGCCCTCGAACCGGTGATGCGCGCCTGTTCGGGCGTCTGGATCGCGCACGGCAGCGGCACGGCGGACCGCGAAACGGTGGACCGCAAGGACCATGTGCGCGTGCCGCCGGGCGAAGAGTCGTATCACATTCGCCGCATCTGGCTGTCACCGGAGGAAGAGGCAGGCTACTACTACGGCTTCGCCAACGAGGGCCTGTGGCCGCTGTGCCACCTGGCGCACGCACGGCCAATCTTCCGCACCGGCGACTGGGAACATTACCAGCGGATAAACGAACGGTTCGCCGACGCGGTTTGCGCCGAGGTCGACTCCG
>Ga0335078_10006212_pt1 | contig 17696 bp, 16 predicted proteins | sample Lox_Sample_32_FD_206711 | JGI IMG/M metagenome (GOLD analysis project Ga0335078, IMG submission 206711) | Soil microbial communities from Loxahatchee National Wildlife Refuge, Florida, United States - Lox_Sample_3.2 | ecosystem: Environmental > Terrestrial > Soil > Wetlands | place: USA... | reverse complement strand
CCATGGCCGCCCAGCCAAAACGGCGGGCCCAGATGTCGGTGGTGTTTGCCGTCACCATGCGGCCGGTGATTTCCCAGGCAGGAGAGAGATCGGGCCGGGTTTTGCGAATTCGCCGCATTTTATCGTCAATTGCTCCCATTAATGCGCGCAATTCGCCTTTTCCGGTTACGCTGTAACGGCCCTGGAAGCCGAGCAACAGGCACAGGTAGAAGACCTCCAGCAGATCGGCCGTTTCGGGAATGTCGCGGCGGCCGAGGATCTTCTGCAGATGCTGGAAGAAGATCTCGCCCGCGGTGTGCTGCCCGAACAGTTCTTCCTGGAGCGGACGGCGTACCCAGTCGGAGAATACCGGGTTCCTCAGGTTCAGCACGGTCTCGTCGAGGAACGCGACGACGGCAAAGATGCCGAGCCGAATATCTTCGTCAACGTAGCCAAGCGACTTCGCGTCGCGATCGGCGCCTTTGAGCGCGGCACGGATTTGGTTGCGGAACTGCTCCGCGTCGGTGACGGTCTGGCGATTCGCGCGCAGGCGAACGGTGACCGTGAAGACCTCCTGAAAGACCAGCGCAAGATTGACGGTGCGCATCGGCGCAGCCGCGGGCTGAGGCGCGGGCGCGGCATTCGTCACGGGCGGGTTCGGTGGTGAAGCCATCAATTAATCCAGCACGACCCTAATCCAGTACCACCATCAGCTCGACTTCGGGCTCGGGCAGCTCGCCGGGCACATAAAGGCCGAGTTTCCTGGTGGTCACCATATGCTCCCAACACGGCCCGGCTTTGTCAACGGAGAAGTACTGCGTTTCCAGCCGCGGCGAAACCGCCGGCGGCGGCACGGGCATGTGCGTCATCTTCAAACCGGGCAGCGCGCGGCTTACGAGCTTGGGAAGGAACTCCTGCGAACATATTTTGACCAGGCGCGGCGTACTCTCAATGAGGTCGGCTTCGCCGATGCGGGTGGTATGGATGGCGAAGATCCAGCGCGAGCGGCTGAGGACGCGCTGATCGGTAATGACGCCCTCGTAGAAATAGCGTGCCGCGGGTTTGAGCGGAATGTGCACGCAGTTGCTGGGCACCACAAGCTCGAGATGCGTGCGGATGTGATATTCGAGCTGCTCCATGCACTCGGCGAGATTTTCGTGCTGATACACGGGCAGCGCGGACGGATGCGAGTCGAGCCCGAATGTGCACAGCGCGCCGCCCAGGTTCGAAAGCTCCACAAACACTTCTTCGGGGTGCGGTTTCTTGGCGAAGCAGAGATGACGGAGTGGGCCGATGCTGGAGTTCACGCAATGCAGGAACCAGGCATTGCTGATGCCCTGCGCGGAGAAGCCCGAAGTGGTGCCGGCCGCCAGCTCCTTGGGCTTGATGACGGTGCGGGCTTTCTCCTCGAGCATCTCGACGATACGGCGCAGCAGCAGCATAAGACGGTCGCTGGCATTGATGGTGAGGCAGGGCGGGATGAAAGCCTGATCGAGAATGAAGTTGCCGGAGCCGTCGCGGCGGACGCGGCCAATGGGGAGCTTCACGGTCTGATCGTCCATTTCGGTGTCCAGCTTAAGCTCAATGTTCTTGCGGCCCACGACGACGGGCTTCTCGTCGCCGCCGGTGTTCTCGTCCGGCCGCACCACCTCCTCCGCGATGTAGCGGACGCCAGGCGTGATCTCCTCCCCGTTGAGCGCGCAGATTGCGCCGCGTTCAGAGCGTGCCGGGACCGTGAGCAGAATATCGACGGTGTCGCGCATGGGAGGAAACAACTCGGCCATCCGGCGCGCGGGCGGCAGCGGCTCGCACTCGGGCATGTGGAACGTGAGGCCGTCGGGGAAAACGCCGCGGGCGTGGATGAGCGAGAGCGTGCCGTTGCGGAGCGCTTCAGCGTCAAACTGGCAGCCCATGATGCCGTAGTCCCCGTACCAGAGACTGGAGGTAGCGAAGTGGATGACGTCTTCGAAGTAGCGGCTCTGGAGCTGGAAATGATGGGGGCCAAGGTGCATGCCCTCCGACCACACCACTCGCGAAAGAGTCTTCATCCTTCAGGTGTCCTCCGCCCCGAGGCGCTCATTTACCGTGGGAATATAATAGCACCGGCTGGAAGAGGGTGCCGCCATGTATTGGGACATCATCGATGTGGGATCAATGCCAGTAAGCCTCGATAGGCAAGATCCGAGCAACGAACTGCTGGGTCCGTTGGAGCAAACATAAGCTGACCGGAAACTTCTCGGTCCGGTTCAAGGACGGCAGGAAGATCGAGGATTCCTTCAAAGCCACGGAAGTCGTGTCAAAACCGCTGCCTGGATGCGAATAGCATCTACTGTGTCGCCGGCGTCTGCGGCTCGGGCAGCAGCACGATCAACTCCAACTGCGGATTCGGAAAGTCCGCCGGCGCGTAGACGGCAATGTTCCTCGAACGCAACACGGCTTCCCAGGCAAGGCCGGAGCGGCTCAGGCTGAAGTACTGGTGGTTGACCTTTACCGGAATTGTCGCCGGCGGGGCCTGCACGTGGGTCATGGCCATGCCAGGAAGCGCCTGGCGGATCAGGTGCTCGATGTGATTTGCCGAACACACTTTCATTAAAGCGGGGGACTTCTGGATAATGTCCGCTTCGCCCATCTCGGCGTTCACCGCCAGATACAACTGTGTATCGTTCAGATACTTGTCTTCGGTAATCGATGCCGCGTAGATCGACGGCCGAACGAGCCGCAGGGGCAGCGAGACGAAATTGCTCGGCACCACGGTTTCCAGCAGATGATGCACGGTCTCATCCAGCTCTTTGAAACAACGGCCGAGGTCATCGTGGTCATAAGTGGCAAGGTCGCGCGGCTTCACGTCCATCGAAAAAGTGGTCAGCGCCGAGCCGAGCGAAGCCATGATCGCAAACAGCTCCTCGGGATGGCCGCGGCGCGTCTCGAACAAATGCCTGAGTTGCGGGAAGTGCGAGTTGATGGAGTACAGCAGCCAGAAGTTGGCGATGTCCGCTACGGTGAACTCGGCAAGGCTCTGGTTCTTCTGGCGGCGCATTCCGGAGAGCATGCTGCTGCGCGCCGAGAGGTTCTCGATCAGCCGGCGAGCGATGGAAATCAGGTAATCGCTGGCGGAAACGTCGAGCAACGGCGGAACGAAGTACGGATCCAGCTGGTATGTCTCGGCCTCGGTCTTCTGAACGCGGGCCATGCGCAGGGCGGAATGGCCCTGGCGGCTCTCGCCTTCCACCAGGATGCGCATATTTTTTCTCGCGACCTGTACCGGACGTTCGGTTGCGTTCGTATTCTCATCACGGAAGGTCTCTACCTCGGCGAGGTAGCGTGTCTCAATGCCGCGGGCGGCCATGGAGACGTTCAGACCGTTCTCGCGATAGGAAGGGATTGCCAGGAAAATGTCCAGGCTGGTCTGCTCGGGCGAGAAAAACTCAGTGATGTTGCGGGCGGGCGGGACCGGATCGGAGTCGGGAATCTCGAAGGGCAGGCCGTCGGGAAACATGCCCTGCGCGCAGTGCACGGCAACTGAGCCGGCGGCAAGTTGTTCCTGGTTGAACTGGAGCTGGCGAAAGCCCCAGGGACGGAAGTTCAATGAATCGAGGCGGAACTGGAGAACACTTTCGATGAAGCGGTCCTGGGCCTGCAAGTGCTGCGGTGTCAGGAATGTTCCCTTGGCCCAGATGACGGGCTGGAGCGTTCTCATACCGGTACAGTATGATACACCAGCCGGGCTCGGACAACCTGTCCCAATAGCGGACAGCGTTCGGAGGCGGGGCGCCGCAAGCCTGAACGGTATCAACAACCTGAATCGGGAACTGCTGGCCCGGTGTTTGCGTTAGCTTGAAAGAGGACCATGGCGGCACTATTCACTCAATCTGCGTCATCGGTAAGCAGCAGCGGCAGCCTCCGGGTGCTGGTCAGTGACGATCAGCCGGATATCCTTGAGGCACTGCGTCTGCTGCTGAAGGGCGCGGGTTACACCGCGGAAACGGTGGATTCGCCGCAGGCGCTGCTGCGCGCAGTGGATGCGCGGCCGTTCGATCTGATCCTGATGGACCTTAACTACGCGCGCGACACGACCTCCGGTCAGGAGGGGCTCGATCTGCTGGATAAGCTGCGCACGCGGCCCGATTGCGCGCCAGTGATCGTGATGACCGCGTGGGGCAACGTGGAGCTGGCGGTGGACGCCATGCACCGCGGCGCGACCGATTTCGTGCAGAAGCCATGGGATAACCTCAGGCTGCTGGGGACCATCGAAAAACAAGCGCGGGAGGCCGCGGCCAGGCGAAGCGCGCAAAAGATGGCGCGGTCGGAGATTGAGATCGCGCGGCACGTGCAGGAGAAGCTGTTTCCACAGCCCACACGGCAACTCAGAACAATCCGATATGCGGCGCGATGCGTGCCGGCGCGCGATGTGAGCGGCGATTACTACGATTTCCTCGATTTGAACGGCGCCGCGATCGGGTTCGTGGTGGCGGACGTTTCGGGAAAAGGCATCGCGGCCGCGTTGCTGATGGCAAGCTTGCAGGCGGCGTTTCGCAGCCAGACCGAAACTGTGCGCGACGGCTGCGAGCTGCTGCGCGGCATCAACCGGCTGTTTTATTCAAGCACGCCGCCGGAACAATATGCCACCGTGTTCTTCGCCGACTACGACGACAAGCACCGAGTGTTGCGCTACGTAAACTGCGGACATCCAGCGCCGCTTCTGTTGCGCGCCAGCGGAAGACTGGAACATCTGCATTCGACCGCTCCGGTGGTGGGTTTGCTGAACGAGTGGGATTGCGAGGAGGTCACCCTGCCAATTGAGCCGGGCGACACACTTGTCGTTTATTCCGATGGCGTGACCGAAGCGGGCATCACCAGCGGCGAGGAATTCGGCGAGGAGAGGCTGCTGGCGGCGGTAGCGCGGGCGGGCGATGTGGACCCCGACGCGGTCATCGACGCGGTGACGAAGCAGATTCATGCGCACGCCGGAGGAACCGGAGGCGACGACTGCACGATGCTGATCGTGCGTGGCGTAGCATAGAACATGCCCGATTCACGCCGGCAGTTCCTGAGCCGCGCCTCGGCAACGCTCATGGCCGCGGCGGCAGCAAGTCAAGCGACGGCACAGGCGCCCGCCACCGAGCCCTCGACGCCCGTTCCGGGAGCGCCACCCGCATTCGGTACAGCGCCGGAAGTGGGGCCCGCAGTTTCACCGGCCACCTTTGTGGAGGCAGAGAAGCTGGTGCAGTTCACGCTGACGTCTGCCGAGCGTGAGCAGGCTGCCGGCAACTGGCGTAGCGCCATGGCCCCTGCATACGAGCGGCGAGTGGGCCCGAGGAAGTTCGCTCCGCCCGATTCCCTGCCCCCGGCCACGCGATGGAATCCGCTGCTGCAGGGCGTACATGAGGGGCGGGCTGTCGATCTTTTTGTACGCAGTGGAAGCGCTGCTCCTCCGTTGCCCACGAAAGAAGAAGACATCGCGTTCGCGCCGCTCGCGCAGCTTTCTCGCTGGATCGAGACGCGGCAGATCAGTTCCGCGCGGCTCACTCGCATCTATCTCGACCGCATCGCGCGCTTCGATCCGAAGCTGCACTGCATCATCACCCTGACTCGCGATCTGGCGCTGGAGCAGGCGCGCGAGGCTGACAAGGAGATCGCGGCCGGTCGCTATCGTGGTCCCCTGCACGGTATCCCATGGGGCGGCAAAGACCTGCTGGATACGGCTGGCATTCCGACGACGTACGGCGCAGAGCCGTATCGGAATCGCGTGCCGGAGAAGGACGCAACAGTGGTGCGGAGGCTGCACGAGGCCGGAGCCGTCCTCATCGCGAAGCTTAGCCTTGGCGCGCTGGCGTTGAATGACGTCTGGTTCGGCGGGCAGACGAAAAACCCGTGGCTGCTGGAGGAAGGATCCTCAGGGTCGAGCGCTGGGCCGGGTTCGGCGACCGCGGCCGGATTGGTGGGTTTTTCGATCGGCAGCGAAACCGGCGGCAGCATCGTCAGTCCCTCGATGCGCTGCGGCGTCACCGGATTGCGGCCAACGTACGGCCGCGTGCCACGAACCGGTGCGATGACGCTGTGCTGGTCGCTGGATAAGCTCGGGCCCATGACGAGAGGAGTCGAAGACGCGCTGCTCGTATTGCACGCGATTTCCGGGCCTGATGCCGGCGATTTCGCATCCATCCCGAGTCATCTGGATTTCAATGCGAACGCGCCGGTGACAGGTCTGCGAGTCGGCTACTTCCCGAAATGGATGAAGGAAGCCCCGGCAACCGGCGTGGATCGCGCCGCGCTGGAAACGGTTCGCAAGGTCGGCATGGTCCCGGTCGAAGTTTCTCTCCCTGACTGGCCGTACGACTCGCTATATCTGATCCTCTTCGCCGAAGCCGCGGCCGCGTTCGAGGAGCTGACCCTTTCGGGCGGCTTGAACGAGCTGAAGATGCAGGTTCCCGATGCGTGGCCGAACACATTCCGGCAATCGCGATTCCTCTCCGCGGTGGACTACGTGCAGACGGACCGTTTCCGGCGGGCCGTGGCGCAGGAGATGGATCGTCTGTTCTCGCATGTGGATCTGTTGCTGGTGCCGTCGCTCCGCGACGAGATGCTCGTGATCACGAATTTCACCGGACACCCTTCGCTCACGTTTCGCGCGGGGTTTGTGGAAGTCTCGGAGCCGCGGAGCGACTGGGCGCCCGATCCCGCGCACCCGCTGCCAAAGTTCTCTGCGCCGCGGCGCGTGCCGCATGGCGTGACGTTCATCGGACGGCTATTCGACGAGGGCACGCTGGGGCGCGCCGGGATCGCGATGGAACGGGCCCTTTCCGTGGCCGATGAGAGGCCGCCGGGGTTCTGACCCTACGCGGCTCGCGCCAGCCGTGCGTGTCACTGAGGTAACCACATGAGCAACATTTTCCTGGCCACGATTGTGGCACTGGCTACGACAACGTCCTTTGCCACTCCCGGCGCCGACACGGCGGCCACCGCTGCCCTTGGCCGGATACGAGATCTTGCAGGCGACTGGGAAGGCACCTATCAATGGAGCGGCGCTCGCACAACCGCGGGAACGCTCAAGGCGAGCTGGTATCTCACCGGCAACGGCTCCGCGGTGGTGGAGAACCTTATCATGGGCGGCGTGCCGATGATGACGAGCGTCTATCATCTGGATGGAGCGGACTTGCGAATGACTCATTTTTGCGCGGCGCAAAACCAGCCGCGCCTCAAGGCCGGCCACATCGACATGGAACATGGCGTTGTAGACTTCGATTTTGTGGACATCACAAACCTGGCCGGACCGGACGCGCCGCACGTCAACGGTCTGGAGATCCGATTTCTCACACCGGACCACGTGACGCTGACATTTCTGTTCACGGGTAACGGCAAGACCAGCAGGGAGCAAATCGACCTGCGGCGAGCCGGCACAACCCACTCCTGAAACCGATGGCGCGACGTCACGGACGAAGTCAGGAAAGGACCCCGCCTTCCGGCGCAGGCAGGACACCGGAGGCGGGGGAACGCCGGCGAGGCCTGCGAATCGCATTAGCGGTGATCTGCGCGATCCTGGCAATCGCCATCCTTGCAATTTACGCGCAGACGTTCCACTACGATTACGTTGCGTATGACGACGATGAGTTCATCGTCGACAACGCTCATGTCCGCGCCGGGCTGACCCCCGCCAGCGCTGAGTGGGCCGTGACAACGTCATATTCCTCGTACTGGCATCCTCTGACATGGCTGTCGTATGAGTTGGACAATCAGCTTTTCGGCCTGAATGCCGGGCCCGAACACGCGGTCAATGTCCTGCTGCATTTGGCCAGCACGCTGCTGTTGTTCTTCGCGTTGCGATGGATGACGCGGCGCACCTGGCTTTCCGCGATCGTGGCGGGAGTGTTTGCACTGCATCCGCTGCACGTGGAATCGGTGGCCTGGATCGCCGAGCGGAAGGACGTGCTGAGTACGTTTTTCGCGATGCTGCTGCTCCTGCTCTACGTGCGGTATGCGAAGGCGCCCTCCGCGGGACGTTATCTTCAGGTCGCGGCTGTGTTCGGTCTGGCTCTGATGGCCAAGCCGATGGTGGTGACGCTGCCGTTCGTGCTGTTGCTGCTGGATTTCTGGCCCCTGGGCCGGATAGAGTGGCCACTCGCGTGGCCGAAGCTCGCCAGGCCCATTCTGGAGAAGCTGCCGCTGCTCGCCATGGCGGCCGTGGTCAGCACAATCACGTATGTTGTCCAGAAGAAAAACGGCGCGATGGCGGAGTCGATTCCACTCACCGAGCGTTTGGGGAATGCGTTGGTTTCGTACGTACGGTACCTGGGTAAGACATTCTGGCCGGCAAACCTCGCGGTGCTCTATCCGCTGCATTCCGAGGGAGCGCTCGCGGTGGCAGCGTCGGCGCTCGTGCTGGCGGCGATCACGATCGTCGTTGTCTTGCGCGCGCGCCGGAGTCCGTGGCTGGCGGTTGGCTGGTTCTGGTTCGTGGGCACACTCGTGCCGGTGATTGGCGTCGTGCAGGTTGGTTCGCAGGCGATTGCCGACCGTTACACGTACGTTCCGATGATCGGGCTCTCCATTGCCGTTGTGTGGGGCGTCGCGGAGGCCGTGCTGGCACGGCCTCGCTGGGAGAAGGCGGCCGGTGCGGCAGGAGGGCTCGCGCTGTTGGTGTTGGCAGCCATGGCCTACCGCCAGGCAGAGTATTGGAAGAACAGCTTCACACTGTTCGAGCACGCGCTGGCGGTCACCAGAGATAACTACATCATGCAGAACAACATGGGCATTGTCGTGGGCCGGGAGGGCCGCTCGCGGGAGGCTATGGATTACTTCCGGGAAGCCATCGCGCTACATCCGGCGTACGCGGGCGCCTACGCTCATCTCGGCCGCGAGTTGCTGAAATCCGGGGCGACTCATGAGGCCACCGTGCCTTTGGAGCGGGCCGTGGCGCTGGACCCAGGCATGGAGGAGGCTCAGGCGGACGTTGGCATTGCCCTGGCGGCACAAGGGAGGCTTGACGAGGCCAAGCAACACCTGGAGCAAGCCGTGCTGATGAAGCCCGAGGACGCCGAGAGCCAGAGCAATCTCTGTTCGGTGCTGCAGTACCTGGGACGGCCGGCGGAGGGTGTGGCACATTGCCAGGAGGCAGTGAAGCTGAGACCCGATTCGGCGGCTTCGCAGCTCAATCTGGCGAGCGCGCTCGCAGCAGAAGGGAAGCGCGACGACGCCATTCGCGAGGCACGAGCCCTGCTGGAGAAGCATCCGGACTACGGGCCGGCGCTCGCGGCGCTGGACGACTGGCAACGGGCCGAGCCCCACTGAGCGGGCACACTCATTGTGGGATCATGACCTCATGGACCGGGAACCTTCCTTCGAAGACGCCAGGCTAATACTGCAACTTTATGAAACGCGGCGCGAAGATCGGATGCGCGAGGCGCGCAAATGGTTCGCCGCAAACTTCTACTGCGAGTCGATCGAGGAAATGACCGCATTGTGCCCACCGGGCTCTGAGACCAACGCGTTCGTCCGCATGGTGACGAGTTACTGGGAGATGGTGGGCTCATTCATCGCACGCGGCGTCCTGAATGACGAACTCTTCTTCCAGAGCGGCCAGGAGTTGCTGCTTACATGGACGCGCGTGAAGCCGGTAATCGCGGGTGTGCGCGCGGCCTTCGGCAATCCACGATATCTGACAAACCTCGAGGAAGCCGGCGAGCGCTACATCGCCTGGTGGAACCGGGTTGCGCCGGGCGCTTACGATTCATTCGTCGCGCGGATCGGCGTTAAACCGGGCACGCCGGCCGCTGCCAAAAGCTGAAGCAGAGCGCTCGATGAAGAAATACGTGATAACCGGTGGCGCCGGCTTCATCGGTTCGGCGCTGGTGAGGGCGTGTCTTGCGGGCGGCGGGCAAACTGTCACGGTGATCGACAATCTGCTTACCGGGCACCAGCGGAATCTCGCCGAGGTACGGGCGCGGATTGAGTTTATCAATGCCGATATTCGCGATTATGACGCAATTGCCCCGGTAATCGCCGACGCCGATGCCGTATTTCATCTGGCGGCAATCCCGTCGGTTCCGCGGTCCATCAGTGATCCGGTTCCCTCGCACGAGGTCAACATCGACGGCACGTTTCAGGTGCTGCGCGCAGCGGCGGCGGGCCAGGCGAAGCGCGTCATTTACGCGGCGTCGTCGTCGGCCTATGGAGACACGGAGGTACTGCCCAAGTCCGAAGACATGTTGGCACGGCCGAAGTCGCCTTACGCCGTGCAGAAACTGATGGGCGAATACTATGCCAGCGTATTTGCTTCGTGTTTCGGACTGGAGACCGTTTCGCTGCGATTCTTCAATGTTTACGGGCCACGCCAGGACCCATCGAGCCCTTATTCCGGCGTGCTCTCGCTCTTCATGCGGGCGCTGATCGAGCGGCGGCCGCCGACAATCCACGGCGACGGCGAGCAGACACGTGACTTCACCTACGTGGACGACGTGGCGGCGCTCATACTCAAAGCGGCGGTCGCGCCTGGAGTTTGCGGCAACGTCTACAACGCGGGCAACGGGAATCGCTACTCCCTGAATCAGGTGTGGGCCGAATTGCAGAGAATTGCCGGTGTCACAATTCCGCCGGAGTACGGGCCGGCTCGCGAAGGCGACGTCCGGGATTCGCAGGCGGACACCGCCGCTGCGGTCCGCGATCTGGGGCACGCACCACTGTTTTCACTCGAACAGGGTCTCCGGTGCACGCTGGAGTGGTACAAGCAGAGTCTATAAAAGAACCGGCCGTCCATTCCCCGGCGACGGATCAATTTCGGCGATTATTTCAGTGATCCGTTTGTTTTTCCTTGCAACGCCCCTCTTCGCGGACTATTATTATTGGGCTATTGCGTCACTTTTGGAGGATGCGTGAGTTCCCCAACACAATACCCGGCTCTGGTCATGATCATCCGCCACGGCGAAAAGCCCGGCGACCCTGCTTCGGACAAGGACGGCGGGCTTCACCTGGCCCTTATGGGATCGGCTCGGGCGGCCGCTTTGCCCTCGCTGTTCACACCCAAGGTGAACGCATCGCCGGTCAGCGGGCTGACACAGTCGAGCTGCGACGTGGCAGCGGGAGCAGCCGCGATTTTCAGCGGGACGTATGTCGCGACGACGGTGCAAGCAGGGCAGTCCGTCTACCCAAAGCCCGATTTTCTTTTTGCCGCTGAGGCATCGAGCAGCAGCAACCGTCCGGTTGAAACCGTCACGCCGCTGGCCCAGGCTCTCGGCCTGACGTTGAACGCCGGCTACCCGAACGACAAGCACAGGAAACTGGCCGACGACATCCTCAGGGACTCCTCGACGTATGGCGGCAGGAACGTGCTGATTTGCTGGCACCACGGCGAAATTGCCAAACTGGTGCATGATTTCGGCGTGCCCAAACCGTCGAGTTCGCAACCGTGGGATCCCTGGCCGGGCGCCGTGTTCGATCTCGTGTTGCAGATTACGTGGTCGGGTGCGACGGCTTCGGTGCAGGTGGGATATCAGCAGCTTCTGTTCGGCGACACAGTTGCCGGCAGCACGGCGCGGGGTTAGCGGCGATGGGAGCAGGGCCCGCCCTTTTGCTCCGGACAGCTTGCTTTTCGCCTTTTTCTTCGCCGCGCGGTTACCATGGCGTTGATGCTCTTTCTCGGAGTTGACGGTGGGCAGTCCGCAACGACGGCCATGGTGGCCGACGAAAACGGCTTGGTGCGTGGTGTTGGCGTAGCCGGTCCCTGCAACCATGTTTACGGCCCCGGCGGACGAGAGAGATTTGTCGCCGCTGTTCAGGGTAGTGTAGAGACGGCCTGCGCCCGCGCCGGCGTCGTGCCGGTATTCGCCGCTGCTTGTCTGGGATTGAGCGGCGGTCCCGCGGACAAGGAACAGCTGGCCGGTGAGTTTCTACAAACCGAACACCTGCTCGTCACCGATGACGCGCGTATCGCGCTGACCGGCGCGACAGGTGGCGCTCCGGGAATCGTCACCATCGCGGGGACCGGCTCTATTTCGTATGGACGCAACGCTTCCGGAAAACAGGCACGCGCGGGAGGCTGGGGCTACGTCTTCGGCGATGAGGGCGGCGCATTCGATCTGGTCCGCCAGGCGTTGCGCGCCGCGCTCCGTTTCGAGGAAAGATGGGGACCGCCCACCGCTCTTCACCCATTGCTGCTCGAGCGCACCGGCGTCCGCACCGCGAATGAACTCGTGCACCTCTTTTACACTACCGACTTTCCGCGCTCCCGAATCGCCGCGCTGGCGCCGTGCATCAATGTAGCAGCAGATGAAGGCGATGTGTTGGCTGTCCAACTATTGCATGACGCGGCTGCGCAACTCGCTATGATTTCCGCCGCCGTCCGCGGCCAGCTATTTGCCGGCGGGGATCCCGTGCGAGTTGCCTGGATGGGTGGCGTATTCCGCAGCGAGCGCCTGTGCGAGCGCTTCCGCACTCTGGTCGAGCTCCAGGAGGGATGCACTGCCGGACCGGCGCTGCGTTGTCCGGCAGCCGGGGCGCTGATAGAGGCCTTTCAGCTTTCGGGCCTGGCTGTGTTGCCATCTAACATCCCTGCTGCTGAGCCGTAATATTCTTCGAGGAGAATCCAACATTGTCACGTTCCCTGCTTAGCTTCGCTGTAGCCGCTCTGCTGACCCTCCCGGCGCTTGCCTCCGCCGAAACCTGGCAGATTGATCCGCCCCACACCTCCGCCCAGTTCTCCGTGCGCCACCTGGGCATCTCCACCGTGCGTGGAGCCTTCACCAGAATCAGCGGCGCCGTGCAGTACGATCCGTCCGATGTCGCCAAATCGTCGCTCGACGTTACGATTGATGCCACGTCGCTGGACACCCGCGTGGAGATGCGCGATAACCACGTGAAAAGTCCCGATTTTCTCGACGTGGCGAAGTACCCGACCATCACCTTCAAGTCAAAGCGCGTGGAGCCGGCCGGCGCAGGCCATCTGAAGGTGATCGGCGATCTGACCATTCACGGGACCACAAAACAGGTGGATCTGGATGTGGAGGGGCCGACCCCACCCATGAAGGACCCGCAGGGACATGAGCACATGGGCGCCTCCGCGACTACGAAGATCAGCCGCAAGGAGTTTGGCGTCTCCAACATGGAAGGCATGATCGGCGATGAACTCACCATCACCATTGACGCGGAGATGGTGAAGTCCCCGGCGCACTGAGTTTCTCCGCTGGCGTAAGATCGTACGCGGAGGACAGATGCATTCGCACACCCGGCGCGGTTTCCTTTCGCGGACACTCGGCGCCAGCTTCCTCGGTGCTTCCCTGTTTGAGCAGGCGTTCTTTCGAGCTACGCTTGCTCGGGCTGCGGCGCCCGCGGCGCGCGCCGACGCCTTTGACATCGAAAAGGTAGCCGACGGCGTCTACGCTGCCATCGCCCACGCACCCGTCGTGATCAACTGCAACGCGGCCATCTTCGAAAACGAGAAAGACCTGCTGATCGTCGATACCCACTCGAAGCCTTCCGCCGTTGCCGCTTTGGTCGCGCAGCTTCGGAGTGTGACACCGAAGCCGGTGCGGTGGGTGGTGGAAACGCACTTTCACTGGGACCACTCGCAAGGCGCACACGCCTACCGGCAGTTGGCGCCGGGAGCTGAACTGGTATCGAGCACGACAACGCGCGTCCTGATCGCCGATTTCGGCGCCGCGCGGCTGAAGGCGTCGTTGGAGGAATCGGCGAAAGCCCTGGATGGCTACCGGCAGCAACTGGGTAAGGCGACGTTACCGCGGGAGAAGGCGCACTTCGAGAAGATGATCGCGGGAACGCGAGCCTACATCGCCGAAATGCAGAACTACGAGCCCGAGCTGCCTGACGTCACCTTCCAGGATGACTTCGTGCTGCACGACAAAGCGCACCAACTGCACCTCGCTTTCCGCGGGCGTGGCCACACGTCGGGCGACGTGGTGGTGTTTTGTCCGCAGAAGAAAGTGCTCGCTTCCGGCGACCTGCTGCATGGCTGGCTGCCCTCCATGGGCGACGGATACCCGCACGAGTGGCCCTACACTTTGCGTCGGATCGGATCGTTTGATTTCACGAAGGTCATCGGCGGCCACGGCGCCGTCCAGGATTCGCGGCAGCGGCTGGAGCAGTTCGCTGGCTATATCGAGGAGCTGACCGATCGAGTGGAGGCTGGAAAGCGGAACGGCCAGACGCTGGAGCAGCTTCAGGCGAGCATCACGCCGGCAAGCTTGAAATCTCTGTCGGGCGAGTATGGCGAGTTCGTGGGCGCGCAGATTGTGCGCGACGACGCCGATGCGGAGTTGAGCCGGCCCGCGGACGTAGTGGCTGACAGCGTCAAGGGCAACGTCGAAGAGGTCTGGAACACGCTGGATAAGGCCTGACTTACTGTGCGGCCACCAGCGCGCCGTACGTGCGCTCCACGTAGTTATTCAGGATCACAATGAACTCGGCGACGATGCGTTCGCCGCGCAGCGTGGTCATGAGCTTGCCATCCACGTAAACCGGCGCCACTGGCTCCTCAAACGTCCCCGGCAACGAGATGCCGATGTTTGAGTGCTTCGATTCTCCCGGCCCGTTCACCACGCACCCCATCACCGCCACCTTCATCTCCTCCACGCCGGCGTACTGCGCTTTCCATACCGGCATCTGCTCGCGCAGGTAGGTCTGGATCTGGTCGGCCATGTCCTGGAAAAAAGTGCTGGTGGTGCGGCCGCAGCCGGGGCACGCGGTCACCTGCGGCGTGAAGCTGCGCAACTCGAGCGATTGCAGAATCTGCTGGCAGACCGTGACCTCTTCTGTGCGGTCGCCGTTGGGCAGCGGCGTGAGCGACGCCCGAATGGTGTCGCCGATGCCTTCCTGCAGCAGAATGGACAGTGCGGCTGTGGTCGCCACAATACCTTTCGCGCCGAGTCCGGCTTCGGTGAGGCCGAGGTGCAGCGCGTAATCGCAGACCGCGGCGAGGCGCCGATAAACGGTGATGAGGTCCTGCACGCCGCTCAGCTTGGCGCTGATAATGATTCGATTGCGCGCCAGGCCGTACTCTTCGGCGGCACGGGCCGATTCCAGCGCGCTGGCCACGATGGCGTCCATCATCACGTCCTTCGCCTCGCGCGGCTCGGCCAGCTTCGCGTTTTCGTCCATCAGGCGCGCCAGCAGCGCCTGATCGAGCGAGCCCCAGTTCACGCCGATGCGCACCGGCTTGCCGTACTCGATGGCCGCTTCCACCATGGTGCGGAAATTGTCGTCGTGCTTCTTGCCGATATTGACGTTGCCGGGATTGATGCGGTACTTGGCGAGGGCGCGCGCACATTCGGGATACTTGCGCAGCAGCAGGTGGCCGTTGTAGTGGAAGTCGCCGATGATGGGCACGCGCACGCCGAACTTATCGAGCGTCTCGACGATGCGCGGAACGGCGGCGGCAGCGGCTTCGGTATTTACAGTGACGCGGACCAGCTCCGAGCCCGCGCGCGCCAGCGCCATCACCTGGTTGACGGTGGACGGCGCGTCTGCTGTGTCGGTGTTCGTCATCGACTGCACCACGATGGGGTTGCCGCCGCCGACGATGACGCCGCCGATATCCACCGCCACAGACCTGCGGCGCGAGATTGCTGCCATGTGCGAAAGTGCCTCCAGACTCTTTATTGTAGCGGGCGGGGCTGAAGATCTCCGGGCCAATGCAGACACGATTCACAAGGTGAGCGCATCATACATCATGATGTCTGATGCATGATGCTAAGATAGGGCATGCGCACGACGCTCGATCTTGACGAAAACCTCGTTCAGATTGCCAGACACCTCGCACAGCAGAGAAAGATGACCATCGGACGGGTGGTCTCGGACCTGGCGCTCGCGTCCCTCGAACCGAAGTCCTCGGCAAAGCTTCGAAACGGCGTTCCCCTCTTCGCGCCCCGGTCCGGAACGCGGAAGCCTCATCTGAAACTGGTGAATGAGTTGCGGGACGAGTCGTGAGTGTCGCACTGCTCGACGTCAACGTCCTTGTTGCGCTGTTCGATCCGGCTCATCCGAACCACGAAGACGCTCATCAGTGGTTCGGCCGCAACAGGAAACGCGGTTGGGCAACGTGTCCACTCACCGCCAACGGCTGCATCCGCGTGTTGAGCAATCCCGCCTACCCCACGGTGACGGCAACGCCGCGGGAGGTCGCGTCGCGCCTGCGCATCCTGTGCGCTTCCCGCGACCACCATTGGTGGGAGGATTCGGTCTCCCTGCTGGACGAGGGGCTCTTCCGAACCCACGCGATCCAGGGACACCAGAAGATCACCGACGTGTATCTGCTCGGTCTGGCCGTCCGGCGCCAGGGCAAGCTGGTCACGTTCGACCGATCCATCCCCGTGAAGGCGGTGGCCGGCGCCGGTCATCTGGAGTTGATTGGGGCGGTCTCGTCGAGTTAGGTGAGAGTTAGGTGTGAGTTCGCGGTTGCGGGTTCGACCGCCGCCGACGATTACGCCACCAATGTCTACCGCCCAGACCTACGGCGCGAGATTGCTGCCATGCGCGAGGTGCCACCGGGCGTGTTGCGTGATTCGTGGACAATCACTTCGCGGCAGGACCTCCATTGGCGTGGCAGGCCTGCGGGTGGGTGGCTCATTCACGCACATCCGCCAGTTTTCGGAGCAACATTTGAACGATTCTCCCGACTTCCTGATCGCTGGACGAGCAGGACGCCATCGCTTCCCAGATCTTTGCGTCGCTGGCCGACGAAGATGCCTGGAAGAAGAGTTTCGCCGAGAAACGCCATGTGATCCGCCGCATGGCGCGTGAGGCTCTGGCAGAAGACGAGAGAGGCGAGACGCTCCCGCTGGACGATCAGCGCGCTACACTTTGACGGTGGCTTTCGCCCGGCGCTCCTTTGCCAGCCGCTCCCAGGAAGACCTTCAGCAACGACTGATACGGCACGTCGCGCCGATTCGCAAGCATCTTCAAATCTTCGATCATGGAGACCGGGAGGCGCAGAGATATCGTGCGCAGCGATGGCTTCAGGTGAACAAACTTCGTGCGCTTCCCCGCTCCCCAATCGATGTACTCGGTCGAATCCGCGGTAGCCCAGAAGCGCCGCTCTTCGTCCTCATTCCTGAACTCAGGAAGCCTCTTTTTCGTATCTTGCATAAATCTCCGATTCCTTCCGGTTCATGTCGCGCACGGATATGACCCTGATCAGCTTGCGCCGCAAGGTAAACGAGACGAACAGCCGCCGTTCGGAGCTGGTTTGACCCAACGCATAGTGGGCTTCTCACCACTCGAATGACGGACATCGCGTCGCACAACCAGCGGCTCGTAAAAGAACGTGTCCTCGGCTTCTTGGGCGTTGTCGTCGTCCCAGTCAAATCCAGTACAACCTTCCAGCGGGCCGGCCTGCACAGTCTAAGTATGCGATGAACATATACACGGATCGAGTCCCGCAGACCCGCAAACTTGACTTGCCCCCCAACAATCTGATGTTGTGGTGTTTTATCCGTGATACGGCTCTTATTCGCGCTCTCCCCCGCGCTCATCTTCTCCATGACCGTCTGCGCTGCTCCTCCACCAGCCGCCCGCGGCGCGTTTGCCACCGGGCAATATCGCAATCTCTTCGCGGAGGGCGGCCACTCACCGGATGAAATCTGGCGCAAGATCCATCTTGCGTTCGAACAACTGTTCCATGGCGACCCGGCGAATGAGACCGTTTACTATCCCGCGGGGAAGAACGCCAACGGTCCGCTCGCCTATCTCACCGACGTCGCCAACAAGGACGTGCG
>Ga0335078_10006211_pt1 | contig 17697 bp, 13 predicted proteins | sample Lox_Sample_32_FD_206711 | JGI IMG/M metagenome (GOLD analysis project Ga0335078, IMG submission 206711) | Soil microbial communities from Loxahatchee National Wildlife Refuge, Florida, United States - Lox_Sample_3.2 | ecosystem: Environmental > Terrestrial > Soil > Wetlands | place: USA... | reverse complement strand
GCGCATCGATTTCGCGCTGTCCGACTCCGGCGGCAAGCCGGGTGCCGCACAGGATTCCAAAAAACCTTGAACTTCCGCCGGGTAATTTGGGTGGTGCTGGATAGCGTGGGCATCGGCGAGATGCCCGACGCCGACGCGTATGGAGACAAGGGCAGCGACACGCTGGGCAACATGGCTTGTGCGCTGGCGGCGCGCGGAAAGCCGATGTGTCTGCCGAATCTGTGCCGGCTAGGTCTGGCGAACATACGGCACTTTGACGGACTCCCGCCCGATCCCGCTCCGATCGGCGCATACGGCAAAGCAGCGCTGGCTTCGCCGGGCAAAGACACCACCACCGGGCATTGGGAAATGGCCGGCATCCATCTCGAAAAGCCGTTTCCCTTATTCCCGCACGGATTTCCGCCGGAGGTGATGGAGGAATTCGAGCGGCGAATCGGGCGGCACACGCTCGGCAACAAGGCTGCTTCAGGGACTGAAATTATCAAGGAACTGGGCGAGGAGCATGTGCGCACCGGATCGCCGATCGTGTACACGTCGGCTGACAGCGTATTCCAGGTCGCGGCGCACGAGGAAGTGATTCCTCTGTTCGAGCTGTACAAAATCTGCGAAACCGCGCGAGAGATTCTGCGGGGCAAGTATGAAGTGGGGCGCGTGATCGCGCGGCCGTTCACGGGCGAGACCGGGCACTTCACGCGCACCACGAACCGGCACGATTATGCAGTGCCGCCTCCGAAAGGAATGCTGTTGGATAAGCTAGCGGAGCGCGGCGTGGAGGTGTACGCGGTCGGCAAGATTTTCGACGTGTACCTGGGACGGGGCATTCGCGATTCGGAGACCACGAAGAGTAATGCCGACGGAATGGCGAAGATCCTGGAGGCGATGGACGACCTGGACGGCGGGTTGATCTTCGCGAACCTCGTCGACTTCGACATGCTGTACGGGCATCGCAACGACGTCGAGGGATACGCGCGGGCGCTCGAAGAAGTGGACGCGTGGTTGCCCGAGTTCGAAGCGAAGCTGGGCGATGACGACTTGGCGATCCTCACCGCGGATCACGGCTGCGACCCGACGACGCCTTCGACAGATCACAGCCGCGAGTATGTTCCCGTGCTGACGTATGGCAAGAAGGCGCGCGGCGGTGTGAACCTGGGGACTCGCGCGACGCTGTCGGACTTGGGGCAGACGGTGGCGGAGAATTTCGGGACGCGGATCGTAAAGGGCGAAAGCTTTCTAGGAATGATCTCGAATTGAGTTAGTGCCGCGAGCGCCCTTTGGGATCAGGGCGTATTCCAGGGCGCTTTGCCGGTTTTGCGGTTTTCGCAACCGCCTTTTTCGCGGCGGGCTTCTTGCGCTGTACGCCCAAACCCCGCTCCAACATCCCCTCAAGCAGCTTCTTTTCCGGAGCTGTCATGGCGCGATTGAAGTTCTCGGGACGCCTCCCTATCAGTGCATCCAGATCCTCCAGCCATTCTAAGGATGCGCGCGCGGGATGATTCTCCAGTTGCTGGACCAGACGTAACGCCGCGGCGAAGTCGGGAATCGACCGGTAGCACCTAAGCGCCTTCTCGCGATCCTCAATTTCCAGGTAAATCGCCGCGGCTTTGCGGAACTCTCCGAGTTCCTCGTGGCACTCCGCCACCAGCTTCGGTCTTGCCGCCGGCAGACGCTCCAGGATTGTGAGCGCCTGGGCGTATCGCCGGTTCTTCATCAGAATCTGCACGCCGCGCTCCGCAAGACGCTCCTTGCGAGCCTGCGCGTCGGGCATTTTCAGCGCGTCGAAGAACGGCGGAAGGATCTTCTGCGCCAGAATCGGGTTATCGCCGACGTCAAGATGACGGTCTAGTTCATCCAGCCAAAAGCCCGCCCGCGGCGTGACCTCGACAATGAACCATCCGGGAAGCTCCTCGCGAGCGTCCGCCACCGACTGCACCGCCGCGGCGGTCCTGTTTACACCGTCCGCGCTCGGACCCGATGGAATGGCGCCAATCGCTCGGATGGCATTGGCCAGAAGAAACTTTCGGGCTGCCAGAGCGGCCTTGGCGGCTTCTTCATAAAGATCCGGGCGGCCCAGTTCGGGCGACAGGTGCTGCTTCCGGAATCCCAGTTGAAAGCACACCTCCGCGAGGGTCATGTAGGCTGCTTCACGGGCAGCGGGATCGGTTACGCCTCCGGCATCACCGGGGAGGCCCAGCAGCGCGACTGCCTGTTGCGCCCTTGACCAAGCCAGATCCGGTTTGACCGGCGCGAACTGCCGTGCGTCGCGTTGACAGCGCTGGACCCGTTCCTCGACGTCCAATTCCTCCTCGGAGAGACAGGTGCGCAACGCCTCCATCGTGATGGGAGGCAAATGCGCCTCACTGTAGGGGCGCAGCAAGCGGCTCACTTCCTTCACGGTTGCCGCATCGGGAGAAACATCCAGCCAAAGCAGGCGTTCGCTGGGGCGCGAGAGGGCCACGCGAAGCTGATCGATCGCCAAGCGCTTGGTCAGCGCTTGAGCCGGTCCCGCGGCCCGTTCGTCCACGATTCGGCGCACCAGCGCCCCGCCGTTCAGCACGCAGACGGAATGAAAGTCGAGTCCTTTAGCTTCCGCTGGAGATAGCACGACCCGTTGCACGTGTTCCGGCAGGTTGGACTTGTCAAAGGCGATCAGCGCTAGCCCTTCGCGCTGACTCAGCTCCTCCACCAATGCCGGTAATTCCTGGGCCGGCGCCGTGGCGTACAGGATCTCATCCGGAGAGTCATCGTCGATTTCGGCGTAACTGTTTCCGGACGGACGGTCCTGTTTATGCAAGTAGTCGTAAAAATCCCAGACGCGATTCACCAGGTCCGCGATACGGCGGGGGCTGCGCAGGTTGACCTGAGTCTTGAATTCCTGCGGCTGACCGAACGCGCCGTGCAGCATATCGTTTAGCCAAGCCCATTCGAAATCCGTGGCGCGGACGGTCTGCGCTTCATCTCCGGCCAGCAGCAGCGGCACGTGCCTGCCGTGCTCATTGAGGCGTTGCGCCAGTTTCAACACGACAAAGAACTCGAGCGGCGTCAGGTCCTGAACTTCATCGACGGCAATGCAGCCGACGTTCCGGAAGGCCGCAAGGTCCTCCCCTTTTCCTCGCTCGAGCGACTGCGCGGCTCTCCAGGCAAGGGCAAGATCGGGATAGTAACGGTCCGCCAGAGGGCCGCCAGTTCGCTCCAATCTGCGAACGGCCTCGATAACGCCATTCGCGGCCGACCCGAGGTAACGTTCCCGTTGCGCCAGATAGGCTTTCTCGGGCAAGCAGATACGCTCCGCCTTGGTGAACCTTCCGCACGGCTCCGGCAATGCAGCGCCGACTACGTGCGCATGGATTTCGTTGTAAAGCGCGTCTACGTCCGAAGACCACACCCCGGCCGACCGCTGGTAATTCTGAAGATCCCGCCGGAATCGCGTTCGCGGCGCGGCAGCATCCGGATCGGTCTCCGGCGCTGTCCCCTGGCCGCCCGGTAGCTGGCTCAGAAACGCCGAGTAAGTCGACACCGTGAAGATCCTGGAATTGGAGCAGAATCGGTCGAAATAGTCGCGGGCGAGCACGGCCAAGTCTTGGGAAAACGTCAAGTACAGAACCCGTTCCGCCTGGGAGGCATCGGCCGCGTGCAACAGAGCCGTGGTCTTGCCCGAACCGGGATGTCCCTTGAGAATCCTTGCCAGAGAGCGGCTGCGCGCAAAGCGGCTTTGCGAGGATGTCCATGGCTCCGGAGCGTATTCCGCGGCGCGCAGGTCTGAAACGCTCAAGGGCAAGTAATCGCCTGACAGATCGCCGCAGCCGAGCAGTGTGTGATCGTCGTGATGACGGATGTCGCGGAAGAACACCGCATTCCCCGGAGCGGCTTCGAAGGACCCTTCGCCCTTAACGGGCGCCGCGCCGAATGGCGCCCACCAAGCGTAGAAATGAGAACCGGAACCGCCGCCGAGCCGAGACCGCCGCCAACCGCGATTGATTCCGCTGGTGCCCTTATAGTGAAGCCGTGCGATGTCGACAGCCATGCGTTGCAGCAGCAGGGACACCCGTTTCGCAACCGCATCGTTCCGTCGCGCGGCCAGCTTATCCAGGGCATCCTGATGGCAAAAGATGGGACGGGAGGGCCGGGCTGTTCCGAACGAGTGTTCAAACAGAGAAGCAGGGGTCGATGCCATGAGGGTAACGCCTAACTCACACCTTGAGCCGCAACTCACGCTTAGTTTAGCAAGCTCGCGCCGGCAGAGCGGCGTAAACGCTGTTGTGCTGGCTCGATCGAGAAGCGCAACGCGATTCGAAATAGGTTTACCGCGGTGGGAGAATTTCGGACAGGAATCGTGAGTCAAACTGGCTGGGCAATTGCTGGCTAAGAGCAGCGGGAGGCATCTATGGTCGCGACAGAAATCCTTGAAAAAATTGGAGAGTCCCTCGGCTCGACGGCGAACGTGAAATCTGTGTTCGGCGAGCCGATTCATGCGGAAGGAAAGACTGTTGTTCCGGTTGCAAGGGTTGCCTACGGATTCGGGGCAGGCGGCGGGCACAATCATGGCAAGCACGACGGTGGTTCCGAGGAAGGTCCCGAAGGCGGAGGTGGAGGCGGCGGAGTGCGCGCTTTCCCCGCCGGGGCGCTCGAAATCACGCAGAGCGGTACACGGTTCGTGCCCTATACCGATCTCCGCTGGCTGGCCGGAGCGTTCGCAGCCGGCGCGCTCTTAGGGGGATTGTTCCTGCACCGCAGGCGCTAGCCGTTCATCTTGTGCTAATCGCCCTATAATTTATTCATGTCGCGCTGGGGCGCACGGCTGACGGTGATCGCGCTATCCGCGTCCCTTGCGACGATGGGGCAAAAGATCATCAGCGCCAAGGCGGGCTTGATCTACTTCGTCGAAGGTAAGGTTTCGATCGAAGGCAGTGGACGACTGGAAACAGGAGCGCGAACTCGTCAGCTCAATCCGGGGGACACGCTCGTCTCCGAACGCGGGCGCGCGGAAGTGCTCCTGAATCCAGGGACGGTGCTGCGGCTCGGCGATATGAGCCGCATCCGCATTCACAGCGCCGATCTCACCGATACGCGCGTGTTGATCGAATCCGGGTCGGCCGTGATCACCGTCAACAACCCTCCAAAGCTCGACCAAGTGAAGATTCACGCTGGGGCCGGCGCCGTGACGCTGAAAGGGGACGGAGTCTACCGGTTTGACGTGGGGGGCTCGGGAGCAAGTGCGCCCCGCGTTCGGGTTTACGCGGGTCAGATCGAAGCGTCCGGTCCGGGCGGCGCGACGGTGATTGCAAGCCGCGGGCAGACCGTGGGTCTGGAGGATTTGCATCGGACGGAATTCGATACGAGAGAGGCCGACGGCTTGCAACTGTGGGCCGATTCGCGTTCGCCGGCGCCGGTCGTCAAGCCGGCGGAGTGGATCGGACCGGGCTTCCCGCCAAGGGGCCGGGTCCGCGCCCTTCTGCCGGAGCCGATTTTCGGGAGTGAGCGGGCGAAGACTCCTTTCGACCTGGTGCGGTTTGTGAATCGCCACGCGAGTTTCGAATGGGACGCGATGGGCAATGTGCCCGGAGCGGCGGGCGACGTTCTGGATGACTGCGCCGCGCCAAGCCAGGATTGCTCGGCTGAGCTGATCGACGTGCCGGACCTCCGCGAGCAGATCGTCGTCCTGCGGAGGGGAACTCCGCCGCCGGCTTTTCTTCGTTACCGGAAAACAGCGCACGGAGGAACGGCGTGGGAGTTCGCAGGCGCGTACGGCGCGGGAACCGACCTGGAGCCGGAGTACCAGGTGACGCGGCACGGCGCGAAATCGTACTTCGAGATCACGCGGCGCGGTGTGACGGAATCCGGCGTCGACATCGAGACGCAGGATTGGATCGATCTCAGCTCGCCGCGATTTGAGCCTGCGTTCAGCCTGGTCACCAGCTCGCGATTCACGGAGCAGAGCGAGTACGAGACCGATGCGTCAGTCGTCTCCTGGGAAGCCGGGCCGGTCGAGACCGTACAGGTGAGGTACGTCGCGTTGGAGACGCAGGATGACAAGGTCGTGGGGATGCGGACAGCGGATGCGACCTTCGTTCGCCGGGGAGACAAGTTCGTGTTCGATCCAGGCCGGTCAACAGTTCCCGAAAAGGCGCGCTGGGGCCCGTTCGATGTGGACGGCGTCAGGCTCCTGGTCCACTTGACTCCATCCGAACCATAAGATCGGCGACTATACTTTAGGTATGTGGCGGCCCGGCGCGCGGTTCGCGGTTTTCGCGCTCGCGGCTGCGGGTGTGGCTATCGCGCAGAAGGTTATCAGCGCGAAAGCTGGAATGGTGTATTTCGTTCAAGGCCGCGTGTTGGTTGAGGGTAGGCGCCTCAACGGCGGCGGCACGATTCGCCAACTCAAGGCGGGTGAGACTCTATCCACGGATCGTGGCCGGGTTGAGGTGTTGCTGAATCCGGGAACCGTCTTGCGGCTCGCCGAAATGGGCCGGATGCGCATGGAGAATGTCGACCTCACCGATGCGCGGCTGACGATCGGACAGGGCGCGGCTGTGGTAACGCTAAACAATCCTCCCAAGCTTGACCGCGTGGAGTTGCACGCCGGCGGCGGGGTCGTCGTGCTAAAGGGCCTCGAAGGAATCTATCGTTTCGATGCCGGGCCATCGGCGAATAGCCGGACGCGATTGCGCGTGTACAACGGTCAGGCGTCGGTGCGGCTCGAGGACGCCGGAAACGGAACCAGCGGCGGCAGCGAATCTTTGGTCAAAGCCGGCTACGCTGTGATGCTGGATAACCTCGAGATCGCGAAGTTCGACACGAAAGAAACGGACACGTTCGAGCAGTGGGCCGAGGCTCGCGGAAGACGGCCGGCCTTGCGGGGCTTGCGGCCGATGCCTCCGCGAATTGCATGGGGTGACGGCGCAACGCGAGCATCGAGCAACGGCGGCGGCTCGCAAGATCCGTTGGCTACGGCCACGCCCGGCGGGAATCAGTAAGCGCGGGTGATATGGCGCGGCGCGTCCGCGCAACATTAAGTCTGCCGGCTACGATTCGGCGGCCTCGCCGGCATCCGAGGAAACCTTCGCCAAATCCGATACCGCGAAGTTGCCGCCGCAGAGCACCAGCACCACGTGCCGGTCCGGCGAGAAGTTGCCCCGAAGCCGATCCGCAGCGGCGAGCGTACAGGACGCGGCGGGCTCGGTCAGCACCTTCAGGCGTTCCAGCAGGAACAGAAGCGAGGATATGGCTTCGCTATCCGGCACGACGGTAACGCCTTCGAGGTAACGCTGAGCCATCTCCAGCGTGCGTTCGGAAGGCGCCGGCGCGCCGAGCGTACGAGCGATGGAAGTGATCGCCTCAAGCGTGACGACTTTGCCCGCCGCCAGCGATTTTGCCATGCAGTCCGCGCCCTCCGTCTCCACGCCCCAGACGCGGACGCCGGGCTTGAGCGATTTAACGGCAGTGGCAAGACCGCAGGCAAACCCGCCGCCGCCGACGCTGATCACGATGTCGGTAACCTGCGGCGCGTCTTCCAGGATTTCGAGGCCGACAGTTCCCTGCCCCGCCATGACCAACGGATCGTCGAAGGGATGGATGTAGACCCAGCCTTGGCGCTCATACTCGGCGACCTCGGAAAACGCAGCCGCGGCGGTAGCGGCGAACTTAACCTCCGCGCCGTAGCCTCGCGTAGCATCGATGTAATTGCGCGGAGTCGATTCGGGCATGAGGACCAGAGCGCGCAGGTCCAAGGCTCGTGCGGCGTAGGCGACGGCTTGGGCGTGATTGCCTCCGCTGACGGCGACGATGCCGCGCTCGCACTCCTCGGGCTTGAGGGTGAGAGCCTTATTAAACGCGCCGCGGACTTTGAAGGAACCGGTTTTCTGGAACAGCTCGAGCTTGACGTAGACGTTGGTTTTGAGGCGCTCACTGAGGGTGGTGCTGGGAGTCAAAGGCGTGCGGCGGATGCAGGGAGCGATGCGCTGGCGAGCGCTCTGAATGTCCTTAAGCGAGAGGGACATCGAATTCTCCAGTGTACTGCGGAGGGCCGCGGGGGCCATAATGTCAGGCCCGATGGTCAGGGGTTCCCCGACTGCCATAACTTGCTTAATCGGCAGTTTGTGGGTTTTAGGCCAGGCGCGTGAAGACACGGCTACACGCCTGAAGATTCTAATTCTCGCTGGGTAGCTTCTCAACGTGATCGACGACCACGACGTCGAGAGGGATCTTACTTTTCGTGAGCTTGATCCCGAGTTGTTTTTCGATCGCCGCGAGAAGCGCCGGATCGCTTTCCGGCTGTTCTGCAAGTACCTCTTTTGCTAGCGCCGCGAAGTCAGGCTTGATTTCGGTGGCGGTTTGGAATCCCACGATGTGCTTCCAGCTAATTTCATACCCTCTATCGGCGAAGTTGAAAGCTCCGGACGCGTATTCAAGAGCATTGCCAAATTGGTATGCACTGAGCGGATATTCAAATTTAAAATCGTACGCGCCGGTCAAGCCGGTATCGTCAAAAATATAGCCGGCCCTAGTCTCCGCATCACCGACGCGAGCAACCAGTGGATAGAACAGCTTAAGCATCTCCAGCAGCGTCGAGACCGGTATCATCCGAAAAGACCAACGGACCTTTCGGCTGTTGTCCACAACCGTGGCCACGATGGCAGGCTGACCGGAAGGCAACTCTGCAAATCCGTCCGGCCCTAAGGGGAACTTCGCCGCGAGCGGCGCGGACTCGGAATCCTTGGCCGGCCCCGAAGGCGTCAGTCTGACGCCTCCTTTCGCGGCCGTAGCGGAGTAACCGTCGAAATTCCTTTTTTCGAGATGGTAGGTCAAGTTGAACCGATCGATCAGCAGGTTTCTGAGCATTTCATGCGCCTGAGCCTTGGTCGTACCCTGCGGCATGGTTGCGCTGATGTCGTATCTGGCATCGGTGGGTATGACTCTGCCGGTGTTGTTCCCCTCCGGAATCATGACGTTTGCAGTCCATCCCGGGGCTTTGAGCCGGTTTGCGGGTACGTCGAACGCGGTCATCAAAATAATGCTCAAGGGCGAACGGAAAAAGGTCATGCGGGTGGGATCGGATGTACCCGGACCACCGCTAATGTCGCCGTTGATCGGAATGCGTTCGCCGGCAGATCGCGGAGCGGAAGCCCTGACCGAAGCGACCTCAAATTGGAGCTTCGGCGTAACCTGGCCGCGAGCGACATTGAACACCACAAGAACCGGGACGATCAGGCCGAAAACGACATTCGCTCGACGCATAGCGCGGCGCCTCCTGCTGTTATCTCAAATGGTATAGCGGCAGGTACCTCCCTGTCCTGGTGGGCTCCGGAGATAACGCACGTTACGTCCAATACATTCGCATTCCTCCACTGTCGGCAGTCTATCGCTTGTGCTATCCGTGGTGGCATGAAGAATAACTATGCCGCGGTGCATTATGCCGGCGACGATTTCTTTCTCGCGGTTTCGCCGAGCGGGCACGCGGTGCCGATCGATACCAATGGCGCACGCAGTGCGGCGTCAGGCCCCTTAGAGCTGCTGTTGCTCGCATTGGGCGGATGCACGGGAGCGGATGTGATCTCCATTCTCAAGAAGAAGCGCGAGCGCATCACGGATTACCGGGTGGAGATTCGCTGGGAGCGCCGCGAAGAGCATCCGCGCAGCTACAAGAAGCTGGAGGTGCGGCACATCGTGCGCGGATACGGCATCGCCGAGACGTCGGTTGCGCGCGCGGTAACGCTCTCAACCGAGAAATACTGCAGCGTGATCGCGACCGTGCGGCCAACGGCGGAGGTCGTTGCGACGTGGGAGATTCACGAGGAAGGCGCGGCAGAAACCGCCGTGCCGCCGGCGACCGCAGGTTAAGATACTCCTATGAAACGAATCCTCCTGCCGCTCTGCGCGCTGCTAATTTTGGCCGGCTGCAATCGCGAGGCCGAACCCACCGTCGAGGACGCGCGCAAGTTTCTCGCCGACGCGGAGTCTCGGCTGCTCGCCCTGGATGTCGAAGATCAGCAGGCGGATTGGGTCCACGAAAACTTCATCACCGACGATACGGAAGCCGTATCGGCGAAGGCGGATCAGCGAGCCATCGACGAAAGCGTGCGGCTGGCGAAGGAAGCCACTAAGTACGACAAGCTGCAACTGCCCGAGGATATGGCTCGGAAGATGAAGCTGCTCAAGAACGGGCTGGTGCTGGCGACGCCCGCGGATCCGAAGGAGAGCGAGGAGGTCACGCGGCTGGGGGCATCGCTCGACGGCGCGTACGGTAAGGGCAAGTATTGCCCGGATCGTCTGAAGAGCACAGATCATCCCTGCCTCGACGTTGAGGATGTGACGCGGATCATGGCGACCAGCCAGAAGCCGGATGAGCTGCTCGACGTGTGGAAAGGCTGGCACACGATTTCGCCGCCGATGCGCAAGGATTTCGCGCGGTTCGTGGAGCTGTCGAATAAGGGCGCACGGGAACTCGGATTCAAAGATACGGGCGCGATGTGGCGGGCGAAATATGACATGGCGCCGGACGATTTCTCGAAGGAGCTGGACCGGCTGTGGGATCAGATGCGTCCCCTGTATCTTTCGCTGCACGCGTACGTGCGCTGGAAGCTGCATGACAAATATCCGAATGCGGTCCCGGCGACGGGTCCGATGCCGGCGGACATGCTCGGCAACATATGGGCGCAAGATTGGACCAACATCTACAAACTGGTTGCTCCGCCGGCAGCCGATCCCGGCTACGATTTGAGCCAAATCCTGAAATCGCGTAGTACCACGCCGAAGCAGATGGTGGAGTACGGCGAGAGCTTTTTCAAGTCGCTGGGGTTCGCGCCGCTGCCCGCGACCTTCTGGGAGCGCAGCTTGTTCACGAAGCCGCGCGATCGGGACGTGGTGTGCCACGCGAGCGCGTGGGACATCAATTTCGTGGACGATCTACGTATCAAAGTGTGTATCGATTCAACCGCGGAGTACTTCGTCACGCTCCACCACGAACTGGGGCATAACTTCTATCAGCGAGCTTATGACATGCAGCCGTTCTTGTTCCGCGACAGCGCCAACGACGGCTTCCATGAGGCGATCGGAGACACGATCGCGCTGTCGGTGACGCCGGAGTATCTGGTGAAGCTCGGGTTCATCCCGAAGGCTCCGGATGCGTCGAAGGATATCGGGCTGCTGCTGAACAAGGCTCTCGAGAAGATCGCGTTCCTGCCCTTCGGGCTGATCATCGACGAGTGGCGATGGAAAGTGTTTTCGGGCGAGATTCCGCCGGATCAATACAACAAAGCCTGGTGGGATCTGCGCTTGAAGTATGAGGGGATCGCGCCGCCGGTGGCTCGCACGGAGGACGATTTTGATCCGGGCGCGAAGTATCACGTGCCGGCGAATGTGCCGTACATGCGCTATTTTTTGGCCGATATCTTGCAATTCCAGTTTCATCGCGCGCTATCGAAGGAAGCGGGGTGTCCGGCGGCGGGGAGCGATACGCCGCTGCACCGGTGCTCGATCTACCAGAGCACGGCGGCGGGAACGAGGCTAAACGCGATGCTCTCCATGGGCACCAGCAAGCCGTGGCAGGACGCGTTGCAGGTAATCGCGGGGACTCGGCAGATGGATGCGTCGGCGATCCTCGACTATTTCGCGCCGTTGAAGGCATGGTTGGATGAGCAGAACAAGGGGAAGCCGGTTGGGTGGTAGCCTGAGATTCGGCAGGCTGCGATGAAGGCGAGAAAAGTCAAATTTGTCGGGGTTATGGCAGGTACGTGCGAAATCCTGGGCGATATCGTCGCGCCCGCCATAAGTCCAGAAGAATGGGAGGCGATCTGGGAGCGGCGCGCCGCCTGGTACGCGGGCACTGCGCTCGATCCTCGGACGGCAAAGTGCGCTCCACAACCGAAGAAGCATCGAACTCCCAAGGCTCCCCGTCAGTCGCGTCTCTGAAAGCACTTCGGCAGGCTCCCAGGTTGCCCACGTGCCACAATAAAACCATAGGAGTGGGATGACCGGCTCACAGGTTCGCCAGAAATTTCTCGATTATTTTGGCTCGCGCGGGCACAGGGTCGTGCGCAGCTCGTCCCTGGTGCCTGCGAAGGACCCGACGCTGCTGTTCACCAATGCCGGAATGAACCAGTTCAAGGAGACGTTCCTCGGCCTGGAAAAGCGCGATTACACGCGTGCGACCACGTCTCAGAAATGCGTGCGCGCGGGCGGCAAACATAATGACCTGGATAACGTCGGCTACACCCGCCGTCATCACACGTTCTTCGAAATGCTGGGGAATTTTTCCTTCGGCGATTACTTCAAGCGCGACGCCATTGCTTATGCGTGGGAGCTGATTACCAAAGATTACGGCATCCCAAAGGATAAGCTCTACATCACCGTATTTCGCGAGGACGACGACGCCGAAGAGCTGTGGCAGAAGGTCGCGGGAGTGCCGAAGGATCGCATTTTCCGGCTCGACGAAAAGGACAACTTCTGGCAGATGGGCGAGACGGGGCCGTGCGGGCCTTGCTCGGAGATCCACTACGACTTTGGACCGGAAGCGGGAGAAGGAACGTTTCCGGACAATCCCGCCGAGCGTTTCGTTGAGATCTGGAACCTGGTGTTCATGCAGTTCGATCGCGATGCATCGGGCAAGATGACGCCACTGCCCAAGCCTTCGATCGACACCGGCATGGGACTGGAGCGAATCACCGCGCTGATGCAGGGAGTGCTTTCGAATTACGACACAGACCTGCTGCGGCCAATCATCGACAAAGCGGGCGACCTTTTCAAGAAATCGTACGGTGAGGATTCGCGCATCGATACAGCGCTGCGAATTAATGCCGATCACGCCCGCGCGACGGCCTTCCTGATTAATGACGGCGTGCTGCCATCGAACGACGGCCGCGGATACGTTCTGCGCAAGATCATGCGGCGGGCTATGCGGAACGCTCGCATGTCCGGCGTGACCGAGCCTTATCTTTATCAACTAACCGGGTTTGTGGCGGAGCGGATGGCCGACGCGTATCCGGAGATGCTCGAAAGCATCCAGCGCGTGGCTCGGGTAGTGAAGGATGAAGAGCATCGCTACGCGACGACGTTCCAGGTCGCGGAGAAATTCTTCCAGGATGAAGCGAAGACGGCGGCCGGCGGAGTCCTGCCGGGCGCGGCCTCCTTCAAACTCTACGACACCTACGGCCTGGCGCTGGACGAGCAGGAGGAGATGGCTCGCGAAGCAGGATTGACCATCGACCGCGAAGGATTCACAGCGGAGATGGAGAAGCAGCGAACGCGCGCTCGCGCGAGCTGGAAAGGCGCGGAGAAGGCGCAGATCAATCCCGTTTATCAGAATCTGCCGAAGCCGGAGTTCGTCGGACGCGACACGCTGGAGGCTCCGGCGGAGGTGGTCGCCGTGCTCGACGGGGAAGTTGCCCTCAATCGAACTCCGTTCTACGCCGAGGCCGGCGGCCAGGTCGGCGATACCGGCGTGCTTATCTCCCAGGCGACTGGCGAGCCCGTGGCTATTGTCGAAACAACATACGCTCCTGCGCCGGGCAAGAACGTGAGCAAGGTGAAGCTGGTCGGCCCCGTCAAGCCTGGCGACACCGTGATCGCTCGCGTGGACACCTCCGCGCGCCGTGCGACCATGCGCAATCATACCGGCACGCACCTGCTGCACGCGGCTTTGCGCAGCGTGCTGGGGGCACATGTAAAGCAAGCGGGCAGCGTGGTCGAGCCTTCGCGGCTGCGCTTCGACTTCACTCATTACACGGCGATGGATCCGGACGAGCTCGCTGAAGTTGAGCGGCTGATGAATGAGGAGATCCTGAAGAACGTCGAGGTTCACACCGATGTGATGGATCTCGACCGCGCGCTTGAAACCGGCGCGATGGCGCTGTTCGGCGAAAAGTACGGAGACAAAGTTCGCGTCGTGTCGATCGAGAAGTTCAGCAAAGAACTGTGCGGCGGCACGCACGTGGGACGAACCGGCGATATAGGCATCTGCAAGATCGTTTACGAGGGTTCGATCTCGGCTGGCGTGCGGCGAATCGAGGCGATTACGGGCGAAGGCGCTCTGCGCAGGTTCCAAGAGGCGCAGGCGCAGGCAACCAAATTCGCGGGCATCGATGTCGAGAAGCTGCAGGCTCGTGAGAAGTCCTTGGAGCATGAGTTGCAACAACTCAAGACGAAAATGGCGCAGGCCGAAGCCGGCCAGCTCGAAAGCCGCGTGCGCGAGATCAAAGGGGTGAAGGTGCTTGCTGTGGAGGTTCCGGGCTTCGACCGGGCGCAGCTCCGCACGCTGGCCGATTCGCTGCGCAACAAACTGAAGTCGGCCGTGGTGGTGCTGGCGGCGACCGAGGATTCGAATGTCGCGATCATCGCGGGCGTCACTAAGGATCTGACGGCGAAGGTTCATGCGGGCAAACTCGCCGGCTTCGTTGCCCAGGCCGTTGGCGGCAAAGGCGGCGGACGGCCCGATATGGCCGAAGCCGGCGGGAAAGACCCGGCTGCCTTGGCCGGGGCGCTCGCGCAGGTTTATACGAGCGTGGAAGGAATGCTCTAGGCTCCCCTTGGAATCGAACATGGAATCGTTCGACGCGGTCATTGTCGGGGCCGGGCCCACGGGACTGGCGTGCGGCATTGAGCTGAAGCGTCGCGGGCTGAATGCGGTGCTGATCGACAAGGGCTGCGTGGTGAACTCGCTCTACAACTACCCGATCAACATGGTGTTTTTCACCACTCCGGAGCTGCTGGAGATCGGCGATATCCCGATGACCTCGCTGAACGAAAAGCCGCTGCGGCCGGAGGCGCTCAAGTACTATCGCCGCGTGGCCGAGCATTACAAGCTCGACCTTCGCCAATACCAGCGCGTGGAGCGAGTCGCGGGCGAAGACGGCGCATTCGTAACCTACTCGACCGACGCTCACGGCTGTCCGCACCAATACGCGTCAAAGAAGGCGATTCTCGCCACCGGCTACTACGATGTTCCCAACCTATTGAACGTGCCTGGCGAGGACCTACCGAAAGTCATTCACTACTACAAAGAGGCGCACCCTTACTACAACCATGACGTTCTCGTAGTAGGCGCGAAGAACTCGGCCTGCATCGCCGCGCTGGAGCTGTGGTGGACCGGAGCTCGCGTCACGATGGTGATTCGCGATGGCGTGATTCACCGCCAAGTGAAGTACTGGATCAAACCGAATATCGAGAATCGCATCAAGAACGGCGAGATTCCGGCGCACTTTCACTCACGAGTGATAGAGATCGGGGAACAGTCAGTGCGCATCGAAACGCCGGACGGCGAACGCGAGATCAAGAACGATTTCGTTTTCGCGATGACCGGTTACCGGCCGGATACCGAGTTTTTAGCCGCGCACGGAATTCAGTTTGACCCGGAAACCAAACGCCCCAACACGAATCCGGACACGCTCGAGAGCGATCGAAAGGGAATGTTCCTCGCAGGCGTGTTGGTGGCGGGCATGCACACCAACGAAATCTTCATCGAGAACGGGCGCTTCCACGGGAAAATCATCGCGGAAGCGATTGCGAAACAGCTCGCGTAAAAATTTACTTCTTCGCTGAGGCGGTTACGGCTGCGGGCTTGACCGCGGACGACACCGGATGTTCAGCAAGCAGTTTCTCCACTAGCGCGCGTAGGTGCGCTTCGTCCTGAAGCGGCTGGCGCTCCATCGCGCTGGAGGTTTGCTCGCGGACCTGACCCTTGCGGTCGATGACGGCGATCTGCGGGAACCCGGGACGCTCCATGATGGACATGCCCATGAACGTGTAAACCAGATCATGATTAAGCGGGCCAACGGGGAAGGCCTGCGCGTAGTGATCGTGATAATCCTTGGCCATCTCCGGCGTGGCTTCGTTCACTGCCGCGCCGACGGCTTGAAATCCTTTGGGCCCGTATTCCGCCTGCAGACGGTCGAGCAGTTGCGAAAACGCCTGGCAGTGCGGGCAGGTGGTAAGAAGGAACTGCACTACCACGACTTTGCCCTTATAGTTCGAAAGCACGAAGTGCTTGCCGGTCGAATCCACGACGTCCAGCGGTGAAGCAGGACGCGGAATCGGAGCGGCGGCAAATGCGGTCGCGCCAAGGGTCAAAAGAGCGGTGGTAAGAGCAAGAGAGCGCATGGTTATTTTCCTTCTTTACGATTCTACAGCCTTACAATTCTACGATACCGGCTTCTTCGTAGCGGCCTTCTTGGCGGCGGAGCCGGTAGAGGGGCCCGGCGTAGCGCCTTCGTTCAAGAGCTTCTCGATAGACGAGCGAAGGTGAGCTTCGACCTGCAGCGGAGCGGGATCGTTTCCTTGCGGATACGCCTCCGTCTCTTCGCGGATCTGCCCTTTGCGGTCGATCAAGGCAATCTGCGGGACTACCAAGCGGTCCATCACGGAGAAGCCCATGAAGCTGGTCACGGTGTCCCGGCTCATCGGACCGATCGGAAATCCGACCTTGTATTGATTGACGTAATTTCGCACCATGTTGGCGTCCGCGTCATTGAAGGCGCCGCCCAGGCACTGGAAGCCTCGCGGGCCATATTCACCCTGGAGCTTCGTCAGCAATTGCGAATACGCCTGGCAGTGCGGGCACGTGGTGTAGAGGAACTGCACCACCACCACCTTGCCTCGATAGCTGGTAAGCAGGTCATGCTTCCCGGAAGGCTCCACAATTTCCAGTTCCTTGGCAGGACGGGGGAGCGGCGGCGAGGCGGCGAACACGCCGATTCCGACGGTGACAAAGGCGGCAAGGGTTGTAAGTACTCGCATGCCCATAGTCTATCGCATCCTTTCGACGGCGGCGGCTGTAAAGCAAGCTCTAGGGCAGCCCCTCAAGCGACTGCACGCTGGTGCCCGCCAACCGCACCTGGAACCTGCCGCTGTCGCCCGATCCAGCCAGCTCCGTTTCCGTCTGGCTGGAGATATCGAGCTGTTTCCATTTGCCCTTCAAAACCTGGCGGAACATAGCGAGAAAAGTGCTGGCCGCCTCGGGCGATTCCCAATCGGTAATGCAGCTTAGCACCGGCCGCTTATCGTGTTTGTTTTCATACAATCGGTAGGACCCGCCGCGAAAATGGGCCGCTTCCATCGCCCCACTGGGGGCATTGTTGTTGTATTGCCGCAAGAGCGCCGAGACGTCGAATTCGCCCAGGGCTCCCTCGGCCAGCACTCGATATTGATGCGCCTCTTGTTTGCCCAGCGCTGCGTCCAGGTTGGGCGCGTCGGTCATCACCGGCATCAGCTTGCTGAAATAATCGTCGGGATGCAGGATTTGCTGCGTGCTGACCGGGGGACGATCGAACACTTCGTCGAACGACGTCCGGCCGAGCTTTCGGAACACGGCGTCGACAAAGCGGATTCCTTGATTGTAGGGAAAGACCAGGGACTCCTTGATATAAAGCGGAGCGTTGCTGTACACGGGTCCATCGGCCCCGGCCGAATCCGCCAGGGCGCCCAACCGGTCCTGAGGAATTTCACTGCGGCCGGTGCGGCTCCAGAAAAGGTAAGCCCAGCTCAGCCAGCTCGCCTGCCCCTCCATCACCGCCTGACGCGCGGTGGAAGCATCGTCGTCTGGCGAGCCTTCCCGCATGTATTTGCCGAGATTGTGATGTTGATCGGCAAGGGCGTGGGCGAGCTCGTGCACCAGAGCGAGCCGCGCTTCTTCTCCGTCAGGGGTCGTGTCTAGAATGAACAGGCGCTTCTTGTTGTAGTCGTAGAATGCCGCGGCCTGCTCGCTTAGCAAGT
>Ga0335078_10006210_pt1 | contig 17697 bp, 12 predicted proteins | sample Lox_Sample_32_FD_206711 | JGI IMG/M metagenome (GOLD analysis project Ga0335078, IMG submission 206711) | Soil microbial communities from Loxahatchee National Wildlife Refuge, Florida, United States - Lox_Sample_3.2 | ecosystem: Environmental > Terrestrial > Soil > Wetlands | place: USA... | reverse complement strand
TGAGGCTCCGGGCAGCAGATTCTCGACCGCCCCGCTCGCGCTCGTTGCCCCTGTGCCGCCCGCCGTCACTGGAACCGCGTTCATTCCGCCAATCGTCGTCCCGCTGGTTGTGTAATACGCAATTTGTCCCGTATTTCCTGAGTTAATGGTGCCGGTCACGCCTCCCGATTCCGACCCTGTTTCGCACGGCGCGCCGGTGTTTGTCAGGTATCCCGAGTTATCAACCTGCAGACAGTTGCTGCCCGACGCAGCTGCCAGCCCCGGAAACTTGATGCTGGTCGGACCCTGAAAAGCTGCGTCCAAGTTCGCATTCGAATAAATATCTGTTTCCGTTCCCGCTCCGGTTTCAAAATTCAGTCGGATATGCCCCGTAGAGTTACTTGAGTTGATGTAAGTGTCTCCGCTATTCGTGCTTTGATAGGCTTTAATGCTATCCAATCCGCCCACCGCCGAATTCAGTGCCCAGTTGTTACTCGCATCCTTTACCATGTACCACTGGCTGTTGCCGTTCCAGTCCTTGTAGGTGTAGGAACCTTTCTGGCTTGCTGTAAGCCCTGGCCAAAGGTAGTAATCCACCTCAGCATCGGCGTTGTTGCGCACCGTCATCGTCCCTGTCGATTGTGTCGTTCCACCCACCTGCATCGTGCCGATGAGTTGTGCATTCCCCGCGCTGTTGATCGTCGCCACCGTTGACGGCGACGAGCCGCCGCTCGAGAAGCTCACTCCTCCCGTCCCCGCATTCGCTGAGCAGTTGAAGCACACGGATCCGCTCCCGGCCGAGTTCAGGTACGTCTGTGGGCTCCCTCCCGCCGTCGTATTTTGCTGCACGCCGAAGCGCGGCACGTTGTTCAGCATGTCTTCCAGTGCCCACGTCTGCTGTCCGCTCGTGCCGTCTTGCGGCCCCCACTCCCACGCACTCTGATAGCTCCCCAGCGCGCCCGGCACATCGGTAATGTACTCATCCAGCCGCCCGCGTACATTCCCCAGACCAATTCCCAGGTACACGTGATTGGTGATCGTCGCGTCGCTTTGGCTCCGGTAGAGATCGCCGTTCGTTCCATTGAATCCCCGGTGAAAGCTGTCCCAGAAGCTGTTGTGCGTACCGTTGTCCGTCAACCGTCCGGTGAACATCGTTCCTGCGGTCAGCCAGTTGTTGTACGCACTCCCTGCATCTGCTACCACTTGATTCGCGGAGTTCTCATTCCTCAGCCCCACAATCGTGTTGTTTTGCGCGTTCGGCCCTAAGTGCAATGCCGTAGCGCAACCCTCAACATCCCCGCCTGTAAAGGTGTTTCCGTCGCCCTGCTGTAAGTTGATCCCATAAGTGCCGTTCATCGGAGCCCCGCCGCTCGTCGGGCAGTCGATATGGAGCCTGACAAAGGTGCTTGCATTCATCCAGTCGCCGGTCGCCGGGTTCGTTGCCTGATGGCCGATCGCGTTCACCGCCGTCCCAAACCCGCCAAACTCATCGTCCAGAAAGGTCCCGCCCGTATAATTGCCGGTTCCGTCCAGCGTCATGCCTGTCTGGTTCGAGTTACCAAGGAAATACAAGCTCTCTAAGTCAAGCTCCTGAGTACGGTAGGCAACCAAACCCTGCGCTCCACTCGCCGCCGCGGTCGTGTTAATCACCATGTTATCCAGGTGAAAGCCCAAAGTATCAGTCACATAAGTGGGGTCGCCAACCTCCACCAGAGCACCGGCTCCTGAGTAGACAAACACGGTTCCGCCTTGGCTTCCGCTCGGGGCAGATCCGCCGCGCAGTGCGCACCCACGCAAGGTTACGTTGCGCGTACCCGCGGTCACCACAATCTGGTTTGCCGTTGTAATCGTCGCGCACGGCAGCAACACGGCCGTGTTCGCGGTCGAAATGGTCAGAGTCGACCCCATCGTTAGGGAGCCCGTAAAGTTCCGCGCGTCGCAGATACCGCCGTACGTCGCGTTTACCGCATTCGCGCATGCCTGGATCTTTGCTCCGATATCAGCGCCTGGAAATTGATCCGCTTGGAATGCTCCCCCGATCTGGCGCGCGGTGAACGCTCCGGTTACCGTCCCCCCGGATAACGGCACTGCGGTCGCCACCTCCGTATCTACGTAATGCTTTGTCGCCGACTGCAGCGGTTGCGTGGGATCGGCATTCAAATACAGCGGCCCCGTCAGCGTCCCGCCCGACGTCGTGAGTTGGCTCGACAGCATTTCTGCGACTGCCTCGTCCACGTAGGCTTTGCTCACTGTCTGCACCGCCTGCGCCGCCGGCATCACCTGCGCCTGCACCTGCGCCAGCGTCGCCGATGCCGCTGCCGGAACCACCCAGTACTGTGTGCTTGCCGACCCGTCGCTCAGGTAAAACACCGCGGTGTAGTACTGCCCTACGGGCGTCGCACCCTGGTTCGGCGCCAGGTTCACGCTCACAAAGCCGTCCGGCGCAATCGTCACCGTGGTCGAGTCGGCGGCCACCGCCTGTCCTGTCGAAGTCGTGAACGCCGGCCAGCTGATCACCAGTGTCCCTGCGCACGGCTGCCCGTTCGCCAGGTACACCGTCCCCTGCACCGTCGTCGTGCTCACACCCTGCGCCCACAGCGGCGCCAGCCCCATCGCCAGCAACCACACCGCCGCTTGCGCGCCCCATCCTCGCCGGGTTCTTGTTTTTCCGGCGAAGTTGGGGAATTGTTGTTGCCCCAGCCTTTTCGCGCTCTTTGCGAAAAACACGGCAATCCAACCATTTACGCGCCGCATCTCGAACCATCGGTCCTTCATGAGCTTCCTTCCCATCGCGTCCTTCTTCTCGCCGCGTCTTCCGGCTTCTCGCGGCAATCCCAGATCCCTATCCAACCTCTGTACGCCAAATCCACTCCAGCCGTCCCTGCCCGCGGTCACTGACCACGCATCGCGAACCTCTCCCCACCGACAACTGACAAATGAGAACTGTGAACTATGAACTGCAAACTATGTGCTGCGAACTGCCGCTTCCTTCGCTTCCTTCGACCTGGCAACCTCACACTCCTCCTGCAGTACCCTCAGCCGCGCCCAGCTTGCTTTCTTCTGCTTCTTCTTCTTCCTCTCCTCGCCACCCTTTTGCTTCTCTTCCATCAGCGAAAGCACCATCTTCGTGCCGCGTAGATCGCCCTGCTGCACCTTCTTCGCCAGCTTCCGTGCGATCTCATGCGTCTCCTGCTTGACCTCCGTCTTTACCGCCTGCCGCAGCTCCTTCCTTGCGCTCTTGTATTCCTCCATCGCGCCGGCATCCACATCGCTCGCGCCACTCACCAGCTCATTCTTCGCGCCGTCGCCCGTCGCCTGAACCTCCGCCGGCTTATCGCCATCAATTTGCTTTGCTATCATCTTTGCCTCGTCCGCCTCGCCCTTGCCCATCTCCCCACCCTTTCCCACCGTCCTGCGGCCCTCCGCCCAAAGCAAACCACAGCAAAAGGGGCAACTCGCCCGCCGAGTTGCCCCTCGCTCTTCCCTCCAGGCGCGCCCGCTCGCCCTGCCGTCGCAGCCTTCCGGGAATTCCGGGAAAGCCCTTCTGCTTTCCCGTCCGATCCCCTTCACTTTGGATGGATTGCTTCATCTTAACCAATCCGTTCAAAATTCTCTGCAAATCCGGCGCGCCAAATCTTCTCTTTCTTTTCAGCCACTTACGCGGCACCGCCCTTCTCCGCCCTTTTGACAAATTAGCGTGCCCCCGCCCCGCCGTCCCGCAATCCACCCCATCTCAGCCCAGCGCCTTCAACCTCGCCGGCCGCTCTCGCCTCGCACTTGGCAAATCCATCCTTTCGCCGTACAACCGTAGAAGACGCCCTCTCCTTGCTCATCGCATCCCGCCCGGCCAGCGACGCTAACACCGCTAACTCCGCTAACACCGCTAACTGCGCTAACTCCGCTGACAACTGACCACCAGAAAGAGGACGGACAATGAATTACTCCAAAAAGTTCAAAGTTACCCCCGGTTCCAAAGTCAAGCTCAAGGACTTCGACCCCGGCTTCAAGCCCGTCCACCAGGACCACGACTCGGCCGCCGACGAAATCGCCCATTATCAGAAGAAACTCTGCCAGCTCCAGGACCTGCTCTATGCCGAGCGCCGTCGCTCCCTCCTTATCTGTCTTCAGGCCGTCGATACCGGCGGCAAAGATGGCGCCATCAACCACGTCCTCGGCGCCATGAACCCCCAGGGCTGCCGCGTCGCCGCCTTCAAACAACCCACTCCTGAAGAGCTCGCCCACGACTTTCTCTGGCGCGCCCACATTCCCGCCCCCGCCCGTGGCGAAGTCGTCATCTTCAACCGCTCTCATTACGAGGACGTGCTCGTCGTCCGCGTGCACAACCTCGTCCCCAAAACCGTCTGGGCCCGCCGCTACGACCTTATCAACCACTTCGAACGCGACCTCGTCGACAACGGCACGCAGATTCTCAAGTTCTTCCTGCATATTTCCAAGAAAGAGCAGCTCAAGCGCTTCAAGGAGCGCCTCGACGACCCCAGCAAACACTGGAAGATCAGCGAGGCCGACTACAAGGAGCGCGAATTCTGGGACGGCTACATCGCCGCTTACGAGGATGCGCTCTCCCGCTGCAGCACCCCCCACGCGCCCTGGTTCGTCATCCCCTCCAACCACAAGTGGTTCCGCAACCTGGCTATCGCCAGCATCGTTGTCGAGCACCTGGAATCGCTCAACATGCAGTACCCCAAGCCCACGGTCGACCTCGACCGCATCCGCCGCGAATACCACACCGCCGCCAAACACGCCTAGCGGGCGTCCCACCCTCTCAGTCCGGCGCGGCGGATCTTTGCGGCTCGTGTGGGCTTGTGCCTGACTCCGCCAGCTCCGCTAACGCCGCTACCTTCGCTGACACCTGAAACCTGACACCTGAAACCTGCTTCTGCAGAACCGGCTCGAACTGCCGCAGCGCCGCGCTCAGTCCCGCGCCGTCGCCATTCTGGACGGCGGTGAACAGCGCGATTCAGGCGTCGCGGCCCGTCGCGAATTTTGGTGAATGCGAAAGAAGATAGAGGTCAGAAGTAAAACCCCAGGGGTTCGCGACCAGTGCCGTAGCCTTCGCGTTGAGTACCTTCCAGGCGCTGCGGGCAGCGTCAGAATCACTGGCGGCCCAGGCGCAGGCCATCTCGATTGCGTCGCGAGTGTAATCCAACGAGACTCAAAGTGTATCGTCGGTGACGCTCCCGCCTTGCTGCGAGCATGCATCGAAGTCACCCGCGGGCTGGTAGATCGCCATGCCGTCTGCGCCCGCGATGTCGATGCGCAGATCGCCGCGCTGGGCCACTGCGGCTGAAACCTCAAGCCGGACCTGGCCCTCGGAATTCGCCACCTGCCGCGCGTCGGTGATCTTCTTTCCGTTGTCGAGATACCATTGCGACACGCTGGCCGGCTTCACCGGCTTCGCCGGCGGCGGCAACGATAACTGTGATCTCGCGTGGCGGCGGGGACTTCTAAGCGGCCGAGGTCAGAGCTGCGCTGCCCAAGCACAACAGAAGGAGAGCCGTCGCTCCTGGTCCAGCCCTCATGGCCGTGCTTCCAGAACGAGTGATGAATTCTGCCCAGAAGTCTGCCACGCCTCGGAAATTCCAGTGATCGAGCAGCAGCTTGGAGCTGAAGGTCGGATGCTGCTCTAGTCGTCGCAGCGTTTCCGCGCGGAGGATGGCCCGGGGCTGACTCGCTGACTCGCTGCTTTCGGCTGTTAGCATCTTTCCTATGTTCATCTCGCTTCGCACCCTGAAATTCCCCATCTTCCCCCTGCTCCTGTGCTTTTCCTCCTGCTTCTCCGCGCGCGCCCAGACCCCCGTTTCGCCCTCCCCGGCCCCGTCCTCCGCGCCCCAGCGCAATCCCTCCAGCGGAGCCCGTGCCCGCACCATCGGCCAGGTCGCCGTCTCGCCCGACGGCAAACGCCTCGCCTGGATTCAGCGCGGCGAAATCTTCGTTGCGCCGCTCGACGGCCTCGACAAGAGTCAGCCCATCACCGCCGCCTCGGCGCCCGACCTCCATTGCAGCGAGTCCGATATCCTCTGGTCGCCCGACTCCGCCGCTCTCGCCTTCCTCTCTGACTGCGCCCATCTCGGCGAGCAGGCTGATCTCTACCTCGCGCGCTTCGACGGCTCTTCCGTTAGCCGCCTATCCAACCTGCACGGCTACGTCGCTTCGCCCGCCTTCTCGCCCGATGGCAGCAGCATTGCGTTTCTTTATGTCGAAGGCGCCACGCGCCCTGCCGGCGCCCTCGCCGCAGAGCCGTTACCTTCCGGTGTCATCGGCCAGGACCACGTCGAAATTCAACGCGTCGCCCGCGTCACGCTTCCTTCACCCCCGGCTTGCCAGCCGTCAGCGACGCCTGACCAGCGCCCTCAGGCATCCCAAGCCCCCTGCCTTGTCTCGCTCTTCGGCTTCCTCACCCCTCCCGATCTCCACGTCTTTGAATTCGACTGGGCGCCCGATTCCCAGTCGCTCGCCTACATTGCCGCCGACCCTCCTGGCGAAAACAATTGGTGGGTCGCCAAGCTCTACACGCAGGCAATTTCCGTGGGTGCCGCGGGTCCCGATTCTGGGACCCAGGATAGTCAGATTCCCAAACCCACCGCCATCCTCGCCCCCTCCGAAGTCTCCGGCCCGCTCCACGGCCTGCAAATCGCGGTTCCCCGCTGGTCGCCTGACGCCAAGTCCATCGCCTTCATCGGCGGCCTCATGAGCGATCAGGGCGTCACCGGCGGCGACGTCTGGATCGTTCCCGCAATCGGCGGCGCACCGCGCGATTTAACCCCCAATCGTCCTACCTCAGCCCAATGGATTACGTGGCAAAACAATCGCTTCATCTTCTCCTCCGAACTTGTCGGCGGAGACTCCCAGCTCGTCGGCATCATGGTCCCCGATCAAGGGCCCGGCGATTTGGTTCAGGCGCCGCTCTTCAACCTGCCCGCCTCCGTGAGTGCGGGCGGCTTCGATCACAGTCTTTCCTCCACTGGTGGCCGCTCCCTCTTCGTTTTCACCGCCAGCTCCTTCGACCGCCCGCCAGAAATCTACGCGGTGCAAGCACCCGAGGCAAAGGCTAGGCGCGGTTCCAGCACCACCGCGCCCGCTGATCCCAGCGGCTTCGCCGCCCTCCAGCAGCTCTCCCACTTCAACGAAGCCCTCAAGCCTTCCTGGGGCGAAACCGTTTCGCTCAACTGGACCAATGACGGCTTTCACATCCAGGGCTGGCTCATGCTTCCCGTGCACTATGACCCCGCCAAAAAATATCCCCTCATCGTCGAGGTCCACGGCGGTCCTGCTTCAGCCGTTGGCTCCCGTTGGGCTGGCGGCGCCGGCGGCTTCAGCGCCACTACCTATTCCGCCCTCGGCTACTTCGTCCTCATGCCCAACCCGCGCGGCAGCTACGGCCAGGGCGAGGCGTTTACCCAGGCCAATCGCAAAGACTTCGGCTACGGCGATCTTCGTGACATTCTGGCCGGCGTTGACACCGTCCTGGCGCGCTATTCCGTTGACCCCAACCGCGTTGGTCTCACCGGCTGGAGTTACGGCGGTTTCATGTCCATGTTCGCCCCCACCCAAACCCATCGCTTTCGAGCGGTGGTGGCCGGCGCAGGCATTTCCGACTGGCTCTCCTACTACGGCGAAAACTCCATCGACCAGTGGATGATTCCGTACTTCGGGGCTTCGGTTTACGATGACCCGCAGGTGTACGCCAAAAGCTCGGCCATCGACTTCATCAAGAACGTGACCACCCCCACCCTGGTGGTGGTGGGAGATCGCGACGGAGAGTGCCCCGCACCGCAGTCGTTCGAATTCTGGCACGCGCTGCGCGACCTGCAAGTTCCCACCGAACTGGTGGTGTATCCGAACGAGGGTCACGGCTTCGTCGACCCCGATCACCGGCGCGACGTGATGCAGCGGGCAGTCGAATGGTTCGCGCGCTACATGCCGCCTGCCCGGTGATCTGGCTTTTGCTCGCCATCCGGCCCCCGGTCAGTCTATTGAGCAGAGCACTTTTGCCATGGGGATGCGATGCCAGGTCAGGCCCCGTCCTGATACACTTTTTCCTTGGAGAATTGAGTGTGCGTTCCGACCCTGAGGCCGCATGAGATGGCGTGCCGTGGGGGGCTTGTGACTTGAACGCCGTACGCCTGGCGGGTACCGTCTCGGGTCAGTGTGAGGGGCGGTCATAGCTCACTTTTCTTTACGTGTTCTTTGCGACCGTTCCGCGGGTCGACGGCGCGGGGCGGGGAGGATTCATGCGGCGGTTCTTGACGCTCGTTTGTATGTTTGGCCTGGCTGTGCCGGCCGGAATTTCCATTTCGGGCTGCACGCGTAACCCGGGCGGAAATTATTGCAACGGTCTCGGCTACGGATTGACCGACACCCAGGTAGCCAACGTCACACTGCAACCACAGATCGCCGGTATCTCGCTGGCGTACGGGCAGACCATCCAGGCGCAAGCGCCCCAGGCCTTTACATGCAAAGGGGCATCTGCCTCGATCGGTTCAAACCAGATCAGCTACGGCACCACCAACAATCAACTGGTAGACATCTCGCCCAGCGGCAACATTTGCGCGGGAACGTGGAATCGCAACTCCGGCGGCGGCATTGCCGACTACACCTTCTGCAACTTTCCCAACCCGTTGCCGACGACCAACGGCCTGCCCTACGCAATCGCCTACATCACGGCCACCGCCGATTCGGTTACGTCTAATCCCGTCACAGTCTATATACACGCGCCGGTCACAAGCATCAGCCTCGTGACCTCGTCTCTGTCGACTACCGCGCCGCAGGCATGTTTCTCGCAGAACCAGCAGGCGCAACTGAACGCGCAAGGCTGCTATGCGTTGAACGGAACGCAATATGAATTTTGCGCCCCTTCATCAGTGACGCCAGCGAATTACGCCTGCCCGGGCGGGCTCGCACCCGGGGTGACCTCGGTACCTGCGTGCGGGTCGTCCATCGGCACGCTCAGCTTCCAGACCGCCAACACCAGCGTGGCTACCATCAACGCCACCACCAACGTGATCACCGCCCAGCAGCCGGGCACCACCGCCATCACCGCGACCATCGCGCAATCGGCTTCCTCGGCCGGCTACTTTTCCACCTGCCCGCCGGCATCGGTCAACGTCACGCTGGCCAACGGAAACACCCAGGGTGTCGTGACCCAGGGCGTCACGCAGAACCTCACCACAACGGTCACGGATACGCTGGGCAACCCCATTACGGGCCTCAACCTGCTTTACGAATCCACCAACCCCATCGATATCACCGCCAGCGCCGGCGGATCGATCGCCGCCCCGTTTCCCGGCGTCGCCTCGGTGTACGCAGTCTGTGAACCCCCCACTTGCAATCCGGCGCCCATCAACGAGATCGGATTGAACGGCAGCGGGCTTCCGCTCTCGTCCAATCCCGTAAACATCATCGTGCCCGGAACCACCAGCGACTTCGTCTATATGGGTGCTCCAGGCCAGTCCCAGTACTTCGCATCTCTCGAACTGTTGACGGGAACGCCTGGTTCAACCGTGCGCCTGCCTTACGTTCCAAACTCGATGGTCATGGATCAGCAGGGGCTCAACCTCTTTTTTGGTTCACCGCACGAACTGATGATCTATTCAACCACTGCGGACAGCCTCACCAAGCAAGACCCATCGGCTCCGGGAGTGGTGCTGGGGGTGGCGCCCAGCGGCAATACCCTGCTGATCAACGACCCGCTGCGCCAGCTCTTTTACCTCTACTCCACCAGCGGAGGCGCCACCGCGACGTTTGCGGGATTGGGCGCGGCGGCTGCGTGGACTCCGGACTCCAACACTCTCTACGTAGTCGACAGCGCGGCGCTGGGTGGCAGTCACACCGACACCCTCTACGTCTATAACGTCAGTACTGGTTGGTCCAGTTCCAAGTTGGCCTGTTCCACTTCCAATACATCGCCGGGTGTTTGCGATTCCAGCCTGGGCACGGCCTTATCAGGCGGTGCCACCAGTGTTGCCGTCACCGTTCCAGGCGTGGGCGCCTATATGAGCGGTAATCCTACGGTCGTGCATACGTGGTGCCCCTCCGGCACGGTTGGCAACAATGCCAGCATTCAGTTTTATCCGCAAAGCGATGCGGAGAACACCGAGACCAGCGTGCTGGCATCGACATTGGATGGAAACCACATGCTGGGTGCCTCGCTGAACGGCACCAGCATCACGCTCAGCGACATCGGCGTCGCTATTCCGCCCGGCCCGCTCTGCCCCGAGACCACCAGCGGCACGCCGCCGAACCAGGTGCAGAACCTGGGAGTACCGAAGCCGCTTTCGACGAATCCCACTCTGCTGGGACTCCTGAATCTGACCGCCGTGGCCAACGCCACCGCGATAGACCAGGTGGTGACCGGAAAAGCGCCCACCACGGCATCTGTGAGTACAGCCGCCTCCATCGCATTTGTCACCTACGCTACGCCGATCAGCTCCACCACCGCGGCGCCGCTGCCCTACTATCTGCCGCACACCCCTGCCACCGGCGTGGGATCGGTGGGGTATCTCACCTTCGGCGACGCCACATCGGCCACGCCTCCCACGGCGCCGCTGGCCGGCGTCTTTTCTCCCGATAACTCCATCTTCCTCGTCTCCACCGCCGGCGATAACAAGGTCCACTACATCAGCATTCCCACCAACGTGAGTTCCTCAGCGCCGCCCACCGAGGTTCCCCAGAACATCATCACCCCCAGTCTTCCCGCATGCACGCCGGTTTCCGAGGGCGGCAACGATCTGGGCTGCCAGTACCCCACCGCACTTCCCACTCCCACTCCAGCCACCATGGTTCCCGCCACCGTGGTTACCATCAAGCCGCGCTCGGTGACCTAGAGCGAGGCAGCGGGCCCGGTACTGGGCCGAGGAGCCGCACCGCGCAAGACGGCCGCGGCGAATCCCATTTCCGGGGCAACCCCGGCCTTGTTTCCGAATTGAAGAGCCCCGAAAGATCAAATCAGCAAAATGCGGACGCAACGGTGCACCCATCACGCCACCACGCGCGGCGAGGCTGCGGAGGGGTTAGAATCAGCACATGATCAAGGCCATCGCTTTTCTGCGGCCTGCGGGCAGCGCAGCGGCGTACGAGCGCCTGGCGAGCTTTTTTGCGGCGATGGGATTTGCGCCGGGCCGGGGATGGCAGGAGAAGAAGTCGCGCGGCGTGTCGTTCCTGGCGCCGCAGGGAAACCTGGAATTCGTGGACGGCGAGATGCCGTCGACGGCGGCCATGCTGATCGAAGTAACCTCGCTGGACGCAATGCGCCAGGCGGCCGAGGCGTGGCTGCGCGCCAACGGCGGCGACGAGGCGGTGAGCCGGCTGTCTGCGGTCGAGATGACCCACTGGAAGGCGCGCATCTTCACGGTCGAACCGGAGCCGGGGTTTCGCTTCAGCTTCTGGTCCTGGACCGATCCGGTCAAGGGCAAGCCGGTGGCCCTGGAGGGCGACCTTTCGGCCGAGGGCATGCGCTTTGCCATCGTGGTGGCGCGCTGGAATGCGGTGATTACCGACCGGCTGCTCGACGGCGCGCTCGACGCGCTGATGCGCAGCGGCGCCGACCGTGGGGATATTGCGGTTCTGCGCGTTCCCGGGTCGTGGGAGATTCCCGCGGCGGCGCGGGCCGTAGCCAAGGCCGGCATGGTCGACGCCGTAATTGCGCTGGGCTGCCTGCTGCGCGGCGAAACGGCGCACTACGAGGCGATTTACAACGAAGTAGCGCGCGGCATCGGCCAGGCGCAACAGGATACCGGCGTGCCGCACAGCTTTGGCGTGCTCACCTGCGACACCCTGGAGCAGGCGCTGGATCGCGCCGGCATCAAATCGGGGAACAAGGGCTTTGAGGCCGCCACGGCGGCAATCGAGATGGCCAGCCTGCGGCGCAAATTGCAGCAAGGCGGTCCTGCTTGACCAGCCGGCATCGGCGCAAATCGCGCGAATTGGCCATGCAGATGCTCTTTCAGGCGGACCTAGGCCGCCAGACGGCGGACCAGGTCCGTGCCACCTTCTGGAAGGCGGGCGATGCCGTGGAGCCGGAGGTGCGCGGCTTCGCCGACGATCTGTTCCGCGTGGCGGTGGAGCGGCAATCGGAAATCGACCAGTTGATCGCAAAGCACTCCACGCACTGGCGGCTGGATCGCATGCCGGCGGTGGACCGGAATTTGCTGCGCATGGCGGTGGCCGAACTGCTGGGCTTCAAGTCGACGCCGTTTCCCGTGGTGATCAACGAGGCAATCGAGATCGGGCGGCGCTATTGCGCGGCCGAGTCGATCAACTTCTTGAATGGCGTCCTCGACGCCATCGCCCGCAGCCTCATTGCGTGAGGCCAACCCGCAATTCGATCCTGCTGCCTCACTTCCTGACTGAAGCGCCTTGTGTCTGCATGAGAACCGTCTTCGCCCCGCATTTGCGGCACAAATCGGAGGGAGCAGCGGCCTTCAGGCTGCTGAATCGGGCGCAATTAAGCGATAGCCCCTGAGCCCCTCAGAGAGGCTCCTGTTATTCTGGATGTTGTGATCCCCTCTTTCCGCTTCAGAAGAATGTTGGCGATGGCCGCGCTTCTGGCTTTTGTGGTGACCGCCTGCCACAGGGAAGAAAATGCCGTAAAGCGAGCGGCCGATCAGGCGAAAAGAGCCGAGCGCCAGTCCCAGGCCACGCAGACCGAACTCGACGAGGAACGCGCGCAACTGGCACAGATTCCGCTGCCCACCAAGAGCCTTTATATCGATATTCACGACCCGGGCGCGTGGGCCAACCCGTTTCTGTCGGTGGGGCCGGATTCGCTGAGCCTGCGCGTCCTGTTGCCCGACGCCAATCCCAGTCCGGTAGGGCAGGGAACCATGCTGCGTCCGGTGGCGGCGCGAAGGCAAGTGCTGGACTTGCGCGTTTCCGATCTCGACAAGGCGATGGTGGCTATTCCTGCGAATGCGTGGCCTTACGGCCGCGTGGTCGCCGTGGCCGAATCTTCCGATGCGACCCCAAAGGAACGCCCCATGGCGCGACGGAACGTGGAAGACGTGATCCGCAGGCTCAACGACCTGGGCGTCGTCGTGGAGGAGTGGCCGACGCGGTAAAAGCAGGGAACAGGGAACAGAGAGCGGGGAGCGAGCAAGTTGACGTCAACCGTCCCCCCGAACGACATACGATGAACTGCTGACCCACTGATCACTGACCGCTGTTCACCGAATCCGCTACCATTCCAGCGTGAGCCATTCTTCCTTTTCCATCCTTACGAATTTTGAACCGCTGGAGCACGAACGCTTTGCGGCGCATCGCGAGTTGGAAGCGCTGCTGAAAAAATCTCTACGCGGCCCGGTGCCCGCCGATCTTGTCCGCTTCGATCTCGGTTCTCGGGCGCTCTACGCAAGCGACTCGTCGAATTACCGGCAGCTTCCCCTAGGCGTCATCTTTCCGCGTGACGCCGGCGACGTGGAAGCGGCGCTGGCGGCATGCCGCGCGACTGGCGCAGCGGTCCTGCCGCGCGGAGCGGGAACGAGTCTCGCCGGCCAGTGCGTGAACGTGGCCGTGGTCTTCGACTACTCGCGCTACATGAATGGGCTCACGTCGATCGACCCCAAAGCGAAGCTGGCGCGTGTGCAGCCGGGCATCGTGCTCGACCGCCTGCGCGACGCGGCTGAAGCGCACCATCTTACCTTTGCGCCCGATCCGGCGACGCACTCGCGCTGCACGTTGGGCGGCATGATCGGCAACAACAGTTGCGGGGTGCACGGGCTGCTGGGCGGCAAAGTTGTGGACAACGTGGAGTCGCTCGACATTCTGCTTTACGACGGCACCAGGCTGATGGTGGGCGCCACGACGGAGCCGGAGCTGGAGGCGCTGATGGGCGCGGGCGGGCGCGTGGGCGCGATCTACGCGGGCCTGAAACGGATTCGCGACCGTTACGGCGCGCTGATCCGCGAGAAGTTTCCACGCATTCCGCGGCGCGTTTCGGGCTACAACCTCGACGAGTTGCTCGACGAAAACCATTTTCACGTGGCGCGGGCGCTGGTGGGCTCGGAAGGCACCTGCGCCAACATCCTATCGGCCACGCTGAACCTGGCCTCGAGCCCGCCCTGCCGCATTCTGACGGTGTTCGGGTTCAGCGATCCGTTTCTGGCGGCGGATACGGTGCCGCTGGCCCTGGAACACAAACCCATCGGGCTCGAAGGCTTCGATTATCTGCTGGTGGAATTCATGCGGCGCAAGGGGCTGGCGTTGCGCGAGCTGGATGCGCTGCCGCTGGGCGTGGGCTTTTTGCTGTTCGAGGTGGGGGCATGGACGCAGGAAGAGGCGCGCGCCAAGGCGGAGGCGGCGGTGCGCGCTTCGCAAGCATGGCCATCGCCTCCGTTGGCGCATGTCTGTACGCCCGAAGAGGCGGCGTCGGTGTGGCATGTGCGCGAATCGGCGCTGGGCGCCATGGTTTTTGTTCCGGGAGAGCCCGACCGCTGGGAGGGTTGGGAGGATGCGGCGGTTCCGCCAGCGAACCTGGGGAACTACTTGCGGAGTATCAACAAGCTGATGGCCGAGTACGGGTACCGCAGCCCGCTCTATGGCCACTACGGGCAGGGATGCGTGCACACGCGCATCAATTTCGATTTTCGCAGCGCCGAGGGGGTGCGGCGGTACAGGGAATTTATCGAGCGCGCCGCGGACGTGGTGTTGAGCTTCGGCGGATCGCTTTCCGGCGAACACGGCGATGGGCAATCGCGCGCGGCGCTGCTGCCCAAGATGTTCGGGCCCGAGCTGATCGAGGCTTTTCGCGAATTCAAGAGACTGTGGGATCCCGGAAACCGCATGAATCCCGGCAAGCTTTCCGGCGGTGAGCGCGTTTACGATCCCACCGAGAACCTGCGCCATCTGCCTCCGGCGGGTGCCCCGGGCCCCTCGCACCTGGGGACCCGGGAGTCGCATTTCGTGTTCGCCAAAGATAACGGATCGCTGGAACGCGCGACGGAGCGCTGCGTGGGCGTGGGGTCGTGCCGCAACACGGTGGGCGGCGTGATGTGCCCTAGCTTTCGCGCCACCGGCGAGGAGCAGCACTCAACGCGCGGGCGCGCGCACCTGCTGTGGGAGATGATGGCCGGAGCATTGCGCGGCGAGGGCTTCAAGAGCCGCGCCGTCCACGAGGCCCTCGACCTTTGCTTGAGCTGCAAGGCCTGCAAATCGGAGTGCCCGGTGCAGGTGGATATGGCCGCCTACAAATCCGAGTTCCTGGCCCGGCATTACCGAAACCGATTGCACCCTCTGCGCCATTATCTCTTCGGGTTTGCCGATCGGCTGGCGCGATACGGGTCGCTGGCTCCTGCGCTCACTAACGCCTTGCTGACCGGCGGCCTGACCAGTCCGTTCATGAAGCGAATTGCCGGCGTGGCACGCGAACGGCAACTGCCGCGCCTGGCCGCGAAGAGTTTTCAGAAGACGCGAAGACCGGATTCGAAGCCTGCCTCAAAGGTTGCGCCACCGCAGGTGATCCAGCTCTGGCCCGATACTTGGAACAACTACTATCATCCGGAGACTCTTCACGCCGCTGAAACTGTCCTTACGCAGGCTGGATTTCAGGTTGCGGTTCCACAGGGGCATATCTGCTGCGGGAGGCCGCTGTACGATTTCGGATTTCTGGGCGCGGCACGAAGCTATCTTGCACGTGTGCTGGCTCGCATGGCCCCGCAAATCGAGCAGGGTCTGCCGTTCGTCTTTCTGGAGCCGAGCTGCGCCAGTGTCTTCAAGGACGAACTACCGGAACTCTTTCCGAACGATCCCCTGGCAAAACGGCTCAGCGGGCAGGTGTGGCTGCTGGCCGATTTTCTGGCCGTGCACGCGCCGGATGCAGTTACAGGCCGTCTCGGCGGGGCGCGCATCCTCGTTCACGGGCATTGTCACCACAAGGCTGTTTTCGGTGGCCCGGGGAACGAAGTTGCGCTGTTGCAACGGGCGGGAGCCGCCGTTGAGCCTATCCAGGCCGGGTGCTGCGGGATGGCAGGGCCCTTTGGCTTTGAATCGGAGAAATTCGAGGTATCGAAGACCATCGCGGGACAGGGGTTGCTGCCGGCCATTGAAGCCGCCGGATCTACCACGATCCTGGTGGCTGATGGCTTCAGTTGCCGCGAGCAGATTGCGCAGTTGTCGCATCGGCGGGCGCTGCACATTGCTGAAGTTCTGGCGCGGACCTGCGGCTGCGGAGGGTGATTTTGGCCGCTTTGGGACGTCAAACACCAGGCAGCTTCGCCCATGCAAACTGGAGCCACATTCACGCGTCCAACGGGGTTTACACGCAGGTACGTCCCGGGACAAACCCTGGATGCGGTGGGCATTTGACAATGTTCTTGCGTTAAACTGGGGTGTCTGGTAGTTTCGAGCATCTTTAGATGCGGAGCGAAAGGAGAGGTTTTCGTCATGGCAGAGGAGAACAAATCCTATGGATTGGCTTGGTTCCTGGCGGGATTGGGTGTTGGTGCCCTGGTGGGCATTCTTTACGCACCCAAGAGCGGGAAAGAAACCCGCGAGGACATCATGACCGGTGCCCGCGAGGGCACCGAATACCTGAAGGCGCGCACCCGCGAGGCAGCCGAGAACGTGGGAGCGATGGTGGATAGAGGCAAGGAGCAGGTTAGCGCCTTTGTGGACAAGAGCAAGGAACAGGTGAGCGCTTTTGTCGACAAGAGCAAGGAACAGGTGGGCGACTACGTGGATCGCGGCCGGGAAGTGATCGATCGCGGGCGCGCGCAGTGGGAGGAGTTCGTGGAGCGCGGCAAGAACCTGGTAGCCGATCAGGGCACCCGCGTGAACAACGCCATCGACGCAGGACGGCAGGCGTATCACTCCACCGCGAACGCGAGCGAGCCGGAAACCCACGAGTACTGAGAAAGGGCCTGTTTCAGTGCCCGGCAAGGCCGTTCTCCGAAGTTCCTGACGCAGCCTCAGGAAGCGTGAGGCGGCAATGATGCGGCGCTCAGAAGGGCGCGCCAACTTTGCTCCATGCGAATCGGGCCTTGCGGAGCGCCCACTCGTTCATTGAGGCAACCGGCAGCGATCCTGCGCGAGATCGAATTCATGCAAATCGATAATCAGACCGTTCAGCTCATATTGGTCGCCCTGATCGCGCTGGCGATGGTGGTACAGGCTATCGTGTTGATGGCCGCAGTGGTTGCCATGCGCAAGGCGGCCAGTTCGCTGCTGGAAAAGGTTGAGGAATTCCGCTCGTCGGTGGTGCCGCTGGTGAACAAGACACGCGAGCTGGTGACGCGCGTGGCGCCCAAGATTGAAGGGTCCGCCGAGGACTTGGCCGTTCTGACCAGGTCACTGCGCCGGCAGACCGACGATGTGCAGGCCGCCGCCGAAGAGATTGTGACGCGCGCACGGCGCCAGGCCGGCCGAATAGACACCATGCTGAGCAACCTGCTGGACGCCCTGGAGCGCGCCGGCATCTTTATGGCCGACACCGTGGCCAAGCCCATGCGCCAGGTTTCGGCGCTGATGGCCTCGGCCAAGGCGGTGGTGGAGTCGCTGCGCAATTCCCAGCCCCAGCCCCAACCCCCGCCTGCGTCCCGCCCGCAAGCGAACCACGCGCCCAACGACACCGATCAATATGTCTAGTCTCCTGAGTCATTGATTTCTCGTATAAGGCGGGGTTGGTACGCGGCAAGAGTGGAAGTGGCGAAGCGGGCGATGGAGGCCAGGATCTGATCGGCGGATTTGGTCCAGGGGAAGGGCTTTGGC
>Ga0335078_10006208_pt1 | contig 17700 bp, 23 predicted proteins | sample Lox_Sample_32_FD_206711 | JGI IMG/M metagenome (GOLD analysis project Ga0335078, IMG submission 206711) | Soil microbial communities from Loxahatchee National Wildlife Refuge, Florida, United States - Lox_Sample_3.2 | ecosystem: Environmental > Terrestrial > Soil > Wetlands | place: USA... | reverse complement strand
ATCACGGCGGTGACGCTGCTCCCCTCAGCCAGGCCGAGTTGCCGGACTGCTTCCACGGTGATCGAGGCCACCAGCCGGACCCCGTTGGCGTCGAGTTCGACGTTGGCGATGGCCTCGCCAGTGTTGATGCTGGTCACCCGGGCCGGGATCTGGTTGCGCGCGCTCAGCTTCATGACGTGCTCCTCCTTGGTGATCATGGCGGGTACACCGTAATGGCGTCTGGATTGACGGAAGCCCACAACTCGCCTCCGTCGTCGAGCTTTAGTGCGTCGACCGCGGCCGGCGGCACCTCGGCCGTGATCGAGGGCTTTCCCTCGATGCGCACTCGTACACGGTCGCCCATGAGGTCAACCGCGCTGATCTGCCCGGACCAGGTGTTCCGGTCCTCTCCTTCGGGCCGCTGCCGGAACACGGACACGGCGGTCGGCGCCACAACGGCGAGGATGGGGCCGGCCGCGGGATCGCCGATGGCAAGCTGCCCTCCGTCGTCGAGGTCCAGCACCGTGCCCCGGGCCGTGCCGCGCAGGAGGTTGACGCCGACCAAGTCGGCGACGTAGCGAGAGCGGGGGCGCGCTGTTACCTCGGAGGGCGTTCCGGTCTGCACGATCCCGCCGTCCTGGATCACGGCCAAGCTGGCCGCTCAGAGCGAGTACGGCCTGTCGCTCGCCATCTTGACCCGTGACGTCATGCGCGGGATCGAGCTCGCCCGGCAGATTCCCACTGGCATCGTCCACATCAACGAGCAGACCGTCGACGACGAGCCGAACGTGCCGTTCGGCGGCCTGCTGGCCTCCGGGACCGGCGCGCGCTTCGGCGGCACCGCCAACCTCGACGCATTCACAGAGACGCGCTGGGTCACCGTTCGCGGAGACGTCGCCGCGGACCCGTTCTAGACCACCCAGCGCGTCCGGGAGCGAACCCCTCATGCCGTCGGCGGCCCCTAAGGAACCGGCGAGTAGTCGAACACTCGCGCTATCAGCTTCCGCATTTTCAGTGTTCCTTTGGCCTCGGGATCGCGCGCGTGCTGCCCTTCTTAAGGGCATGTGCCGCCCCAGGTCGCGGTCCTTGCGTGGGCGCGGCGTGTCGCCGCGCGGCTGGTGCGGCTCCAGGACCGCGGTGCCGCGGGCCGCGAGCACCGCGACCAGCACGGTCCCGCAGGCGATCGCCACATCGGCGAGGTTGAACGTGGGCCAGCGCGAGAACCTGATCCAGTCCACCACCCAGCCCTGCAGCGGCCCGGGGGACCGGAACAGCCGGTCGGTCAGGTTGCCCATCGCCCCGCCGAGCAGCAAGCCGAGCGCCACCGCCCACGGGGTGCTGCTGATGTGCCGCGAGTAGCGCGCGATGACCACGCCCACCCCGGCCGCGACAGCGGTGAAGGCCACGGTCACCGACGGCCCGCCGATGCCGAAGGCAGCCCCGGGGTTGCGGGCCACCAGCAGCGTCAGCAGCCCGCCGAACAGCCGCACGTGCCGCCGCCCGGACAGCAGGGCCACGACCGTGGTCTTGCTCGCGATGTCGGCGGCCAGCACCGCCGCGGCCACCCGCATGAGCACGGCGATGCGGCGGCGCGGGGCAGGCGGCCGGTCGGCATCGATCATCCCCCGCCCCTCCAGACCCATGGTTCACTACAGCAAGTCGCGAACCACCAACTCTAGAGGCTCGTCATCATCTCCGGCGGAACTGGGTGGCGTACAGGATCGCGCCGAGCAGCCCGAGCCACACCCAGGTGGAAAACTGCCACACGAAGGCGTGCGAGGCGACGACGGCTCCGACCACGATGATCACCGTGAGCAGCAGCATCCGGGCGAACGGGTGCTCGTGCCGCCGGCGGGCCGTCGCCTTGGGCGCCTCGGCGGCCTCGGCGTCGGTCCGGGGCAGGTCGGTGAGTATGCCGTCGAGGTCCGCGTAGGTCTTGGCCTTCATGGCCTGGTCGAGGCGCTGGTTGAACTCGGCCTGGTCCAGCCGCCCGTCGCCGTAGTGCTTGGACAGCAGGTCGGCCACGTCGGCCCGCTCGGCGTCGGAGATCCGCAGGCCGGAATAGCTGGTGCGGCGGCGGGTGGCGGCCAGAAGCCAGGTCGGACTGCTGCTCGGTGACCCTGACATGGTGATGCGACCTCCTGGGTCAACGCGGCCGGGCGGACAGGGACTGGATGAGCTCGCTGGCCAGGGACTGCTCGGCGTCCTCATCGGGGATCAGCAGCCAGCCCGCCAGGTAGATGGGTATCCCGGCGCCGCCCATGACGGTCAGCACGGCCAGGACGATCCGCACGATCGTCACGTCCACGCCGAGGTAGTCGGCGACGCCCGCGGCGACGCCGGCCAGCATCCGGCCGTGGAACGGACGCTGCAGCGGCAGCGGCCTCCTGGAGGGGCTCGCGTCGGGATCGGTGGTCGGGTCGCTGATGGCTTCTGCGGTGTCTGTGGTGGTGTCCATGGCTCCAGCGTGGTCCGGCCCGCCCGGCTTCGGTATCGGGAAGAACCCGGGTTCAACCCGGATGATCCCCGGCGAGGGTCCGGGGTTTGCCCGGATAGCGGGATGGACGCCCGCGGCGTGATGATGGATACGTGCAGAAATCGACCGGCCCCGCCTCGCGCCCGCCCGAGGACATGCCCGGCCCGCCGGGCGATCCCGGCGCGGGCTGGGAGCCCGCCGACGACACGCCGCCCTGGCTGCGCCAGCGGGGCCACTGGCGCTCGCGGCCGCGCAGGTCCGGGCCGCGGGAATGCCTGCCGAAGGACACCGGGCCGCTGCGGCGCGTGCCCGAGGACGGCCTGCTGGGCGGGGTAGCGGCGGGCCTGGCCGCGCGCACGGGCTGGGATCTCACGATCATCCGGCTGGCGCTGGTGCTGCTGGGCCTGGTGACCTTTGGCTACGCCTTCGTGGCCTACGTCCTGTTCTGGCTGCTGGTGCCGGTCGCCGGTACCGACCGCAGCATCGCGGCCCGGGTCAAGGAGGACCGGCGGGGGATCGCGCTCGCCGTGGGCCTCGGCTCGATGCTGGTCGCGGTGCTGGTCATCGTGGGGGCCATCGGCGGTAGGTGGGTCGGCACCCTCGGCTGGCCGCTGATCATCAGCGTGGTCGGCCTGGTCCTGATCTGGCGGAACTCGCCCGCCGGCGAGCAGGCGACCATGCGGCACCTAGTCGAGCCGCTGCTCGGCCTGACCGGGGGCGGACGGCGGAGGCTCGTGGCGCGCCTGTCGGTGGCCGGGGTCCTGCTGATCGCCGGGGTGTCCATCCTGGCCGCGGTGCACGAGACCATCAGCGTGCTGTGGCCGCTCAGCGGAGCGGCGCTGGTGCTCGGCGCGATCGCTGTCGCGCTCGGCCCCTGGTGGCTGGGCATCGCCCGGGACTTGGTCGCCGAGCGCCGGGCCCGGATCCGGGCCGAGGAGCGCGCCGACATGGCCGCCCGGGTGCACGACTCGGTGCTGCAGACGCTGGCGATGATCCAGCGCCGAGCCGACCAGCCCCAGCAGGTCATCCAGCTGGCCCGGGCTCAGGAACGCGAACTGCGCGCCTGGCTGTTTGACGGACGGGCGCCCGGCTCCCTGGACGAGCTGACGCTCGCCGCGGGCGTGCGGCAGATCCAGCAGGAAGTGGAGGCCCAGCACGAGGTGTCGGTCGAGGCGGTCACGGTCGGGGACTGCGAGCTGGATGACGACCTCGCCGCGCTGCTCGCGGCGGCGCGCGAGGCCACAGTCAACGCCGCGAAGTGGTCGGGGGCCGACGTGGTCTCGGTGTTCGCCGAGGTTGAGCCGGCCTCGGTGGCGGTCTACGTGCGCGACCGCGGCCGGGGCTTCGACCCGGCCGAGGTACCGGAGGACCGGAAGGGGCTGGCCGAGTCCATCCACGCCCGGATGTCCCGCCGGGGCGGATCCGCAACGGTCCGCAGCGCCCCCGGCCAGGGCACCGAGGTGTCCCTGACCATGCCGCGCCGGGCCGGGGAACGCCAGCCGAGCCGCACGTGAACGCGCCCAGCCGGCCCCGGGTCGTGATCGTTGATGATCATGGCTTGTTCCGGTCCGGCGTCCGGTCCGAGCTCGGCGACCAGGTCGAGGTGGTCGGCGAGGCGGACGACGTGCAGCCCGCGATCGCCGTGATCGGCGAGCACCTCCCGGACGTCGTCCTGCTCGACGTGCACCTGCCCGGCGGCGGCGGGCAGCTCGTGGTCAGCGCGCTGAAGGCCGCGCACCCACAGGTGCGGTTCCTCGCCTTGTCCGCCTCGGACGCCCCGGAGGACGTCATCGCGGTCATCCGCGCGGGCGCGCGGGGCTACGTGACGAAGACGATCTCCGGTGCCGACCTGGTGGACGCGGTGCGCCGGGTCGCAGCCGGCGACGCGGTCTTCTCGCCGCGGCTGGCCGGGTTCGTCCTGGACGCCTTTGCCGCGCTCCCCCCGGCCGACCAGGCGGCCCCGTCCTTCGATCCCGAGCTCGACCAGCTCACCACGCGCGAGCGGGAGGTGCTGCGGCTGATCGCCCGCGGCTACACCTACAAGGAGATCGCGCGGGAACTCACGATCTCGATCCGGACGGTTGAGACGCACGTCTCCTCGGTGCTGCACAAGCTCCAGCTCTCGACCCGGCACCAGCTGACCCGGTGGGCGGCCGAGCGGCGCCTGATCTGAGCGCTGCGCAGCTCAGGGGCGGGTGCCGAACGCGGGCCGGCCCGGGCTGGCCGGCAGGGTGGCGTAGGCGTCGCGAACCCAGTCGCACAGCAGGGGCCGGGTCTCGCGCGGATCGATGATGTCCTCCACGCCGAACCGCTCGGCCGTCCGCAACGGGCTGCGTACCGCGTCGAGCCGGGCCCGGATGTCGGCCAGCAGCGCGGCCGGATCCTCCGCCCGCTCGAGCTCGGCCCGGTAGGCGGCCTCGATCCCGCCCTCCACGGGCAGCGAGCCCCAGTCGGCCGAGGGCCAGGCCCAGCGGCGGATCAGGCGGTGCCGGTTGGTCAGGCCCGCCCCGCCGACGCCGAACACGCGGCGCACGATGATCTCGGCCCCCGGCACGCTGGCCTGGTACACCGCGCTGATCGCCCGCACGCCGTGCCGGATGGTGGCACGCTGCTCGGCGCGGGTGCCGATAAGCAGCCCCGGCTGGTCGGTGAGCGTCACGATCGGCAGGTGGAACGTGGAGCACAGGTCGGCCAGCCGGATCACCGCCTCGGCGCCCTCGACGGTGAGGCAGCCCCCGGCCACGTACGGGTCACCGGCCACCACGCCCACCGGATGGCCGTCCAGCCGGGCCAGTGCGGTCACGATCGACCCGCCGTACCCTTGCACCTCCATCAGCGACCCGGCATCGAACACCGCACGCAGGATGCCCCGGATCCGGTAGGGCTGGCGGCGGTCCCGCGGCACCGCCGACAGCAGCGCCTCGTCCCGCCGCCCGGGCGGGTCCTCGCACCCGGCCACGGGCGGCCGCTCGTACACGCTCTGCGGCAGGTAGGACAGGAAGCGCCGGATCATCCCGAACGCCTCGGCCTCCGACGCCGCCACCAGGTCCACCGCGGCGTTGCGGCTGTGCACCCGCGACCCGCCGAGCTGCTCCTTGTCCACGTCTTCACCGATGCCGCCGCGCACCACCGGCGGCCCGGCCACGAACAGCTGCGCCGTCCCCTCGACCAGGATCGACAGGTGCGCCGCGCACAGCCGGGCCGCGCCCAGCCCCGCCACCGGCCCCAGGCCGGCGGCCACCACCGGCACGACCGACAGGTTGTCGACGACGTAGCCCCAGCCCGGGTTGACCGGGACGTAGGTCCGGCCCATCTGCTCGAGCATCTTCACGCTGCCGCCCCCGCCGGTGCCCTCGACCAGCCGCACCAGCGGCAGCCTCAGCTCGTTCGCCAGCTGCTCGGAGAAGATCTGCTTGCCCGGGATGGACGCGTCGGCGGCGCCGCCGCGGACCGTAAAGTCGTCACCGCCCACCACGACCTTGCGCCCGCCGATGCGGCCGGTGCCGGTGACGAAGTTGGCGGGCGTGAAGCGCTCCAGCTTGCCGTCGTCGCCGTAGACGGCCGCCCCGGCCAGCGCCCCGATCTCGCGGAACGAGCCGTCGTCCAGCAGCGCCGCCAGGCGCTCGCGCACCGTCAGCCGGCCCGCCTCGTGCTGGCGCAGGATCTTGTCCGGCCCGCCCATCCGCTCGGCCAGTTCCTGCCGCCGGCGCAGGTCGGCCAGTTCCGGTTGCCATGTCATGAAAACAGAAGCTAGCCCAACGCCGGGGCCGGACGGGTCGGCGGCGTGCCCCGGCGTACCCTGCTAGGCATGCCCTACCACTGCCGACGTAGTACGGATGTCATCGATGACTGAACCGGAACACCTCAGCAGCCGTCACCGCGATACCCTGCACCAGCTGTTTGAGCATCCGGTGAGCCGTAACGTCGAGTGGCGGGCCGTGCTCTCGCTGCTGGGGGAGGTCGGCTCGGTCACGACGCACCACAACGGCAAGATCGCGGTCACGGTGGGGCCGCGGACCGAGTTCTTCGACCCCCGCGGGCAGAAGGACCTGGACGTGCAGACCGTGGTCGACGTGCGCGAGCTGCTGGCCTCGGCCGGCTACCGGAGCGAGGACGGGTCCCCGGACTAGCCCGGCGGGTGACGATCTTGACCTTCGGGAGCCGCGCTACCATGAGCGCCTGGGCGGCCGGATCTCGCCGCTTTCTCGCTGGTTCAGCGCACCGGAGGTAACACGATGGCAGTCGATACGTTCATCGCCTACGTCGGGGTATACAACAATGTCGCCGACGCCGACGCCGACTACGACCTGGTCAAGGACCTGCACACCAAGGCCAACCTGATCGACGCCTACGACGCCGCCGTGATCGAACACCGAGGCAGCGGCAAGGTCAAGATCACCAAGAAGCACGAGACGCCCACCCGGGTCGGCGGTGTGCTCGGCGGGGGCGTGGGGCTGGCCACCGGCCTGGTCCTGGCCCTGTTCCCGTTCGCCGCGATCGGCGGGGGCCTGCTGGCGGTCACCACTGGCGGCGGCGCCGTCCTCGGCGCGCTGGCCGGGCACGCGGCCGCCGGCATGAGCCGCCACGATCTCAAGGAACTGGGCGAGCAGCTCGACGAGGGCCAGGCGGGCCTGGTCGTGGTCGGGGTGTCCGACATGGGGGCGAAGATCGAGGCCGCCATGAAGAAGGCGCAGAAGGTGGAGACCAAGGAGCTGAAGGCCGACACCGCCGAGATCGAGGCCGACGCGGCCGCCGCGCAGGCCGAGGCGGACACGGCGAAGTGACCCGGGCCGGCCGTGAGCGGTAGCCCGGCCGCAGGCGGTGCGGGTACGGCGGGCGGTACCGGGTTACGCTGACCGGGTGAGCACTGGCGCGTGGCCCGGTCCGGTCCGCCACTGCATGGCCCAGCTGGACGAGCTGCGTTCCGACGGGGACGTCGCCATGGACAAGGTCGGCCAGGTCTTGGCCGGGCTGGCCGCCGACGAGGAGTTTTTCGCCCCGCTGATCGCGCAGATACCCGCCGAGTTGATGGCGGTGCACTGGCTGGCGCAGCCCGACCGGGGTCCTCGCCTGGTGCTGGTCCACCGCCCGGCGGGGGTGATGGCCTACACCCACTCCCACCGGTGCTGGGTCGCGATCGCTCCGGTGCGCGGGGTGGAGACCCATCAGCAGTGGCACGCGACCCGGCACGAGGACGGCCGGGCCGAGCTGACCCTGGCTGACGAGCGCGCCCTGCGCCGGGGTGACGTGGCGACGCTGGTTCCGCCCCACGATGTGCACAACCACGGTCACGTCCTCGGCAGCGGCCCCAGCCCGTACTCGCTCATCCTCCTGGGCAACAACATGCTGCTCTTCGAGCGCGAGGAGTACGATCCGGCCCGGGGGACGTGGCAGCGGCTTGAGCCCGGTGACCCGGGCCGGGAAAACCGCTGAGCGCACCCGCCCCGGGTGACCGGGGCCTCCGGGCCGGCGGGCGCCCTGGCCGTTGCGATACATACTGAGGCATGCCGTCACGGTCGATCTGGGGACTGACCCCCAAGCAGAGCGTCGCGTTCGAGTGCGCTCGGCGCGGGGAGGCGGACGTGGTGGCCGGGTGCGTCGAGTTGCTCGCGGGCCGCGACGTCGACGACGAACTCGTGCTGGCGCTCGGCGGCCCCGGGGCGCGATCGATCCTGGACGGCGGGCAGCAGTACTGGCTGCGGGTGTGGGCCATGCGGGCCCTGCTGTACGCGTGGGACGACACGGCCCGGCCTGCGGTGCTGGCCGGTCTGGCGGACCAGGCCTGGCGGGTCCGGGAGATGGCCGCCAAGGTCATCGCGCGCCGCCAGCTGGGCGATGCGCTCGCCGGAGTGGCCGAGCTGAGGGACGACCCGGTGCCCCGGGTCCGTGCGGCGGCGGCCCGCGCCGTGACCATCCTGACGGCGACAGGGGCGTGATAACCCGGGATTCAGGCGGATGGGTCGGCGAGGCCACGGCGGGGCCGTGGCACCAGCTCGCCGCCGCAGTTGGGGCAGCGGCCGTGCATCTCTTCGGTGCAGGCGGGACAGAAGGTGCATTCGTAGCTGCAGATGCGGGCCTCGCCGTCGAAGGGGAGGGCTCTACCGCAACGTTCGCAGGCGGGACGCATTTCCAGCACGACCGCTAGTATGACGCCTCTAGCCGGGCACCAGGACGGGCGTGATGAGCTTCCAGACGACTCCGGGCGGGACCCGCGGTGCGCGGGTCCCCGGGCCGAACGCCGTCACGCGCGCCATCATGCGGGTCATGATCAGCTGGCACCGGCGGTCCGGGGACAAGCTCCAGGGCCACGATCTGCTGTATCTGAGCACGGTCGGGGCCAAGACCGGCCAGAAGCGGCAATGCGCCGTGGCCCGGTTCCCGGACGGCGAGAATGCCTGGCTGGTGGTAGCGTCCGCCGCCGGATCGGCTCACCATCCTGCCTGGTATCACAACATGGCCGCCCATCCGGACCAGGTCTGGATCGAGTTCGGCGGCCGCCGGACGCGGGTGACTCCCGTTCAGCTCGACTCTGGCGCACGCGCGCAGGCGTGGCAGCGCATCACCCAAGCCCAGCCGCGCTACGCCAGCTACCAGCAGAAAACCGACCGCGTCCTCCCGGTCATCCGGCTCACCCGGGCCGACTGAACCGGTGGTGATCACTTCCTGGGGGTAGGCCTATGCAGGACGGGCCACGTCTTCTGGTTGCCGCCGCGCTAGGCAAGGTCATCGAACCCTTTCTGCAGCGGTCCATGAGTGACGCCACCGTGCGGGTCGCCGAGGACCAGGCCGCGGTGGAGCGGGCGGTCGGCGACCGGCTGCGGTTCGACGTAGTGATTGCGGATCTGACCTGGAATGACTACGCGATCGAGTACTCGTTCGACGGGCTTGACGTGCTGGACATCCTGCGGAGCGCGCGCAGGCAGACGCCCGTGATCTTCGCCGCGCAGGGCCACGGGATCGAGCGCGACCACCTGGATGAGGCGGTCGAGCAGCCTGAGGTGGCGGGTATCTACCGAAAGGCGATGAGTCCGCAGATCCTGATAGAGGCGGTGGAGATTGCCATCCGGGGCGGCCGTCTGACGGAGCCCCAGTTTCCCGCAGGCGACAGCCCGCCGGATATCCCGCGGATACACAGGTACTTCAGCAAGGGGAAAGGGGTAACCGCCGCGCGCCTGGCCGGGGCGATCGCCTCAGGCCGGGCTGTCAATCACGAGACGCTCGCCAGCTCGGCTCACGTCGGGTACGACACCGCCGCCAAGCTGGTGGATTATCTGGGCCCGCTCATCCGCGATCGCGGCGAACACAGCCCTGAGCTCAAGATGACCCCGGAGGTCGTCTACCGGTGGTGTGGTGAACACGCGCGGTACATCCTGAGCTGGTGCCGCCGTAACGGCTACGCCGACATCGCCACGCGCGTGATGCCGACCGGCCGGGTAGAAGGCCCCGCCGCCCCCGCTGTCGATTCATGACGTCCGGGGATGACTACGCTGGGCCATTCCGCGCGGCTCCGCCGCAGCCCGGCACCGGCCACGTCGGCGCTGGTCAGCGCGGTCACGGGCGGCTGGGCATGCGGGTTCTCGCATGACGGAATCAAGATCCGGCAAGCACCGGCCTGATTGGCGCCCGCCCGGCGCTCTGCTGCCGAGACCCGGATATAACCAGAGTTGGTGGGTGCTGAGGCCTGAAACAGCGGAGTGCTTTCAGGCCACCTCCAAAATCTCTGGTCAGAGAGGTCTACGAGGGGCCGGGGGCGTCCTCGTCGGGCGGCCGGAACGGCCGCGGGCAGTGCCCTCACGACCGGGCAGTCGGCGCGATCACTGATCACATCGGCTCCTCGGCGTGGCTGCTAGCCGGACCGCTGGGCTGGGAAGCCACTGACGCTCAGAGCGCGGCGACCGTCTCCGCGGTGGCCTCGCCGCTGCGGACCGCGCCCTCCATGTAGCCGTTCCACCGGGGGGCGCACTCGGCGCCGGCCCAGTGGATGCGCCCGGCTGGCGCGCGCCACGCCTCGCCGTAGGAGGTCCAGACTCCCGGCGCGAAGTGCGCGCCGTAGCAGCCGCGGGTGAACTCCTCGGCCATCCAGTCCCGCTCGAGGTACTGCTCGGGCCGGCCCGCGGCGTCGCCGAAGTAGCGGGTGAAGCAGCCGATCACGGCCTCCCGCCGTTCGGCGGGGGCGCGGCGCGCCCACATGCGCGCCTCCTTACCTTCCAGGAAGCCCATCAAGACGCCGGGCCTGCCGGACGGCGGTGAGTTGTCGAAGGTCACCTTCACCGGCCCGGTATCCGAGGCGGCCTGCCCGTTGAGTCCGCCCTCGCGCCAGAACGGTTCCGGGTAGATCGCGAACGTCTTGATGACCGAGCCGGCCGGCATGCGCTGGGTGAGCTGATCGCGCCAGGATGGCAACGGCGGGTCGTACTCCAGCCGGCCAGCGAGCGTCGGCGGCAGCGTCACGACGGCCACGTCGCCGCGGTAGGCCGAGCCATCGCGGGCGATGACGCGGACCCCGCTGTCGTCCTGGGCGATCTGGCGTACCGGACGTCCCAGGACCACCCGCTCGCCGAGCGCGGCGGCCATCGCCTCGGCGACGCGCACCGATCCGCCGGTCACGCGGTCCTGCTGAGCTCCCCGGTCGACCGCGAGGAGCGTGTCCAGGTTGGCATTGGAGTGCGTGTAGAACAGCGCGTGCAGCAGCGAGACATCGCTCGCCTCGGCGGCCCACACCGCCTCGCAGGCGACGTGGAAGTAGGCGCGCCCCGCCGCGGTGCGCAGGTTGCGCCGGATCCAGGTCTCCCAGGTCTGTCCGTCGAGCACTTCGGCGCCGGGCGTGAGCCACGGCCGCTCCAGGTCGGTGCGTGCGGCCAGGCGGGCGAAGCGCAGCAGCCCCTGGGCGAGATCGGTGAGGGCGAACGGCGACAGGCGCGGGACGGCGCCCTTGTGCGGCTTCATCGTGGACCGCTTGCCCTGGAGGTCCAGCAGCAGCTTTCCCTCGTCGTTCCAGGTGCGGAACGTCGACAGCCCCAGCTCGCCGACCAGCTCGTACATGCGGGTGTGGCCCTCGCCGAGCCACTGCCCGCCGAGCTCCAGCGGCGTGCCGTCGTCCAGCACCAGGCCCTCGGTACGCCCGCCGACGCGCTCACGGGCCTCGACCACGGTCACCTCGTGCCCGCGCGCCACCAGCCACCGGGCGGCGGCCAGCCCGGCCAGCCCGGCGCCGACCACGACGACGTTGCTCATCCGTGCGTACTCATTCCGCGAGACAAGATCAACAAGTGCGGATGACCGGCCGCCGCCGGCCGGGCGCCCTCAGCTTTCGCGGGCCACGAGAAGGTCACGAGGCTTGCGACCGAAGATCTCCCGAACCATCGGCAGGAAGGTGTCGAGCGGCTCCGTCGGGTACGCCGGATCAAAGGAGAGCTGGTCCCATCGCTGGCAGAATCTCACGCACGCGCTGAAGTAAGGGCTCGTCCGGTAATGGTCCCGGAGCTTCCGGTCCTTTTCCATATAGTGAAAATAGTAATAACCCTGGAAAATGTCATGGTGCTTGACGACCCACCAGTTCTGCTCGCTCACATACGGGCGCAGGACCGCGGCGGCGAGTTCCGCGTGATTCTCCGGAGCCAGCACGTCGCCGATATCGTGCAACAGGGCGCAGACCACGGTTTCGGGGTCGGATCCATCGCGCCAGCAGCGGGTCGCCGTCTGCAGCGAGTGAATATAACGGTCGACAGCGGCTCCTTGAGGATCCCCATCCTTGAGCAGCTCGAGCTGGCTGAGCAGATAGTCCACCGGAAAGGCCGAGGGCACGCCGCTCATCTGAAGCGCGTCCTGCGCTGACATTCGGTCCATTCGGGTGTACGTCATAGGCCTTCCTCGGTAGCTTTTTCGGCGACGCACGTGCCGGCCTGCGCCGTGTACATCAGAACAAGACCCCGACCAGGACGTCAAGGACGGCTCGCCCAGGTCGTGCCTTCCTAGGGCTTGAGCGGTGAGTAGCGGTCGGACCTGCGGTGCTCGCCGGTGAAGTCGGTCTCGTAGTAGAGCTGCTCGATCAGGTCGAGGAAGACGGCGGCCTGTTCTTCCAGGAACGTGATCTCGTCGTCGGCCACGAGCTGAGCCGGATCCAGGCCGTGCTTGACCATGGCCTGGGACAGGTCCTGGGACGTTACCGAGGGGACGGTGTCGGCCTGGGCAAGTCGCTGCAGCCGGCGCGCGACCGAGGGCCGCGCCGCGGCCGCGCGCGCCAGGGCCTCGATGGCTGCCGGAGCGACCTGGCCGACCAGCCCGGCAACCTTGCCGGCGTTCGCCGGGGCAGCCAAGGCGAGGGTGTTGAGGTCCGCGAACATCCGGTTGAATGCCTCGAGCCGCAGCACCGCGACCTCGTCCGGGCTGATGACCAGGTCGAAACCGGCTTCGAAGACGAACACCGGATCCTCGAGGCGGCGCAGTCCTTCCTGCCCGAACAACGCCGTGAGCCCCCCGGCCCTGGCGACCCGGTGCGGGTCGGTCTGCCGGGCGAAGCCGATTCGCTGCCCGGTGCCCTGCTCGGTGCAGATAACCGCGTAGAACAAGTAGCGGCCATCCTGCAGGTCGCTTCGCGACAACGGCGCGAGTCCGGGCGTGGTGACCAGGCGCTGCAGATCAGACAAGCCCGTCGCCTCGTCGTCCTCGATGGTTCGCGCTCGTACCGGCGTGCTGGCCAGTTCGGTGACGGGAATGGCCAGGTACTCCTCACCGGGCTCGATATATGGCGAGCCGCCGTAGGGGCGGCGGATGAGGTCCGCGAGGTGATCGAGAGTCCCGCGGCACATGGACTGCATCTCGCTGGCGACATCCCGGGAAAGTTCGATCGCGGCCGCGTCCAGCCGCGACCGGCGCGGCCGCCACCCGACGATGAGCTCAGCGCCGGGGACCAGCGAAAGCGCCTGCCAGTCCGTGCTGCTCTCACTCATCCTGGCGTTACTCATTCCTGACTAGCAGCCCCGCGACCCGGACCGCTTCAATGCAGGTCGGCGGCCGGGGAAGCCGACGGCAGACAACGTAGTAGCTCCGCGGCCCGGCCGTGATCGATGCGACGCGCCGTCCCAGCAAGTAAAGCGCCGGATTGATCTGCGCTAGGTCTGATCGCATGAAGATGACCAGGACTACCACGGCGAAGATGCAGTAGCCGACCAGATCTGCGGCCGTTGGCGATGGCACGGCTACGAATGGCACGACATAGGTGGCCAGGTATCCGGCGACCTGCCCGGAAGCATCCTGCACAGCGTCCACGGGGTAGGTCCGTTGCTGGGCGTACCGGGGAACAACCCACAGGACCACCGCCAGGTAAGCCAAGCCGACGGCGGCCAGCCCGGCGCACACACCGCGAAGCGCTGCTCCATGGAACCGGATCGCCAGGATCACAAACAACGGCGCGTAAGAACTGAGGAACAAGAAGCCTCGCACGACCAGGGTGCTCCGGTCGTCGGCCTGATCGCCGGGCGGACCGGTAACTTCAGTTTCATCCATCAGGGTGACCCCAGTGTGCGCAGCCTGCCCTCAAGGATCCGGCGGCCCGGTCGTTATGGCAGGCGAATGGCCAGATCCTTCAGTCTCCCGCGCGGGCCCGACATTCTTCCCGGCTGCAGCCGGGAAGCGTACTAACCCGGGGCCATGACCTGACGCTGGTGGCGCTCGGCGAGTTGCTTCAAGTTGAGCAACTGCCGCCGAGCCATGATCAGGTCGCCCACGGACAATCCGAGGGCAGCCCGGCGGGTGGTTCGCATGACCACCTTGAGCAGCAGACGCGTCACGTCGTGCTCCTGGGGGACCAAGACGTAGGACATGAAGGCGCCCATAATGGTGCCCGTCAGCTGCTTCCCGGGATCGACCGAGACGATCCGGCCCAGCTCACGTCCGCCAGCGGTGGTGAATCTATCGCCGACTTGAGGCTCCGGAAGGCCCACGAGATCCCTGGGTGAGCGGCGGCCACGGTTGTCGATCCAGTCGTAGGAATACGGCGCCAGCCGCACTTGTGCCACCCACGGCCACACGGCTTCGGCAGGCGCCTCGACGCGCACGCCCCGCCACGCCTGCATCGTGGGTGAGGCGACGAAATCGTCGCACGGGTAGGAGCGCAAGGTCTCGCTCTCGCTCACGCCCCACCGGTCGCCGATCACGCATCCATTTTCCGCCAGGGATCCCGCCCCGCATCACCCCGCCCGCCACAAGCCGTGCCAGCGCGTGGGCCCACGGCGGGGAGGGATGCGTACCTGCCGGTCAAGACTGCTGCTGCATCCGCGGTAGCCGGCCGAACACCTCAGGCCCGATCCTCAGGCCCTCTTCCGCTGAGACAGCAGGATGGATGTCTATGTCAAACACGTCGTTCCACTCGAAGAAGAGCTCCATTACCCTCTCGAAGCTGTCCGCAGAAAAGATGGTGACGACCTGGACCGCCGAGGCGACGGGCCAGTACTGCGCCGGCGCCCCAGGTGTGGCCCAGATCCTACTTCGCCGGCGTCAGAGCCAGCCTTGTTCCTCGGCTAGCCGCACCGCCTCGGAACGGTTGCGCGTCCCGGTCTTGGCGATCGCGGCTGACAGGTAGTTGCGGACCGTTCCCTCGGACAGGTACAGCTTTCCGGCGATCTCCGAAACGGTGGCTCCCGGCCTCGCGGCGACCAGCACGTCGCGTTCCCGGGCGGTCAGCGGCGACGCTCCGGTGGCGAGCGACTCCGCGGCCAGGCCCGGGTCGACGACGCGTTCTCCCGCCGCGACCCGCCGGATCGCGGCGGCAAGGTGCTCGGCCGGGGCGTCCTTGACCACGAAGCCGCTGGCACCCGACTCCATCGCCCGCCGCAAGTAGCCGGGGCGCCCGAACGTGGTGAGGATGACCGAACGGCACTGCGGCGCTTCGTGTGCGAGCACCCCCGCGGCAGCCAGGCCGTCGAGCCCGGGCATCTCGATGTCCAGCAGCGCCACATCGGGGTGGTGCTCCCTGGCCGCGGCGGCCACCTCGTCGCCGCGGCCGACCGACGCGACGACCTCGAAGTCCTCTTCCAGCGCCAGCATCACGGCGAGCGCGCTGCGGATCAGCTCCTGGTCGTCGGCGAGCAGCAGCCGGATCAACGTCCCGACCCTTGTGCGGCCGCGAGCGTGCTGCCTTGCACTGCGACAACGGCCTGACGGGCTTCCCCGGCGTCGCCGCCGGCCGTCAGTGGTGCGCCGCCGGCGGGCACCCACACGCGCAGCCGCCAGCCCGCGGGCTGCACCGGCCCGGCGTCCACGCCGCCGCCAGCGGCCGCTGCCCGCTCGCGCAGTCCGCGCAGCCCGTTTCCGGGAGGGGCAGCGGATCCATGACCGTCGTCAATGATCTCGATGCAGGAAGCGGATACCCGGACCTCGCATGAACGCGCCCGGGCGTGGCGGATCACGTTGGTCAGACCCTCTCGCACCGCCCAGCCGAACAGCTCTTGGTGCGCCGGGCCGACAACGTCGGTGGCCGTCGGCAAGTGGGCGGTGATCCCGGAGACCCGCAGCAGCTCCCGGCCCCGGGCGAGCTCGCTGGCCAGGGTGACCTCGCGATAGCCAGACACCGCGGCCCGGACGTCGGCCAGCACCCGCCGGCAGAGTTCCTCGACCTCGGCGATCTGGTCTACCGCTCCGGCCGGATCGGCCGGCCCGAGCCGGCGCGCCAGGCCGGCTTTCACGGTGATCGTGGTCAGCGAGTGGCCGAGCAGGTCGTGCAAGTCACGGGCGATCCGGATCCGCTCGTTTTCCGCGGCCAGCCGCGCCACTTCCGCGCGGGCCTGGGCGAGAGCCTGGTTGGCGTGCACCACCTGCATCACCGCGGCCATCGCGAGCGCGACGACCGGGATCGCGACCGGGGTGACGTCGGCGAACGACTTGGCCAGGCTGACGTGCCAGGAGCCGACGGCGACCGGGACCAGCAGCGCTGCGATGGCCATCGCGGCCACGATCGGGGCCGAACGGGCACCCAGGCGCGCCACGGTGAGCAGCGTGATGAACACGCACAGGACAAAGCCGGCCGCGCGGGCGAACGGAATTACCGCCGCTGTGAGCGCGACCAGAAGCGCGTACCAGGCCCAGAACCGCCAGCCGCCCGTGCCTGGCGACAGCACCGCGGGCGTGACCAGCCAGCACACGGCGAACGCGGCCAGCAGCGCGTAGCCGGCGATCGCGGCGGCGCCGTATGAGTTCTGCCGGACCGAGACGACCACGAAGATCAGGTAGACGAGCGGGATCGCCAGCCCTACCCACCGCCAGCTTGGCGACCACCCTGACTTAGCCACCAACTCGGCCTCGGCCTTGTTGCACGGCGTGACCTCGTCGCTCACGTTTATCCAGGGTACCGGGGACTGGCCCATCGTGGTCAGCCCCGAGCCGCCGACCGCCGGTAGGCCAGCGCGGCGGCCGCGACGAGCACCGCGGTCCACGCCGCGATCACGATCCAGCCCTGGGCGGGCCAGCTGCCGCTACCGAGCGCGGTCTTGCCGGCCTGCACCAGCCAGTACGACGGGATCGCCTTCATGACGCCGAACAACGGGCCGGAGTGCGCGAGCTGGAACCCGTACACCCCGCCGACGAGCGCGAACAGGACGACCACGCCGCCCATGGCCGGCGTCAGCGCATCGGCGGGCACCAGGTATCCCAGCACGATGCCCAGGGCGATGAACGGGGTCAGCCCGGCCAGCAGCAGCCCGCCGATCTCCAGCCACTGCGTCGCGTTCAGCCGCACCCCGAGCGACGCGCCGGCCAGGAACACCAGCACCACGCTGGGCAGAGCGATCAGGTAGCCGGTGAGCACCTTGGCGGCGATGTCGGTGCGGGCCCGCAGCGGTGTGAGCCGCAGCTGCCGGGTCCAGCCGCCGGATCTGTCGCGCGCGATGCGCGCCCCCGGCGAGACCGCAGCGAACATCGCCCCGTACACCGCCATCGCGGTCATGAAGTACAGCGGGAAGCTGACCCCGTCCTCGGTCGCGCTGCGCTGGCCCGAGGCCACCGCGTAGAACAGGACCAGCGGCAGCGCCAGGGTCACCGTATAGAAGATGCGGTTGCGGAACGTGCGGACAAGCTCGTACCTGAAGTGGATGGCGCTGCTCATCGTGCTTCTCCTCCGGCGGCCGCGCCCACGGCCGCCCCTGCGGTGGCGGCGCTGGCCGTCTCGTCGTCTGCGGTCAGTTCCAGGAACGCTTCCTCGAGGCTGCCGCCCCGTACCTCGATGTCCCGCGCGGCGGGGAACGATGCCAGCA
>Ga0335078_10006207_pt1 | contig 17701 bp, 20 predicted proteins | sample Lox_Sample_32_FD_206711 | JGI IMG/M metagenome (GOLD analysis project Ga0335078, IMG submission 206711) | Soil microbial communities from Loxahatchee National Wildlife Refuge, Florida, United States - Lox_Sample_3.2 | ecosystem: Environmental > Terrestrial > Soil > Wetlands | place: USA... | reverse complement strand
GCCAGGCCGCGGGTCTCGGCCCGGTCACGCCCGACGGCGACATGGGCAAGGAGAAATATCGCCTGGTCGTCGAAGGACCGCCGAACTACACCAGCTTCCGCCAGTTCTGGAAGATGTTCTACGACGAAGGCGCGGTGGTCGTCGCCTCGAGCTACACCAAGGTCGGCGGCGTCTATGATTTCGGCTTCCGCCACGATCCGAAAAATCCGCTGGAGACGCTCGCCGAGTATTGCCTCGGCGTCTACACCAACCGCAGCCTGCCGATGCGCATCGACATGCTGAGCAACTACATCAACGAATACGAAGCCGACGGGCTGTTGATCAACTCGATCAAGAGCTGCAACAGCTTCTCGGCCGGGCAATTGCTGATGATGCGCGAAGTGGAAAAGCGCACCGGCAAGCCGGCGGCCTTCGTCGAATCCGACCTGGTCGACCCGCGCTATTTCTCGGCGGCCAACATCAAGAACCGTCTGGAGAGCTATTTCCAGATGATCGACCAGAAACGCGCCGGCGTCGACGCCGCGGCCTGAGGAGGAACGTATGAAAACTTTCGTCGGCATCGACCTCGGTTCGACGACGACCAAGGCGGTCCTCCTCGACGAGGATCGCCAGGTGATCGGCCACGGCATCACCAATTCGCGCTCGAACTATGCGACCGCCGCGCGCGTCGCCAGTCAGGAGGCGCGCGTCGACGGGCAGTTCACGTTGTTCCGCCGGGCGCTCACCGATGCGCACGCCAAAATCGACCTCGATACGTTCCTCGGCACGCTGGAGCGCGCTTTTCGTCTCGAGCAGTTCCTCGAACAGCTCGACGATCTCGAGCAGACCTGCATCGGACAAATCCAGGGCGAACGCTTCGCCAAGGTCGCGTCCGGCGTGAAGGACTCGCTCGGCGAGGTGTTCAAGCGCCTGCGTGCGGAGGCGCCGGAGCTTTATGCACCCGGCGCCAAGCGCAAATCCGACTTCTTCCGCGACATCGCGGGCTCGCGCTACCACACCCACGCCGAAGAAGTGGCGCGCGCCGCAAACCTGCCCTACGACCTGCTGCTCAACGTCTACGATAAATCGATCATCGAGGTGGAGAACCGGCCGCCGGCGGGCGAACTCAGCGACAAATTCCGGCGCGCGCTCGGACGCGTGTTGAAAACGGACGACTCGGTCAAATCGGCGGCGGCCGACATCCAGAAGATGATCGAGGCGGCGCTCGCGGTCGATTTGGAGGAAACCTATCTCGTCGGCACCGGCTACGGCCGCGTGACGCTGCCGTTCTCCAAAGAGCACATCCGCTCGGAAATCCTGTGCCACGGCCTCGGCGCCCATTTGATGTATCCGCAGACGCGCACGGTGCTCGACATCGGCGGTCAGGACACCAAAGGCATCCAGATCGACGAGCACGGTATCGTCGCCAACTTCCAGATGAACGACCGCTGCGCGGCGGGCTGCGGGCGCTATCTCGGCTATATCGCCGACGAGATGAACATGGGCCTGCACGAATTGGGTCCCATGGCGATGAAATCGGACAAGCCGGCGCGCATCAACTCGACCTGCACGGTTTTCGCCGGCGCCGAATTGCGCGACCGCCTGTCGCTCGGCGAAAAGCGCGAGGACATCCTGGCCGGTCTGCACCGCGCCATCATCTTGCGCGCGATTTCCATCATCTCGCGCTCGGGCGGGGTCACCGATCAGTTCACCTTCACCGGCGGCGTCGCCAAGAACGAGGCGGCGGTGCGCGAATTGCGCAAGCTGATCAAGGAGAACTACGGCGAGGTCACCATCAACATCAACCCCGATTCGATCTACACCGGCGCGCTCGGCGCGGCGGAGTTCGCGCGGCGGGCGCATTCGGGCCAGGCGGACGGGAGCGGACAATGACCATCGCGGCAGGCATCGACATCGGCACCAGCACCATCAAGGCGGCGCTGTTCAACGTCGAGAACGGCAAGGAGACCTGGCTGTCGCGCTACGTGATGCGCATCCGGCAACGCGATCCCATGGAGCTCGCTCGCGTCGCCTACGACGCCGTGCTGGAAGACGCCAAGCTCAAGCCCGGGGACGTCAATTACGTCGCGACCACGGGCGAAGCCGAAAGCGTGCCGTTCCACACCGGCCATTTTTACTCGATGACCACGCATGCGCGCGGCGCGATCTATCTCGATCCTCAATCGCGGGCGGCGCTCGACATCGGCGCGCTGCACGGCCGCGCCATCCTGATCGACGGACGCGGCAAGGTCCTGAGCTACAAGATGACCAGCCAATGCGCCTCGGGCTCGGGGCAATTCCTCGAGAACATCGCCCGCTATCTCGGCATCGCGCAGGAGGAGATCGGCTCGTTGTCGCGCCAAGGCGACAATCCCGAAGTGGTGAGCAGCATCTGCGCCGTGCTGGCGGAGACCGATGTCATCAACATGGTGTCGCGCGGCATTTCGGCGCCGAACATCCTCAAGGGCATCCACCTGTCGATGGCGGCGCGGCTGTCCAAGCTTCTCAAGTCGATCGGCGCGGTCGATGGCTCGGTGATGGTGACCGGCGGGCTCGCCCTCGACAAAGGGCTGGTTGCAGCTCTCGAAGAGGATATCTCGCATATCAAGGACATGAAAGTCGCGGTCCGCAGCCATCAGGATTCGATGTATGCCGGCGCGATCGGCGCCGCGTTGTGGGGCGCGTTCCGCTTTGAAAAGCTGGCCACCACCGGCCGCGTGCCGGCGGCGGCGTGAGAATCTGAGGAGATAATGCCATGGCCCTGATGATCACCGACGCTTGCACGGCCTGCGATGCCTGCGAACCGGTCTGCCCGAACAAGGCGATCACCGCCGGCAATCCGATCTACGTCATCGATCCGCTGAAGTGCACCGAATGCGTCGGCGCCGAGGACGAGCCGCAATGCAAACTGGTCTGTCCGGCCAATTGCATCGATCCCAATCCGGACTGGAATGAATCGCAGGACGACTTGCTGGCAAAATATCAGCAGTTGCACGGCTAAACCATGCACTTTCAGAACCGCGTTTGCCAGAAATTGCACGAGGAACACGACGCCGTCGTCGCTCTGCTTGACCGGCTGGCACAAACCATCGCGCGCAACCGGGACGGCGTTCCCGACGCGAAAGATGCAACGGTGGCGAAGCTATTAAATGACCTCGCCGCCGAACTGCCGGGCGAAGTCGAACGTCATTTCGATTTCGAGGAGGCGGAGTTGTTCTCCTACCTCGCCGAAGAGGGAAATGACGGTATCGGCGCGCATCTCACCTACGAGCACACGATCATCCGTCCGATCGGCGCCGCGCTGGTCAAGCTGATCGGCGAAGTGCGCGCGCAGGGCTTCGACGCCGCGCGCTGGGCGGAATTCCGCAGCCTTGGGCAGCAACTGTACGATTCGCTGGTGCCGCACGCGCGCAAGGAAGACATGGCACTGCTGCCGCTGCTGGACGACATGATGGATCGCGAAAAGGAAATGCAGCTTTACGAAAAATACGTCGAGAATGCGTGAGGGGTTTGCATGAACACTGTCGCCGCGACCCTAGACAACACCGTCCGCCCGCTGCGCTCGGCCGATCTTGAGCGGGTCATCGCGATTGATTCGGCCCACGTCGGCGAGCCGCGCCGCCGCTTCTTCGAGAAGCGGCTGGCCCACGCCAGGCGGCATCCCGAAGACTACGTGCATGTCGGGGTGACGCACAATGGTGTGCTGGTGGGCTTCGCCTTCGCCCGCGTGCTGCGCGGCGAATTCGGCCGCGAGCAGGCGAGCGCCACGCTCGATGCCGTCGGCGTCGAGCATGACAGCCGCGAGCGCGGCGTCGGCCGCGCCTTGATGTCGGGCCTCACCAAGCTCATGCGCGAGAAGGGCGTGCGGTCGCTGCAGTCGCAGGCCGACTGGACCAACCACGCCTTGCTGCGGTTTTTCGATTCATCCGGCTTTCGGCTGGCACCGCGTCTGGTGTTGGAGCGCTCCGTGCTCACGCCGCTCGCCGAAACCGTCGACGAGGAATAACGAGCATGGTGCAAAAAACCGGCATCACGATCCCGCGACACGTCGGCGAAGCCGCCGAAGTCAATTACAGCGGCACGCCCGCCGCCGATTATGGCCCGCTGGCGCGGGACAAAATCCCGGTGCGCTCCATGGCCGAACGCGACTTGCGGGCGCTGGTGGCGATCGACCGCCGCATCACCGGCCGCGACCGCGCCGCCTATTTCCAGCGCAAGCTGGCGGACGCGCTGACCGAATCGGACGTCTGCGTCTCGCTCGTCGCCGAACTCGAGGGCGGCCCGGTCGGCTTCATTATGGCGCGCGTCGACCTCGGCGAATTCGGCCGGGTCGACACCACCGCGGTTATCGATACGATCGGCGTCGACCCGGACTATCAGAATCGCGGCGTCGGCCGCGCCTTGGTCTCGCAACTGTTGACCAATCTCGGCACGCTGCGCGTCGAGAAGGTGCGCACCGAGGTCGACTGGCAGGACCACGACCTGCTCGCCTATCTCGACCGCAATGGCTTCCTGCCGGCGCAGCAATTGTGCTTCGACTGGCCGCTCGGCTAACCCCAGCGCACCATGCGCACCATGAAGCCGCCCTCGCAATCACCGCAATGCGACTCGACAACTTCGTGGCTCCAGCCGCGCTCCTCGAGCTCGGGATAAAGGAAGATCGGCTCGGTATCGAAATGGCCGACCAGCGCGGCGTCCGCGTCGCCGTTCTCGACGACGCGCAACACGGTCGTCATGGCCTCGGCGGACTGCAGGCCGCGCAGATCGATATGCGTGCCGTCGCTGTCGCGCCAGACGCGCGCGCCGTCGGCCGGGCGGGCATGGCGGTGGTGATGATGATGCACGGCGAAGCTCCCTCTGCGCCAATTGATCTAAATCAGTACCAAAATGCCTAATTTGCGCTATGAATTCTTGATCAGAATCAAGGGCCAATGCAGGTGGCGGGAGCGAGAAAAGCGTGCGTGAGCGAGGCCGGCGCGGTGCGGGTGCGCCGGGTACGCGCCTCCGACATGGCCAATGTGATCGCGCTCGACGCCCACGTCACCAAGCTGGCCAAGGCGGACTATTGGAATGACGTTTTCCGTCGCTACGGCAAGCAGCGCCTGCATGAGCGCTTCTTCCTGGTGGCCGAGAGCGGCGGGGCGCAGCGGCCCGACCGGCGCGTGCTGGGGTTCATCATCGGCGAGGTCCGCGCCTGGGAATTCGGCTCAACTCCCTGCGGCTGGGTCTTCGCCTTGTCGGTCGAGCCCGACATGCGCCTGCACAATGTCGGCGGGGCGTTGTTCGAAGCGATTTCGCGCGAATTCAAGAAGGCTGGCGTCGGCAAAATGCGCACCATGGTGGCGAGGGACGATCGTCTGCCGCTGCTGTTTTTTCGCAGCGAGGGCATGATGGCGGGGCCCTACATCCAACTGGAGAGGGATCTCGATTGAGCGGGCAGGCGGCGTCATGAGGCTGCAGATTTCGACCAAGCTCGCCATCTTCGCGGTGCTGGAGCTGGCCGCGCGCGAGGGCCGCCAACTCTCGGTCGCCGACATCGGCGAGAAATACGGCGTCTCCAGTCATCATCTCGCCAAGGTGATGCACGTCATGGGCCGCGCCGGGCTGGTCCGCGCGGTGCGTGGCGCCGGCGGCGGCTATCAATTCGCCGGCAACGCGCGGCGCACCACGCTGCTCGATTTGGCCGAGCTGTTCGAAGAGCTGAGCTCGGTCGAGCACGACTTCGGCGCCGCCGGAGCGACGGCCGAGGATCAGGCCTTGCGGCAAGTGCTCAACGAGATCGACGACATCGCGCGCGCGACGCTCGGCTCAATCACCATCGCGACCATGCGCAAGCTGGTCGACCGCCGCAGCAATGGCGGCGCGCGTCCGAAGGCCGATGCGGCACGCCACAGGCCGTCGCGGGCCTGATCTCCAGACTTTTATTTATCTTCGCAATTGCACAATGGAATCGCCACGGACGGCGCCGAAACCCTTGAGCTTTAACAGGCTTAATCCGGGGTCATTGTGCAATGCAGCACAATCCGCAAGATGGGATCCCAACGATCGTTGATCGAGATCAAAGCGGTATCGCTTGGCGTATTTTTCACTGCTGCGGGACTTATCCGAAGGCGCATTCTTATGGCTTCCAAGCTGACGGCCGGCGACCTGCAGATTATCACCCGCGTCGCGGTGTTCCGCGGGCTCAAGGCTGAGACCGTCGAACACATTATCGCGCCGGCGACCGCCGTCATGCTGCGCCCGCACGAATGGATCATCCGCCAGGAAGATCCAGCGACGGCGTTTTTCATCGTCATCGACGGCTGGGTGAAGCTTTATCGCAGCACACCGGCCGGCGATGAGACCGTGATCGAGATCATGACCAAGGGCCAGAGCTTCGCCGAGTCCGTCGCCTTCACCGGTGATCGCTATCTGGCGACTGCGGAAGCGGTGAGCGATGCGCGCGTCGCCCGCATTCCGGCCGATCACATCGTCCGCTGCATCCGCGAAAGCCCCGATATCGCGCTCGGCATGATCGCATCGGTCTCCCGGCACATGCATTACCTCGTGCAGCAAGTCGAACAGCTCAAGGCGCAAAGCGGCGTGCAGCGGGTCGCCGAGTTTCTTGCCTCGCTCTCGCTGGCGGAGCACGGGCATTGCGCGGTGGCGCTGCCTTACGACAAGGTGCTGATCGCCGGGCGGCTCGGCCTGACGCCGGAGTCGCTGTCGCGCGCTTTTGCGCGGCTGCGCAGCATCGGCGTCGTTGTCGACGCCTCGCAGGTCGTGGTCAAGGACGTCGCCAAGCTGCGTCAGCTTGCCAACGACGATCGCAGCGCGGTGCGCGGCACTTTGCGGACGGTACGTTGATGGCGGCGCGGGTGCTGCATCCGCCCGGCTGGTCGCCGCCGATCGGCTATGCCAACGGCATTAGCGCGCCGGCCGGCCGCATCGTGTTTGTCGCCGGCCAAGTCGGCTGGGACGCCGAACAAAAATTCCACAGCGAAGAACTCGTGCCGCAATTCGAGCAGGCGCTCAAGAACATCATCGCGGTTCTGGCGGAGGCCGGCGGCAAGCCGAGCGACATCTGCCGGCTTACCGCCTATTGCATCGACAAGCCGGCTTATCTCGCCGGTCGGCGCGAACTCGGGCGCATCTGGAAATCGCTGGTCGGCAGTCACTTCCCGGCGATGAGTATGATCTTTGTCGCCGACCTGCTCGATCATCCGGCCAAGATCGAATTGGAAGCGACCGCCGTTATTCCGGCGTAGGGGCCAAACTCAGGGCGGGTTCCGCGAACAGCCTTGCGGTGAGACGCCGCGCCAAGGCCGCGGCCGCGAGGCGGCGGTAGTTCGCCGAGACCAGCGTGGTGCGCATCGGCTGCACCTGCTTCTGCACCAGCCGGTCGATCTCTTGGAGCAGCTTGTCGTCGACGGTGCGGCCGACAAATGCATCCGTGCCGGCGAGCAGGAAGGGCCAGGAATTTGTGCCGGTGAGGGCAATACGGAGCGAACCGAGCGTTGCTCCGGTTGCCGCGAGCGCGACCGCGACGCCCGCTAGCGGGAAATCGATCGCCCCGCGCTGGCGCACCTTTTCATAGGCCGCCGACGGCGGAGCCGGCGGCAGATGCACGGCGACCAAAAGCTCGCCGGCGGCGAGCGTAAGGTGTGCCTTGCCGTCTTCCACATAGAGATCGCTCAGCGGGATTCGGCGCTGGCCTTGCGCGCCGGCAACGGTAATTTTCGCACCGTAAACCAGCAGCGCCGGCGCCAGATCCCCGCTGAAGGCGGCATGGCACCGTTGACCCTGCGGGGCGACATGACACGTGTCGCCGCGGTTCTTGAGGCAATAGGCGTTGGCGCTGCGCCACCATTCGCTTTGATTGTAATAGATGCAGCGTGTGTCGAGACACAGGTTGCCGCCGACCGTCGCCATCGCGCGATGACCCGGCCCGGCGATCGCTGCGGCGGCTTGCGCGAGCGCGCGATAGCGGCCGGCGACCTCCGTGTTGCGCGCCAGCGCAGCGAGCGTCACGCCGGCGCCGATCGTCAGGCCGGACGCATCGCTGCTAATCGCGGTTAACTCGTCGATGCCGGACAGGTCGACCAGTACGCGCGGACCGGCGATGCCGCGCCGCATGTTGACCAGCAGGTCGGTGCCGCCGGCGACATAGCGGCTGCCCGGATTCTGGCAGCAGGCCGCGACCGCGTCTTCGACGGTAAGCGGCTGCGCGAGGCGGAATTCGGCGAGCGTCATTGGGCGGCCTTCACGGTCTTGGCCAGCCGCGTCTGCCGCCGGCGCTGGACGAGTGTCTCCATCACGCGGTCCGGCGTCACCGGCAATTCGTTGAGGTCGATCTTGATGGCGTTGGCGATGGCGTTGACCAGCGCCGGCGGAAAGCCGGCCAAGGCGCCCTCGCTCGCCTCCTTGGCGCCGAACGGGCCGTAAGGGTCGTTGCTCTCGACAATATAGGTCTCGATCGGCGGTGATTCCGCGATCGTCGGCATGCGGTATTCGAGCAGGCTCGCATGCGCCGGTAAGCCGTCGAGATAACGCGTCTCCTCGCACATCGCCTGGCCCATGCCCATCCACACCGAGCCCTGGATCTGGCCTTCCACCGCCAGCGGGTTGATGGCGTGGCCGCAATCGAGCGCGGTCCACACCTTGTCGACACTGACCGTGCCGGTCGCGTCGTCGACGCTGACCTCGACCACCTGTGCGGCGTAGCTGAAGCCCATGGTCGAGCCGACGGCGCCGCCGCGGTGCTTGCCGCCCTGTGCTTCGACCGGGGTGGTGAAGGTGCCTTTCACGGTGATCGCGCCCTCGTCGACCAGCGCCGCCGCCACCACGTCGGCAAAAGGCAGGGCCGATTGACCGCCGCTGCCGACGCGGAAGGTTTCGCCGGCGCATTCGATATCCTCGGGCCGCGCCTCGAGCTTGCGCGCCGCCGCCGCGACCAGCACTGCCTTGAGCTTCTTGGCGGCGTCGATTGCCGCATTCCCCACCATGAAGGTGATGCGCGACGAGTAGGCGCCGTTGTCTTTGGGCGTGACCGCGGTGTCGGCGGCGACCACGCGGACGCGGTCAAGCGAGATGTCCAGCGTCTCCGCCACGGCGATTGCCACCATGGTGGAGGACCCTTGGCCGATATCGGCTGCGCCGGTCAGCGCCGTCACGCTGCCGTCGAAGTCGAGCTTGAGATTGACCACCGCGTGCGGCTCGCCGGTGCGGTGAATCGGCTTGGCAGCACCGCTCACATAATGCGAGCAAGCCATGCCGAGGCCCTTACCGGTCGGCATGCGGCCGACGCGGTCGCGCCAGCCGCTCGCCCGCTCGACGATGTCGAGGCATTCGTTGAGGCCGTAGCTGTTGACCGTCAGGTCGTTCAGCGTGCGCATCGGCGCATGCAACAGATTGGCGCGCCGCACGGCGAAGGGGTCGAGACCAAGCTCGCGCGCCATGCGGTCGACCAGACATTCGAAGGCGTGACGCGTATCGACCGAGCCGTGCCCGCGCATGGCGCCGCAAGGCGGCAGGTTGGCGTAGACGCGGTAGCCGTCATATTTCACCGCCGGAATATCGTAGATGCCCTGCAGCAAGGCGCCGGCATAGAGAATGGTGATGATGCCGTAGCCGGCATAGGCGCCGCCGCGCTGCGTGACTTCGCATTCACAGGCGGTCATGCGGCCATCCTTGCGCATGCCGAGCTTCAGCCGGATATCGGTCTGCGGCCGGGCGCGATGGGTGATGAAGGTCTCCTCGCGGGTGAGCTGCATCATCACCTTGCCGGTGCTGGCACGGGCGAGCAGCGCGGTGATGATCTCGAAATTCAACGCTTCGACGCGCGCGCCGAAACCGCCGCCGATGAACGGCTTGATCACCCGGATGCGCGAGGTGTCCATCTCCAGGCATTCGGCGATCATCAAGTGCAGGTAGTAGCCGACCTGCGACACGGTCTGCACGGTGAGACGGCCGGTCGCCGGGTCGTATTCGGCGAGGCTCGCGTGTGGTTCGATCTGCGCGTGGTTGATCTCGGCGCAGTTGAATCGCTCCTCGCGCACCAGATCGGCGTCGGCAAAGCCCTGGCCCACATCGCCGAACTCATGGTGCACGTCGCGCTCGATATTGCCGAGCTTGTTGTCGTGCAACAGCACGGCATCCGGCGCACGCGCCGCCTCCGACGTATAGTAAGCCGGCAACTCCTTCACCTCGAATTTGATCAGAGCAAGCGCGCGCTCGGCAGTCTCCGCGTCGATTGCCGCCACCGCTGCGACCGGCTCGCCGCGATAGCGCACGCGTCCGCGCGCCAGCGGATATTCGTTCATGGCGATCGGCAGCACGCCGTAAGTGTGCGGGCAATCGTCGCCGGTGACGACCGCGACCACGCCGTCGAGGGCGCGTGCGCCGGACACGTCAAGGTGCACGATCTCCGCGTGACTGTAGGGGCTGCGGTAAATGCGCCCCACGAGCGCGTCGCCGTGGTCAAGATCGGCAGTGTAACGCGCCTTGCCGGTGACTTTTTCGATGCCGTCGATGAGGGGTACGCCCGGTCGCTTGGCGACGCGCGTGCTATCGGCAGACGTCGTCATGGCGCGGACTCCGCCGCCGCGCGCACCGATTCGATGATCTTCACATAGCCGGTGCAGCGGCACAGATTGCCGGACAGCGCGGCGCGGATGTCGTCGTCGCTCGGTTTCGGATTGCGCCGCAGCAGCGCTTCCGCCGCCATGATCATTCCCGGCGTGCAGAAGCCGCATTGCGTTCCGAGCTTCTCATGGAAGGCGCGCTGCAATCGGCTGAGCCGGCCTTGCGTCGCTAGGCTTTCGATGGTCTCGACGTCGCGGCCCTCGCAGCGCACCGCAAGCGTGATGCAGGCCGGCACGGCATCGCCGTCGACCAGCACCGTGCAGGCGCCGCATTCGCCGCCGTCGCAGCCGGTCTTGACGCCGGTGAGGCGCGCGACGTCGCGCAGATAGTCGACCAGCAGGGTCTGTTCGGCGACAGCGTCTTCGCGCCAGCGCCCGTTCACTCGCAATCGCAAAAGCCGCTTCTTCGGCTGCGGGGCCGGCGCATGCATCGGTACACTCCTGAATCAAAAAATGCGCCGTCCGCGGGCGCATTTCCATGACAAAAATCAAGACGATAGGCCCGGCCCGGCGACCTAACCGAAGTCAAGGATTTGCCGGCGCTTAGCCGATAATTTTTGCCGATAAGAATCCATTGGCGAGGCTTAAAAAATGGCGCTTCGCGATTACAACGCCGCCGTCGATTTTGTGGACCGCAACGTCGCCGAAGGCCGCGGCGACAAGACCGCATTTATCGATCCCTTTCGCAACCTGACTTACGCGGAATTGCGCGACGCCGCCGCGCGCATCGGCCCGATGCTGGCGCGCATGGGCATCGAGCGGGAAAACCGCATCGCGCTGGTACTGCTCGATACGGTCGACTTTCCGATCCTGTTCTGGGGCGCGATCCGGGCTGGTATCGTTCCGGTTCTGGTCAACACGCGGCTGACGGTTGATCAATACCGTTACCTGTTCGAGGATTCCCGCGCCAAGGCGGTCTTTGTATCGACCGCGCTGCTGCCGGTCATTCAAGAGGCCGCGGCCGATCTGCCGAGCCTGAAGCAGATCGTCGTCGTCGGCGGCGGTCCTACCACAGTGCCGCGGCTCGACATGCTTCTCGCGGCCGAAAACGAAGGCGCGGCGCCGGCGCGAACGTCGGCCGACGAAGTCGCCTATTGGCTCTACTCGTCGGGCACCACCGGCAGGCCGAAGGGGACGATGCACGTGCATTCGAACCCCAAGGTCATGGCGCAGACCGCCGGCCAGCGCCGCATCGGCTATCGCGAAGACGACCTGGTGTTTTCCGCCGCCAAGCTGTTTTTCTCCTACGGTCTCGGCAACGCGATGATCTGTTCGATGTGGGTGGGGGCGACGTCGGTGTTCTACCCCGAGCGCCCGACCCCGCAGACCGTGTTCGAAATGCTGCGCGGCTATCAGCCGACGATGTTTTTCGCGGTGCCGACGCTGTATGCGGCGATGCTCGCCGATGCCGAATGCAAGAAGGAGAACATCTCCAGCCGATTGCGGCTCTGTTTCTCTGCCGGCGAGCCGCTGCCCGCGCATGTCGGCCTCGCCTGGAAGGAGCGGTTCGGCCTCGACATCGTCAATGGCGTCGGCTCGACCGAGATGGGACATCTCTTTCTCACCAACCTGCCCAACGCGGTCGAGTACGGTACCTCCGGCGTGCCGGTCGACGGCTACGATCTGCGGCTGGTCGACGAGAAGGGCGGCGACGTCGCCGACAACGAGATGGGCGAACTGCTGGTGCGCGGCGAATCGTCGGCGGCCGGCTATTGGAATCAGCGCGAGAAGTCGCGCCGCACCTTCATCGGCGAATGGACCCGCACCGGCGACAAATACGTGCGCCGTCCGGACGGCGTCTACACCTACTGCGGCCGCACCGACGACATGTTCAAGGTGAGCGGCATCTGGGTGTCGCCGTTCGAGATCGAGGATGCGTTGATCACGCATCCGAAGGTGCTCGAGGCGGCGGTGGTGCCGGTTGAAGACGACAACGGCCTGATCAAGCCGAAAGCCTTCGTCGTGCTCAAAATTCAAAACGACGGCGATACCGGCCGCGCGCTCTACGAAGAGCTCAAGGTGCATGTGAAGCGCGCGATCGGGCCGTGGAAATACCCGCGCTGGATCGAATTCGTCGACAGCCTGCCGAAGACGGCGACCGGAAAGATTCAGCGTTTCATGTTGCGTGACAAAGGGCCCGTCGCGCACGCCGGTGACCGCTGATGGCGCCGCTCGCTCATCTCGACTGGCCGTTCTTCGGCGACGAGCACCGCCGCTTCGGCGCGGCGCTGGCGGATTGGGCCGGCAAGAATGTCGGCCAATACATCGACCACGGTAATATCGACCAATCCTGCCGGGCGCTCGTTCGCGCTTTGGGGGACGCGGGTTGGCTGAAGGCGGTTGTGCCGGCGGCCTACGGCGGCCTCAAGGAAAAACTCGACGTGCGCACGATTTGCGCCGCGCGTGAGATTCTGTCCTGGCACGACAGCCTCGCCGATTTCGCTTTCGCCATGCAGGGGCTGGGCACCGCCTCGATCTCGCTGTTCGGCAGCGACGGGATCAAAGCAAAATACCTGCCCCCGGTGTGCCAGGGCCGGCACATCGCGGCCTTTGCGTTGTCCGAACCCGAAGCCGGGTCCGACGTCAGCGCGCTGGCGACGACCGCGACCAAAGACGGGGCGGCGCACGTGCGCATCGACGGGCTGAAGACCTGGATCTCCAACGGCGGCATCGCCGACCATTATATCGTGTTCGCGCGCAGCGGCGAGGCGCCCGGCGCCAAGGGACTCTCCGCTTTCGTCGTCGACGCCGACACCCCGGGCCTGGAGATCGCCGGCCGCATCGACGTCATCGCGCCGCATCCGCTGGCGACGCTGCGCTTCACCGGCTGCCGCGTGCCGCTGGCCAACCGTCTCGGCGGGCCGGGCGAGGGCTTCAAGGTGGCGATGGCGACGCTCGATATCTTCCGTTCGACCGTTGCTGCCGCCGCGCTCGGCATGGCGCGCCGCGCCTTCGACGAGATGATCAACCGCGCGGCGACGCGGAACCTATTCGGCGCGCCGCTCGCGGATATGCAACTCACGCAAGCCGCGCTGGCCGATAGCGCCATCGACATCGATGCGGCGGCCTTGCTGGTCTACCGCGCCGCCTGGGAAAAGGACCGCGGCGCCCCGCGCATCACGCGCGAGGCCTCAATGGCCAAAGCCTTCGCGCCCGAGATGGCGCAGCGGGTCATCGACCGCGCCGTGCAGCTCTTCGGCGGCAACGGCGTGCGCACCGGCGTCAAGGTCGAGGCGCTGTACCGCGAAATCCGCGCGCTGCGCATCTACGAAGGTGCCACTGAGGTGCAAAAGTTGATCGTGGCGCGCGAATTGTTGAAGGCGCGCGAAACCGCGCGTCGGCAGGCCGCCGAGTAGATCGAATGTTGCTGACCGAGGAGCAGGAAAACGTCCGGGATACCGCGCGCGACTTCGCGCAAAACGCCTTGGCGCCTTTTTCCGCCGAATGGGAGAGCAAGGCGCTGTTTCCGCGCACGGCGTTGCGCGAGCTCGGCAACCTCGGCTTCATGGGAATGACAGTGCCGACTGAGTGGGACGGCGCCGGCGCAGATTACGTCGCCTATGCGCTGGCGATCGAGGAGATCGCCGCCGGCGACGGCGCCGTTTCCACCATCATGAGCGGCCATAATTCCGTAGGCTGCATGCCGCTGGTCGAGTACGGGACGCCGGAGCAGAAGGAAAAATATCTGCGGCCGATGGCGCGCGGCGAGTTGCTGAGCGCGTTCTGCCTGACCGAGCCGCAGAGCGGCTCCGACGCCGGCGAAATTCGCACCCGCGCCGAGCGGCGCAACGGCGCCTACATCCTCAACGGCACCAAGCAATTCGTCACCTCGGGCAAGAACGCCGACGTCGCGCTGGTCATCGCCGCCACCGATCTGGCGCTCGCCAAGCAGGGCATCAGCTGTTTCATCGTCGAGACCAGCCAGCCCGGCTATCGCGTGCGCCGCGTCGAAAACAAGATGGGGCAGCAGGCCTCGGACACCTGCGAGGTGCAGTTCGACGAGCTCAGCGTGCCGGCGGAGAACCGGCTGGGCGCCGAAGGGCAGGGCTATCGCATCGCGCTTGCCAATCTGGAAGGCGGCCGCATCGGTGTCGCCGCGCAGGCCGTCGGCATGGCGCGCGCGGCCTTCGAGATCGCGCTGGCCTACGCGCAAGAGCGCCGCAGTTTCGGCAAGTACATCATCGAACATCAAGCCGTCGCCTTTCGGCTGGCCGAGATGGCGACCCAACTCGAAGCCGCGCGGCAATTGGTGCTGCATGCGGCCAGCCTGCGCAGCCAAGGCATGCCCTGCCTGAAGCAGGCCTCGATGGCGAAATTGTTCGCCACCGAAGCCGCCGAGCGCATTTGCTCCGACGCTATTCAGACGCTGGGCGGCGCCGGTTACATGGCCGACTTCGGGGTCGAACGCATCTATCGCGCGGTGCGTGCGAGCAAGATCTACGAAGGCACCAACGACATCCAGCGCATGGTCATCAGCCGCGCGCTCGTAAGCCAGTCGGGCCAGGAAAGGCGGAATTGATGTTCTTCGCCCACACCGCCGATGGCGTGACCACGCTGACGCTGAGCCATCCTCCGGTGAACGCGATCAGTGACGCATGGGTCGCGGCGTTCGAGGCCAAGCTCGACGAGCTGGCGCGCGGCTCGTGCTTTACCGTCCTGCATATCCGCTCGGAGCAGAAGGTATTCTGTGCCGGCGCCGATCTGAAAGAAGTGCAGGAGCGCATTGATGCGCCGGACGGCCCCGACCGCATGTATGCGTATGTGGCGGGCATCCAGCGGCTCTACGCGCGCATCGAGCGCCTGCCGCAGGTCACGCTGGCCGAGATCGGCGGCGCGGCAATGGGCGGCGGACTCGAGCTTGCGCTGTCCTGCGATCTGCGCATCGCCGCGAATGAAGCCAAGATCGGCCTGCCGGAAGTCCGCCTCGGGCTGATCCCCGGCGCCGGCGGCACGCAACGCCTCACAAGGCTATGCGGTCCGGCGCTCGCGTCGCGGTTGATCCTTGGTGCCGAGATTCTCGATGGTGCGGCGGCCGCCAGCCTCGGAGTGGTGCATTGGGCGGTGCCGCGCGCGGAACTCGCGCAGCGCGCCACCGAAACCGCGCGCCGCATCGCCGGCCTGCCGGCGGCGGCGCTTGCCGCCAGCAAGGCTTGCATAGCCGCCGCCCAACAGCCCGGAACCGGCGGCTTCACTGACGAGTTGGAATTCACCCGCCGGCTGCTCAGCGACGCCGAGACCCGCCAGCGCGTTGCGGCTTTCCTCGCCGGCGCCGACAACTCCACGAAACAGACAAGCAAAGGGACGGCACGATGACATTCGATGGCAAGGTTGCGCTGGTCACCGGCGGCGCCTCCGGTATCGGCAAGGCGACGGTGATGGCCTTCGTCCGCGCCGGCGCGACGGTGATTTGCGCCGACGTCAACGCCGCGGCCGGCGCGGCGCTGAAGAAGGAAGGTAACGGCAAGATCGATTTCGTCGCCATCGACATGGCGGACTCCTCCTCGATCCGCGCCGCCGCCGCCGACGTGCTGCAGAGATATCCGCGCATCGACGTTCTGGTGAACGCGGCCGGTTGGGGCGACATCCAGCCCTACATGCAGAACTCGCCCGAGTTCATCAACAAGGTGATCGCCATCAACCTCGCGGGGCCGGCGCATCTGACCCAGGCGCTGCTGCCGCCGATGATCGCCGCGAACGGCGGCAAGATCGTCAACATTGCCAGCGACGCCGGTCGCGTCGGCAGCGGCGGCGAGACCGTCTATGCCGGCGCCAAAGGCGGGCTGATCGCCTTCACCAAATCGCTCGCGCGCGAGGTCGCCCGCTACTCGATCAACGTCAACTGCGTGTGCCCGGGCCCGACCGATACGCCGATGCTCGCCACGCGCTCGGAGAAACTGCGTGACGCGTTCCTCAAGGCGATTCCCTTCCGCCGCTTCGCCAAGCCGGAGGAGATCGCCGACGCCGTTCTGTTCTTCGCCAGCCCGCAAGCCGACTACGTCACCGGCCAGGTGATGAGCGTGAGCGGCGGGCTGACTTTCGCAGGTTAGTTTTTCGAGATCTCATGGAGGGAAACATGACTGCAGTGGCAATGACCAAACCCGCCGCCGACGGCGACACCGCGGCGCGCTTTCGCCCCGCCGGGCTCGATTTCGCCAGTTTCAAGCCGAAGCACTTCCTCTGGTCGGTCGCCGGTAAGGTGGCGACCATCACCTTGAACCGGCCGGAGCGGAAGAACCCGCTGACGCTCGAGTCTTACGCCGAGCTGCGCGACCTGTTCCGCAACCTGCAATACGCCGACGAGATCAAGAACGTGGTGATTGCCGGCGCCGGCGGCAACTTCTGCTCCGGCGGCGACGTGCACGAGATCATCGGCCCGCTGGTCGAGATGCAGCGCAAGGACGACATGGCGGGCCTCATCGCTTTCACCCGCATGACCGGCCAGCTGGTCAAGGAGATGCGCGCCTGCCCGCAGCCGATCGTCGCGGCGATCGACGGCATCTGCGCCGGCGCCGGCGCGATCATCGCCATGGCCTCGGACCTGCGCGTCGGTACCGCGCGCAGCAAAGTGGCGTTCTTGTTCGTGCGCGTCGGCCTTGCCGGCGCCGACATGGGCGCTTGCGCCATGCTGCCGCGCATCATCGGCCACGGCCGCGCCTCCGAGCTGCTCTATACCGGCCGCGCCATGGACGGCGCCGAAGCCGAACGCTGGGGCTTCTACAATAAGCTCAGCGAGCCGGAGACCGTGCTCGCCGACGCGCAGGCGCTGGCCAAGCAGTTGGCGGACGGTCCGACCTTCGCCAACGCCATGACCAAGAAGTGTCTGCACCAGGAATGGAATATGGGCGTCGACGAGGCGATCGAAGCCGAGGCGCAGGCACAGGCGATCTGCATGCAGACCAAGGATTATGAGCGGGCCTACGAGGCCTTCGTCGCCAAGCAGAAGCCGGTGTTCCAGGGTAATTGAGGAAGCCCAAGGAAAGACGGACGCCGCGGCTATCATGGCCGCGGCGTCACTGTTTTCATTTTCGGCGTCGCCGACCCGATCGCCGAACTAGGTAATTTGACCGCCCGGTGATAGTATTTGGCGATCACCAACGGTC
>Ga0335078_10006206_pt1 | contig 17708 bp, 15 predicted proteins | sample Lox_Sample_32_FD_206711 | JGI IMG/M metagenome (GOLD analysis project Ga0335078, IMG submission 206711) | Soil microbial communities from Loxahatchee National Wildlife Refuge, Florida, United States - Lox_Sample_3.2 | ecosystem: Environmental > Terrestrial > Soil > Wetlands | place: USA... | reverse complement strand
ATGAAGTCCAGGCAGTCTATATCGGATGGCACCCAGACTGCGGAATGAAGGATATCGAGACGGCGTGCAAAGCGATCTGGAATGGTGCCAAGCTCTATGTCGCTTCCGACGTGCCTTTCTTCGCCACGGCCAGCGGCAAGACCATGGGCTATTCGCATGCAATTACCGCGGCAGTCCGCAAGATCACCCGCGCCCCGATGATTCTTACGGGCAAGCCTTCGCTGCACGCTCTGCGGCTAGTCGCCAAGAAACTCGGCGTGCCCATGCGGAGAGTAGGCGTGGTAGGCGACGATCCGCTCGTGGAGATGATCATGGTGCGCCGCGGCGGAGCCATCGGTTTCGGCGTGACCACCGGCTTCACTTCAGCGAAGGACTGGACTGCTCAGCCCGTCGCCCGCCGTCCGCACAGGATCGTGCGCGAACTCGGCGAAATCCTGAAGATGACCGCCTTACCATCGAGAGCGTCCGCTACCTCGGCAAAAAAATAGATGGGCTGTTCTCGCAATCCGCCTCTCAAACCTAGATTTCCGGACATTCTGTGGGCGAGCTGCGCATCTCGCGAAAGATGCGCGTTCGAACTCTTTGAGGCGTTGAACCTCCGTGTCTCGTGGACGAAAACCTGCACCAAGGTCGGACTCGGTCAGATGGACAAGAAGACGCGGCAATATACGGGGCTGACGATTCACGACCTCCGACGGTCGGCCGTGCCCAACCTGATTCGCGCTGGCGTTCCTCGAGGCGTGGCTATGCAGATCACAGGTCACAAGACTGAGGCCGTCTTCGAGCGGTACAACACTACCTATGCGAAGGACATCCGCGATGCGCTGGTCAAGGTCGGGGCCACGTTAAAATGAGTTCCCGCTGAGCAGCGGTCCTAGTCCGTTGTACGGCCAATTGCATTGCGGGCGATAGCGATCCACGAGTTGCTTCTCGACTGCCATGCGCTGCTGTTTTGTCGAGCCGTACATCCAGTGATACGCCACGTAGAGATTGGCTTCCCCGCCAGCGGCATTGCACCAGTCATTGAAGTGCTCGTGATCGTCCGTCGGGCGCTCGGCAACGTCCTTCGTTTGCCCGATATAGATCGCGCGGAACTGTCGCGGCCTCCAGTTGTTGTCAGGCACGAGGATGGCGTAAAGCCCGGGACCATCTATCAACGGCGATAATCCGAGTACGGTCACGTTGTAAAAGCGGGTTGGCTCGCTAAATTTGATGCTCGTCCCGGGAGCCGCTTCAAAACGAATTCCCAGTGGCTCAGGGGTTGGGACCGGAGCCGGGATGCTAAGACCGCCGAGCAAATCCCGGATTCCGCGATATGGTTCTCCGGTCGGCACGGCGGGAGTTGTTGGTATTGGCCCCGCCAAATTGCGGATCGATCCTAACCCGGACGGAACGTGCCGGAGAGGAGTTGCGGGCGGTTTGAGCAGATCGGAAAGGCCGGTGAGCTTCGGCTGTAGGCCGAAGATTGAACTGAGGAGAGCCTCGTAGTCCTTTTCCATGTCGGGTCCCTTGGTGATGGGCTGGGGAGCAACCCATCTACACCGATCGATGATGGCAAAAATGGCTTGTGGTGTCAAGCGTCCGCACCGCTACTAATTGCGATGCGCCTGCCGCCCTGGGGACCCTTATGCGAATCGAGCGGACAGGGCCAGTCTTGCGCGCGGAAATGGACGGGAGAACAGTCGTGTTAAAATGATCCCACATTGGCGATATCGTCTAACGGTTAGGACGGTGCCCTCTCAAGGCACAAATCCGGGTTCGATTCCCGGTATCGCTACCATGCCTTCAGAACGCCAACAAAACCTTGGGGTTGCGAGAGTGTGTTGCCATTTTTCGGAATGCTGTTGCCACTTTTTTGAGCACTTTGGCGAATTCTGAAAAATAGTTGGGTTGCTTTTTCCTTCCGCTGAGTACTTTAACTTGGAAGGAAAAGGCACGTGAACAAGGTCAAGCTCCAAGTCAGAGTGCAGGTCAAAAGAGGCGACCGGAAATATCCCTTCGTGAGTTCGGCATTCGCGCCCAACGGAAAAATTAAGCCGGGAGTCGCCGTTATTCGCGGGAAAGAAGTACCGGTCGAGCGGACGCTCGGCTATTACTTCCGATACACCGAGAATGGCAAGCGCCGCCTCCATGCCGTGGGAACCGACGCGGCACTTGCACTGAACGCGATGCGGCGGAAGGAAGCGGAACTCAAGGCTAAGTCCCTCGGGGTCGCAATCGTCGAGGAGTCGAAGCCAGTTACCGGGGAACGCATCCGACTCGCCGATGCGGTCGCCGACTATCTCGCCGAAGTCCAGAAGCACAAGCGCCCCAAAACCTACGACGCATACAGCCACGCGATCAAACTGTTCCAGCGAGGATGCAAGGTCGAGTACGTGGACGAAATCGGGCGAAGCTGTGTGATGAACTTCAAAGCGGCGTGCGAAGCCGAGTATGAATCGATGCACACGGTCAAGAATCTTTTCGCCTACGTCATCACCTTCCTGAAACGGTACGGCAAAGTTGGACTGGTCAAGCGGACCGACTGGCCAAAAGCGGAGCGGCACGAGTACGACCCGTACACGGACGAGGACGTTCAGAAGATGCTGGCAGTCTGCAAGGCGGATAAAGAGCGCATCCTCATTTTGTTCACCAGAGGGACAGGGTTCCGCAAGGGTGAGGTCGTCCACGCCGTTCATCGAGCAGTTCGTCAATCAAGTTGGGAGTGCCAGCCAGCATCTTCTCGAAGGGCGCGAATTTCCCCTCAGTGACCATCTCACGCGAAGCGATGATGTCGTCCACGGTTGCTCGAACCACTCTCCGAATCTGCTCGGTTTCCTCGCGTTCATCGGCTGAGAGGTCTGAATCGTAGTCGTCGAGCCATGACTCGATAAAAGTCTGCACTTCGTGTGATAGTCTCAAAGTGTCGCTCATGGGGCGCTCTCCCCGTTCTCCGCGAACAGATATAGTGTTAGATTCGACCCTGACAAGAGGTCATTCTAGTTAATCTATGGAACCTTGGTACAAGAATACGACTCCGCGAGCGGAGGTTCGGGAGGGGCGCTCGTTCAACCCGGACGAGTTTGCGATTGCTTTGGAGCAAGTAGCATCGGGCAAAGGCCCGGACGACTATCGAGACCCGGCGAAGTTCTTCGCACGAACGTGTTTTACCCGCGCACTGACCGAGCATATGGGCATGGTTCTCCGCCGCTTAGCGGGGAGAACCGAGAACTCCGCGCCCGTGATGTCGCTGGTGACTCAGTTCGGAGGCGGCAAGACCCACACACTGACTGCCCTGTTTCATCTCGCCAAGCATGGGCAAAAAGCAAAGCAAGACCCGGCTATCGCCCAACTCCTCACGTCTGCCGGTCTCAGTGATGTACCAACCGCAAAGGTAGCGGTGTTTGTTGGAAATGCGTGGGACGGCGGGGAAGGACGCGAGACACCTTGGATTGACATCGCACGACAACTTGCCGGGGATGCGGGGGTCGCCGCGCTCGGCGCATCGGCAAAGGACATTCCACCCGGCACGGCGTCCATCGCCAAACTCGTCGAAGTTGCAGGCGGCTCCGCCCTGATTCTCTGCGACGAAGTGCTGAATTACATCAACCGCTATCGAGGCAGTGACGCTGACAAGTTTTTCTCATTCATTGACAACCTTTGTCGTGCCATGACGGGAATTGAGCGTTCCGCCGCCGTTATCAGCCTGCCGCGCAGCCAAGTGGAGATGACGGACTACGACCTGCAATGGCAGGAGAAAATCAACAAAGTCGTCCGCCGTGTGGCGAAAGACCTGATTGCCAACGACGAGGCGGAAATCAGCGAGGTCGTGCGAAAGCGGCTCTTCGAGGACATCGGCTCCGAGCGAGTCATGAAGGGAGTCTCGAAGGCATACGCCGACTGGTGCTTCGAGCGCCGCAATCAATTGCCACCTGAGTGGACTGCTGTGGATACCGGCACGACAGACGCCAAGGCGAGGGAGTTCCTCCGCAGTCGCTTTGAATCGTGTTACCCGTTCCATCCAGCGACTCTCTCGGTCTTCCACCGCAAGTGGCAAGCACTTCGACAGTTTCAGCAGACACGTGGCGCTCTGGCGATGTTCGCGCAGTGGCTCTCCTACGTCTACAAAGATGCGTACACGAAGGCACGGCAGGAAGCCCTCATCACATTAGGTTCGGCTCCGCTGGAATGGCCTAGTTTCCGAGCGGCAGTGCTCGGACAACTTGGGGAGAACCGGCTGCAAGCGGCGATTGACGCCGACATCGCGGGTCAGCACAGCCATGCGCGAGCCTTGGACGCGGATACGACCGGCGTCCTAAAGGACATCCACCGTCGAGTGGCAACAGCAATTCTGTTCGAGTCATCTGGTGGACAGACCGACAAGTATGCGCACCTGCCCGAATTGCGATTTGCACTTGGTGAACCGGGTCTGGAAACGACTTCTGTTGACACCGCTGCCGGACAAATGGAGGCGCGGGGCTTCTACATCCGCAAGAAGGGGTCTGACGGTTTCCAATTCGGTTTCAAGCCGACGCTCAAGAAGGTCGTGAACGACCGTCGGGCCTCGTTGGACGAAGAGGAAGTTTTGACGGAAACCAAACGCATCGTGCAGAAAGAATTTGAGCGCAACAAGAGCATACCGGTGATTCCATTCCCGGAGGACGGTGCGGCGGTTCAGGAGACGACGAGATTGTCGCTCGTCGTGCTGAGTCCCGAGCAGGAATGGACGGATAACAACGGGCTGCGCCCCAAGATCGCGGAGTGGACGAAGAATCGAAACAGTTCCCCACGGTTATATCCGGGTGCTCTGATTTGGTGCGTGAGAAAATCGAGCCGCGACTTGCGGACTAAGGTCGAAAATCTTCTCGCTTGGCGCAAGGTAAACCGAGAGTACCTCGATGGGACTCTGGCAGGTGAATTTGACCGGAGCGACAACGAAGAAATCAACGCCAAGCTGCGCGATGCCGAAGACTCAGCCGTGGATGAGGTTTGGGCGAGCTACAGGTATATCGTCCTATATGACAACAAGTCGAACGGTGGACTGAGCGTGATTGACCTCGGGGCTGGACACGCCAGTTCCGGCGAGACTCTGACCGCGAGAGTAATCACCACCTTAAAGACTCGTGCGCTGCTCAACGAATCTCCGGGGGCTGGCTACTTGGAACGCCGCTGGCCCGAGCCTTTCAAGAAATCGGGAGCGTGGCCTGTTTCTGCTCTCCGGCAGGCGTTTCTGAATGGAACTCTGGAGCGGGTACTCGACCCCGACTCCTATCTGCGAAATCGCCTGCCCGAATTTGTGATGAAGGGGGACTTTGGATTTGGGTCCGGTCAAAAGCCAGAAGGCAGCTATGCCCGAATGTGGTTCAGCGAGTTGCTGCCGCCAGAAGAAATCAGCTTCGATTCCGATGTGTACCTGCTACTCCCAAAGGTCGCTGAGGAACTAAGGGAATCCAAAGGGAAATTGGCGGTCGTCGAAACTCCTGCGCCACCTTCAACGGTTCCAGTTGCGACAGGTGCCGAAGGCCCGCTGTTCGGGCAGCCCACTCCATCAAGTGGTGGCTCGCCGCTTAACACGCAGGCGAGCACTCGAACGCTCCGAATTTCAGGCGAGATTCCAACCGAGGTTTGGAATCGGCTCGGCAGAACGCTGCTCCCGAAACTTAAAACTGGAGGAGAACTACATTTTGGGATTGATGCCTCCATCCAGATTGAAGCGGACAACGGCAACGGGCTTCGTCAAGAAATCGAGCAAATCCTCCGGGACTTGAATCTCGCGGACAAGGTGAAGGTAGACCTGAACTAGCAGGCGTTCACGACCACATACCGGCGAAAAGCCGATGGACGCCCCATGCAGAAGCGAGAACCACTACCGCCCACACGCCAATAGCTGCGACCGACCGGAATGCCCATCTCGTTTTGTCCTCGGTGTACTCGTCACGCACGATATCGCGGACAGCGACCCATAGCCAGACGAGGTAGAGGCCGAAGAGGGCCAAATTGCAGGGCGTCGTGTGCGCGAGGTAGAAGTCCTCTACCCAAGAGGACAGGATGCAGATGAGAAGCGCGAGTGGGGCCAGAAACGACGCAGCCTCGTGCCACACTCTCCCGGAAAAACTTCTGTACCTTTCTAGCTCGGGGCCCTTGCCGTAAACGGTCATGGATTTGGAGTACGCACCAGCCTCGCCGAGAATGCTCATGATGGCGAAGAAGGCCAAAACGAAGCCGAAACCGAGCTTCAACGCCAACTTGATGTGCATCCAAATCAGGCGTCGTGCAACAACGACGAGGCTCCTAGAGGGTGCGCGGTCATGGCGGTCGTTTGCGGCCCAACACCAAATCAGGAAGATGACGGTTCCGACGACGGCTGCAACCGGGTAGACGCTCGCGTGGAAGAATGCGGAGAATGCGACAACAAAGAGCGCTGCGAGGAGCAAAGCAATCCACCCGAGGTTGTCCAGCAGGGAGTTGAACACCTTCTCGCCCGGAGTCATGTGTTGCCGAAAGAGCTTGCGGATTTCCTTTTGCTGTGGAGTCACGATATCTCCTAGCGCTTTTTCCTCAGCGTCCCTACCTCTCTCTTAGTCATAGGGGTTGTTGTCTTATCTCCTCGTTAGAGCCGGTGGTAAAGATTGATTAGTCTCCGAACCGTCCGACGCACGGAAAAGCCATGTCGTAGATTCAAGAGTTTACGGGCCGTCGTGTCGCAACCCTTTTTGACCTGCACGAGTTTTCAAGGACTTAGCGACTCCGACCTACGGCACACGCCGCAGCGGTAGCCGCCATCCTTGCCGATTTTCGTGTTCCGCGCCGAGAGATGCATCCGCTCCAGAATCGCAGCGACGAGGCTCCTCCGCCGCAGGATGCATTCGTCGGCGAGGAACCTGAATTCCTCGTTTCGCCGGTCGAAGCTGACGCGGCCCCGAGGGAATTCGGTGTACACGTTGTCCGGTGCAACTCCCTTCTTCACTAATTCCGCCCACCACCGCTCGTGCTCCAGTTGGTGGAACGCGAGGTCGCCGAGATTGTCGGCCCGAGCGATCGGCGTGGCATCAATCCAGATCTTGCCGCCGACGAGGTAGACGATGCCGACCTGAGCCATCACTTGGCGACACCACCTTTGAGCAAGCACGGCATGACTTTCGGCAATTCAGCTTCGCTGATTGGTACGGGATGATGTGAGCCATACGGCACGCCATCCACTTCACCCTCGTCAATGTGTGTGGAAGAATTGAAGAACAGGTCCACAGTGCTGAACTTCGTGCCCACAACAGGCCCGGTGTTCAAAGCATTGCTATAGGTCAGGAACGATTCCAGACCAATCCTGCTGCTGTCCGGCTGTCCACATCTGTCGATGACATCGTCGGCGGTGAGGCTATCGAGGATTCCCTTGTAATCATAGAACCGCACAGCGGCAGCAGCCTGCGGCTGCTCCAAACTCTGCGATGGTTGCGAGGTCTGGTCAGGCTGTTGAGAAGTTGGTGCTGGCGTGGTCTGCGAAGGTGGCGGAGCGGCAACTTGCGAGGGCGCAGCCTGCGGCTTCGAGCAACCCGCAACGAACAGTGCGAACACGAGCAGGGTTCTAATTCTCATCGTCAAAATCCTCCAGTCTATCGGGCAGAAATGGGAAAGCGAGTTTGAACAACTGGCAGAACCACGGACGGGGAAGCAGCACGGCGAGTCCCCAAAACGCAGACTGAAAAAGCAGGAAGAACTGCACGAACCCCATGGGAGGCGCTGCCACGTCTGAGGGCGGGGGAAGCGGGAACATTCAGCGTGTCCTCCGCGATGCGGGATTCGCGGGACACGCCGGGCGTGCGATAAGATGTGTCTCAGCCATCCGCCCTCCCTAACAGGAACCGGGTGGTCAGGGGCACGTCCGTGTTACAAGCACGGGCGTGTCCCGCTCAGATACCCTACGCCTAACTTGCGGCCAGAGTCAACCTTACGGCTGTACCACTGCGGAACGCGCCTTCAATTTCATCCTGAATGGCGCTTCCATCTCTCGTCTCGCTCACGCTGCCACTGAACGATGGGTATTTGCCTCACGCACGAAGCGGACGACACTGGCTCGGCTGACGCCATATTTCTTGGCGACACTCGTCAGCGACATTCCCGCGAGGCGGTCACGGACGAGCGCATTGCGGTCGATGTCGAGTGGTGCACGTCCGAGTCGCTGTCCTTCCATCCGCGCTCTTCGCATTCCGGCTTTGATGCGCTCCACAATCAACGATCGTTCGAGTTCCGCAATCGAGCCAACCATCGTCAGAAACATCCTGCCCATCGGCCCGCTGGTGTCGATTGCTTCTCTCGCAGAAATGAACTCAATTCCAAGCGCGTGCAATTCATCCACGATTTCAAGGAAGTTTTTCGTACTGCGTGCGATGCGGTCGAACGCTGCCACCAATACGACTGAGAATTCCCCACGCCGCGCATCGGCCATCATGGCGTCAAGCCCCGGACGCTTCGCCTTGCTGCCTGAGATGCCTCGGTCGCAGTACTCGCGGACGACCTCGAATCCCCGCTGCGCCGCCAGCTTTCGCAAATCATAAAGCTGCGTCTCAAGGTGCTGGTCAGGCGTGCTGACCCTTGCGTAGATGGCTGCCTTTTTCATTCGCCAGTTCCTCCCTGTTCTGATTCGTCCTCGTGGTAACGCATGTCGCCGCTCTTGATTTGGGCCATGATTTGCAGCCTCGAAATCGCAGCGAGCGTCGCTCTCCGAAACTCGGGCATTATTTCTTCGAGGGAAGCCTTGAAGGCTTCGGGCGTATACGATTTGTGCTGTTCCACAAGCTCCCGGAGCCGGTCCAGTTGGGATTGCCACTTCTCAAAGCAAATGTGGCACTCCCTTTCTGCCGTCTCGACATCCACGTGCCATTGCGGTCTTTCGTTCATGTCGTCTCCGCGCATCCTTGGTTTTCACTCCCGATTGGGTAGTCCTGTCTACAAACAGGGCACCGCTTGGGAAGTCCGTAGCTGGTCAGGGTTAGGAGCGGCTGCGATTCGCAGCCGAAGGCGTACAGATTTCTGCTCTGTCGCACACCTGCAATGATATGGAGGAATCGCGCCGAGCCTCGGGTCTGCGCGATTCCGCCTTTTGCGGAAAATAAAGAGGGTGGTAGCTTGCGAACAGCCATGGCAGCCTCCCAACAGGTCGTCGTGGTCAGGGGCGTCGCGGTGCTCGAACACCGTGGCGCTCCGCACTACTTCCGGCGCTTCAAGAACTCATCAATAGCCTTGCGAATTAGCCACGAGACAGGGACATCCTCCCGAACCGCAAGCCTTTCCAGCTTCTTGACCTGCTCGGGCTTGAGCCGAATCGCGGTGAGCTTCTTTCTCACTGCTATACATTATACCACTGTGTTATACGAAACTCGCAGACTGCCGATCACCGCGTCGAGAACGACGCGGTTACCGGGCGATCGTGAGCAGCCTCGATCATGCGGCGAATCACCTCGTGGGAGAGATGTTCAACCTTAAAATTTCCCGGACACGGCTGCGGTCTGCACGTTCTCTCGGCGTTCCGCCTTCCCTGCGGAGCCAAGCGTTGAAATCCTGAATCCGGACGGAATGTTCAATCGGGACGTTCATCACGGAGACTTTGACCGCGTTCAGTCCCTCGGGAATCGCGCTGACCCAATCTTCGCCGCGAAGCGAGACCAGCCCGAGGGCCACGGCCTCGTAAAGGGTGGAAGCCGTCACCTCCACCGCGTGGTCCACGCCGTCGATATCACAGATCGCCACTCGGCATGATCGGATGGACATGAAGCGGAGGATAGCATCTTCGCTTTATCTTCGCCATCCGATTTTCCGTGCTTCCCGCCACGCGGCGTTAGAATGCCCGACCATGGCCGCGACCATTCATCTCGGGACCAGCGCCTTCACAGCGGCGGGATGGGAAGGCTCGTTCTACCCGGCGGGGATGAAGCCCGCCGGCTGCGTACAGCGGATCACTCGACTCGGTTCCCCGGTATGTCCCTGCCATTTTGGTGGAGTACCAAGCTGGTGGCGTGGCCCGCGCTGTCTGTCACGAAACTGATTTGGGCGTCAACCACTTTCAGGAAAAAGTCCTTTTCGCTTGCCGGGAAAATTTCGAACTTCGGCTGCCCGGTCGCCTGCTCGAATAGATGGTCTCCGTCTCGGGTGATTGTGATCGAAAAGTTCGGGGTCAGTTGATAGGTGCCCACATACCTGTCGAAAATTTTCGGATCGACGCTGATCTCTTTGTGCTCCTTCGGTGTTTGTGGCGGAGCCGCGTCTAGGTGGCGGGCCAGTTTGTTCATGATCTGCACTCCTGGACCGGACGCTCGGTGGCCCGAGCAGCAAGCTCGCAAGGCGCACTCTCTTGAGTGACTGATCTCCGGTCCTGGCTGACCTCTGCTCAGTATCCTAAGAAGTACACAGCTTTTCCACAGCACGTACTTCATGTAATAGCTTATTTACTTGACATCAGGCGGTTCTGTTCTTAATTTCTGCTGTCACACTTGGTCTGCGCGATAACCTATGCACAGCTTGCGGATCCTGAGCTTGGTTTCGATCTTCTGTCCCGTTTCTGGATTGTTTCAATCCAGCATTTCATTTGTTCGAGTTCGATCAGCGGGCCGCAAACCGTTCAAGATGGGCGTTTTGAACGGTTCTTGTGCCGAAGGTTGCCAGCCTTTACACAAGGCGCGTTCGACTGTGAAACGTATGAGCTTAAAGCGACCGACTGAACCTGAACCCCATATTCAAGCGTTGTGGTTTTCGGCATTGGCATCATGCGTGTCCGACCGTGGAGGGAGTCATGATTAAGAATGCGTTTTTCGCTGCGTTCGCCCTGGTGGTTCTGCCGTGCTTTGGGAGCGCTGGGGTGGCTGCCCAAACAGGGTCAAACTGCGTCGGGGTTGGGGGATACAGTTGTCTGCCTGGGTGGGGCGTGCCCATCTGTGCCCCTCTCCCTCTCCCCAAAACTGCGTTCGACTGTGTGCTCTTTCAGTTCGAAGGGGTCCAATGCCATTTCATGACGCCGTGGTGTGCCCCGGCTCCCCTGAAAAGGTGCGACTGCGGAGGCGGGAGTCCCATCAGTTTCGCTGACGGAAACACCTACATCGAAGAGAACGACGTGAGACTTCCCGGCTTGTCCGGTGGGCTGATGGTATCCCGGCGATGGAACAGTATATGGCCTGTCAGCGAGAGTGCCTATCAGATCGGTTTGTTCGGACCCAACTGGCGGTCGACGTATGAGGAGCGTGTGTCTGTTGGGAGCGATCATTACCTGAAATACGGACGCAACGACGGGAGTTTCTGGTCATTCGGTTACAACGCGGGAGTATACAGCGTTGCGGCTCCCGCGAATGTGACCGCGACGCTCGTCGAAGGTCCGAACCATTGGACACTCACCTTTCAAAATGGTGAGCAGCGTCTGTTCGACAACACGACAGGCAGTCTCACCGCGATCATCGATCGCAACGGCAATACCACAAGTCTTTCTTACGATTCGATAGGCCGTCTCTCGACTGTTACGGATCCGGTCTCGCGACACCTGTATTTTAACTACGGGAACGGATCGAGCTACTTGGTCACGGGCATAACTTCCGATTTCGGCGTAACCGTGTCGTACTCATACGACAGCCAGGGTCGATTGACCCAGGTGACTGAGCCGGACGGGTCGACAGTCTCTTTCCAATACGACAGCAATTCCTTTATCTCAGCCGTTCTGGACTCGCAGAGCAAGGTTCTTGAAGCCCATACGTACGACAGCAGCGGTCGCGGTTTGACTTCTTCGCGAGCAAATGGCGTCGAAGCTGTCACCATTTCCTATCAGTAAGTTGGCTACAGCATGAACCGCGCGGGCTGGCGTCGGCTCGCAGCAGGGGATGGAGGTTCACCGTGATCCGGCGAATTGCGCGAAAGGCTCTCATCGCAGCAGCTTTTTCGTTTCCCTCGTTGTGCTGTTCCCCTGTGAGCGCTCAAGGATCGCTGGCCATTACGTCAATGTCACCGACCTCTGGACCAGTCGGTTCGACGGTAACGATCACTGGACTGAATTTTGGCACGAGTCAGTCCAGCAGTTCGGTAGCACTGAATGGCACTGCCGCCGAGGTTATAGCGTGGTCGGACACCAGCATAACCGCCGTCGTGCCATCCGGCGCCAGTTCGGGAACGTTGTCGGTAACGGTTGATAACGAAACGGCGAACAGTTCAACCTTTACGATTACCGCGCTTCCATCCGGCTGGTCCGATACTGACATAGGCTCAGTCGGCACAGCTGGAAGCGCAACGTACGCAAATGGGACCTTCACAGTGAAAGGAGCGGGCAGTTGGTCCTTTTCGGGTTCGTCCGATGCGATCAACCTCGCCTATCAGAACCTATCCGGCGACGGAACAATCCAGGCACGCATCGTAAGCGTGACGAACCGCGGAACGACTATGGCTGGCGTGATCGTTCGCGAAACGCTAAATGCGAACTCGACCTTTGGAGCCACCAACGATCATACTTCGGCATATTTTCTCTATCGCGCGACCACTGGGGGATCGAGCACCGATCAAACGTATTCCTCAATGACCGTGCCTTACTGGGTCAAGCTAGTTCGGAGTGGAAACACCTTTAGCAGCTACGTTTCGACCAATGGTGTCGATTGGAATCAGATCGGAACGAGCGAGACAATCACGATGGCCACAAATGTTTATGTCGGTCTGGCGGTAGCTAGTCAGAACACTTCGTCGCTCGCCACCGTGACATTCGACAACGTGTCAATCACTACTCCCTCGGCTGCCGCACCTGCTATCGCGACTGTATCAGCCACGACCGGCTCGGTTGGGACTCAAGTTGTAATCAGCGGCTCGGGATTCGGCGCTTCGCAAAACGGCAGCACCGTGATGCTTAGCGCAGCGCCGATGACGATCAACTTCTGGAGCGCCACATCGATTGTGGTCACCGTTCCCTCGGGAGCTACGACGGGCCCCATGTTGGTCTCCGTTGCACCAGGTATGAACGACAGCAACTACGTCGTCTTCACAATCACCTCGCAACCTCTTCCGACCGGTTGGCTGGATTCAGACATCGGTGCGGTCGGCACAGCTGGAAATGCGACATACGCGAATGGGACATTCACGTTGAATGGAGCGGGGACTTGGTCCTTCCAAGGCAGTTCCGACGCGATGCACTTCGCCTACCAGCCACTGTCAGGCGACGGCACAATCGTGGCACGGATCGTGACTAGAAGCACGGGTTCAACGACGCCAGGCGTAATGATCCGCGAGACGTTGACTTCGGGTTCAAGGTTCGCCTCCACCGAATACGATTCCTATCCCTATTTCGTGCACCGCGCGACCACAGGCAGCAGCAGCGCCTACCAGAGCCTCAGCAGTGTGAGCCTGCCCTATTGGGTTAAGCTGGTCCGAAGCGGTAACAGCTTCACGAGCTATGCCTCTCCCGACGGAGTGAACTGGACGCAAATCGGGACAACTCAGACGATTACGATGGCGACGAACGTTTACATCGGCCTGGCGGTGGCCAGCCAGACCACCTCGCTTGCCACGGCCACGTTCGATAACGTATCCGTTAGCACTACTTCCGTCCCAGCGCCCGTCATCACCAGCCTTTCTTCGACGACAGGAACGGTCGGCACTCCTGTGACAATCGCCGGCTCAGGTTTTGGAGCCTCTCAGAATGGCAGCGTCGTCACATTGGCTGGTACATCGCTGCCGGTGACGTCTTGGAGTGATACGTCTGTTTCCATTTCGATTCCGCCGGGAGCAACAAGTGGGCCAATGCTAGTCTCAGTCGCGCCAACGATGAACGATAGCAACTACGTGACTTTCACGGTCACTTCACAGCCGCTTCCGACGGGATGGTTGGATACCGATATAGGTGCTGTCGGAGTGGCCGGAAGCGCGACATTCTCGGGCGGCACGTTCACGGTCAAAGGGGCAGGCAGTTGGTCCTTCTCAGGGGCTGCAGATGCCATCCACTACGCCTACCAGCCCATGTCGGGGGACGGCATGATTATCGCGCGCGTCGTCAGCGCGTCGGGCGGCGCGGGTCCGCAGGCTGGAGTTGTGATCCGCGAGACGCTAACCGCAGGGTCGAAAAGTGCCGCCGATGTTTGGAATAGCTACCTGTATTTCATGGAGCGTGCGACGACAGGCGGCGCTTCCAGTTGGCAATCGCTGACGGGACTGAACGGTTCGAGCTTACCCCTTCCTTATTGGGTGAAGTTGGTGAGAAGTGGGAACACGTTCAGCAGCTTTGCTTCCACGGATGGTGTGACCTGGACTCAAGTCGGCACAAGTCAGACCGTTAGCATGGCTACGAATGTATACGTGGGCTTGGGCGTCAGCAGCAACAGCACTTCGTCACTCACGACGGCTACGTTCGACAATGTTGTGGTCACATCGAGTCCCGGACTCTTGCTTCCCGTTGTCACAGGCATTTCACCCAACTCGGGGACAGCCAGTACATCAGTGACGGTATACGGAGCGAGCTTCGGTGCCTCTCAGGGCAGCAGTACCCTCACCTTCAACGGTACATCTGCGGCGTCGATCACGAGTTGGAGCAACAACCAGATCGTAGCGACGGTGCCCAGTACCGTTCAGACGGGTCCCGTGATCCTCACGGTAAGTTCGGTCCAGAGCAATTCAAACGTCATCTTCACAGCTTTTAATCCGACGATAACGAGCTTGTCGCCGCCTTCAGCCCCCGTCGGAGGTCAAGTCGTCATCAGCGGTTATGGCTTCGGCGCAGGGGCGAGCGTTGTCAACTTCAACGGCGGGCAAGCGTCCGTTGTTTCCTGGAGTGACACAAACATCACATTCACTGTGCCGCAGGGCGCCACCAGCGGTCTCGTCACAGTCACCATGAACGGCTACACGAGTAATAGCGTGCAACTGACCATAATAGAGGCACTTTCCATTACGGGAATCTCCCCAACGGCAGGTGAAGTTGGTTCACAAGTACAGATCACCGGTACGGGTTTCGGTTCGGCGCAAAGCGATAGCGTCGTGACCTTCAACGGCGTGACGGCAACGGCGATTACCAGTTGGGCCGACACGCAGATCATTGCGGTCGTGCCTGCAGGAGCATCGACAGGGCCGGTGACCGTCGAAGTCGCCGGTGTCACTGTGATCGGACCGGCCTTTACCGTTTCCACGTCCGCTGTGCTGACGGATTCGCTCGGCAATCAGTCGAGCTACTCAGCGGTTATCGCGGGAGGGGCCTGGTACCTCTCGACTTCTCAGGGATCGGGCTGTTCCAGCTGCGACATCCGTGGGAACATCACGTATCAGTACGACACCTACGGCAACCTTGTCTCTACGACGGACGAACTCGGGAATGTGACCTCTAACACCTATGATTCTAGCAAGAACCTGACGTCTGTCACCCTACCAGCTGTCTCAGGCGGGACACCGGAGACGACGTACACTTACAACAGCTTCGGCGAAGTGCTGACGATGACCGATCCGCTCGGGCACGTCACGACGAATACTTACGATTCGCACGGGAACCTGCTCACGGTCACCACTCCCGCGCCAAACGGCAACACGGCGGCGAGCGTTACTCAGTTTGCCTACAACTCGCTCGGAGAATTGACGCAGATCACCGATCCGCTGGGCCACGCCACGAACGTCGCGTACAACTCGGTGGGCTTGATTTCGAGCATCACCGATCCGCAGAGCCACGTCACGGGCTACGCCTACGACTCGCGCGGCAACCGCACGTCGATCACCGATGCGCTCTCGCACGTCACGAGCCTTGCCTACGATTCCGGCAACCGGCTGACCCAGATCACGTACCCGGATAGCACTACCGCGAGCTTTACCTACGACTATCGGGGACGGCGTATCACCGCAACAGATCAGAATGGCAAGACGACCACTTATGCTTACGACGATGCCGACCGTCTCTCCAGCGTTACCGACGTGGCGAGCAACGTCACGAGCTATGCCTACGATACCGAGAACAACCTGCTGAGCATCACGGACGCGAACGGCCACGTCACCAACTTCTCCTACGATGCCTTCGGCCGCGTGACCCAGACCAAGTTCCCGTCGAATCTCGTCGAGAGCTATGCCTACGACGCTGACAACAACCTCACCAGTAAGACCGACCGCAAGAGTCAGACGATCCAATATGTCTACGACGCGCTGAACCGGCTCACGCAGAAGAGCTATCCCGATTCCACGAGCGTGCAGTACACCTACGATCTGGTCGGCAAGGTGATGCAGGTGAACGATCCGACCGGGACGTACGGCTTCTCCTACGACAACATGGGGCGGCTGACGGGGACCTCGACGCAGTACGCTTTCCTGACGGGCACGTTCACCAATTCCTATGGCTACGATGCCGCCTCGAACCGCACGGGCTACACCGCGCCGGACGGCAGCACCAACACGTACAGCTACGACAACTTGAACCGTCTGACCACGCTCGCCAACTCCTGGGCGGGATCGTTCGGGTTCAGCTACGACGCACTCAGCCGCCGCACGCAGATGACGCGGCCCAACGGCGTGGCGACCAACTACGCCTACGACAATCTCTCGCGGCTGCTCAGCGTGCTGCACCAACTGTCCGGCAGTACCATTGACGGCGCGGTATACACGGTCGATGCTGCGGGCAACCGCACGTCGAAGGCGGACCAGTTGGCGGGAGTGACTTCGAACTACAGCTACGACGCGATTTACGAGCTGACGCAGGTGACGCAGGGCGGAACAACGACGGAGAGCTACAGCTACGATCCGGTTGGGAACCGGCTGAGTTCGCTGGGGGTGTCGCCGTATGCCGTGAACTCGTCAAATGAACTGACTTCAACGCCAAGCGCGAGCTATGGCTACGACAACGACGGAAATCTCACGAGTAAGACAGACTCGACGGGAACGACGAGCTACAGTTGGGATTTCGAGAATCGCCTCACGAGTGTCACGCTGCCGAACTCGGGCGGAACGGTCGGCTTCACATATGATCCATTTGGACGGCGAGTCAAGAAGACTTCGAGCGCGGGAATAAGCGTCTATTTGTACGACGGCGACAATCAGATCGAAGAAATGAACGGCAGCGGCACCGTTGTCGCTCGTTACGCGCAGACGGAGAACATCGACGAACCGTTGTCAATGTCGCGCACCTCGACGACGAGTTACTACGAGGCCGATGGTCTCGGCTCCATTTCTTCCCTCACCAACACTTCGGGATCGCTTAGCCAAACATATGCGTTTGACTCGTTCGGGCAGCAGACCGCCTCGTCCGGCTCGCTCGCAAACGCGTTTCGCTTCACGGGGCGCGAGCTCGACACCGAAACGAATCTCTATTACTACCGCGCTAGATATTACGACCGATCAATCGGAAGATTCCTCAGCGAGGATCCCACCGCTTTCAGCGCGGGCATAGACTTCTACTCATACGCGACCAACCGCCCCGTGGACCTAACAGACCCAACCGGTCTTGAGACTGCCCACGTTGGCGGAATGGTCATAAATCGATCGAAATGTTGCCTCCTGGTGAGTTCCAATGACGAGGACCCACACCAGGAGCACCAATATTACATTCCTCCAGGTGGACATTCAGGACCGTTTACGGCCGACGTGGACGCTATCTATTACCCGAACGGGGGGGCTGTCAAGATACCGGATGGCACCGTTGTCGTTATTTTCCGTTGTCTAACGGGTAGCCCCGGTGTTGGTTACTTTCCCGGAACAGGCCCCATCAGAAACTTTCTAATTCGACACGGGGCGGGGCGACTGTTCCCGAAGGTTTTGCC
>Ga0335078_10006205_pt1 | contig 17709 bp, 14 predicted proteins | sample Lox_Sample_32_FD_206711 | JGI IMG/M metagenome (GOLD analysis project Ga0335078, IMG submission 206711) | Soil microbial communities from Loxahatchee National Wildlife Refuge, Florida, United States - Lox_Sample_3.2 | ecosystem: Environmental > Terrestrial > Soil > Wetlands | place: USA... | reverse complement strand
GCTCTGCTCGCGATCGGTCTGTTCGATGCCGGCTTTCTGGGCGCGATCTGCATTTCGCTCGCGAGTTCGTGGGCCTTCGGTGAAGTCTTCGGATGGGCGCACTCGTTGAACCACAAGGTGAAGGAAGCGCCCTGGTTCTATGCCTATTACTTTTTCGATCTGTTGCTGGCAGGGACGGTCGTCTTGATACCGCACGCGCCGCTGGTGCTCATCACTCTGTTTGTTCAAGTCATTGCGGTAACGCTCCTGCCTGCGGCGTTGGTCTTTCTCATCCTGCTCCTCAACAACAAGGAGACGATGGGCGAGTACAGGAACACACCGTTTCAGAACGTTGCCAATATCGGAATTGTCGTAGTGATTATCGTGATTTCCACGCTGTACGGCATCAGCGCAATTTTTCCGAAGATTCTCGGTGGTTAAGCAATTACCTGGAGAAAAACAATGATTTTTGACTTCTTTCGTACCACAGCCGGAGCCGTCAGAAACATCAACCAGAAATACGCCAAGCCTCACATCGAGATGACGCGCTGGGTCCGGTTCTCTCTCGGTGCGCTCCGTTTCTATCTGTTGCTGCTGGTCGGAATCATGATCTACAAGTTCATCACTTTGCTGCACTAGATCGAGGTGCCCCTATGAACGGAACAACCGGCATCAAGAACTCCGTAGAAGAGGTCTTCTTCCTCACCGATCTTCTCGGAGCACATGCTTACTTCAACGAGCGGAAGATCGGCAAGCTGAAAGATGTGATCGCGCTCGACCAGGGCAATGTAGCGGAAGTCACTCATTTCCAGATCGCTCGTCCCTTCGGCGAAGCGCCTTTGCTGGTTCCGTTTCCGAAAGTGCGCTCGTTCAGTCCCCGCGAGATCACCGTGAACAATGGCGATCCTGGTGCATACGTGCGTGAGTTGCGTCCGGAAGAAGTTCCGCTCCGCGACTACCTGATCGATAAGAAGGTGCTGGACACCGAGGACCGTGAGGTCGAGGTCGTCTACGACATTCGGTTGGTCCGCACGAACGGCAACCTTTATGTCAGCGATGTCGACATCAGCCGCTACGGCTTGCTGCGCCAGATCGGATTTCGAAGTCTGGCCGACCATTTTTACAAGCGAGCGGATGAAGCGAAAAAGAAGCTCATTCCGTGGTCCTATGTTCAGCCCCTCTCACCGCAATTGGGGGCGCTCCAGGGAAACGTGAAGCTGAACATAGTGAAAGAAGAACTCTCTGAAATCCACCCCGCGGACTTGGCCGACATCGTGGAGAAGTTGGACAGCAGCCAGCGGGTGAGCATTCTTGAGGGCCTCGATACCGAACACGCTTCCGACACCCTGGAGGAGATTGATCCCGCGGTGCAACGCGACATCGTGTTCTCTCTTCGCAAAGAGCGGGTAGCCCAGCTCATTGGCGAGATGACCTCAGGCCAGGCAGCCGACATCTTGGCAGTTCTGCCTGCGGCCGAGAAAAGGGCGATCCTCGGCCTGCTGGAACCCGCAAAGGTCATGAAGATCGAAGAAATCCTCGAAAAACATGAGACCAACATTCTGACCTTTACCACGAACAAGTTCATCAAGTGCCCGCCTGATATGACAGTTAAGCAAGCACGACGGAAATTCCGGGAGGCCGCGAGATCCATGGATGTGGTGATGTACTTCTACGTCGTGGACGAGAACAACAGACTCCTCGGAGTGATTGATATTAAGCAGCTCTTCATGGCTGAGGATGATGACCTGTTGAAGAACCTTATGGTTGAACATTTCATCAGTCTCAACCCTGACAGCACGATGAAGCAGGCAGCGGATGCGTTCATCCGATACGGCTTTAGGGCGATTCCGGTCACTGACGCCAACGATGTCATTCTGGGCGTTGTCCCGTATCGCGACGTGATGAACCTCAAGCACCGCATGTTGGACTAGACATGTGGACGCTCAACCGTCTGCCTGCAGTGCGGAAAGGGAGTTGAGAAATGCAAAGTCAGAACTACAAATTTATAGGGTTGGCAGTAAACGATAGGCGATTGGTGATGCGCGTCACACTTGGGCTCCTCGTCACGATGGCCTGTGCGCCCACCGCGAAAAGCCAGGAGCCACAGCCTCAGTCCGGGTTTGCGGTCCTTGAGACAAGCTCGCCGACGCCGGCCAATGCCTCCGCACCAGTGTCCGATCTTGCCGATCCACCCTTTGCCGCCTCCGACCTGCCTGTGGAAGCGATGTTCCCTCACTTCAGCGACACGCGCTTCTGGCTCTCTGGCCAGGCTAATTTCATTTTTCAGTGGAACCCACCATTTCACGCTGTCTATAGCGGAAAGCACAGTTTGAGTCCCAACTACCAGAAGGCGCTCTCCCGGGTGATGACCCTGTATACCGGAGTGCGGCTGAACAATTCGACCGAAGTGCTGGTAGATGTCGAAGATGCTGCTGGTGGCGGTCTGAGCAACGCCCTGGGGCTGGGAGGAATTACCAATTTGGATGTGGTCCGCATTCCCGGCGAAGGCTCGCCACTGAGCACCGCACCTTACTTGGCGCGCGGGATGATCCACAAAGTCTTTGCCTTGAGCAAGGACAAGATCGAAAACGAACGCACTGCCCTTTCGCTCTTTGATGAGTTGCCTCGGAGACGGCTGGAGGTACGCGTTGGCAAGATGAGCTTGGCCGACTTCTTCGACGAGAATTCCGTCGGCTCCGACAGTCACTTCCAATTCACAAACTGGACCATCGACCAAACCGGCGCGTGGGACTTCGCTGCCGACACCCGCGGCTACACGGTTGGAGTCACCGCTGATTATGAAGATCGCAACTGGGGATTTCGCTTCGCTGAAGCACTCATGCCCAAGGTCGCTAACGGAATCGACCTGGTGTGGAAGCCGTGGCAATCACACGCAGAAAACTGGCAATACGAATTGCGCCGTGGCCTGATTCCCAAGAAAGCGGGCGCGGTCCGTCTGCTCGCGTACACGAACTACGCGAACATGGGAATCTATCGCGACGCGGTAGCCCAGTTCGAAGAAGGCCTGGTTCCCACTCCGGATATCACCAATCATCCCTGGCATATCACGCGGAAGTACGGTTTCGGCGTCAACCTAGAGCAGAACCTCACGCGCAACCTGACGGCTTTCGGACGTTTTGGATGGAACAACGACAAAACGGAATCGTTTGCTTTCACGGAAGTTGGCCAGACGTTCGCAGGAGGCCTAGGTGCAAATGGTGCCTTGTGGCACCGCCGCTATGATCGCGCGGGGTTGGCGCTGGTGAGTAATGCGATTTCGAAAGATCACCAGACCTATCTTGCCGATGGAGGCTATGGGTTCCTGCTTGGCGACGGAGCTCTGAACTACGGCCGTGAAAACATCGTCGAGACCTATTACACGCTGCACCTGTGGCGCGGTGTCTACGTTGCACCGGGCGTGCAGCATATCAACAACCCCGGATACAACCGTGACCGCGGGCCTGTGCTTGTGCCGTCCTTCCGCGCACACGTGGAGTTCTAGGAGGCATCGGCTCGACATTGGACTTGGACAACGGTTTAGCTTGGTGTCCATTAACCTCGTGCAAGTAGCCTCTCCGACAATCACGAAGAACAAAGATTTTTCGAAATTAGTATGGCGTTCTTTGCGGTAAAATAAAGGTACGTTGTAGGCCGCGCTCTTCGTCCCCAGAGGTCTGCCATGCACATTCTCGTTCCTTGGAAGCCAGTCGTTCTCGTGTGGGGATTGCTGAGCGCGATGATATTCCTTGGTTTCGTTGCATCGTCGGTACTTGAAGGAAAAGACCCCTTCGCCCCAGGTGCGACCATCACGGTGCCCGGCGCCGCGAAAACGGGTGTGGCGCAATCGGCGCAACAGGCTAAGCGTTCCCAAAAAGCGGCTCGGACTCCGAGTCAGTGAGACCTCGGAAATCGCTTCCTGCTTATTTGTTTCTTTAGCCTTTTCGGTCACGTCTTCGCGTGGTTTGCTTTGCCCAATATCTTCTCCAGCTTTTGCTTCAGGATGACCTCTGCGGGAGAACGTCCTTGGCGTCCGAGCCATGAGACAAAGTCCTTCATTTTGACTTGGTGCTTTACGGGCGGCTGCAGGACAACAACAGTCACGGTCGTGAATCCCTGGCCGATGTCTCCTACCCAGTTGTCCTGCTGCAAAGCAGCAAGAGCAGTGGCGATCGCCTCATAGAGAGTCTCAGCTGAGACCTCGACCGAGTGCTCGACACTGCTGAGATCCGTCACCGAAACTTGGCAAGTTCGCAGAACCACAAACCAAAAATGTATCGCGTTCGCCTTTCCTTCGCTATAATGTTAGCGCGTAGGCGCAAGTGATAGCGGCAACAAACCGGACAGTGACACAGTCGCGTAAGATTGGGCGAAAACGTCGTATTGGCTAAAGCGAGTGCGAACGGGGGGAATACTCCGGTTCGCCTGAAACTCAGGAGTTGCATTTTTCTATCAAACTGACGACATGGCATTAATTCAAATCCGACAACACTCTGACTTGGGTCGATTTGCTCAGGAATTCCGCGACGAAGCCCATCTCAGGTCGGTCCTTCGGGACCTTCTCACTCGGAGTGGCGCCAAAAGTGTGCGGATCACGCACGGGACAAACGAACACGGGAAGGACCTTGTTTTCTACAAGGAAGGTGGCCTGTCTAAGGACGTGCTCTACGCGTGCGTGGTGAAGAAAGAACGGATTACGGGAAGAGCGGATTCGAACGGTGGAGCACAGACCGTCTTGAATCAGGCTCTTCAAGCATTAAATGAGCCCTATACCGACCCCGCAACTGGGAAAGAGGCGAAGGTTCACTCTGTATATATTCTTTGCCCAAACGAGTGTACTCCCGAAGCCGTCGAGAGCATTAAGCAGCAACTTAGAGAGCAAGCTCGTCGCATCGAGTTTATCTGTGGAATAGATCTGCTAACTCTTTTTCAAGAGTATTGGCCTGACTTTTTGCGCTTTGAATCCGCAGTTCTCACCCGGTACTTGAGTACCCTCTCTGCCGGATTGTCAGTTGACAACGCACTCATTTCGCTCTTAACACGGCATAACGCCAACCTTGGACTCAAGCCGTTCGAATCTTTTTATGTTCCTAGTCAACTAGAAATTCGGCTCGACTTGCTAGAAGCGCCGCGGACACCCTTGCCATGGCAAAATGCGCTTGACCGACATCTCACATGGGAGGAAGTCCAAGAAACAGTCGCGCGTTTGCGGTTCTGGCGACAGGGACTGCGCTCACCCGAATTGACCGGCGAAGATCCGGCAACACTCAAAGAACTCAGTGCCTTTGTCGAGCAGTTCGGAAAGGGTGTTCGAAAATTCTGGGAAGAAGCTGTGAAGACCAGGAGAATTCGAAGATCCGATTTGCTTCGAAGTCCAAGTGTTCAGGGACGGACCAAAGGATCGCGCGTTTTGGGGAAAGTCAAGAACGAGGACTGTCCTAAGCCTGATCTGGAAGAACGTGAGATCGAAGTTCCACCTGAGTTAAGATCCCAATACTTAAGATGCATTTCGATCCTTGATCGCGTTAATCAGCAATTGATCAAGATCCAAGCCTATCGATATGACAATTTAATGAGTCAAAGCGTCGGTCGCGACAAGGGGGAGGGTGCAGCGTCGTGGTTTCCAGTGAAACTACAAGGCCGAGAATTCAAACCGAACATTCGAAACCGATGGAAAACAAACGAAGAAGGAATGACGAGATTGCTCCAGGCCAGACGAGTCGAAGTCACTGGCGATTCTCTGGCTTACGTTAGATTCATCGACGATTTTCCGGCTTTTCCAATCACCAATGCCTGGATGGACATCGGCGGAATACAGAGCCGCAGTGATCCCAAGATTTACGTTGTGCAAACAGCTAATACGGCAATTCAGCGGTGCATGTTGATGACCACCGACCCCGGCGATCTTGTCCTTGATCCCACGTGCGGCTCGGGCAGCACCGCATACGTTGCGGAACAGTGGGGCCGCCGCTGGATAACCTGTGATACATCCCGTGTCGCTATTACGCTATCGAAGCAACGCCTGATGGCAGCGAACTTCGATTATTACGAACTCGCCCATCCGGAAGAAGGCATTGGCAGCGGATTCCGTTACAGGTCAGTCCCGCATGTCACGTTGAAATCCATCGCTACCAATTCCGAGATTCGCGAAGGTATGCCACGCGAACAGATAGACACGATCATCGCCCGTGGCGCCGACCAAGAAACGCTCTTTGACCAGCCCTCTCTGGATAAGAACCGAGTGCGCATTACGGGTCCATTTACGGTCGAAGCAGTACCGGCCCCCACGGTCAAATCCCTCGATGAGATTGAAGCTCCGCCGTTTCCTGCGGATTCTTCCATCGCCCGCTCTGGCCCCACTCTCCGCCACAGCGAATGGCGCGACGAGTTGCTGAAAACTGGCCTTCGCGGCAAAGGCGGCCAACACATTGACTTCTCTCGGGTTGAACCGCTGGCCGGAACACGCTGGCTGCATGCTGATGCTGAAACGAAGGGTAAAGTGGCCGAGCGCGTTGTTATCTCTTTCGGCCCCGAACACAGCCTCTTGGAACAACGACAAGTTGAGCTCGCATGGGAGGAGGCGCGGACGCTGAGTCCGAAGCCGAGCATTTTGGTCTTCGCCGCGTTTGAATTCGATCCAGAAGCTGCCAAAGACATTGACGGAATGACCAGGGAAAAAACGGGCATGACTTTCCTGACAGCCCAAATGAATGCCGACTTGCTCACGGAAGACCTGAAAAAGAAGCGTGCCTCAAACCAGAGTTTCTGGCTCGTGGGACGCCCCGATGTCGATTTACGGCGGATCGCAAAGGGCGACCACCAAGGTAAATGGGAAATCGAGGTCAACGGCTTTGACTACTACAACACGCGAACCGGGACTATCGATTCAGGCGACATATCCAAGATCGCAATGTGGCTCTTGGACACGGACTACGACGGACGCAGCCTGTATCCGAGGCAAGTGTTCTTTCCCATGGCAGATGACAATGAAGGGTGGGCCAAGTTGGCACGTAACCTGAAAGCGGAAATCGATCCTGATTTGATCGAAGGCTACCGCAAGACCGTCTCCCTTCCTTTTGAACCGGGAGAATACAAGCGTGTCGCAGTCAAACTCATCGACGACCGGGGAATCGAGAGCCTTAAAGTCGTCGAGGTGAAGTGATGGGGACGCAAGCGTCTTCGGCAACCATCGACCAGCTCATCATAACGTCGCCCTACGACGAACCTAATGAGCATTGGAAATACGACCGCGAAACGCGCCGCTTCACGCGCGAACCCGGACGCCGTCCGGCAGGCTACATCCGAGCTTCCGACGCGTCCAAGTCCTTTGATGATCCGGGCGAGTTTGTTGAGTTGCCGCTAGTGAACAAGATTCGTCCGCGAGTGGATGCTTGGCGAACTGCCGATTATCCCGCTGCAAGTGGCATCACGCGACGCCTCCTGAAACACTGGCGAGACACCGAACAGCGAGAGGGCACCCGTCGTTTCTTTTTCTGCCAGCTCGAAGCGATCGAGACGCTCATGTGGCTTGCCGAAGCTCCAGAGTCAGATCGAGTCGGGATCAAGATTCCGGGCGATGGCGGTGAGTTCACGCGCCTCTGCTCCAAAATGGCCACGGGCTCGGGGAAGACCATCCTGATGTCCATGCTTATCGCATGGCAGGTATTGAACAAAGTTACCTATCCACAAGACAAACGCTTTTCCAAGAACATTCTCCTGATCGCGCCCGGTCTGACCGTAAGAAATCGGCTGGAGGTGCTTGTTCCCGGAAGCCCTGGGAACTACTACCAAGAATTCCAGATTATTCCTCCGGGCTTAGAAGATAAGCTGCGCCAAGGGCAAACGTGCCGCATACAAGTGCGCAACTGGCACAGGCTAGATTGGGACAGTGAGGAACAGGTCAGCAAGAGACGCAGCGTGGACAAACGCGGCGCACTCAGCGACGAAGCCTACGTCCGCGAAGTCTTGGGGGAGATGCAATCCGCGGAGAACTTGCTGGTGATCAATGACGAGGCCCACCACGCCTGGCGCGTGCCACCGAAAGTAAAAATCGCCGGACTTTCCAAAGATGAATTAAAAGAAGCCACAAAGTGGGTAGGGGGACTAGACCGCATTCATCGCGCCCGCGGAATTCTGACGTGTTATGACTTGACGGCGACACCGTTCGCACCCACAGGACGCAAGAGCGGAGAAGAAACGCTGTTTGGCTGGATCGTGAGCGACTTCGGGCTTAATGACGCGATTGAATCAGGATTGGTGAAAACGCCACGCGTGGTGGTGCGGGACGACGGCGAACTGAACAGCAAATACAAGTCGAAGTTTTACCATATCTATACCGACTTGGAAGTAAAGCCGGACCTGAATCGCAAAGTGGAACCACATACCCCGCTTCCTGATCTCGTCGGCAAGGGCTACTACTTCCTTGGGAAGGATTGGCTGGAAACAGCGAAGGCATGGAAAGAAGGAAACATCAAAACGCCGCCAGTGATGATTACCGTGGCTAATCTCACGCATACGGCGGCTCGCGTGCAGTATGCATTCGAGCACAAAAGGATTCGCATTGAAGAACTCTGCGATCCCGATAAAATCCTGCATATTGATTCCAAGGTGCTGGACGAAGCCGAGGCACAGGACGAGCCTAGTGAGCTCTTAGTTGATGCTGCCGCTGTCCCTGAACCAGACGAAGAAAGTGCCGAGGAGACCGTGGAAGAGAACGGCGCAGGAACGAAAAAGAAGCTCACAAAGAAGGATCGCGCCGAGTTGCTGCGTAAAACAGTCGATACGATTGGACGCGAAGGCCAACCCGGTGAGCAGATCCAGAATGTGATTTCCGTGGGAATGCTTTCAGAGGGTTGGGATGCCAAAACCGTCACGCATATTATGGGATTGCGGGCGTTCACCTCCCAACTCTTGTGTGAGCAGGTTGTCGGTCGCGGCCTGCGCAGAACGTCGTATGAGGTCGACGAGGCGACCGGACTCTTCCGCCCGGAGTACGTCAATATATTTGGCGTGCCGTTTACGTTTCTTCCCCACGAGGGCAGCGCAGATGCCCCGCCGCCACCGCCAGCCACCGGCAAAACCAGAATTGAGCCCCTCGCAGAGCGGCGTGCACCGTATGAGATGACGTGGCCCAACGTGATCCGAATCGACCACGAATACCGGCCACAACTAAGCCTAGATACGGATAAGGTAAAGCGACTTGTGCTGGACGCCTACCAGACACCGATGATCGCAGAATTGGCTCCAATGATCGACGGAAAACCAGATTTCACCAAGCTCAAGGAAATTCATCTGGAGGAGCTGGCACGACGGTTCCGAATGCAGCGGATCATTTTTGAAACGACTAGCGAAGTGTACGACCTGATGGCTCCTACCTGGAAAGGAAGTCGAGAATATCTTCTCGCCCAACTAGTTCGGCTGGTGGAGCGTTACATTGATACCGGAAGAGTGATGATTGATCCACCGCTGTTCAATGAAGACGATAAACGGAGAAGGATCGTCATCACACTGAACATGACCAAGATCGTCCAGCACATTTGGGAAGCGATCCGGTTCGAGAACGCTCTCACGCTAGAACCCGTGTTCGACATAGAGCGACCGATCCGCGCCACTGGTGACATGCTCCCCTGGTATAGCGGCAAGGCTTGTGAGCACACCAAACGCTCACACATAAACATGTGCGTATATGACAGCCGGTGGGAGGCCAATGAGTCTCTTGAGCTCGATCGCAATAAGAATGTACGCGCTTGGGTAAAAAACGATCACATTGGGTTTGAGATCACGTACTCGTTCAAAGGGATCATTCACAAATTCCGGCCCGATTATCTAGTGCGGCTGACGAACGGCAAGACGCTGATTTTGGAAGTAAAGGGTCAGGACGACCAACAACAGCAAACGAAGCGGGAGTTCTTGTCCGAGTGGGTCAGGGCGGTCAATGGGCACGGCGGATTCGGCGAATGGACGGCGGACGTCTCCCGGCATCCCAAAGACGTAATCGATATTTTGGAGAGGCACAATAAGGTTTGAACCCCTCTGCGAACCAGAGCGCACGCCTAGCGATCAGGCATTGATACTGCCCTCCGCACTACTTCATCGCTTTCAGTGCGCTACCGAAATCCCGCTTTTGGATTAAAACACGCCGATGCCTTTTTCGCTCGCGCTTGCTGATCTGCTGAGGCTGTTCTGGGAGTTTGCCAGCGATGAAACGCTTGCTCCCGAGCGTTTTCTTGACGGACCGGAGCATTTGCTGACTGTCGAAAACGCCGATAGGCTCAGCGAAATGACGCCGCCACTTCAGATCAAGCGCAACGCCGCCTCGTGGCCTGCCATCAGCGATCCAGTTCAATGCGGCGTCCTTTACGATGCCGGCAAGTAGGTCGGCTGCTTGCAATGCAGGCGTCAGCTTGTCATCCAGCGGCACGGGCGGATCAACGAGGGACTTACCAATAGTAGGATGATTGATCTTTATCGCCCGGTGCGCGTTCTGAATCTTTTCTGCGTCGCTGGACTTATCAATATAGAAGGCGACCGTAACCCGCTGACCCGGCGTCTCGCGCCGTACCGCACGAGCGATCTGAAACATCATTTGCGAATAGGCCGGCACGGTCGGGATGGCCCGGTCCTTATAGATGTGCCGTGCGAACGGGCTGGTATGAAAGATTGCCCGGTAGTCTGCAATAGGCACGACAACGCCGAATCCGCCCCACCAGTCAACCGAAAGCAGCACGTCCTCAAGATCGGCACGGATTGCATCGGCACGTTTCCTTGCGGCGTTGAGCGAGCCGCATTCTCGAATCAGCTTTTGAAAGGGCCCGCCGAGTGCCCTTTGGTCCTTGGTGCTGAAATAGTCGAGGCCGTTCAGCCGCCTCTTCCACTCTTCCTGAATCGGCCTCCATTGGGCGCCGCTTGCCGTCTGGTAGCTCAACTTGGTCATACTTCCCGGCGCCTTCTCCTCCCAGTGATTTCAAAGAAAATAGCCGCCGATATTTCACGGATTCCTTCTTCTTGGCATACCAAAGCAAGTAGTCGGCTGTGCCGGGTAGAAGGACAACGGTCGCCCCAGTGGTTTTTGAGAACGTAACGAGAGAAACGAAGTTGTTCGCGCCAAACGTTTCGTCCATGAGATTACGGACAAGATGGACATTGTCGTCACTAATCTGCACGAAACAGGAACCGGACTCGCTCAACAAGTCGCGGATCAGCAGGAGCCGGTCTCTCAGATAAGTAAGATAGGAGTGGATATGAAGTTCCCAAGTATCTCTAAACGCCCTTATCATCTCTGGTTCTTGGGTGAGATCCTCGTCCCTGCCATCGCTCACGTCCCGCTTATTTACGAATGGTTGAAAATTTGACCCGTACTTAATGCCATACGGCGGGTCGATATAGGCCATTTGTACCTGGCCCGCCATGCCTTCTTTTTCCAGGAGCGAATTCATTACCAATAAAGAATCGCCCGCGATCAAACGATTCGACCACCCGTGAGCGTGGCGATAGAAGTCAATGGCTTCGCGCAGTGGAGGGTTTTCTTCTCTGCGTTCGAATAACGATGGCTGAACTGGCAAAGTATTGCCGTTACGTTTCCGCACTGCGTCAATGATTGTGTGAGGATCGATTCGTTCGTGGACGTGCAATGAGACTGTGGGTACTTCAAAGGAGTTGTGCTCCTTTTTCCCCGCCCACACCAACTGCGGATCAAGATGCGGATCGTAATCCAGTTCCTGGCGGGGCTTCACCGATGGCACGGGGGCGACGTAGTCGTATGTTTTATGCGTGGGTGCAACCGGATCGGTTTCCGGTGTCACCAACCCGACTGGAGGGTTGTTGATTCGTTTCTTGTCACTGTGCTCATAGCGCTCTATCGGACGCTTTGGCGGCTTGCCGCCGCTGGTCTTTCCTCGCGGCATCTACTTGTTACCTCTTCGCATAAATCGTTGTTGGGGAACGCTGAATTCTAAGCTGCGAGGGCACTAAAAGCCAATAACGAGCGTTGTCCTTACTCAGTAGTCGCGGGGTCCGAAGAAGAATTTGCAGTAATTTTATTTCCAGCCTTGATTTGGAGTCCATGAAAGAGTGTCGGGTTTTGTCGGAGATCCGCTAGAGGTACACGGCAAGAGGAAGGAACGAAGGACGGCGCCGACTTCTGTAAGAGAGGGGGTTTTCTCTCCTGGGTTCAGCCGGTTCACAAATGCACTCCATTGCTGTGTCTTCTGCGGATCGCTTAGGAAGTCGTCCGTTAGCGCAAACGGAACTCCGGTTGGAGTCGCTGATCCTCGTCTCTCAAACGAAGCAAGGATAGCTTTGCGTAAGGATGCCATATCGAATGTCCAAGTGTTGGCGATGAACCAGATGTCGTAGAAGTCCTTCATGCGGCTGTTGCGGATATCGAGCTGGACCATTGCTTGGAATTTCTCAGCGATGCTGGCTTCTCGCGGATATGCACGAATGACAGGTGCTTCCATGGGCAAGAGAACAGGAAACGAAGCCAGTTCGGGTTCCGGGTAAACGGCATCGCCAAATCCGATGTCGATCTGCATCGGAATCCGCGCTCCGGACAATTCGGCCAGGAGCTTGATCCGGACGCCATCGTACTCGTCATCCTCTTTGATTCTGGTGCCTTCGACCGATGCTCTGTCGAATTCAAGGCCGTCTTCTTCCTGAATCTCGCAGATTCCTCTGATTGTTTGTTCGACATCGCCGATAGCGGATGATCCTTGTCCGAGTAGATCCAGATCCTTTGTGGGCCGGTGAGTGTGGCCGGTCCACAGCGTGAAGAGTGTCGCTCCCTTGAGAGCAAACTTGTCCCGATATGGAGACCGGCCCAGGCGATACAAAAAACGTTCAATGGCGTATCTGCCAAGGATCCGTTGGTAGTCTTCGCTTTTGCTCTGCGCAAGCGAAAGCAGGCGCGCGCGAATGGATGCCGGCGTGTTCTTGCGCGGCTCACGCGTCACAGCGCCTCCATATAGGGGCGAATGACATTGCTGACCCGGCAGATTTTGGCGTAGCGGTAGATTTCTTCTACGCTAGCCTTCTTTTGGAGAAGACAATCCTTTAGGGCTTCGATTGCGACATCGAGTCCGATTTTGTTTCTGAACTTGAAGCAGTCGGCGACGGTCTTGGCGGCTGAATAGACACGGACTGGGACGCCCTCCACCTGATGGTTGTCGATTCCCTCGGTCAGCGATGGCCCCGACAGCCGAACGATCCTGAGTGAAGGCGAAGGGAGCACAGGCTTTCTTGCTCCCTTTCGGAGAGCGATCCAAACAGAAGGAGGACTCTGGGTCGTGATCTCGTGAAAGGCGAGCGCAGAAAGCAGGCAAATGACGGCTTCCGGTATACGTTTTGCTACTTCAGCGTAAGAGTGGCGTTCCGTAACCTGGGCATCCGGCACGGTGTAGATTCCGCGTCCGGAACGATTGAGCTTGCCCTGGCGGTGGAGACGAATAAGATACTCCCGCGGAAGGCCGAGGGCCTCGATATCGCGAGGCCTAACGATTCCGTGTTGACCGACGTACCGCATGATCTGTTGAAGGGGCTTCGCCATAATGGAGTCTCAATACGTCATTACTTAATCATATATAATGACGTTTTGCAACACCCCCCGTATAACCCCCAATAAACGTTCTAGGCAAACGTTCCCACTTAATGATAATCTGAACACTAATGGATGCGACTGCCACAGATACCATACCTCGGGCCTCAATCGATCAGATTCTAGGCGGTCTGCGGTATCTCGCGAAGGAAAACGGTCGCACGACGTTTGACGCCGTTCGGGTTCATTTCCTATCTGCATCCCGGCGTCGAGCGCCGAATACCGCAACTGCCATGTGGACAGTAGCGCGTGATGTGCTGACTGAATTGGAGAAGCTGAACCTTGCAACGGTGGGAGTCTTGCCGCGCAAGCTCTCTGACGTGCAGCGCCTTCGTGAAACACCCTGTGAGATTTCACAAGCTGGCTCTGAAATGGCGCAGTTGCATGCTCAAAAGGCTGGGCGGGCTTATGATGCACTGCTAATCCGATGGTTGGCGGATCATCCCTATTTTCGTAGCTTGATAGTAAGGCTGCTCGATTCACCGATCTTCATTCCCGATGTAACGAACATGGGGCAGCTCGGGCTCGATTCGGTGAAGGGAAAGGCGGTTCCCGCGATTTCTGCCAATCTGGTGGAGAACTGCAACTCCCGCCTGCAAGCAGCCGGGTGGACCCCAGACAAACTCTCAGCGTTGCAATCAGGAATCGAGGAACGTGTAAGCGATCTTGCCGAGGTACTTAGCTCAACGGACATTGACGCTAAGCGCCTGATCGACGTTGTACAGGACAACATCGTCTTGCCCGCACTTTTAGAAGCCGAGGCTTTACCGTTTGACCCGGTGACATTCCAGCACATGCTGAAATGCGCTCAGGAGTTTTTCTGCGCAGCGTGGACGAGCTCACATCCTCGCTTCAACGGTCGCGTTGCTTTTTCGACTTGCGAATTCGATGTTCCCCTGCACAGGAACCCGGACGCGGTTGTAAGTGAGGTTGTGCACCACGGCGTGTCTTACGCCGAGCCGATGTTCGCCACAGCTATTCGCGAAGCATACATTGCTGCTGCGGGGAGCACGTCTGCATATGTGAGCGCTTATGTCATCCGCGCGATAGTGTGCGTGGACTTGCGAATCCCTCTGGTCGTATTCGCTCGCTCGTTAGAATCTTTGATTTCAATGGGGCCACAGGCTGAGCTTACGGTTTACACAGAATTGCCTTTCGAGCCCCCTCCGCAAGGCGAGAACTATGTGGAAGTAGGCAAGAGGCGAATCGGGCGGCTGAAACTTATCTATAAGAAAGAGGTTGAACATGGCGATTAAATCTCATCTGGAGACGAAGTACGGCCTATTGAAGAACCCGTTCCCGGGCAATGCGACCTATGGCGAAGACAGTCAAGTCGTGTACGTTCCAGAAATGTTTGGCGATCAGAGAAAGGAATTCCTGCGCAAGTTCATCCTGGCGCCGCTAGAGAATGGGCAGCCGCTAATCGGCGCAGTTTGGTCAGTAGTGCCTGGTGACCCGGAGGCGCGCGGGTTTGGCAAGTCCACTCTAATGGGCGAGGAAGCCAAGCTCGTTAATCAAGACTTCGGCAAGAACACCTTGGCTTACTTAGACGTGGCCGAGGATGAGGCGCAGGCCAACCCAATCCTCTGCAGCTATGTTTCGTTTAATACCAAAGCGCAAGGGGGTATCGCGAACATTGACTCAGCGGCATTTCATCTTACCCGTTTCATACTGCGGCAAACGCATGAGGGAGGGAGAAGCATACATCTTGCCCTACGTGAGCGTGCCGCCGCGAAACTGATGGAAGACGGCAAAGCATCTCCGGGAGCTGAAACGGACGCGATCATCGAGGCAGTTCGTGAGCGATTTAGGAAACTTGCCGGCACAATTGATTTCCGCAATCTACTTGAGGACTACCTGCAGCACCTGGCCTCACCAGACACCGAAGCCTTGCAGCGCTTCCTAGTAGATGAGGTCGGCACCTGGCACCATGATCGCAACGGCCTGAAGTACCTACAGATATTCGTTGCCTTCGCCGAACTCGCTGGTATTGAGCATCTGACATTCTTCGTTGATCAAGTCGAAGATTTCACTTCGCAAGCTGGATCGGCGAAGCTTCAAAAGAACGTCAAGATCATTCGCGACGCGCTGATCGAGACTGAGCCTTTCGCTTCGCGGGTGTCGTTCGTGTTCCAATTCCACCCAGATGCTTATGAAAAACTTCGGGACGCGTGGCTTCACGAGGATTTACGGTCATTGGCATGGGACGAGTCTTTGAACGCTCCTTATGTGGTTGTATTGAAGGGGCTACAAACCTTCGACTCAGCAAAGTTGTTGGCCGATAAGTGTCTCAATCATCCCTCGGTGGTCGCGAAGAACCGCAAACCGGGAATTTATCCATTTACCGAGGGCGCGCTCAAGATGGTTTGGGAGGCGACTAAACCGCGCCCGAGGTGGTTTCTCCGCGTGCTGTATGACCTGCTGCAGATCGGAAAAGACGCCCGAGTCGATCTAATCGATGAGACTTTTATCAAACCACAGATTGAAGGACTCAGCGCAGCTGCCCGCAATGTGGAATCACTGGCGGAAATGAATAACGACGACCGTTTGGCCTAAAGGCATGTGGTGGACGCATCAGAGATCATCGGCCGTACAGCCCCTTCTGCCCCCAAATATTCTAGAGGTGCTCGTACGAGCCTATGCCATTGTGGAGGTCGGGGGCCTCGGCGGGGTAGGTCCGGAACGTGGCCGGAATTTCGAGCAGTTGTTCTACAAAATCTGCGATCGGTTGGGCGTGCATCTGACAGAGAAGGCTGGTGGACGCTCTGTTGCTGGACAACGAAGTGCATCCGGTTTCGCTCACGAAGTGGACGGCGCGACACGAAGCGCGAATGCCACCACGTATTGGGAATTGAAACACCTCTCATCGCCGTTGGAGAAGAACGAGTTGTTGATCTTCAACGGAAAGGCACTAGATTACATCTATGATGCGAGACCCCTTTTCAGAACAGTTCCACTTTTTAGGTTTCTACTCTCCGGTCGAAACATCCGCGATGATTGCAGGGTCTTTGCCATTCAATGGGGCATCACAGTCATTGAGCCGGGACGATTGGTTATACCGTTTCTGTATGAAGCCTTGGCGCGTGGGTTCAGTGCGCGACTAAGCAATGTGGATCAAGAAGCAATTCGTGAGCTAGCTCCGTGGGCGTGTCGTCCGCTCCAATCAGTTCTCCACGACGTGGCTTCTCGTTGCGCACAAGGTCAGTCGGCAACGGTCACCTCGGTAGCACGTCGCGCGAAGGAAGTGATTGAGATGCAGGAGCAGATTGGGCAGGACATCCTTGATGCCATTGAAGAACAATATCCGGACTGGGTAAACGATCTTGCTCAGGAAGTGTGGACGGAAGTAGGGGGCTGGTCTTAAAATCAGCAAAAAATCGTAGGCTTGGAATGCTTTTAAGCGGAATGTTCGAGCAGATTGCCGACTTGTCACTGCCAAAGCCGGCGAAACTCCTTGCGGATTGGGCGAGTGCGTAGTTGACCTCGGCGGGTCCTTTTCTTTCGTCTTAAATCGTTGACACTATCAGAGCCCCATTCCAATTCCCTGTGTGGGGGATGAACGCTGATTGATTTCCAAAGCGGAGGTCTTCGAGACATCGGCTCCGAGCTGCGGCGCGAGTTTTGCCATGTCGTCTGTGAACAGAGTGGCATCGTGGCTAGCTCGGGAAACGGAGACGTAGGCGAAGCGTGAGTTTAGTAGGTCAGGGTGGACGTTGGTATCGGCGTTAATGAGAACCCGTTCCGCGGTGAGGCCCTGGGAGCTGTGGCTGGTAACGGCGTAGCCGTGGTCAAGATGACGATGTTCGTTGGGGTTGAATTCGATGTGGCGATTGTTTTCGAGGCGGACGGACAGGCGATTATCGGAGTGGATTGCTTCGATCACAGCCATGTCGCGATTTGCAACGCCCAGTGATTTGTCGGGGGCAGTAAACTGGATGCGGTCGCCCACGGAAAACTCGCGTTGGATCTCTTGGTAGACGCTGACGCCTGTAAGGCGGCGGGGATCGTAGGTGGGAAGCTCTCCGTTCGCTTTTTCGACTGTGAGCAGGTTTGCCGATGGATTGATCGAAACGACCGATGCGTAAGAGGTCGCTTCGATTCCGAGGGCTTTGCTGCCACGTGCGTAGCGAACTACGTCCTTG
>Ga0335078_10006203_pt1 | contig 17710 bp, 27 predicted proteins | sample Lox_Sample_32_FD_206711 | JGI IMG/M metagenome (GOLD analysis project Ga0335078, IMG submission 206711) | Soil microbial communities from Loxahatchee National Wildlife Refuge, Florida, United States - Lox_Sample_3.2 | ecosystem: Environmental > Terrestrial > Soil > Wetlands | place: USA... | reverse complement strand
TCGCTCTCGCAAGAAACCTGCGAGCTCGTGGTAGAGCCCAGGGTCTCGAGTCACGAGTGCGACCGACCGGTGTCTCACTGCCCCCCTGACGGTGATATACGCCATTAAACTAAGGAAGGAGTCCTTGACAATGTATATATCCACGTCAGCCCCCTCTCTCCATCGATGACGCCCAAGAGGAAGTCCCCGAACGAACGAATCCGTCTCGCCAAGACCGACCCCCGAGTGAAGGCCTGGTACGAGAGCCAGCGGGATGCCAGCCCCTCCTCGTCTCGCATCTACGTCACGAACCTCAGCCGAGTACTTGAGGAGAACCACCTGTCCGTGGAGCAGTTCGTCGCTCTCGCTCGGGACGAACCCGGTACGCTCGAATCTCTCCTTGCGAAGTGGCAGCGGACTCGCATGGACAAGAGGGGAACGAAGGCTGCGAGCATCCGTCAGTTCTATGCGGCGCTTCGCTCCTTCCTTCACCACGAGCATGTTCTCTTCGATGACTACCCCAAGCTGAAGGTCATCAAGGGCTCGACCCTCTCGAACGAGCGGGTCCCGACCCAGACCGAACTCGGTCTCATCTGCGCGGCCCTGACACCTCGGTGGCGGACAGCCGAGTTGTTCATCGCCCATAGCGGGATTCGGCCCGGGGTCCTCTGTGCGAACGCGGCTCGGAAGGATGGTGCCCCTGCGCTCCAACTGCGGCACCTCCCCGACCTCATCCTCAAGCCCGAGCCCCACTTTGCGAAGGTCCCGTTCGTCATTCAGGTCCCGAAGGAGTTGTCGAAGACCGGAAAGAGCTACGTCACCTTCGGGGGACAGGAACTCGCGGATGCGCTCCTCGCCTACCTCAAGACCCGCTCGAACCTAACCCCCGATTCGTTCGTCCTCACGGGGAAGCTGAGCCGTCGGGACCCGACGAGCGAGGAGGTCGTGGAGTTCGAGAAGGAGCCTGTCCAGTCGTTCACTCTCAACGAGGCGCTGACCCTCGGCATCAAGAAGGTCGTCCCCGATGGAGTTCGGTGGCGGCCGTACGTCGCCCGAGCCTACTTCTCGACCCAGCTTCACCTCGCCGAAGGTCGGGGCCTCATCAGTCGCGAACTGCGGGAGTGCTTCATGGGGCACGACGTCGGAACAGGAGGCACCTACAACGTCGGGAAGGCTTGGTCCGAGGACATGCTGGAGCAGGCCCGCGCGACCTATGCGAAGTGCCTCCCGCTCCTTGAGACGGCGCAGCGAACGACGAGTCAGGAGGTCGTGGAACTCCGACAACTGAACCGAGTGTTCATCGAAGGGAACCCGGTGCTGCGACTCCTCAGCACCAAGCAGAAGGAGGAACTGGAGGCGCTGACCCCGATGGAACTCATCCGACAAGTGACTCGACGGATGAAGCCCGCGGACGAGACCCCGAAACAGAAGGTGTTCCCGAACGAGAACGTCCCTGCGATGCTCGCAAAGGGATGGACGGTCGCGGCCCCGCTCGGCTCCGACCAGATGGTACTCAACGCGCCCGGTGCGACCGACTGAAATCCTCGGTACATCCCTCCCCAACCCCTTCCAGTTGAAAATCAGTAAGGTTATCATCCACCACTTTCCTAATGTGGATTGGTTGAAGTCCGTACCTTAGCACAAACCGGACTTTCCCTTGAGCGTCTGGAATCCACGACGCTCCGACCCGCCCGTCGGCCGAGTTAGGTCTTGGCATCGGACGAGAAGGAGCACGTGGCGAAAAGCACGAACAAGGAGCCGAGGAAGACTGTCCCGGTAGCGAAAGACCTTCACGATGAACTCGCCCACCGAGCAATCAACAAGGGCCATACGTTGATTGAGGAGACGGACGAGACCCTCCGTCTCGGGCTGAAGAGGGGGTCGCCATGAGCGGCAATCCCATCGACCTGCGCGACCTTCAGTCTCGACTGCTCAGTCACCACTATCCGAAGAACGACCAAGCAATTCGGGACTTCGCTGCGAAGCTCCCGAAGGAGACGACACCCGAGGGATACGTGACCATCATGCAGACGGTCTATGCGCTCGGAGGGATGCTGTGATGTTCGGCTCCAAGCCCGAGGTCGAGAATCCCACCGACCCGAAGCAACCCGGCCCGAAGGAGAAGCCGAAATCGAGCAAGCCCGTCGTTGTCCAGTTCGTCGGGGATGATGCGGTCGCTTGGGAGAAGACCGACCGCTCCTCAGCCGATAGCAAGGCTCGACAGTCAGCCCTGATGAAGATTGTCCAGCGGAGGATGCCGAAGGGTACCGACAAGGAGGCGAGTCTTCACGCTGTCGAGTGGTGCGAGAACAACTTGGACAAGGTCATCGGAGCCATTCAAGCGAAAGGCACACTGAGCGTCCCGCTGGAGAAGAAGTCGTGACCGCGAACGAGGACGACTTGGGCCTCGTGAACCCCATCGTCCAACAGACAAGCGGAGAGGGAGTGACGGTGGAGACCATCGCCACTATCCTCGGTATGGACGTCGCGCGAGTGCGAGCCGCTCTCATCGAACTGTCTCATGAGAAGATGGTACGACGAAAGCGGGGACCGGACGGGAGGCTCGACCACTGGGTACCGTTCGAGTGGGGGTAGCGATGACCGAGACGGAGCACCTCGCGGAAGAGCTGGTGAGTGGTCTCAAGTGGAGCCACGACCAAGCGAACGCTTTCATCCTCGACGTCCAGAAGAAGGCCGAAGCGGAACTCGGTCCCGAGTACAAGGGAACCAGGCGGACCAAGGCAATCCAAGCCCAGATTCGGGCTAAGGTGTTGGAACAGCTTCCTCCCGCTCCGGAGCCGACCCCGAAGAAGGCCTCCCAGCGCGAGAAGCTGAAGCCCGCCGAGTGGCGCAGCCTCATGTCGGAGATTGTGTCGGCCCAAACGAAGGACGGTCCCGCTACGACCGCCTCGGTCGTCGCCGCGGTCATAGAGAAAACGGGCGTGACCGAGGGAACCGCACTGTCTCGAATCCACAGTTTCCTCGGCTGGACCGACGACTACGAGACGAAACGAGTGACCGTGGTGGAGATTCGACGGGTCAAGTGAAGAGGAAGGAGCCGATAGCGAGATGCGAGAAGAGGGACGCCCACCAACCGACGTCCAGCAAGTGCTGGTCGGTGGGCGAGGTCGCCGAGTTCCGATGGGAGACCCGAGATGAACAATAGCCTCCCGATTCAAATCGTTACCGTTGGGAGTCCTGACCCTATGGGATTTCCGAACGGAACCGCGTCGAGAGCGCATAGTGGACCGTTCCGACCCCGATTCTCTGTCCGAGCCTTCACCGAGCGCGCAACCACTTCCGAACTCTTTCACAGAGACCATGAGCGAACCAACAGTTTCGGGGGAAGCTCCTCCGTCAGGAAAGCCGAGCGAGACACTGCCGAAGAGACCTACCAGACCGGCCGTGGTGTCGATGGAACTTCGTCCATCGAAGACTGGAGCGAAGGTCCTCCTCCTGTGGCGGAGAGAAGACGGTTCGACGGCTCTCAGTCACTTGGGATTCCTCGGAGAATCAGTGTCCGAGGAACTCAACCGTCTGATTCGGGGTCGAATGGACAAGGTTCGAGAGCAACTGGTGGTGTGGACTCTCAACAAGAGCTACCAGTCTCAAGAGCGATGGGTTGAGGCGAAGAACCTCGAAGACGAACTGACCATCCTCTCGGAAATGCTGCGTCCGCTCGGAGGTATCCGATGAGCGACGACCTGTCGGGCGCTCTACGAGACGGAGCTATTCTCGCCGTAGTCGCCGAGAAGATACGGAGGGAGACCCACCAAACCAAGGAGGAAGTGTTCCGTATTGTCACCAGGGATTACGACCGCAGTCCCGAACGATTCCGGGCCAAGTGGATTCCTCGACTGAGTCACGAGGAGAGAGTGGAGATTGAGGTACAGGAGCGGAGTCTCAAAGCTCGACTCCAGCCGTCAAAGGAACCAACTACAGACCACGTGAAGTTCGACCCGAAGAGGATGGAGCAACAGGCCGAACATCTGAAGCGACAGACCGTGAACGGGGTACTCAAGCTCACGGTGAGCGCTGAGATGAAGAGTCTTCCTCCGTCGGTGCGCTCCGAAGTAGCTCAGCTTCTCGAAACTCTCGTCACTAACAATGGGGTCGTCTCAGTCCCCTCTTGGAATAATCCGCAGACGTGGGACGAAAAGCTCGCCTACGTCGCTTCGTGGGACATGGCGGAGGGACTGGCTCGGGTTCTCGTAGCACGAAAGGTTCCCGAGATTGACGCTGTCCTTTGGATTCGGAACCTGCGTTACTCTCTCCCGCCCATCGACGAGAAGGAACAACTCTTCCGCAAACACCTGACGGAGGAGTGGGGGTTCGAGTACCGATGAACGACGTCGAGAAGGAGGTCACGGAGTTCCTCTCCGCCGAGAGGTGTGCTCACAACATCCTCATGCGAAGTTGGTGCCCCGCATGTACGAAGGAGGGTCAGTATCGAATGTGTCAGCGCCACGACCCGTCCCGGGAGGATGGTGGTTGCGACTACTGTCAGGAGGAGTTCGATACTGAGAACGAGGAGGACGTTGAAGCCCTCGACCCGTGGGAAGGGAAGGCCACCGTTCGGCTCAAGGACGTTGAGAAGGGTGAGGCTCTGTACGAGTACTTACTGAACAGTCCCTTCGGTACCAGCATCCTTCAGAAGCTCACCACCGACGATGAGAAGTACCGATTCAAAGGCTACCTCGGGATTCTCTCGGACTCGAATCAAGGAGCGCTCGAACTGGTACGAAAGATTCTCGTGGAGCAACGCCGGGTGAATCCTCGTACCTACGAACGAATCATGCCGCTGCGAGTCTGTGCCATCGGAGCGCAAATCGCGAACATCCTCAACTACTACACGGGTGAGCGAGGACGAACCGAAGTGGAGACGCACCGACAGCCCTTCACCATCTTCCCAGATACGGAGGAGCCGTGGTCCTTTTTCGTTCACTTCGCGGTGGTTGCTCCCACTCGTCGGGGGAAGGGAGTGGCTCAGGTCTGGACGCAGTCTTTGACAGACCGCATCCTCAAGACCAAGAGGTTCACAACAGGCTCACTCCCGGGGCTCATCGGTGGAATCGATAGGGACCGATGGGAGACGGTGTTCATCGACCCAGTCACCGAAAAGCAAGTTGCGGATGGGGTGGAAGGTGCGAACAAGATTCGCCGTCATCCGATTGTACCGGGGAAGATTCGTGAGTCCGCGGACGGCATCGTCCAAGTGCCTGAGGGTCGCGTTCTTGCTTCGGTCATGAGGGAACAAGAGGGGAAGGGGGAGCTTGCGCTGATGCAGTACGCGTCGGATGGAGAGGTCGATGCTGCGTTCCTCAAGGGAAGTGACCCATACCATGCGCTCGCAACCTTCGACGTCTGTATCCAGACCTCGATGTTCTCGAAGCTGTTCGGTTCCAACGCGGGAGGCTTCGATGAGCGATTCGTATTCGCAGAACTCGAAGCACTAAGCGATGACGAGCTGGACGAACTCGAGGACAAGCTGACCCATTGGTACTCGAAGGACCCGCTGGCAGCGGACGCGCTTCGATACTGGCTCTACTTGGTGGTCCATGAGTTCTATCTGAAGACTGTGGACCCCGACCCGCTCCGTCGGTGGACTCTTCGTCAACGGAAGGAGAATCCGGAGTACGGAATCTCGCAGCCGCACGTTCAGCGGTACGTCGCAGTCGGGATGGGGTACGCGCTAATGACTCTCCCCTTTCCGTTCCCCGAGACTATCACTCTTCCGAACCCCAACGACGAGCCCCGCTTGCGGACCATCCTTCTGCGGGAGGCAAGAGTGCGGAGCCGGCGTCGAGTCACTCCTCATGACCAACGGGTCACGGAGTTCGTTCAGTTTGTGCTGGCTGGTCGTTCCGGGTCGGAGTTGTTCGGAATCGAAGCCGTGCCGATTGCTTGGACTCGACAGCAGTTCGTTGACCTCTGCGTCTCTCGACTTGGATGGGAATCCCCCGAAGCGAACTACACCTTCTACGGGGAGGAACGTCACTTCGTTCAAGGCTTGCTCTCCGCTGCGGAACGGGAAGCCGAACTGGGAGACAGTGGATTGTGGCATCCTCCCGACCCGGACCCGGATAGCTTGGTCGTGCGGTGGAGAGGGGACCAACCGCAAGAAGACGGACGACCGCGGGGACGGCCTTCGGACCTCTTCACTATCAACTGGAAGGCGATGCGTCGCTACCAAGGAGATTGAGTTCACCACCCGCGCATCGATTGAATTATTGTGGAAACACCGTCCCCTCTATGGTGGGTGGGTCGCTCCGGAGCGTAGAGCCATGAGTAGATGATTTGAGGAGAGGGAAGCGCGCTAAAGGAACCCTTGTTTCCACAATAATTCAAAGCCCCCCGGGCCGCCCACCTTCCACAATAATTCGGACCACAATTATTGTGGAAGACCTCAGTCCTTCCACAATAATTCGGAGACGGCCGTACTGGTCGCTGCGAGCATACCCCTCCGGACGGCAGGGTTTCGGCCCCTGTTCACCCACCCGCTACGCTCCGACTTACTAAGAGGGAGGGGGAGGGACGGACGTCGGTTGCCTCTTCTCGTCCGAGTTCCTTAGTCTCAGTCGTGACTCGGAAGACGAGAAGGCTTGACCGATTCAACATCCGCCACCACGTCAAGAGCAACGAGGGAATGCGACGGCTCATCCGTGAGTGGCGAGCGGGCAAGTGGGTCCTCCTCTGTACCTACCTCGCAAACGACCCCCGCGACAACCTCGGCCGTCCCATGCTCCACCGACTGAAGGGGCTCTCGGTTCGGGGAACCGTTCGCTGGTCGCCGTTCATCTCGATACATCGGAACCCACCCCGACTGAACGAGACTCCCACTTGGAAGCGCCTCGTCTTGAATCCGAATCGGGACGCGAACTACCTCATGAATCACTGCTCCCTCACGGGCATAGCACCGCACTGGACTCTCAAGGGAGACAGCGCGAAGTTCTTCCGGATTCGACTCTCGTAGCGGTACGTCCCGTGGAGAATCCGGAACGGGTCACTATTTCAACGACGAGTCCGATTCCCCCGCATGAGTTGCTCCTCGTGTGGACGAGAGCCGGTTGTCGCCACTGTGACACTTCGGGCGGACGACGGCGGTCCCGACGAGATTCTCGATTCGTGCGAAGAGCACCTCGGTCCCCTTCGGTCGCTCCCGAACTTCCTACGGCTCGACCGCATCCTGAAGGTGACGGCATGACCAAGGCTCGCTTGATAGTGAGTTGTAGTCGGTGTCATCGGGTCGTCCTCACCATCTCGCCTCCGGAGTGGACAGGCGAGGACACGCTCTGTTCGTCCTGCTCCCGACGTCCGGGGAACATGGGCACGGGCGGGGCGAAGGAACCATGACCGACGGCCCAGAGCCTCAATCCGATGTCGCTCTCTTTGTGCTCTGCCTGGTCGGCTTCGCGTTGGCCTCCATCTTCGGTTTCCGTCGGGCCTTCAGGCGAGCGCGTCGCTGAGGAGGGAACAGGATGGAGTTGATTCAGGAGTGCGCGGAGCTACGGCGACAAGGTCTGACCGTCCGACAGATAGGTGACCGGCTGAACCTTCCTCCGAACCAAGTCCAGAACCGCTTGAACGCTGCGAGACAAGGTGTGGTCTCTCGTAAGCGTCCTTCGGCCGCGCCGAAGAAGGTTCGAGAGCCGACACGAGCCGACCACATTCGGGAACTTGTGACGCAGGGCAAGCTCCCTGCGGAAATCGAGGAGATACTCGGTCTCAGTCGGCGGGTGGTGACGGCGACCCTCAACTCCTTCCGAGCGCAAGAACGGGCCGCCGACCAACAGGGACGGGACTGGCATCATGCCTTCGTTCCGGTGCCTCACAGCGACCGCTTGCGGTGCGAGGCCTGCTTTACGATGACGGGAACGAAGCGGACCTTCTCTCGTCAGGAGGCCATCGAGCACTCGCGACAGTCGAGGTTCGCGGATGGAGGCAGGCCCGTGCGTGCTCCTCGGGTACTGGACCCTCCTCCGTTACCGTTGACCCATCCCTCTCCTCCGCCGAACCCTTTGTACGAGGGAGCCCTGCCGAGGCTCCCATGACGTTCGCGGACGACGTCGAAGGAATCATCGAGGACACGGAGCGCCGTCGAGTGCTTCTGCCCATCGGGTACCGACTGCGCCGCTCTCTGTCTCTCGCTCCCAAACTACAGGACGACCCCATGCTCATCCTGTGCCGTGAGTTGGTCGCCCGCTGGAGGAAGTCGGGACGGACCGACGACGAAATCCGGCGGCTCATCGACTTCAACCGACCCGTCCTCGTTCGATTCGCGGCGGACCCACAGAAGGAGCTGGTGCTGGAGCGACCGTGAATTGCTCCCACTGCCACACGGTCATCGACGACGGGCGGCCGAGGTGGCGAAGCCTCAACGACCCCGAACGGGAGCTATGTCAGAAGTGCGGGTTCATGCTCTGCCAGCAGTCGCTCGGAATCCAATACATCCCGGGCCGTCCGAGGCCCGTCATGTCCCCAGTGAGTACGTAGATGGCGAGTCCTCTCGGTATCGGACTCTTCCTCCTCGGCGTCGCTCTGGACATCGTCGGCTTCCTCAGCATCGCGGGCTGGGTCCCCATCACCCTGTCACCACTGGAAGCGGGCCTCGCCTTCCTGGTCGTCGGCATCGCTCTCGACGTCGTGGGATTGTTCATTTGAGAGCCGTCATCTACGCGCGCATCAGCAACCCCGACGAGCGGGACATCCTCGCGAACCAACTGACCAACGCGAGGGCCTACTGTCGCTCCCGCCGCCTCTCTGTTCTCCGCGTCTATGAGGAGGTAGCCAGCGGGACACTGAAGACCCAGTCCGCTCTCAACCAGCTTCTCCATGATGCGAACCGACGGGAGTTCGACCTCGTGGTCTTCACCTCGCTGTCGCGGATGACCCGCGAGGGCGTCGCGGGAGCGCTCTACACTCTCGGCCGATTGAAGGCAGTGGGCGTCGGATGGGCGTTCGTCGAGCAGCCCTCCCTCAACTACGATGCGGACACTTCACCGCTCGCCCGGGACATCCTCCTGTCGGTCCTCGCTGCGATCGATGAGGACTACCGACGTCGCATCTCGAAGGCGACCAAGGGAGCGTACCAGGCTCGGAAGAACCTCGCGAAGGCGAACGGAGAGAGACTCCGATGGGGACGACCCAAGGGGTCCAAGGACAGGCGACCCCGACAAAAAAGGGGACCCCCTCGCCTCGCTCTCGACCGAGCCGCTTCTTAGAATCCCCCCGATTGTGGGCGGGCCGTCTCGCGACGGTTACTCAGTGGTGACATTTCGGTACGTCGATGGGACGGTCACGGTTTCGCTGTTTCGTCCCCACCTCCCCCGACCGGGACAGCCGATAAATCGTCGTAGTGAGAATCCGAAGAACGACCAGTCCGAGAGGACGGTCGGAGAGACACATGCGAAGCGTGAAATCGAATCGGAGAGGAACGAGCGGGGCAGTCGTGGCGATTGCGGTAGGGGTGGTCCTCGCGGTCATCCTGATTGGCCTGTTCGTAGTCTACGTCGTGCCGACCCTTCAGACCCCAGCGAAGTCATCGGGAACGACTCCCACCCCGACCCCCGCGGCCTCGGTCATCGTGACCATCCCGACGGGCAGCTACGGTCACGAAATCGGGTCTGCGAACTCGGCGGGCTTCTCGGTCAACTCGGCCACTCACGTCATCACGGGAACGATGTTCTGGAACACCACGGGGTCGACGTTCAAGACGAAGACCACGGCAGGTGCCATCGGAACCTTCAGCATCCCCATCATGCTGTCCCGGTCGGATGGAATCAACGGCTCGGCTGGGTTTAACATCGTGGTAAGCAATGTGTATACACAGGCGAACACCACCAACGGGATTCTCTACTCGCCCATCAGCTACACCCCGGCGACGGGGTCGAGCGCGGGTGTCTGGGGAATCACGTACACCAACGGGTCGCTGAACGGAGCGTCGCCCTCGGTGAGCGCGCCGTCGACCACGACCATGAACGCGGACCTCCTCGGAGTGTCGGCGTACGGGTCCGCGGCGATGTACGCAACGTTCACCCTGGCGTCGTCGAACTTCTACAACCTGCAGATTGCCCAGTACACGAGCTTCTCGTTCACCATCACGGTGACGAACTCGGCGACGGGTGCCTCGCAGGGTAGCTACACCGTGACGTTGACGGACGCGAGCGCGCCCCCAGCGGGAACCCTGTAGAGTCCCTCCTCGGTCAGAACGCCTTCGGTAACTGAGGCGCTACTGAAGATGGTCCGGGCGGGCGCTGAAGTTAACGCTTCCCTTCGGTGCTTCGCTCCCGTCGGTCCCCCGAACGGACAGCTCTCATCCGCTCGGGGGCGCGGAGGGGGACGGCTCACACTCACGTCTCCCTTCGCGTTAAGCACATGATTCGCGGGATTGTCGGTGCGGTCCTCATCGGCTCGGGACTCTTCGCCATCTTTATCGAACACCTGACGGGGCTCGGGGGATGGGGAACCCTCACCTACGGAGCCATCGGGGTGGCGTTCGGAATCGGACTGTTCGTCTCCTACCTCTCCTACATCTGGGCCATCGGAGTCACAGCGGCCCTCGCCCTCCTATTCGTCACAGCGAACGCGTTCAGCCTCGGGGCGCTCTCCCAAGTGGTCTAAGGGATTCACGGTCTTCGGGGCTCCGACCGTTCCACTACCGCCCGGAGCGGCGGGGAAGCCCGATTTGAGAGGTGTCGGGGAGAAGTAGAAGGAAGTGGTTGTCTCGGGGGACTCGGCGACCTTAGGCGGGACTCGGGGCCACCTGCGTCCCGTCGGTCTTCATCGGGCCGCCGTTGCGCTGAACGGCCCCGACCCGAGGGACTGCTGGGGGATTGTCGGCGATGAGCTTCGCCGTCTGGACCTGTCGCTTGGTCGCCCGCACCTTCGGGGCCTTCTCCTTCGGCGCGGTCTTCCCCTTGGCCTTCTTCGACCCCGCCTTCTCTGTCTTGACCTTCGGAGCGTGGGGAGTCCGACCTCGTCCCCCGAGGTTCCACTTCCCGGCGTTCGGAAGCTCCTCACGGAGACGGAGGTTCAGCCAGCCGTCGAAGCTGACTCCCACCTTCTCCATCGCCATCAGGTCGTCGTAGTTCGGGTGCCGAGGGAGCCAAGCGAGGTTTCGGTTCGTCAGCCCGCTCCCATCCTTCTCCGCGACCTTCGCGTGGGCGAGACTCTTCGGTCGGTCGGCCCAGATTTTGGTCGCCGCCTTCCCGATGGGAATCTTCGCCTTCGCGTACGCTTCGGCGAGGTCATTCGTCGGGTGGAAGCACAGATGGATGAACTCTTCCTTGTCCACCATCCGACTGGCCCAAATCCGGGTCTTCAGTCCGAGACCCCAAGCCCGTCCCTTCGGCGCGTTCGTCTCCTTGTCGCTCTCGGTCTTTCCTTTGGCCGTTCCGCTGGGCGTCATCAGTGGTGACTATCGAACGTCCTGTATGTAATGGATGTCCGTCCACTGTCAGTCCATGAAAGTGACCGAACAATCACCAAATCGCCGCTTTTCGATACAGGTGGTCACCCTTCATATCCTCCGAGCAATCTCCCATTTTCGATGGCGCCCAGTCACCAGCAGGGAACTCTCACCCGAGCCGTTCTCTCCGCTTCGGACAACGCAGATGTGGAACGCATCGCCCGACTCTTCCGGGAGTCCAGCCAAGCCGAGGTGGACTGGCTGAACGACCGACTCCGATTCGCGGGGGCCTTCATGAGGTCCCGATGAGCCAAGGCGTTCGCGACCTCGCGGCCGAACGCGAGGCAGGCTACTGGTCCATCCCAGCCCGAGCACTGAACAAGCGGGTCGGTCGGAAGATGGGAGGGGTTCGGGACCTCTCCGAGACCGAGCGGCGCGACCCGAAGCCCGTGACGAAGTTTGTCGATGAGGGGTGGGCCGACTTCCTCCCGTTCCATCATCCGAGCGGGGCGGAGGTACAGGAGCGACTCGCGGCGGACCTCGATGCGGCCTTCTCCTCGGTCCATCAATCGGAGCCCGTCACCCTTCCTCGACAGCGAGCGGGAAAGCTCTCGTGGCGGGCGGCGATGAGGAGCGAGCACGACCCGAACGAGACACGAATCTTCGAGAAGGTGGAGCGGAGGGCCGTCGGTCCGAAGGACTCGCTCTCACTGGTCTTGGTACTGGACCGTTCATGGAGCTACATCCGCTCCTTCTCCCGGTCCCTCTCCGCCGCTCATCTGTTGACGGAATCTCTCGACCGAACGGGGAACCGGAGCGCGGTCATCCTCTTCTCCGACGAGTCTCGACTCGTGAAGTCGTTCAACGATGGGAACGAGTGGGGTGACTGCCCTACCGGCTGGCTCTCCACCCGATTCGAGCCCGCGCTGACGGCCGTCAGCACTCTCCTCTCCGGGGTCGAGGGTCGGCGATGCCTAGTGACCCTCACCGATGGAGAGGCCGCCGAGGAGCAGCCGTTCGTCGAGAAGTGGTTCGCTGAGTACCACGCGGGCGGAGCGTTCAGCTTGGGTCTCCGCTACGACCCGAATCCGAAGAGTCTCGGCGAGCAGATGCTCGTCCAACTCCACGAGCCCGAGGGCCTGTCGGTGGCTGTGAAGCAGTTCCTCCAGAAGGTGACGGCATGAAGCGCTCGAAGATGAAGGACTCGGCCTACCTCCTCCGACTCCTCCGAAAGCACGCGGTCCTCCGGTTGAAGCTGGTACAGGACAAGCCGGCGGCGCTGGTCCTTCGGGGCTCGGGCGGGATGGAGCTGTTGTTCCTCGGGTCGAAGCCGTGGTTCGGGTTCCTGAACGACTTCTTTCAGGACCTTCTCGGGAAGATTCCCCCCACCGAGGCGGAAGTCACCCTCACTCAGGAACTCGTAGCGACGGTTCGGTCGCCGGAGTTCGTCGATGGGGCGACATTCGGAGAACTCGGCATCGAGTGGAACGCAGACCGGGTGACCCTCGAATCGGCACTCGTCCCCGAGAAGAAGCCGACCGAGGAGACACTGGACTCGTTCATCCCGACCAAGGTCCCCCGATTCATCCCTCCCACGGTCGGAGGTCTCTCCCTCTTCGACATCCTCCGACGAGCCCGGCGCTCGGAACGGAGTGTCCTCCTCTCCGGGAATCCGGGGTGTGGGAAGTCGCTGGCAGCGAGGGCCTTCGCCCAGCAGGAGCGGCTCCCGTTCTACTCGGTCTCGATGCACGCTGCGATGGACGTCGAGGACCTCATCGGTCGCTACGTTAGGACGAATACGAACTGGGAATGGAGAGACGGACCCGTCCTTCGACTCATCAAGGCGCCGAGCGTCATCCTCCTCGACGAACTCGACTCCCTTCCCGACACCTCTGCGAGCCGCCTTCACGGTCTCCTCTCCGAGCGGCGTCTCTCGGTCATCGAACATGAAGGCGAGGTCGTCCCGGTTCACGAAGCGTGTCTCATCATGGCCTCGACGAACGACATCGGCTTCGCTCGGGTCAGCCCTCGTCTCCGCTCCCGCTTCCTCATCGTTCGGATGGACTACGACCGCCAGGTAGAGCGGCAACTGGTCCCCGACGAGCGGCTCCGGGCGGTCTTCGAGCGACTCCGGTCCTCTCCCCAAATCTCGACCCCGTGCAGCACACGATTACTCGTGAGCACCTTCCAGTCGGTGACGGAGTTCGGAGCGCTCACCGCTCTCCAACTCCTCATCAGTCAGTTCCGTCCCGCTGAGCGGGAGTTCGCAGTCCGCGCTCTACAACAGGTCCGATGGGAGAGTGGACGGGAGGTCGAGCCCGAACCCATAGAACTGACACCGTAAGACCAACACCTTCGAGGGCGGGCATCACCCGCAAACAAGGAGAAAGCAAACAACCATGAGCGAACGAGCACGAGACTTTGAGACGAACGCGAAGAGCGCGCGACGGGCGCGCGGTCTGAGCCGGCGAGGTGTCGTCGTCCTCGCATCCGCAGTCGCGGTCGCGATGGCCCTCGGCGGCTTCGCGATGGCTGCGAACCTCTACGGCCAGACACAGGTCAACCAGCCGACCAGCAGCGGGTACGATGGGAACGGAGTTGCCGACGTCAACCTCCCGAACACCCCGACCCTCGCGCTGGTGCAGGCTCCGGCCGACATGCCCGGCTGCACCGCGACCGGGAGCTACGCCGCTGCACAGGCGACACCTCTGGTCTTGAGTGCTATCGGTGACGACGAGGCGGCCTGCAGCGAAGGCGCCTTCCCGACCGAACTCTGGACCATCACTCCGGCGACGACGTTGACCACGGAGACCGTCTATCTGAACTACACCACGGAGTACAGCGAGACGGGCGCGACCAACTCGATTGGTGGAGGGAGTATCGTGCTCTCCTTCACCGCCGGCGCGAACCCCACCCCGCAGCCGATTCTCCTGTACATCGTCTTCGGGAACGTCGGGAACGGGGGCAGCATCCAGTCGCTGAACCTCTACTGGACCTGAGCGGGAGAAGAGGAACCGCAGGAGGACAGAAGGAGTAGCAGCATGAAGGCAAACGAACTTCGAGCGAATGCTCGGGCCGCGCGAGCGGGCCGGGGATTCTCCCGGAAGGCGGTCGTCACCCTTGCCACGGCTCTCGTGATGACCTCGATGGTCGCAGCGGCCTTCGCGTCGGGAATCCTCTCGACGACATCGGTCACCCAGCACGGGTCGGCATTCGGGGTCGTGACCTCAGCGAGCGCGTGGTGGCCCACAGCTGGTGCCACCCTCGCGATGAACCTTGAGGGAGCGACGAACACCACCTGTAGCTCCCCATTGACGGCACCTCTCACGACCGCGACTCAGAACGTCGCGAGTCCTACGGTGGAGGATGCCGTCCCCCTCGACGTTGGGATGAACACCACAACGAGTTGCCATCCCGGCTCCTTCGTTGAGGTGTTCTCCTTCGTGAGCGCGCAGGACAGCGTCCCCGGAAGCAACGGAGCCGAGAAGTTCCTCATCTCGGCGGCGTGGCAGGCCGGAGCGGGGTCCTACACCGGCGGTGACTGTACGGCTGGGGCCTGTCAAAGCTCGGTCTCGGTCTCGGTAACGACCGCCTACGTGGCCAACGGGGGAGAAGGCGAGTACCAGCTCGTGCTCGTCCTCGACTTCGGGACGGCAGTCGCTCCGAACCTGACGGCCTTGTCCGTCATCGTCTCGGGCAACTGAGCGGGACGAGGAACCGAACAAGAGAGGAGGCGCACAAACCGATGGAAGCGAGCGAGATGGAGGTGAGTCCATGGTCGTAGAGACGGTCGTGACCGTCCGATGTAACCGCTGCGGGAACAACGGTTCGGAGCAACGCCTCGGAGAGTACAAGCTGGTCCTCCTCCGGGGCGGGAAGGCGGTCGCTCAGACCACGGAGTTCCACCTCCACCTCGGATGCCTCGAACCCGTAACCGCACTCGTCAGCCAGTCGGTCAGTCCGACTTGGTCCGCCCCCAAGGTGACGTTCGTCGCCAAGAGGACGTACCGCAAGCGACTGAGCGCGCCCGTCGGGAGGATGACCGGCCCTCCCCGAACGGCGGCCGAGGCATGAGCGAGATGACGACCGAGGGAGCGACCGCTGGCATCGTCCACAAGAGCGGCGCTCCCTCAACCCTTTCAGTACCGGGTCCCGCGAGGATAGGGGCCACTCCCGAAAGCGTCGCGACTGGGCGTCGAAGGGGGACTCCCCTCAATCGGGACCCGGCATCCCCGCCCTGCGACTACTGTGGAGGGTCGCCCCATCACGTTGTGATGAAGGGCGGGCGACTCATCGAGATGGTCTGTCCGTTCTGCGAAGGGGTGCTCGATGCCTTGTGGTGAGTCGGTCACTGGTGACCGTATCGGTACTGAGCCGTTTATCCTCCCCCTCCTCCATATCCTCATCAATGAGCGCGAAGCGAGCCCTCAGGAGTGAGACGATGCCGACCGCGTACTGCCACAACTGCGGACTGACATGGACACCGAGAACGGAGCATCCCCGCTCCTGCCCCCGCTGTCACTCGTACCGATGGGAAGGGAAGGGCGAATCCTTTGGGGACAGCTGGGACTTTGAGGTCCTCAACATGCTGGATGAGGAGGGAACCTCGGACGTCGATACCCTTCTCGTTCTCAACAACCGACCGAAGAACCTCTACCGACAGCGGTACGAGGACGTCCTTCGACACCTCATCGACCAAGGGTGGGTCACGGTGAAGGGAGACTACTGTCGTATCACCCGAGCGGGGAAGGAGAAGGTGGCGAAGGCAGCATGACGAAGAACCGAGACATCAAGCACATTCAACTCATTCTTCCTGCCGAGACTCATCGGCTCGCCCGAATCGCGGCAGCGATAGAGGGAGTCCCCTTCACTCGATTCACGGAGGAAGCCGTTCGGGCCGCGACCGTCCGAGTGCTGAAGAGGGGCCTTCCTGCCGATGTGCCGAAGCGGAGGGGGACATGAGCGAGACCGAGGACGCGATGGAGGCCTTCCGCGCGGCTCTTCGATTCAACCGGACGGGAGGATGGAGAGGCGACGCCCCACACATGAGCCTGACCCTCCCCGCCTCCATCATGGGCGTCTGCTCTCACTGCGGGAACCCATTCCATCCTTCCGAGCGATGCGACTCGGTCCTCCTCTCCCCGCGATGCCCTCAGTGTGGAGCGGGAACCTACGTCCATCGGAGCGGGGTCCTCGCCTGTGTGAACTCGGGATGCGACTGGTCGGAGGAGCCGTGACCGAGGACTCGACCTGTGACATGGGGCGGAATGACAAGAAGAACGAACGGTGTCATCTTCCCGCCACTTGGCGGGCGGCTCGTCCCGTTCATGAGCCAACCCTTAGTGGCGAGGTTTCCCTCCCCATCGAATCCGCGCCTTTGTCCTGCGACAAGCATCGCAAAGAGGTTGAGCAGGAAGTACTCCAGTTTGCCATCTACGTGAACGGATGGAAACGGATTCCGAAGCGATGACCGACCTCGACCTCATTGACGAACTCTCCCGTCGCCTCAATGACAAGGTGCGGGAGAAGGAGCGGGAGTTCAATGAGGCTGAACAGAAGGGGATGCGGAATCTCCTTGAGACGAACCCGTTCATGAAGAAGGACGTCGAGCGAGCAGGTCTCACCATCGAGCAGTACTCGACCCAAGCGAATGAGGATGCTCCCTTCAGCGAAGGACGGTCGGGCCTTCGGTCCTTTCTCGCCCAGTCGTACAAGGTCGCCATCTCCACTGCCATTGACCACTACGGCCTCTCCCCGCAGCGAACCATGTTGAGGGATTGGTTCCAGCACGGACGATTCTCGAAGCTCTCGCCCGAAGCGAAATCCTTCATCCTCTCACTTGCGAAGAGGGAGTCGGAACCCATCACCATCTACCGTGAGCAATCGAAGCTTCCTGAAGGTACGGAACCCGATTCAATCGCATTCCGGAGCCGGGTGCCCCGACCATGGAGCAGCCACGACAAGCCGATGATGGGGAGTGTGACTTTCATACTTCCCGAGTGCTCCGTGGGTACGGAGGTCTCCTTCCTCAGCCAGTATCCGGGCGAGATGGAGCACGTCGCGGTCTTCCCCCGGGGGCTGGTCATCGAATCCATCGAAGAGCGCCGATGGGGAACCTATCCGAAGCCTCGCCTTCGGGTCACACTCCGAGAGCCCACAACTGGGCTATGAATACTCGTGACTAAGCCCCTTTAATTCGCCATTAACCTTGCCCCCGAGCGTGACCGTCTGCCTTCATTGCGGCGAGGTCGGCGCGGAAGGGGCGCTCTTCTGCACGAAGTGTGGATTCACCCTGCCCCAGGTGGAGCCCGCCCCGGCGCCGGG
>Ga0335078_10006201_pt1 | contig 17711 bp, 11 predicted proteins | sample Lox_Sample_32_FD_206711 | JGI IMG/M metagenome (GOLD analysis project Ga0335078, IMG submission 206711) | Soil microbial communities from Loxahatchee National Wildlife Refuge, Florida, United States - Lox_Sample_3.2 | ecosystem: Environmental > Terrestrial > Soil > Wetlands | place: USA... | reverse complement strand
GGCGTCCCGACCTTGACTATATGCCCGTGGTCGATGATTGCTATCCTGTCGCAGAGGGAGTCGGCCTCCTCGAGGTAGTGGGTCGTCACGAAGAGCGTCATCTTGTAGTCGTGCTTGAGCTTGCGGATGTACTTCCATACGGCCGCCCGGGTCTGGACGTCGAGGCCGAGCGTGGGCTCATCGAGGAACAGGAGACGAGGGTAGTTTATCAGACCGCAAGCCAGCTCCAGCCTCCTCCGCATCCCCCCGGAATAGGTGCTCACCTTCCTGTTCTTTGCGTCCTGGAGCTCGACGAGGGCGAGCAGCTCCTCCGCGTGGGGCCTTGCGTCGGACCTGCTGATGCCGTAGAGGTCGGCGCAGAGCAATATGTTCTGGAGGCCTGTCATGTCCTCGTCTGCCGTGTAGTCCTGGGGGACCACCCCAACGTTCCTCCTCACGTCCATGGCGTGCCTGTGGACGTCGAAGCCGCACACCACCGCGGAGCCAGACGTCGGAGGGAGGAGGGTGGTGAGCATGTTGATGGTGGTGCTCTTCCCAGCGCCGTTGGGGCCGAGGAAGCCGAAGATCTCTCCCTGCCTAATCTCGAAGCTGACGTTGTCGACCGCCTTCAGCTGGCCGAAGGACTTTGAGAGCCCGTTGACCTTGACGATCGCGGGGGCCTGGCCCTCGCCCTTCTCTTCCTGTTGCGCGATCATGGCTCGAACCTAGCCTAGCCTTGGGGCGACGGCCTTCGACCTGAGCTCCCTCTGCTGGGTGCGCGTCCACTCCAGCTGCCTCTCCAAGTTGACGGAGTACTCGCGGAGCATGAAGTCCATTTCGCTGCGCGACATCGAGCCCCGCCGGGCCTCCATTAGCTCCTTGGCCATCTCGAACTGCTTGCGCGACCCCTCGATGAAGAGCTGGCTCACCCCCGCGGGGTCGAGCATGTCGAAGAAGAGCCTGCGCATCGCCGTCCACCTCTGCCATGAGCTCGCGAACATGTCCCCCCGTTCCCTCAGCTCCTGGAGCCCCTTGGGGGTGATGCTGTAGACCCTCCTGTTCTCCATCGAGTCCTTCTTGTCGGCCGCGATGTAGCCGCTTGCGACCAGCTTCTTGAGGATCGGGTAGACCGACCCGACGCCCGGGCGCCAGGCGCCTTCGGTCTTCCCGTCGATGTCCTGGAGTATCTCGTAGCCGTGCTTGGGCTTGAGCGAGATGCTGTGGAGGATGTAATGGAGGAGCAACCCCCTCGGCGCGCCCTTCAGCTGTGTGAGTGGCGCCTGGTCTGGGCGCGGAGACCTGGGAGCGCGGCTAGACAACGGCCCCGGATGCTGGGGAGAGCCTATTTACGTATATCGTATTTGATACATCAAGCGATTCAGGTATCGATAGTCGGGCGGGAGACCAAAAACCCTATAGAAGCGTGCGAACGGAACCTCAATAGGAGACGCTCACTGAGGCCCAGAGGACCAAAGGCCAGGCTCGCGGTCAGCAGCGCCGCGGTAGGCGCGCTCGCCGTCCTGATCATAGGCGGCGCGGTGGCCCTGTACTACTACACGCAGCCCACCGCTCTGGCGTCCTCCACATCGAGCACGCTGTCCAGGAGCAGCACAGCCGCTATCTCGACGACGGTGTTCGCCTTCACGAACAGCTCGGGTACGTTCTACTACACAAACAGCACGGACACGCAGGGGCTCTCCGGATACTGCGTCACCAATGCGAATGGCCAGTGCACCCACCCCGAAGGCGTGTGGAACGCCTACCTCGGCTACGTGCCCTCGGGCTACGTCCTCGTCCCCCACGAGGCCAACGCCTTCACCTACCCCTGCCCGCCGGGGATGGACTCGCCCCAGTGCAAGATATTCCAGCAGTCGTGCGGCAACGGGGTCTGCGACCCCAACGAGAGCTGCGCGACGTGCCCCGCCGACTGCGGCGTCGGCGGCCAGCTCACCTGCGACCCGTACTCCGGCAGGGTGGGCGGCCCGATAAGCATCTGCCTGGGCAACTACTGCAACCCCAACCTCCCGCCTTAGGCGGGTGATCGCGTTGGTCAGGCGCCACGCCGCAAGCAGAGCTGCGTCCCTCCCGCTCGCCGCCCTCGCTGCCGCGGCGGTCGCGGCCGTCATCCTCACGGCGGTGTACCTCTCGACGGCGCCGTCCGCTGCGTCGACGACCACCACCGTGATGACGACGTCGACCTCGGCAGGCCAGGAGGCCAACCTCTCGATCGTCGCCGCATACGTGTCCCACTCGCTGGAGATGATGACCGTGGGAGCGACCTGCGCGGCCTCGCCTCCGCAGCAGGGCGCTTCCTACGTCGAGGTGAGGAACTCGGGGACGGCGCCCTCGAACATAACGAGCATCTCGTTCAGCTACGTCGACATGGCGGACGTCACCGACACAGGGACGCCCACGGGCGGGTGCACGGTGGGCCCGGGGGCCACAGAGTACGTGACGGTGACGGGGGTAGGGGTGAACGTTGCCACCGCGGGAGAGATGTTCACCGTCTCTGTCTCGGGGAGCAACGGCGGCTTTACTTACGCCGGCGGCTCCTTCGCCTAGCGGCCTACCTGCTCCAGGGATGGAGGACGGGGAAGAGGACCGAGAGGTTCCACCTCTCCTTGTGCGTGGGCACCAACGCCGGCGTCACCACTATCTTGCAGGCGTCCCCGCCGTCCCGGGCGCACCTCTGCTCGACGGAGGAGCACGGCCAGCCGAAGACCTCCTCGGCGATCCCTGTCATCATCCCGACGAGCATGTGGCACGATTCGGTGTTCTTGCCAAGCGGGCTCTCTGCCACCGAGAAGGGGCTCTCCCTGACGACAAAGGTGAGCTTCGACCCCCTGGCGAGGTCGCCTTGGACGGAGACCATGCCCCATCCGAGGGTCCGGGAAACCTCCTCGAGCTGCGAGAGTATCGCGCCAGGCCTATCTTCGAGGCGCATCAGGTCGCGCCCGACCGAGGAGCCTAGCCTGTGACCCAGCTCGAACAGGAGGGGCGGGGCGCCCCTGAGGAAGGTGTCGTAAAGCGCGTCCTGCAGGGACTTCCAGTCCTTCTTGCGCATCAGGAAGGCGTTGGCCTTGAGGTTGAGCTCCTTGACCCTGCCGTCGAGGTTGGACTGGAGGAACTCCTCTATCTCGTGGACGACCAGGCTCCGCCTGGCGATGGCCGTCTGGATGATCCAGGCGTTGACCTCCTTGGAGGCCTCCTTCGGGACCTCCTTTGTCTGGCGGGACGCCGGCCTCTCGAGCCAGAGCCTCGGAGAGTTGACTGTGAGGCGGGCGGCCAGAGCGGCGGTCATGAAGATAGCCCCGTAGCCCGACGTGTAGCCTATCTCGCTCCAGGGGAACGCCAGCCACCTGAAGGTGATGGCGAAGGCCCAGACAACCACCACCTCGATGACCATCCCCACAGTGACGGGCTTTCGGAGCCACAGCTTGAACCCGGAGTACCAGACCTGCGCCTTGCCCTTCGCCGAGATGAAGCGGCGCGTGTTTCCTTCTGTCATCACCACTCTCTGGGCCCTCGCGGGGACGAGGTGGCCCAGCCCGCGGGCGAGGGCGTCGAGCGATGTCCTCAGGGTGTCGACGGTGAGTAAGCGTGCCAGCCTCGCCTCGACGAGGTGGGCCGCGGCGACGGTCTTGGCGTTGACGAACGTCCTCCTCACCCTGCGGGAGGCAGCTACCACCGTCGTCTTGAAGACGCGCCCTGCCGTCGCGGGCAGGTCGTCGATTATCTTGGCCTTTAGCTGGTAGATCGTCTTCTTGTCGGAGGGGGTAAGCACCTGCCTGTTGAGTAGGGCTGAGAGCCGCTCCCCCTTTTCGGAGAGCGCCTTCCTTGTGAGGGTGCCCGACATTTTCGAGCGCACTGCCACGAGCCTCTCGTCGCTCACGAACTCGGCGGCTCTCGACCTGGCGGCGAGCAGATTCCTCGGAAGGGCCGAGGCGGCGCGGACGGCAACCCGCGCTAGCGCCTCGCTCGCCGCGATCGACCTCAGGCGGACATCGGAGAGGGCGTGGTCGGCATTGGCGCGCAGGGCCATTCCCCTCGGGCCGTAGATCTCCTGAGTTCGGACGAGGACGAAGGCGAGGTCGTGGGCGTCGCTGGCCTCCTCCCTAAGCCGGGTGGCGAGGCGGTCGACCGCCTTGGAGGCCGCCACCGAGTCGATCGTGCCTGAAAGTCGCCCTCTGAGGCCTGAAACGGTCTTTGAGGCCAGGAACGAAAGCAGGCGCCCCGTCTTGGGGGCTATTACGCGGAGGACCGCAATGACCCTGCCCTTCAACTTCGAGAGCGGCTGCCGGTTCGAACCCGCAGCGACCCTGTGTTTCACCCGGACGCTTACCCTACCGTCCGTCAGCTTTTGCTATTAGCATATATATGACTTCTCTACAACTTATCGATGCATTATCTACATTCCGTGCCAAAATAATGCAATTATCGCATAAAACTGGGTTTCGCCAGCTTTCATGGATGGAGGAGTCGGTCCTCTGTATGCGACCCTGGAGCAAGACTGGCCTCAGGGAAGGAGGACCTGAGATTTCCTGAAGTGTTCCTCCAGGATCTTTCTCTGGGTCTTTCGAATGGACTCGTGCAAGGTGGGAGGCGATACTTCCAATAATCTCGCGAGGGAGCGGATGTGAATCTTCTTGGGGTCGTCGAAGTAGCCCTTCTCGAAAGCGAGGCGGAGAATCCATTCCTGCCTCTCGGTCAGCCTCCTCTTGCTGCTCACGACCGACATGTCGCTGATTCTGTAATCGACGCCCTTGCCTTCGAGTCGCGCAAGCAGCCGCCTGAACGAGCCCTCCGCACCGAGGACCCTCCACGATATCGTTGCGTCGGACTCGTTCGAGGCCCGGAGAAGGAAGCAATCGGAGTCCGCTATGCATCTCGATATTACGCCGGCCGCCCGGACCAGGCCGGTGAGCCTTCCGTGGCTGGAGCTCGTTATCTGCAGCTCCGATATGTCAGGGTCGCCCCTGAGGTACTTGAGAAGATCCGCTTTCAGACCGGGGTCGACTATTATCTCGAACAGCTGCAGGACTTCGTCCTCCTTCTCCGACGGCTTCGACTGGAGCAGCCTCAGCCTCGCCCCGTGCCGCTGGGTGATCCCTCTGATCCAATTCTGATGCCCTTCTGCCACGATGGTCGCCTCGACGAGTTTCAAATGCAGGACTCATAGGACCCCGGTCGGGGGCCTAAAAAGCCAATTCCACCTTACGCTAGTTAGGTTGAATTCTTATCCCAAGTCCGTTTTTTCGCTTAGGGCCGGATGACAGTCGAATAGATGCCACGACGTCCCTTGAACGGCCAGATGGGTGTCGACACCCTCGGCGACTTCGCGACCGCGAACAGGAGGATGTTCTTCGTCAGCGCGATAGCGGTGGGCGTAGGCCTGGCTAGCGCGTTGATCGCCGCCGCTCTGCTGTATCTGATCGGATTTTTCACAAACCTGTTCTTCTACCAGAGGGTCTCTTTCGCTCTTGTCTCCCCCGCCGCCAACCAGCTCGGATATCTTGAGATCGCCGTGCCCGTCGTCGGCGGCCTCATCGTAGGCCTGATGGCGAGGTATGGGTCGGAGCGGATAAGGGGACACGGCATCCCCGAGGCCCTTGAGGCCATCCTGATCAACAAGAGCAAGATAGAGCCTAAGGTCACGGTGCTCAAGCCAGTCTCGACGGCGATTTCGATCGGGACGGGCGGCCCTTTCGGAGCCGAAGGGCCTATCATCATGACGGGCGGGTCGCTGGGTTCCGTCCTGGGACAGATGCTCAAACTGTCCTCCCCCGAGCGAAGGACTCTCCTGGTGGCCGGTGCCGCGGCCGGGATGGCGGCGACCTTCAACAGCCCTGTGGCCGCCGTGCTCCTCGCCGTAGAGCTTCTCCTCTTCGAGTGGAGGCCCCGGAGTCTGATACCGGTCGGCCTGGCGAGCGCGACCGCGACGGTCGCGAGGTGGTCGATATTGGGCAGCGCCCCCCTGTTCCCCATCGCCCTCACTCCCTCGCCCGACCTGCTCGTGATGCTCGAGGCGGGACTTGTGGGGGTGGTCGCTGGATCGGCGGCGACCCTTCTGACCTACGCGGTGTACGCCTGCGAGGACGCGTTCAAGATGCTGCCCCTGCACTGGATGTGGTGGCCGGCAATCGGGGGCCTCGTGGTGGGCCTGGGCGGCTTCGTCGCGCCGATGGCCCTTGGGGTAGGCTACGGCACCATCGACCTCCTCCTCCTCGGCAAGGTCGCGGTGGAGACTGCGGCTGTCCTCGTCCTGGTGAAGTCGACGATCTGGTCAGTCTCGCTGGGTTCGGGTACCTCGGGAGGGGTCCTCGCCCCCCTCTTGATGATGGGAGCGTCGCTTGGGCTGCTGGAATCCTCGTTCCTGCCCCAGGGAGTCCCGTCCCTTTGGGCGTTGGTCAGCATGGGCGCCATCGTCGGTGGGACGATGAGGTCTCCCTTCACAGGGGCCATATTCACACTCGAGCTCACGAACGACGTGAACGCGCTCCCTCCCTTGCTTGTGGGAGTGCTCGCCGCCTACTTCGTGACGTTGTTCACCATGAAGAGGTCGATCCTCACCGAGAAGGTGGCGAGGAAAGGGGTCCACGTCGCCAGGGAGTACGGGGTGGACGTCCTGGAGCAGGTCCCGGTGGCCAAGGTGATGCACAGGGACTTCGAGGCGGTCGGACAGGACACCGCCCTGGACGCTCTCCTGAGCAGGCGCGCCGGCGCCGAGAGCAAGCCCGCCGGCCATCCCGTGCTCGATGCGGACGGCCGGATGAGCGGCTATCTGTCGGCGGGAGACCTGGAGAAGCTGGCGCGCAAGGCCCCAGGTCCGGACATCACGGCGGGAGAGCTCGCGCCGGCGCCCAGGGCGGTCGCATATCCCAACGAGCCGACCAGGGTCGCGGCGGACAGGATGGCAGAGGTCGACTCGGACAGCATACCGGTGGTCGACCCTTCAGACCCGCACCGCGTCTTGGGATTGCTTTCGAGGGACGACGTGTTCAACGCGCGCGTGATGTGGTTCAAGGAGGAGAGCAAGCTGGAAAGGCACCTGTCCGTCTCCCATTGGCTCTCGAGAAGATTCAGGCGCGGCCGCGGACGTGCGGCGGCGGGGAGCGAGAAGTAGGGTCGCCGAGCGTCAGAGGACTCGAGGTCATCCTCCTTTCCGTCCTGTTTCTCGCGGTGGACGTTTCGGGTGCTTTGGACGCGCCACATCGAGGGCGACCTGGCGATGAAGATAGCCAAGACAGCGGGTCGGCCTGGTCATCAGGTTCTATCTGGAACCCCGGGAAGTATTGGTGGCGGGCCGGCATGACCCGACCCTAGACGGATCCTCAGCGTGGACTCCCTCGCTCTCCTTTGCCATGAGTCTCGGCACAGCAGGGCAGAACGCAGGTCTCGCCACTGAGCACTTGCTCCGGGGGGCCTATTCACTTTCAGGCTTGAGCCCGATGAGAAGCGCTAGTTCGAGCCACTTCCAGTAGCAGTCGACGTCGCTGAAGCCGATGCTCCGAAGCCACCCGAGCTGCGTCTCAACGTCAAGTAGCTTGTTTGACCGGTCTTCCGTCTCAGGAGTAGAGCCTATTGCATTCAAGAACCTGACGTGTAGAGCGGGCGTTGGAGAGGCCACGTGGTCAAGATTGCAGAAGAAGCCGCCGGGGGCCAGATGCTCGAATACCTCACCGTAGAGTGCGCGCTTGCGATTGTGTGGACAATGGTGAATCGCGAAGCTCGACACGATTGCGTCGAATTTGCCCAGCGAAGCGGGAAGCGGGAGGTTGAGGTCGTGCTTGATCACCTTGAGGCCCCTGTCGGTTGCGAAGCGCCTCCTTGCCGCATCGAGCATCGCTCCCGAGAAGTCCATCGCGATGCCTTCGAAGTTGGGCCTGTCAACTCTCAGGAGTGCGAGCAGCCGCCCATCTCCACTCCCCAAGTCCAGGATGCGTCCGGCGTCGAGCGGGACATGGTCGAGCAGGACTCGCTCCCCCTCGGCCCGATGAGGGATCTTGTCGGCACGGGCCAGGTAGGCAAGGGCGTGGCCGGTTGACTTCCACTCGTCTGTACTCGACTTTGACCTGGCCTCGTTCGCGGTCAAGAGCTTGAGAGGTGCAGAGGATCAGGGTAATTACTTTTGTTTCGTTCGCCAATTCTGGTAACAGACGAGTTACGCGTTTGGATTGTGACAACGTGGGAACGAGAGAGGGTTGGCGGGAGCGGCAGGAGTCGATTAGACGGTTGCGCGAATCCCCTTGCGATTCCGTTTCAGACCTTGACAAACCAGGCGTCGATCTGTTGCAAGAACCTCGTTCTGTCTCGATGATTTCGGACCGTCAACGCCACTCGTTTAGGACAGGAGATAATCCGCCCGTTTCTCTCGAGAGCCGGAAGGGCTTGTACCTGAACGGGTTCTCGGGGTGGACTCCTGCCCATATGGAACGCGTGCAACCGGGCTGGGTCGCCATCTTCGAGAAAGAATTGCATCCTGGGGCATATCGCCATCTAGGTTGACCCCTCGGTCCATGAGAGGCCTGGGCCGAGCGAAGGGGCATAGTTCGAGTCACAAGGCGCCCTCATCTCCGGACGAGAATGTGCCCAAAGGACTGCTCGAACGAGGCCTGGGTCAGGTTGAGGCTCGGCCGTCAGATGGGCGCGGGATCGAAACCAACAAGTCCTTCGCGCCTGCCAGAGTCGGATCCGCCCGAGACTTCAGACCCTCAGGAAGGCGAACGACCGACATGCACCTTTGTGCTGCCCGTGCTGACCCGGTGGCCCGAGTCTCCTAGGTACGCTGCAATCACGGACAGGGTGCCCGTCGACTTTGGAGTGAAGGTAACTGTGCAGCTGGCCGAGCCGACGCTGATCGTGTCACCAACGCTCACAGGCGATAGACTGCAGCTCCGGAGGGCCGGCAAAGCGAAGTCCATGTAGAAGAGCATCTTGGCTTGCCCCGTCGGCGTTGTGGGCGACGAACCGATGTCGGTCACCGTGATGGTGCACGTGACGGCTTCACCTGCGGCGGCAGGGCTCGGACCGCAGGAGACGGCTGAGCTTGTCTTGTCTTTCCCCCCTGTGCTCTGGGTAGCCAGCGCGAATCCGCCGGAACTCCCGAGGTTGCTGTTGTCTCCGCCGTATGAAGCGGTTATCGTGGCTCCCCCTCCTGCGGACGGCGTGTACGTGACGGAGCAGGTGCCGTCGGAGAGAGCACAGCTACCGGAGGAGAAGGTCCCCGACCCTGAGCTCGACCAATCCACCGTGCCCGTCGGGGCCGCCCCCGTCACCGTCGCCGTGCAGTCGCTGGGGGATCCGATTGCGACGGTGGAAGGATTGCAGGTTACCGTCGTGCTGCTAGCCGAGAGGCCCGTCACTGTCAGGTAAGCGAAGCCCGTGCTCCCGTAGTTGCTCGAGTCCCCAGAATAGACCCCATAGACCGTGGGATAGCCCGCAACGCTGTCCGAGTACGAGACGGAGCAACTTCCCGAGCTCAGGGTGCAGGAGGCAGAAGGAGAGAATGACCCGGTAGTGTCGCTGCTGCTGAACGAGATGGTGCCCGTCGGAGAGGCCCCACCGTCGATGGTCGCGGTGCATGAGGTCGAGGTCCCGGCGTCGAACGTGGCAGGGAGGCAAGCTATCTGCGTCGTGGTGTACGCCGTGTTCACGGTCAGCGAACCGGTGCCGGAACTAGCGAGGTTCGACGAGTCGCCGCCGTATTTGGCGGTTATGGTTACCGGCGAACCCGAGGCGGAGGTGGGAGTATATTCAACGGAACAGGACGCGCCCGAGAGGGTGCAGGTCGTTGAGGAGAAGGTGCCGGTGGCGGAGCTCGACCATGTGACCGTCCCGGTGGGGGAGGTCCCGGAGACGACTGCCTTTGCGCTCACGGGGTCGCCCACGGTGACAGAGCTCGAGCCGAGCTGCACGGTGGTGGTCGAAGGCGCTCCCGGCGAAGTCGTCGAGCAGCCGCACGCGGTGGAGGTTATGGTCACGCCGGGCGTCGCGGAGGTCACCGAGAACTGGACATTCGCCGACTCGGACTCGGACCCGGGGAGGAGGACGTTGGAGCTGGAGCTCATTGAGAACTGGATTTGCTCGGAGGCGCCGGAGGTCAGGTACGCCGTGGTGAACTGGTAACCCTGGCTCTCCATCAGCGCGCTGATGTCGGCAGTCCCGCTGACGGCGAAAGAGTCACCGGACGGGCAGTAGTACTGATAGGAGGGGCCGGTCTGGCAGTAGTTCCACCCTTGGGCATAGTCGATTATGGCTGGCGGACAGCCGTTCTTTGCCCCGATGCCGCCGCACCCGAAGGAGCCGATCTGCACCTTCGGCTCAACCAGGGATTCGCAGGCGACCGCGCTCAGCGTCCCTGGGTTAGCGGTCCCTTGGCAGACCGGGCCGTTGTCAAGAGCCTTGAACGAACCGGTCACCGTGTATGAGACCGAGACGTCGATGTAGCCGCAGGAGGCGCAGGTGAACGTGAAGGTGTCGTACATGCTGCTGAACTCGCTGCCCCCCAGCCCGGCGTAACCTCCGTCGTAGGTGTCGTAGCAGTCGTTGCCGCCCGTGCAGTTGGCGCTCGCGGCCCCCGTGAGGGTGTGAGAGGATGCGTCGACCGTCCCGCTCGAGCTCGAGGCGCCCCCGGCGGCGTCGTTGGCGCTGGTACTGGCAGTCGCCGAGCCGCTTCCGTCTCCGGGAGAGGCGGAGGCGACGGTGTTGTAAATCCCATAGTAGTTGGAAGCGGCCGCGGTCGAGACGTACGCTCCGTACTGCGAGCCGAAGGTGAAGGCAGCCACGACAGGTGTGGTGCCTAAGACCCCAAGGGCGAGCAAGGTCAGCAGGGTGGCAGACTTGGCCTTGCTGCTCACTCTCAATGCTGTGCTCGCGAGCTCTCCCAGGATATTTAAGGTCCGTGAACTTCAACCAAGATCCACCTGAATTTCAGACCAATGGGGCCACCTTCAATGCTCGCCCGCACTTCGCTCCTCTCGTTCTGGCATCAGGGACCCGAATGCCGGGCCTGAGCTTGTTCGGTCTCTATGAAATGCGAAGTTAGTTCATGATTATGAATTGAGGGCTGAAGAAAGGCCAGTTTAGCGCTCGTGATGCCCCGAACTCCGTTAATTGACCTCCGTGTGGAAAGAAGAATACGAAATATGTTTCAAAATGAGAATAGAGCGAAATCGTCTATCAGGGGTGTTGTTGAAGGGTGAATTTCAGATTCACGTCCTTGAACCTAGGCTTCGCGGGTGATAAATCTCCAGAAACTCATGACGAAGTACCGACATTCCTTGAAAATGGCGCTTTCCGCCCCTTCCACGCCGGTGCGCCCTCTGCGAGGAATCGAAGCAATCGTGATCTTGCTGCTCGTCCTCGGCCTTTTCAGCAAAGCAGCTTCTGCGAGCAGTTTGGGGACCTCCAATACATCCGAATATACGACGCCGTCGATTGTGCAGCCGGCGTACGACTATCCAGCGAGCCAGCTGGTAATGATAAACAATTTCGTAAGTCTCGATGGTGGATACAATCCGCCACTGATTGGATCGCTGCTGTGGGTCGCAGTCATCATGCCGGTATCATCATCTATCGGCTGCTTTCAATTCTTTAGCGATACCGATGAAACCCTGCCTTGCACAACTGCTGGCAATACTTGGATCTATGATCCGGGTACACCCGACCTCTCTGGATGCAATTTGAATGAATTTGGATGCGATCTCGAGGGCGCAGCTGCAATCGGCCAATTCGACGCCGGAGTTGGTGGTGGGGGAATAGAATGTAGTATTCCATACGGGTATTATGGACAGGCCTCGGTTAGCACAACCGGGACGGCTCAGGTCGACACCGGTTGCAACCAGTCCACAGGCCTTGCCCCAGGATTGAACTGGGAGCTGTCGCAAGGTCAGTACACCGCTCAAACGGTAGGTGATCTGTGCAATAATTATGCGCTCCCACAGATCATACCAAATCAACTAGGATTTGGGGAGAGGCCTACTGGATATCAAGGGACCGTAGAGCAAGGTAATACCCTGGCCACAGGACAGTATATTGTTGTGTCCTGCTGGTTTGAAGGCGCGGGACTCCTGTATGACTGCCAGAACAGTGACTTCGGCGTCGGGGCGTGCCTTGGTGATAACCCTGACGTTCCCGGCGTAGAAGTCGAGGACTTTCAAGTGGAGCCGATTGTCAACACACAGATAATTGTGCAGAGCACCGGGTTGGGCTATGGATTACCTGGATCGCCCGTAACTGTTCAAGGTCAAGGTTTTGCGCCCGATGCCACAGTGGACATTGCTTTCGATGGAGCTGTGGAGACAAGCGCGACAGCTGATTCTTCTGGTTCGTTCGGTTCAGTCACGTTTTCAGTACCGTCGGATGCTGCTCCTGGTGGACATGAAGTTACGGCAAGCGACCAGCTCAATAATAATGCCGGTACAGCATTTCAGGTTCTAGGGACTAGTCCTTCAATCTCGCTTTGGCCACAGGCCGCTGAGGGGCCCGTGTCCTCGCAGGTACTTGTGGTTGGGACAGATTTTACTCCTATTGCCCTTGTAATAGTAAAGTTCGATGGAAACGAGGTTGCAGTCGGTGAGACAGATGGGTCTGGCTCTTTCTCACAAACGTTCATCGTACCGGATGCGCCTGGGACCTACCTCCCAGGAGCAAACACGGTAAGCGCGGTCGACTCATCCGGAAGGTCAACTTCTGAGACTTTCACCGTAACGAGCGCATCGCTTTCATTCTCGCCTTCGTCCGGCCCGCCTGGAAGTACCACCAGCATTACTGGGACCGGCTTTACCCCTAATGACGATTATACGATTTGCATCGACAATCCTAGCACCGCTGGGTGTGTCGCTGGATCAGCTCACCCAGTCATAACTGACGCATCGGGGGGATTTTCTCTGCAATTTCCAATCCCTGCTGACGCTTTCTCTTTTGCCACCCAAGACTTTCTGTATATCTCGGCTTACCAATATTTTTACGATTCTGAATTTATAACCAGTTCGACTTTTGCACTGACTTCCTACAGCGTGACCTTCCAACAGACGGGGATCCCTACGTCGGGAGTGACCTGGGGCGTAACAGTGGGCGGAATCGATTACAAAGGAGACGGAGCAAGTATCGTTGTTCCTGGGCTCAGTGGCACACTAAGCTACGCCTTCGACTCCCCAATATCAGGGCCCACGGGAACGCAATATGTTTGTCCGTCAAGTTGCTCCGGATCGGTTTCGGCGGTCACAACCATTTGGGCCGCTTACCAGCCGCCCGAGCCCTCGTATTGCACCACTATAGGCGGCTCTTGGGACGGCGTTTCGACGTGCACCTTCTCGGGTAGCTACGCGTTTAGTTCCGGGACCCTTGAGATTACATCCGGCACGACTCTCGTGATAAGCAACTCTGGTTCGGAAACCTACGGAATTACGGTCCATACCGGCGCGACCCTCACGGTGGACGGTGGCGGCGCCATCACAATCGAAAACTCCGGCACCGGTTCCAGCGGCATTCTCGTAGAGGGGGGCACCTTCACCAGCTCTGGCACCATTACGACCGAAAACGCCGCTGTAGGTAGCAATGGAATCTGGAACTACTTCGGCACCTTCACCAGCTCCGGCACAATCACGATCGCAAACGCGGGCATGGAAGCCTACGGAATCTTGAACTACAACGGGGGCACCTTCACCAGCTCTGGCACCATCACGATCGAAACCTCCGGCACCGATACCGATGGCATCGTGAACGACCAGACCTTCTCCAACTACGGTACCGTCGCGGTCGAAAACTCCGGAAGTATCTACGGGATCTGGAACAACGGGGGCATCGGTGCCACCTTGACCAACTACGGTACCCTCACGGTCGAAAACTCCGGAACGACCGGCATCTACAACTACAACGGGGCCGCCATCATCAACGAATGCGACGCAACCATCACCGTCGAGAACACAGGCGGCACCGGGATCGCCAATGAGGGCGGCAGCACCATTACGAACAACGGTGGCAGCATAAGCGGCTACTCCGGCACCGTCACACAGGGCACCGAATGCACCACGAGTAGTGTCACTTTCGATCAGACGGGGATACCCTCAGCCGTCACCTGGGGAGTGACGGTAGGCGGAACGCATTACACCGGGACGGGCGGCAGTATTACCGTGAACGACCTCACCGGGACCGTTGCGTACTCCTATGATTCCCCGATAGGAGAACCGAGCGCCACCCAGTACACATCCAGCTGCTCGGGATCGGTTACCGGAGCAGGTACCCAATCCTGCACCTACACGGCGGTTTCGACCAGTACGCAATATTGTTACCCCCCCACGTCAGGCAGTTACGCATGCTCGGTTGAAAATCTGGGGACTGCTATCTCCGTCACATTCAGTGGCTACACAGGTTCAGGTTTGGCCAGTTTGACGACGCAAGATTACGGCGTCTCGCCTCAGAGTCCTACTCCTGCAGATTCGATTGCGGTGGGCGGCGTCTATTACGACGTTCAGGTGAGCGGAAGTATCACTGATGGGATTGCCACAGTGTGCATCCCGAATCCTGGGGGCGCAACGACGATGGCGTATTACATCTCGTCTCCGGCTCCAGGAAGCTGGGACAATTTTGCTACAATCGTAGGGACGCCACCAACGAACCCGCTTTGCGGCCAAATCCCAATCGCAGACCTCTATGGGACACCGATCGTCCTGTACACGCCAAGTCCTTCCTCCACTGGCGTACCGGAATTTCCCTTCGGGATAGTCGCTTTGCTCGCGCTCATCCCCGCTCTGATCATCATTAGAGCGAGGCTCTCAAAATATGGGCGGATCATCTAGCCTAGACTGAGCTCTCAAAATGGAACCAAGCGCGTCGTGACCCCTTTTTCCTGTCGGAGCCGTATCTTGCCATCGACCCCACTATGACCGCGCCGCGAAGGGGGATTCACATACATGAATTTCAAAATGATTGCCCAGCCTAGCCCGAAATCGTCCTCATCAGGGTCCAGGCCTTGAATTTCCTCCTACCGTGATTTCAGGCCGTTGTTAAGACCATTGCGATTCAAGAACCACCTATTTTTCCCGAACTCTATTGGGTCGACGACCAGCGCAGCCATGCGCTGTGATCTATGAAGAGTCCTATGTTAGAACCTGAATGGTGGCGGGCCCGGAGAGACCCACCCCCAAACGGATTCTAAAGTGGATTCCGCGGCAAGGAGGCGGGCTTTCGTCGGGAAGACCGTTCCTCCCTTTCTGCATCCGAGTCTCGGATCAGGCGAGAAAGGCCCTCAGCCGCTTTCCTGAGTCACTGTTATCGTGTAACTGATTCCCGTGGTGAGTGGCTGAGAGTCGCCGTAGGGCGCCGCGGCGAAAGTGATGAGGTTCGGGTATACAGGGAGGTAGCTCACCGGGTTGTTCGCTGTGAAGAAGCCGACGGTGGAGCCCTGGCAGGAGAGCGGTACTGTAATGTTCGCGTCCGACTGCTTGGAGAGCGCGAACCCGACCTCGTAGTCCTCCCCGGGGGCGTGGGTCGCGTTGATTGTGAAGTTGTATGGGACTGTCACCGAACCGGTGCAGTAGCCTGTGGTGCGCACCGTAATCTGTCCCTGGCCGGTCCCACTACCTATGTACGTGCTGGGATTAACCGTGAAGGTGAACGTGCCGCTCGCTGTCTGCGTCGAGTTCCACTGCACTGGTTTGCCGCTGGAGTCGTTTATCCCAGAGGGACCGAGCGGTTGGACGAACGTGAACGTCCCGGCGAAGGACACGCCGCCCGTAGTCGGTGTCGTCATTATGCTCGAAGAGGCGGCCGCCTTGGCCGCGGAGCTGCTGGAAGAGGAGACGCTCGTCGAGCCCAGGCTGGAGGCAGAAGTTGACCTCGAGGCGACAAGGAAGTATCCTCCCGCCACCACAGCGGCGAGGACCAGGACGACTACCAGCGCGACGGCGGATGATAGGGCGATTTGCGCTCCGGCCCGTCGGGCACTGCGAGGAGAGCTTGAAGTTACCAACAATCAGCGGCGGCCCCAAGAACGGAAATTAAGTCTTTCAGAGCAGATGAAGGCATACGTTTCATTGGATTTTGGAGTGCAAGTCCCCCGGGGATCAGGCGCGCAGGCCCACACGGAATCGCAATCGGGAACGCGGCTCCACGACGATGCACACAGTGAATTGCGGTCGGCACCACAGTTCCTGCTCGAATCGTCGCGAATTTTATGGCGGCACTCGTCTCTGGAGGAAAGGATTGCCAAGTCGGGCAGAATTGCGCGAACTCCATAGATTTTTGACTCGTCTTCGCAACCAGTCTGCGATTACGAGGCCGCCACCTGAAGGGCGCAATCCTCAGGTCGCGTGATTGAGTTGCCCGTGATTCTCGTAAGCATAGGATTTTTTCTTGAGAGTCTCGTTTCTCGCGGCTAGAACCCTATGCTAGGATGGTGGGGGGCCCGGCAGGGCCTGCACATGAACGGGCTCTGAAGGTGGATTCCCAATCGAAAGCAGCCCCCTAAGAGAGCAGACCATCGACCAGGTGTTTCTCGGCTCTCCGCAAGTGCTCTCCAACCGTCCCTTTGTCCATTCTTAACAGTCTGGCCAAATCCTCGGTGCTTGTCCTTCTCGGTATGTCGTAGTAACCCATCGTGTGCGCGAGCCTCAGGATTCCGCCCTGTTTCGCAGTCAGCGTGTTCAGCGCCGAAGCCGTCTGGGCCTTCGGCGGGCCTATCCTAAGTATCTCGAAGGGGACCTCGACCCGCTGCAGTCCGCTCAACAGCTTCTTGATCAGGGTCTCGTTGGCGATTATGGACACGCGAAGCTTTCCTCCCTCGAATGTGGGCCTCTCAAGGTTGTAGAAGGGCGCCTTCTCCATCGCCCTGAAGAACTCAAGCTCCCGGGCCTGGCGGCGGTCAAGCCTCTCGTTTTTCACTCCTGCGAGCCATTTTCCGGAGACCAGCAACACCTCTGCCCCTGACTTTTCCCTGTTCACGACGGCGGCGCTTAGATTGTAAGGGGGGCGGCCGGAGATGGACTTCCTGAAGAGCTCCGACTCCTCTCGCGTCCCTCGGCAAATCAGCACGAATCCTTCGCTTCGAAACTCGAGGACCTGCACCACGCGTATGTGCTTGAGGGCCTCGGTAAGGGGCGAAGTCTGAGACTCCTTGGCTATCGGGACCTCGAAGGTCAGCTCCCTGAGCGCTGTCGTCTTCGCCACGATGCTCAAACCCAATACCCCACCTGTGGGGTATAAGCGTTATTCGACGATTCGGATTGCTCGTAGCTTGAGTGGTCATGAAAGAAGCGGCCCCTTCGACCCGCTCCGTAGGCGAGAAGCTCGCGTTGGCGGCCCAATTTGGGCTGATCGCCGGTCCTTTCCTCAGCATGGTCGACTCCAACGTCGTGAACGTCGCGCTGCCAGTAATGCTTGCCGACTTCCACACCTCGCTCGCCGCGGTCCAGTGGGTTCTCAGCGCGTACCTGTTGGCCAGCGGCGCGGCCCTCGTGTCGAGCCCGTATCTCTCAAAGAGGTTCGGCGCGAACAAGGTCTACCTCCTGAGCCTGCTGGGCTTCACCGGCGCATCAGGCCTCTGCGCCCTGGCTCCCAGCCTTGAATTCTTGATTCTCGCGAGGGTTCTGCAGGGCGCGCTGGGGGCTGTGATGGTCCCCCTCGCGATGGACATGCTCCTGGGAAGGGGAGGGGCATCGAGGCAGATTTCGCCGGCGTTCGGAATAATCCTTTTCCTGGCTCCCGCGCTGGGGCCAACGCTGGGAGGGTTCTTG
>Ga0335078_10006200_pt1 | contig 17711 bp, 18 predicted proteins | sample Lox_Sample_32_FD_206711 | JGI IMG/M metagenome (GOLD analysis project Ga0335078, IMG submission 206711) | Soil microbial communities from Loxahatchee National Wildlife Refuge, Florida, United States - Lox_Sample_3.2 | ecosystem: Environmental > Terrestrial > Soil > Wetlands | place: USA... | reverse complement strand
GCCTTCAACAGGCTGAAGGACTTCAGGCGCATCGCCACTCGCTATGACAGGCTGGCGCGAAACTACCTAGCCTCTGTCTGCCTCGCCGCTGCTCTTGTATGGTGGATTTAATGAGTCCCGACCCTAGCGATGGAAATCGCGGTCCCGAGGCGGGCGGCCGAAGACCGCAGCCGAAAACCGCCAGCTTATCCGCGAGATGAGTATCGCCAATCCACTCTGGGGGGCGCCGCGCATTCACGGGGAATTACTCAAGCTCGGCACCGCGGTCGGGCAGACCACGGTGGCCAAGTACATGGCGAAGAGGAGGCGTCCACCGTCGCAAGGCTGGAAAACTTTTCTCCATAACCATGCCGACGGCATAGCCGCGATGGACCTGTTTGTGGTGCCGACGGTCTCATTTCGGCTGTTGTATGGATTGCTGATCCTGCGGCATGCTCGCCGCGAGCTTCTATGATGCGATCAAAGAGAAATCCGGTGACTCGGTCCTGATAAGGCACCGATTTTGCTCTGTCTTTGGCGACACTCCCGAGAAAATCAAGACCAATTGGAAAGACAAGGGCGGTTGTCAAGGTTTCAACGCTCACCTGCAGCACGTGGCCGCACGTTTCCCGCGTGTTCGACCGCACCCTGACGTCTGGCTGACGGCGAGACCCGCACGCTCGGCAAGCCCCCATCTTTTTATGAAGGCGGTCCAGCAACGGACTGAGTGAAAAAATACGGACGTTTTCCAAAAGGTTGCCTGGGCGTTTCGGTGCGCGTTTTTCCTTGATTGTAAGGACGTTTGTGATCGGAAGACACAAAGCGATGTTGCCCGACGGCACGGAGTAGATATCGGGGGCCGTTGAATGACTCATCGACAACGGTGTCGCATACGCAGGCCTGATGGCAGATTACCAGCATGCAGACAAATTGCGAATCGAAGGCAGCCCAAGTCTTGTGCTCAATGAAGGGCGCCAGAAACTGTATGGAAATGTTGGATTTCGCCTCATACTGGCCAACATTCAAGAGCTGCTTCGCGAGCCGCGCGCCGACGAAGCGAGCTGGTGTTGAGCTTTGGTTCTCGACCTGTGGCGAGGCCCCGCGCATCTGTCTCCGCTCGCTCGTGCCCAATCGGGCCGAGCAACAAAACGCCAATAACCGCAGGGAGAAGGAGGAGGTGCATCGACGCATCCGGGGAATTCTGGCGAGATTCAGCCGATCTATTGACTTCCAACATAATGGCCGGTTAAGCGTTTTGGACCAGATTTTGAGCCATGTCCGCGCACCATGCGGAAAGAGATAAAGGCGATAGGCATCTCGCCGAGCCGCGCACCACCTGCCATCATTGCATCGGCTGCAACAGGTATCGTCGAATTCATTGAGAGGTATGGTGGCGATATCGACAGCATTTTCGGCAATGCCGGTATTACTCCCGACATGGCCGGTTCGCCGACCTTAAAACTAGAGCTCAAATCGTACTGCCAACTCTTTGAAGTCGCATCAATCGTCACGAAATGCGGCAATTTTGGTCTGTGGTTTGGCAACCAATTCCAACCCCGCGATCTTGGTCTCTGGGGCTATTCTGCCATCTCGGCCCCCACACTTGGTGCGGCGTTGCGCAATTTGGTTGAGTTCTTTCGTTACCATCAGGAAGCATCCTGGATGAGCCTTAAGCGCGTGGAAAACGGCCTTATGCGCCTCGAATATCAAATTGCGGCCCCTGATATCATCGATCGGCGCCAGGATGCAGAACTCTCACTCGGGATGTTTCTCAACGTCTTTCGCGATTGCCTTGGTCAGCAGTGGGTCCCGGAGGAGGTCCATTTCGAGCATCCTCGTCCCTTGGAAAGCGACGAGCATCAAAAGGCGTTTGGCGCGCCCGTCTACTTCTCTCTTCCGCACAACGCGCTGTTGTTTCGACCGGAGATCATGTCCGAGCAAATGCCGTACAGCGATGCCAAATTGATGGGTGTGATGCAGATGTGCCTCAAGCGGCTGTCTAATGAGGAAAACCGATGCGCCAGCATTATAGACCGCGTTAAGGCCGTCATCCGGGCCAAGCTTCCCAATGGGCATCCGACCCTCGGGGACGTTGCCGACACTCTTCGAATAGGTCCGTCGGTCATTCAAAGCAAGTTGGCTGCCGAGGGCCTAATGTACAAGGAACTGGTCGAACTTGTGCGCCGCGAGCTTGCCATGGCCTACATCAAACAGCGCCATCTGCCATTCTCGGAGATAGCGTTGCTCTTGGGATACTCGGAATTGAGTGCTTTCAGCAGGGCGGTTCACCGCTGGACCGGCCAATCCCCCCGCGCCTGCCGCGACGGAGAGATAAGCTCATAATTTCAAATTTGCTGCAAACGCCTCTGGGAATTCGTCTCGAGTAAGCGCGGGAAGCGGCTCTGACTCGCTAAACGAGCCTGTTGGCACAAATTCGATAGGCGTCCTGCCACGGCCGCAGACGTTCAAAGGCGGCGCTGGCCGCCAGAACGTCGGCGTCGGCGTAGCGCCCGCCGATGATCTGCATGCCGACCGGCAGGTTACCGGCTAGACCCGCGGGAATTGATGCCGCCGGGTGACCGGTGAAATTCACTGGATAGGTCAGACACCAGCCGATCAGCGAATCGACCGATTCACCGTTGATGCGGTCGGGACCCTTGGTATTGCCATCGGATGCGTTGTCGACCGGAAGGCAGGCAAGCGTCGGCGTTATCAGCAGGCGGTAATTGCCCAGCACCGCCTGGAAGGCGTCGTAGATCTCCGTGCGCGCGGCCTGGTCGCGGAAGAAATCGAGCGCCGACATCTTGAAGCCCCGCTCGACCCAGTAGAGATACTCAGGTGGCAGGTCGTCGCGATGATCCTTGAGGACATCAATGCCCGCGTCGCGAAAGCCCTCGAGCGTCTGCAGGTTCAGCGGCATGATCAGCCGGCACCACAGGTCGCTCAGCTCCTTCTGCGGCCGATTGATCCCCACTTTGACCTCCTCCACGTGGGCGCCAGCCTGCTCGAACGAGCGCACCGCCTTGGCTACGGTCTCGGCCACCCGCGGATCGACCGGGAACACGTCGAGGTTGGGGCTATACGCGATCTTCCAACCCTTAATTGACCGGCGAGTCGCGGCGACGAAGTCAGTTTCCTCGTCGATGCTGTAGGGATCACCCGGGTGGTATCCCGAAAGGGCGTCGAGCGCGAGCGCGGCGTCTTCCACGTTGCGCGTGATCGGCCCCTCGAAAATAAATGGCGCATCGGCGCCGAAGGCGTTGGGCCTCACGAGGCACGGCACGCGTCCGAAAGAGGCCTTGTAGCCGTAGACGTTGCACCAGGACGACGGGATGCGAATCGATCCGCCGCCGTCGGTGCCTTCCGCGAACGGCAGAAGTCCGTCGGCCACCGCTGCTGCGCTGCCGCCCGAGGAGCCGCCGGTGTTCTTGCTGGTGTCGAAAGGATTTTTGGACGGTCCGAACAGATAATTGTCGCACGTGCCGCGAAAGCCCATGACCGGACTGTTGGTCTTTCCTAGGATGATGGCGCCGGCGTTCTCGATTCGCTCGGCAAACGCGCAATAGGAGTTGGCGGTGAAGTTGCGCATGGCACGGATCCCGCCGAACGTGCTGATCCAGCCGGGCTTGAAGTCGAAGAGATCCTTGATAGCGACCGGAACCCCGTGCAGCGGACCAAGGAGCCGGCCATCGCCAAGGGCTTTCTCGGCATCCTTCGCCCTCTCCCGCGCCTCGTCGAATCCCCTATAAACGAACGCGTTGATGCTGCGATCGCGGGCGTTAATGCGGGCGATGAATGCGTCTACCACCTCGACCGGAGAGACACGCCGCTGGCGAATGCCGCGAGCGATCTCGGTGACTCCCAGGTAGGCAAGTTCGTCAGAAAGCGCCATGTGCGTATCTCCTCCCGCGAAACCTCGCTTTTATGAGAGGGCCGGTACGCGACGTCTTGTTTGTTCGCACCCGACCCCGAGGCTTTCGCAGCAAGTCGTACTATGCGGCCGCGGTGCCATCAACCGACCGATCGTCTTGGCGGGTATGCGGGGCGCAGCGCAGTCTCGCACTGCGCGTGTTTGCGCTGCTCTGCACGTGCGGGGGAACTTAAGCGTAGTCGGGGGAGCCGCGGTATTGGCGCGGGGATTGACCGGTCCAGCGGTGCACCGCTCGGCTGAAGGCGCTCAGCTCCGAATAGCCGAGAAGAAGCGCGATCTCGGAGAAGGGCAAGTGGCGCTGCTTAATGTAGGCGATCGCCAGCTCGCGCCGGATCAGTTCGACCAATTCACGGTAGATCAGCCCCTCGCTCGCCAGCTTGCGCTGAATTGCCGTCGGCGTGATCCGCAGCGTTTCGGCCACGTCGTCGAGCGCGGGATAGCCGTCGGGGAGCTTGGCTCTGACGGCCGCTTTCACGCGGTCGGTGAGGCTCGCGCATTTCTGCTGCTCGCTGGCGAGCTGCCGCAGGCACATCTGCATCATCGCCATGAGCTTCGCGTCGCGGTGCGGCATCGGCTCGGACATGACCTCGGGCCGGAAGAGCAGCGCGTTGCGCGGCAGCGAGAAATAGACCGGCGCCCCGAAAGCCCTTTCGTGCTCACGGCTGTCCGCGGGACGCGGATGCTCGAAATGCACCTCTTCGGGCACCCACTGCAGGCCGAGGCAGTCGCGGAAGACATTGAGGAACATTCCAAGCGACAATTCCGCATCCTGGCGCCGCTCGACGATCTCGGGTGCTTCGATCTGGTATTCGAGGCGCATCAACCCGTCCTGGCCGCGTCTGAGGCTCATGCGCGAGGACTGCTGATGAAAATCGAAGAGTTCGACCAGGTTGTTCAACGCGGCGCCGAGCGTCGGAGCCGAAATCGCCGAATAGCCCCAAAGGCCGAGGTCCCGGGGCTGAAACTGGTGACCAAACCAGAGGCCGAAGCTCTCGCACTTGGTGACCGCGGAAGCGACCTCAAAAAGCTGGCAATAGGATTTGAGCTCCAGCCTCAGCGTGGGTGAACCTGCCGTCTCCGGCGCAATGCCGGCACGCCCGAAGATGCGGTCAACGTCGCCGCCGCGCGCTTCGATGAATTGGACTATGCCTGTTGCCGCGGATGCGATGACACCGGGCGGCACGTAGCCCGCCGAACTCCCATTCGGCCGGGCTTGGTCCGCACGGTACACCGCCATGGCGCAATTCTGACTGAAGAATTAAGGCGTTAACGCTAAGCCAATTCGCCGGCGCGAGTCAATACAGCGGCTGTGAGTGATCTACCTTCGTTTCGGGCAATCTGCTCAGGAAAGCGTCGCACAATGACACGGTGTCGTTCGTGTACCGCTCGCCCATCGACTTCGCGAGATCGGTCTCGGAGTGCGATCCAATCCAGGCGACGAGCACCAGCCGGCGAAGCATCACGAAGGTCGGAATTTCCAGCTCTTCCTCGGAGGTGAGCGTTAGACGGCGGCGATATCCGCGCACCCAGGCGCTGATGAGGTTCGGCACCTCGGGCTTGTGCTCGAAAAACGAGACGGCGGTCGCGCAATCGTACAGATGCCAGCCGAAGCCGCAGTCGTCAAAATCGATCACCTTCACTGTCGCACCGTCGACCAGGAGGTTGGCAAGGCGCATGTCGCCGTGGATGAGACCGAAGCGATCCGGTGTCTTGCCGAAGCGCTCGAGGCGGCGGCGGATAATGTCGACGGTCCGAGCGAACAGATGCTCCTTGTTCGGCGTCACGCCGATGCCGTTGCGCCAAGAGCCCCAGTGCGGCCTGTCGCCCAAGCTGGTCTCGAAATCCCAGGTGTGACGCTCGAACCAGTCCGGCCGGCGCCAGGCCGCCGCATGCGCATGCATGCGCGCGGTCGTTTCGCCCAGAATTTCGAAAACGGGCGCGTCATTCTCAGGAGGCTCGATTCCGGTTTCCCACTCGAACAGAACGACGTGACGCGGCCGCTCGGCTGTGCGATCGGTAACCACCACCTGGACGAACTCTCCGTCGGTGCCCTTGACCGGCCGCGGCGTGATCACCGCACCGTCGTCGCGCAACGCGGTCAGCCACGCCAGTTCGGACTCGATTCCCTCCTTGGAATGATAGCCCTCGCGATGAACGCGCAAGGCCCAGCGCTGCGACGAGGCCGGATCGTCGACGCGAAAGGTGGCATTCTCCGAAAGGTTAACCAGCGTGACGGTCGCATTCGGCGGAAGGCGATAGCAGCCCCGCGCGCGTTCGGCCAGCGCCTGCAGCCTTTTCAACTGCTGGTCCAATGCTGGCTCGTCCATGTTCGCCATGTGGTTCGAAAGAGCTGTGAAAACCTGTTTGTTCGCAGCGCGCCACAAGATGCGGAACACATGAACGCTCTGAATGGCGTCAACTTAACCCCCGCACGCGATCGTCTGCTTGACAGCAAATCGAGCGATCTTGACATCCAGCGAACGCCCCTTCGCCGCGCTGTCAAGTTTGCGCGCTGGCCTGTCAAGCCGCACGCAGGTCGCGGCGCTACGCTTTGTTACAGTGAGAGGTGTTTTCTTGAGTGAAGAGAAGCTGGACGTTCTCGAACGCTCGAAGAGGTTCTGGAACCCGGGGAAGACCCAGGCATGGGAGGACATGGGCGTCGATCTGGTCATCGATCGGCGCGAGGGTTACTTCCTTTACGACATGGACGGCCGGCGGCTGATCGACGTCCATCTCAACGGCGGAACCTACAATCTCGGCCATCGCAATCCGGAACTCGTTGCCGTGATGACCGCCGCAACGCAGCGCTTCGACATGGGCAACCATCATTTTCCTTCGCTGGCGCGAACGGCGCTCGCGGAAGCGCTCGCCAAATGCTGCCCGGGTGAACTGCAGTACACCATCTACGGTGCCGGCGGCGCCGAGGCTATCGACATCGCGATCAAGACGGCAAGGAACGCGACGCAGAAGCGCAAGATCGTCTCGATCGTGCGAGCGTATCATGGCCACACCGGCCTCGCCGTTAAGACCGGGGCCGAACGATTTTCGGAGATCTTCCTGTCGGAGGACACCCAGGGCGAATTCATTCACGTCCCGTTTAACGATCTCAACGCCATGGAGGATGCGCTGCGTCAGCGCGACGTCGCCGCCGTTATCATGGAAACAATTCCGGCGACCTACGGCTTCCCGATGCCGCACGAGGGATATTTGCCGGCCGTCAAGAAGCTGTGCGAGCGTTTCGACGCGCTGTACATCGCCGACGAGGTGCAGACCGGGCTCATGCGCACCGGCGTGATGTGGGCTATCAGCAAATATGGCGTCGAGCCGGATATGCTGGTGACCGGCAAGGGAATCACCGGCGGCCTCTACCCGATTTCCTGCTGCGTCGTCTCGAAACGCTGCGCCGGCTGGCTGACGCAGGATGGGTTCGCCCATATGTCGACGGCGGGCGGCGCCGAGATCGGCTGCATCGTGGCTCTCAAGGTGCTGGAGATCTGCCAGCGCCCGGAAGTGGCCTCAACAGTCGCGTACATCGCGAATTTCATCCGCGCCGGGCTCGACCGCATTCAAACGAGCTACGCGGACTTCTTCACAGGCATCCGTCAAAACGGCGTCATCCTCGGTCTCGAATTCAATCACCCCGAAGGCGCCAAGCCGGTGATGAAGCATCTTTATCAGAACGGCGTCTGGGCCATCTTCTCCTCGCTCGATCCGCGCGTGCTGCAGTTCAAGCCCGGCATATTGATGAGCCAGCCGTTATGCGAAGAGCTGTTGCAGCGCGTCGACTGCGCCGTCGCGAGCGCGCGCGACGAGGTTGTCGGCGTCGGGCTGCGGAAGAGCGCATGACCGATCCGCTGATCACGAATCTCGTCGACATCGCACAGTCGCCAGCGGCGCTCAACGCGCAGGCCGACCTGATGCTGGAGCGGGCGCGGTGGGCGGCCGACGCTTTTCAGCGTTATGACCGCAACCGCACCTACGCGATCGCGGAGGCCGTGGCGCGCGAGGCCTACGCCAAGGCGGCGACCTATGCCGAATGGGCGGTGCGGGAGACCGGCTTCGGGGTCGCCGAGCACAAAAGGCTCAAGAACGAGCTCACCAGCCTGCCTTTTCTTGAATACTACCGGGACTGGGACTTCGTCGGACCTCACACTGATACGGAGAAGCGCGTCATCGAGATCCCACGGCCGGCTGGAGTGATCTTCGCGCTCATACCATCGACCAATCCGATCTCGACGCTCAACTTCAAGATTCTGTGCGCGCTGCTCACCCGCAATGCAATCGTGATGTCGCCGCATCCCGCCGCCCGCGAATGCTGCGTTGACGCCGCGCGCCACCTTGCGGCGGCCGCCGAGCAAGCCGGAGCGCCGGACGGCGTCATCCAGATCATCGAGCAGCCAAACATCCCCTTGATCGAAGTCTTTATGCGATCGGAGAAAACCGCGGTGATTCTCGCGACCGGCGGCAGCGCGATGGTGCGCTCGGCTTACTCGTCGTCCAATCCCTCGATCGGCGTCGGTCCGGGAAACGCGCCGGTCTTTGTCGACGGCAGCGCCGACACGGCGCTCGCGGCCAAGCACATCACCGACAGCAAATCGTTCGACAATTCGCTGCTTTGCACCAATGAGTCGGTGCTGATCGCCAGCGCCGAGCGGGAAAAGGAGATCAAGCGCGAGCTGCACCGCGTCGGGTGCCATATCTGTTCGGCCGAAGAGGTCGAGGCAATCCGCGCCTATCTGTTTCACGATCGCGGCTTCAACGTCGAAGCCGTCGGCCGCGACGCCACCTGGATTGCCGAGCAGGCGGGCTTCAAGGTCGCGGCCAAGTCCCGCGTCCTGGTGACGCCGATCGAAGCCATCGGCGTCGAGGAACCGCTTTCGAAGGAAAAGCTCTGTCCCGTGCTCGCCATGTTTTCGTCCGCCTCGCGACAGCAAGCGATCGAGATGGCCCGTGCAGTACTGCGGCTTTCCGGCGCCGGGCATTCCGCCGCCATTCACTGCACCGATCCGCAGACCGTCCTCGATTTCGCGGCGCGGGTCGAGGCCTATCGCGTGGTCGTCAACGCGCCCTGCAGCCAGGGGGCGGCCGGCTTCGGCACCGAGCTCGCGCCGAGTTTCACTATCGGCACCGGCTTCTTCGGCCGCTCGTCGGTCGGCGAGAACATCGGCCCTCAGCACCTCGTCCACTGGACGCGGGTCGCGCTGCATGAGGATGCGGCTCATATCCTGGCTGATTTCCCGCGCGCCGTGCTCCGCCATCCCGGGCCGCTGCCGGAGGCGCCGGCGGATGGAGTACCGGGCAAGAGCTTTGCGGAGCGGCAGCGCCCGCGCGCGGGCGGCCGAAAGGCCGACGACGGCGTTCCCCCGGGAATGCGCGACGAAATCCGGCGGATTATCGCCGAGGAACTGCGGCAGGCTTTCGGGAGATAGAGGATGGCCGAGCTGCGCTCCTTCATTTTTCTCGATCAACTGCAGCCGCAGACGCTTTCCTATCTTGGCACCTGGATCCTCGGACGGCTTCCTCGCGCCAATGTCGCAGCGCAGGTCATCGAGGTCGCGCCGGGGCTCGACATCGAGGGTTTGACCGACATCGCTCTCAAGCAGACCGAAGTGAAGGCGGGCATTCTTGTCGTCGAACGGCAGTACGGCTATCTGGAATTCCACTCGCAATCGACTGCCGCGGTTAAAGCGGCGGCTTCGGCGGTGCTCGATGGGCTCGGCGCGCGCCCGGAAGACGCAACCAAGCCGCAGATCCTTGCCTCCAGGATCATTTCGCGGGTCGACCACCAACACGCGTTTCTCATCAACCGGACTAAGCGCGGCTCGATGATACTGGGCGGCGAGTCGTTGTTCGTGATGGAGATGCAGCCGGCATCGTACGCTATCCTGGCGACCAATGCTGCCGAGAAGGCGGCCAACATCAAGGTCGTCGATTACCGGATGATCGGAGCGACCGGCCGGGTCTACCTCGCCGGCGACGAAGCCGAGATTCGCAACGCCCGCGAAGCAGCCGCCGCGGCACTGGCAGGCTCAAGGCACTAGGGAGATTCCGCTGTCCGTATCCATGGACGTGATCCGCGAAATGGTGCGCGACCTGCTTGCCGAGGAAATCGGCAACCTGCGCCGGGCCGGTCAAATTCGTGCCGAACAGGACGTGCCGCGACGCCAGGTTCGCGAAGAAATCGTGTCGATCCGAAACGACGTCGACTTGCGCGCGTTCGTCGCCCGGCTTCTCGAAATTCTCAAGGACGGGCGCTCGCGCGAGGAGATCGAGCAAGGCCGGTGGGTGTTCAGTCTGGGCGCCAATTCGGTGGCCGTCACAAGTGCGCGGCGCGGCGCACCGGCGTCCGCGGCCGCACCAGCGTCAACGACGGCGAGGATCGAAACCGGCGTGGTGTCGGAGCGCCAGATCGACAGTCTCGCGCCCGGTACTACGTCTCTCAGCGTCGGCAAGTCCGTGCGACTGACGCCGCTGGCCTTGGATCGGCTTCGCATGCTTGGCATCTTGCTGAAAAGGAGCCAGGCATGATCACTGGACGCGTGAAGGGCCGTTACTGGTCCACCAAGCGTGTGACTACTCTGCCGCAAGGAGCGCTGCTCGACGTCGAGCTCGAAAACGGCAGTCACATCGTCGCGTTCGATCCGCTCGGATGCGGCGAGGGAGAACTGGTGCTGATCATTCAGGGATCGATCGCTGCGTCCTACTTCGAAAATGTTCGCGCCACCGTCGATGCCTTGATCGTCGGCTCGCTCGACGAGGAAATGAAGCAAGCATCCGGCAAGACCCCCAATCGTGGCAATCAATAGCAACGGGAGACCGCACTCATGTCCAACCAAGCCATCGGTATGATCGAGACGAAAGGCTACGTGGCGGCGCTTGCCGCCGCGGACGCCATGGTCAAGGCGGCGAATGTGACCATCATTGCCCGCGAGCAAGTCGGGGACGGCCTCGTCGCCGTCGTCATCCGCGGCGATGTCGGAGCGGTCAAGGCTGCGACCGACGCCGGGTCGGAGACCGCCAATCAGGTCGGCGAGGTGGTTTCGGTCCACGTCATTCCGCGGCCGCACCCCGATCTCGGCGCGACCTTCACCGCAATAAAGTCGGCTTAAGTCGATATGGCAACGCCTGCCGGCAGCGGAAAATCGCGTATCGCGACGGCGTCAAGCCAGCAGACGCCGGCGACCGAGCTTCGCGTTTATCTATCGGTACTCGACCTTCGTCCGCAGGTCGCGGCCTACCTGGCAACGCCGGTTCGCGCCCGCGGCTATCCTGCCGTGGCGGGCGATCACAGCCTTATCATCGAGGTCGCTCCCGCGCTCGCGGTCCACCGCATCGCCGACTTGGCCCTGAAGTCGGTACCCGAGGTTGAGCCCGGAATTCTCTTCGTCGAGCGGCAATTCGGCGTGATCGAGCTTCATTCCAGGGACCGCGACCTGATCGATCGCGCCGGCCACGCGATTCTCGGGGGTATCGGGGCGACGCCGTCGGGCCAGCTCAAGCCCCACAAGTTGTACTCGGAGGTGATCGCCGACGTTTCCGATCAGCACGCGATCGTCCTCAATAGATCGCGCGAGGCTTCGATGATCCTGCCGGGACAGTCGTTGCTGCTCTGCGAGGTGGTGCCCGCGCTGTTTGCGCTTTTGGCCGCAAACGAAGCCGAAGCGGAAGCGCCGCTCGCGACCCTCGTGGATGTGCAGATGATCGGCGCATCCGGGCGCGTCTTCATGGCGGGACGCAGAGACGATCTTGACCGCGCCAAGGCGCGGATCGACGTCGTTCTGGCCGGCGTTCAAGGACGCAAAGGCTAGGATCAGAATATATGTCCCGCCCAGCCGGTCCGCAGCGATTCGGCACCAAAGCCGATCACAAGATCGCCGCCGCGCCCCGCTCCGCGGCCTGCCGAAGAATTGAGCAATGGCCTGACGCCATTGCATTTCGCGCGGCCAAAAGAACGGTCTGTCGGTCAACGGCGCAAGTGCTCGTGTCAAGAAAATGCTCCGCATTGTCAAGACGAAGGGGCGCATCGGTGCGACTCTCCAATGGGCGGGTGCATCATGAGCGAAGGACGCCGCGACCCGTAGCTCGATCGAGTTGCGCTGGCCTTGAGGCCGTTCAGGCGAGGAGGTTGGCATGTACCGCATCAAGCCCGAAGACGCGCAATACATCGAAGAATTCCGCAAGAATCCCATCGGGCATCACTCACCCGGTTTGCAGCGCATCCTCAACCTGTTTCGCGGCGAGGCCATGGCCGGCAAATACGTGCTGGTGTGTACGAAGCCGCACAAGGAATGGATGCTGGGGCAACTGACTGGCGTAAGGGGCGAGCGGATCAGAATGACGAATCAGGTCTTCACTTCCATCGAGGATGCCGAGTGGTTCGTGTTCAAGCAGCGCTGGGCCAAATACACAAACGAAACGCTGCCTGATTGAGCGCAACCAGCTCGAATGACCCAGGGGAAGGGGCAAGACAATGAAACAAATCATGGGCTACAGCGACAAGATCAGCGTGCGTCCCGGCGAAATCATCAAATTCATGGTCTCATGCGAGAAGCGCGCATCGTATAAGGCCCGCATCGTTCAAATCATCCACGGCGACACCAACCCCGAAGGTCCCGGCTACAAAGAACGTGCAATCCAGAGCACGGTTGACGGCACTTATCAGGGCCGCAAGCAGCAGATTTATGCCGGCTCCTACGCCGTAATTCCCAATCATCGGGTTTTCGAGCGGCTGTCGAGCTTTTCGATACAGGCGATGATCTGGCCGACGACGCCGGAAAAAGTCGGTCAGACACTGATAAGCCGCTGGAGCGGCAAATCCAAAGCGGGGTTCATTCTCTCAATCGGCGGTAGCGCCGGCCTCAGCCTGTCCCTCGGCGACGGCGCGGGCGGAACCGCGACGATCGAAACCGGCAAGCCTCTTCTGGCGCGAGAGTGGTATTTCGTGGCCGCCTCCTTCGACGCCGGTACCGGCGAAGTGCGGCTACACCAGGAGCCGCTGGTACCGTATGCGAAGGTCGACACCACGGCCGCCGCAGCTCAGGCGACCACGGGCAAGCTCAAGCACGCGGCCGGTGCGCCGCTGATCTTCGCCGCGCATTTGAGTGACAATTCCAACGGCCGGGTGATGGTCACCGGTCATTACAATGGCAAGATCGAACGGCCGCGGCTCGCCAATCGCGCGTTGAGCCGGCTCGAGATGGAGCAAATCCGCGGCGACATCATCCCGTTCTCTTTGCAGAGCGCGGTCGTGGCGGCGTGGGATTTCTCCAAGGAGATGACCACCGAGAAGATCGTCGACGCATCCGCCAACCGGTGCCACGGCGAGACCGTCCAGCTTCCGGCCCGGGCCATGATCGGCTCGAACTGGACCGGCGAGGAGATGTGCTGGCGCCACAAGCCGCAACAGTATGGCGCGATCCACTTCCATGATGACGATCTCTATGACGCCGGTTGGGAGACCGATTTTTCCTTTACGGTGCCCGCCGGCCTCAAGAGCGGCCTCTACGCCGCGCATGTCGCGATCGACGATGACGATGACTTCATGCCCTTCGTCGTCAAGCCGCCGAAGGGCCAGGCGACCTCGAATGTCGTATTCGTGTTGCCAACGGCGAGCTATCTCGCCTATGCCAACGAGCATATGGCGACCGACGCGCCGCTCGCCGAGCACCTGACCGGACAGGTCGCGGCGCTGCAGCCTGCCGACATCTTCCTCAACGAACACCGCGAGTATTCGGGCTCTTGTTACGACAGCCACTCGGACGGCAGCGGGGTTTGCTACTCGTCCCGCCTGCGGCCGATCCTGACGATGCGCCCCAAATACCAGTCGTGGCTCGGCGGCAAAGGCTCCGCGCTCTGGCAGATGAACGCCGATACCCACATCATCGACTGGCTCGAAGCGATGCGGTTCGAATACGACTGCATCACCGACGAAGACCTGCACGACGAAGGCTATGATGTAATCCAGCCGTATCGCGTCTTCATCACCTCCACCCATCACGAATACTGGTCGAAGCAGATGTGGGACGCCCTCGACGCCTTCAAGAAGGCTGGCGGGCGGCTGATCTATACCGGCGCCAACGCGTGGTATTGGCGCATCGCCTACCACAAGACGAAGCCGGGCGTGATCGAAGTTCGCCGCGCCGAGGGTGGCATTCGCGCCTGGGCTGCTGAGCCGGGCGAGTATTATCACTCCTTCACAGGCGAATATGGCGGTCTCTGGCGCCGGCAGGGCCTAGCGCCGCAGAAGATGGCGGGAACGGGCTTTAGCGCCCAAGGCTTCGATCTCTCGTCTTTCTATCGCCGCAGTCAGGACAGCTTCAACGATCGCGCGGCCTTCATTTTCGCGGGCGTCGGCAAGGACGAGCTGATCGGCGATTTTGGCCTGATTGGCGGCGGCGCAGCGGGTCTCGAGCTCGACCGTGCGGACCGCGCTCTTGGCACGCCGCCAAACGCGCTGGTGCTCGCGTCGTCTGAGAACCACACGCCAGTCTATATGGTCGTCCTCGAGGAAATATTCATCAACGCGCCCGGCATGTGCAACGGCGAGAACGATCTCGTGCGCGCCGACCTGGTGTTCTTCGAGACACCAGCCGGCGGCGCGGTTTTTGCAACGAGCTCCATCGCCTGGGCGGGAAGCCTAAGTCACAACAATTACCGCAACAACGTCTCGCGGATCACCGAAAACGTGCTCAGACGATTTCTCGACGATAAGTCGTTCTGAGAGAAAAACTTGAGGATGAACATCCAGCCGTCTTTGCCATGCCGCCGCAGGGCGCAGACAAACTCCTCCGACTTGGCCGGGCGGGATTGGAGAGAGAGGGATTCTGCTGTCTCCTTGACCGAGCGCGGCCGGACGCACAGCGCCGCGCGCTTCTATCGCTGCAACATGGTACGCAGCGAAATGTACAAGACGTCAGGTCCGATCCTTGAAGAACACGACATCCTCGTCTGTCCGACGCCCGTGCTTCCTTCGGTCAAGGCCGACCATGACGAGCTCAATCCACATTTCCGCATCAACGGGAAGCCAGTTCAGACCTATGGATGGGTCATGAGAAACCCGTTCAATCTCGTCAGCCAATGCCCGGCGATGTCGGTTCCGAGCGGTTTCGCGGACACCGGGATCCCGACTGGAATCCAGATCGCGGGCAAGACGTTCGACGACATGAGTGTGTTCCGCGCAGCGGCGGCGTTCGAGAGTGTCAAGCCCTGGCGCAATCGGCGCCCTGACCTGAGGGCCCATTGATGACAAACCGATCGCGCGTGGATGGCACATCAGGCGTGAAGGAATTGAGGAGGCAATCGTGATTGCCGGTTCACCATCGCAACGGAGGCAAATATGAAGAGGACTACTTCCGCAGACCGTTCCACCACTGGATCGAAGCCCAATCGTCGCGGATTGTTGAAGACCGCCGCACTTGGCGGCGGGGCACTTCTAGGCGCTAACTTACTTTCCGCGATCAACAATGGCGCGAAAGCTGCCGGGAAACCGATACCAGTTGGCGGCGGGGTGCCACTAACGGGTTGGGCCGCGGCTGATGGTATCGAATTCAAGCGCGCACTGGAGATGGCATGCGAGGAGATCAACGCTGCAGGCGGCATCCTTGGGCGCCCTGTCGAGCCGCATTTCGAGGACACCAAGGAACAGGGGGCGGCCAACATCATTCCGGCGATGCAGCGGCTCATTGATCGAGGCAACGTGCATGCGATCATAAATGGCTACAACACCGGCGCGGTGTGCGCCGAGTACGACACGATCGCAGACGCTGGCGTGCTGTACATTCACCACAACACAGACGTCACTCATTATGCGAAGATCAAGAGCAATCCCAAAAAATATTTCAGCATTTTCATGGGCGATCCGGCTGAATATTACTACGGGCCCGGACTGCTCGTCTTCCTAAACAGGCTTGTTGAAACCGGCGCCTGGAAACGACCCAATAATAAGATCGCGGTGGTGACAGGCTCGCAGAACTACAGCGTGGTCATCGCTGACGCCATCAAGCAGAAGGCGAAGGAGTACGGCTGGGAAATCAGCCTTTTTGAAACTGTAGTTGTGCCGATCTCGGAGTGGGGCCCGACGCTCGCGAAGATTCGCCAGGACCCGCCGGCAATCGTAGCCGTTACCCATTGGGTCCCACAGGATCTTGCGCAGTTTATGCTTCAATTCGTCCCCAACCCGACGAACAGCCTCGTCTATATGCAATACGGACCCTCACTTGCCGCGTTCCGGGAGATCGGCAAGGGCGCGACGAATGGGGTCCTGTACTCAACCGTCATCGCTTCGCTGCAGGATGAGATAGGGCAGGAGTTCAACAACCGCTACAAGAAAAAATTTGGACCGTCGGCTAGTCCACTCGTCGCCGCGCAAGTCTATGACAGCGCCAGTTATTGGGCCGTAGCCGCAGCTCTCGCCGGTGGGACGAGTGGTCCCGGCGAACCAGACCAGAATCGCAAGGTGGCGACGCGATTGCGTTCACTGATCTATCGCGGGGTAATGGGAACCACTCATTTCAACCCCGAGCAAGGCGCAATACCCTATCCCGACGAAACCAAAGATCCCTCATTGGGAATGCCGCACCAATATCTTCAGATACAGGACTTTACAAAAGAACCGGCACTAATTGCGCCTCCGCCGTATGAGACATCGAAGTTCCAAATGCCGCCCTGGATCAAGGCGTAAAGCATGGCCCATCGGAACGACGATCCTTTGCTAGTTTGCCATGGCGTCAGCAAATACTTCGGCGCCATGGCGGCGGTGAAGGACCTCAGTTTCGAGGTCAAGCGGGGTGAGATATTCGGCATCGGCGGTCCTAACGGGGCCGGAAAGACAACGTTGTTCGACGTGATCTCGGGCGTCGTTCCCGCCGATGCCGGCAAAGTGGTATTTGCCGGTCATGAAATCACGAGGGCGCCGCCCCATCGCGTCTGCCACCTGGGCGTGGCACGCATCTTTCAATCGACGGCGGCGTTCGACAGCATGACGGTCCATGAAAACGTCATGGTGGGCGCAATGTTTGGCGTCGGCGGGCACATCTTCCCGCCGATCTTTCGCAGCCGCAGAGCGATCGAGCGGGCGGATGCCGCCATGGCGGCGATGGGACTCACCGAACTCGCCAACTCCAGGATCGCCGACCTTCCGGTTCTCGACCGCAAGCTGGCGATGTGCGCCAGCGCGGTGGCGAGCGATCCAAAGATGCTTCTGCTCGACGAGCCTGTCGGCGGCTTGAACCCGCACGAGATCGGTCTCGTGGTCGACATCGTGCGGCGCATCGCCGCCCAGGACATCACCGTGATCCTGATCGAGCACGTCATGCGATTTATGGTTCAGCTCGCGACGCGCGTGATGATCATGCATCACGGCGTGAAGATTTTTGAGGGGCCGCCGGAGGGCCTGGCGCGCGACCGGACGGTCGCCGAAGTCTATCTCGGTGAACGTTCGGCCAAACTGCTCGAGCGCTCACTTGCGAGGAGCTGAGAACGCGGCGCCGTCATGCTGGAAATCGAGAATGTTTCGGCGGGCTACGGCAATCAGCGTGTTTTGCATGGGGTATCGCTATCGCTCGGCAACGGCCAGCTGGTCGCCGTCCTCGGTCCGAACGGCCACGGCAAGACGACCCTGCTGCGCTGCATTTCCGGCATCGTGCGTCCGACGACCGGGCATATTCGCCTGGACGACGAGGAGATCGACAAGCTGCGCATCGACGAGATCGTCCATCGCGGCATCGTTCACATTCCGCAGGGCGACCTGATCTTTCCCCAAATGAGCGTGCTCGAGAACCTGCTGATGGGAGCCTATCTCGAG
>Ga0335078_10006199_pt1 | contig 17712 bp, 14 predicted proteins | sample Lox_Sample_32_FD_206711 | JGI IMG/M metagenome (GOLD analysis project Ga0335078, IMG submission 206711) | Soil microbial communities from Loxahatchee National Wildlife Refuge, Florida, United States - Lox_Sample_3.2 | ecosystem: Environmental > Terrestrial > Soil > Wetlands | place: USA... | reverse complement strand
CGAGCCAAAATTCTCGATCAGCGCCGAGCTCGTCGCCTGCAGACGGCTGTCGACGTCGGCCACGCTGTTCGCGAAGCGCTCGCTCGCCTCATTGACGGAATGCGTCAGACGCGTCCCGATGTGGTCGATCTGCTCGACCAGACCCTCGTGGCGCGAACCAAAATTCTCGATCAGCGCCGAGCCCGTCGCCTGCAGACGGCTGTCGACGTCGGCCACGCCGCTCGCGAAACGGTCGCCCACATGGCGGGTCGCCAGATCGAGGGATTGGGTGAGGCGCGTGCTCAGCTCGTCGATCTGCTCGACGAGATTTGCGTGCCTGCTCCCGAAATTCTCGATGATGGCGGCGCTCGCAGAGGTCAGCCGTCCGTCGACGTCGACTAGGCCGCGGGTGAAGCGGTCGGCGACGGCGCGCGCGGCCTCGTCGAGGGTCACCCGCAGCTGCTCATTGACGCCGGAAATCTGCTCCAGGAGCGCGGCGTTGCGCGCGCCGAAATCGTCAATCAAGGCAACGCCGCGCGAGCCGAGCCTTTCGTCGATTTCGTTGACGCCGCTCGACAATTGCGTGGCGACGAGATCGGTCGTGGAGCCGATGTGATGCACCGCCTCATCGCCGGCCCGCGCCAAGGAAATCTTCAGCTCCTCGCCCTTTGCGCCGAGCGCCGCGACGACGCGGTTCCCGGCTTCGCTGACCTGCTCGGCGAGCGTCGCCGAGGCCGCGGAGAATTCCTGAGCGAGCTGATCCCGCGCGCCATAAAGGGCCGTGCGGGCGCTATCGGCGTTGACGACGATCGCCTCGCGCTCACGCGCCAGCTCGTCGATGAGCGCGCGGATGCGCCGCTCGTTTTCCGAATAGGACCGCTCGAGATTGGTGATCTCCGTGCGCACGATGACCTCGAGCTCGCCGGCGCGCGCCAGGGCGCGCTCGATCCCGTCGCTCATCGAGGCGGACTCGCGGCGGATCGCCTGCGATAGAGTGGTGACCTGCTCGGCTGCGACCGTTTCCGGCTCGATCAGCCGGATCGCGACTTCTGTCATCGACTTGGCGATCTGGCGCATTTCGTAAGCGCGGCGCGCCAGAAGGCCGGTGACGAAAAAAAACAGGATCGGCGCAAAGAGACTGATCAGCGCGAGCACCGGCTTCGGCGCGATCAGGCTGCCGGACTCTTCGACAATCGAGTCGCGGTTGAAATAGACAAAGGCGACCCATAGGATCGCCCAGGCCATGATCGAAATCGAGGTGACGAGCGGGATCGAGCGGTTCGGCGAGATGTTCAACGACTGGCGCAATTCCCCGATCGTGCGCTTGTCGTCGTTGGCGGGGGGCGACTTGGGCGCCGGAACGGCGCGCTGAGCTTGCTGCGCGGCCGGCGGCGAGGCGGCCGCCGCGCCGCGTCCCTTATCGGCCTCGGGCTTCTCCGGAGCCTTGATGCGGGAGGGCATCGGCAGATTGAACTTGGGCTTCTCCGGAGAGGCGCCCCCGCTCTTGGCGGCGTCTTCCGCAGGCGAAGCCGCATCCTTCAGCACGGGGTCTGAGGCGGCGGAGCCGTTCGTCGCTTCTTCGGTCGCCGAACGCGCCGCAGTCGCCGTTTCCTGGGCCTTCCCCGTCATTGTCACTCCACTCCCGGCAGAACTCCGCCCTCGGCGCCACGCCGCTCAAGCTCGGGGCGCAAGGGACGCCCGTGATTAACCAAATGTTACATCCCTTTCACCTCTAAGAAAACCTGGGGTCGAGCGCGAAAGATAAACGTCGTTAACGCAACCTTCACCATACCAAAATAGGCTTGGGCGGCCGAAGGCTCCCCTGCCTGGGAGCAAGCGCCGCCTCAGGGGCGGTCGGCCTTGCGGGACAACGTGGCCTTCTCCATTTTCTAAGCAGGAGAAACGGATGCCGATGAACTGCCCCGCGATGCTGGAGAAGGAGACCAGGCCCGTCGCGCGAGCACAGGCCCCGATCATCGATCTCGTGCATCTCTCGCGTCAAACGCTCGGCGACGCCGCTCTGGAAAACGAACTCCTGCGTCTCTTCGCCGTCCAGGCGCAGCAATACGCCGCCTGGCTCGAAGGGTCCTTCGCTCCGGGCGACGCCCTGAACCGGGCGGACCTGACTCACCGGCTCAAAGGCTCGGCGCGCGCGATCGGCGCTTTTCCGCTCGCCGATGCGGCTCAAGTCTATGAAGAAGCGCTGCGCGCCGGCGCGGAGGATATGGCTTTCGCGGCCCGCCGCCTCGCCGGGGCGCTCAAGGACGCAAGGCTCGCCGCCACGCAACTTCTCTAGCGCGCTTTCCGCTCGAACGGAATCGTTCGAGCGATAAGAAATCACGCCACGTCAAGATGTTGGAGCGAATTCTGAGCGCAAAAGTCTGTCAACTTTTGCGGAATTCGCTCTGAGGCGGAAGCGCGAGGAACGGCCCTTCTATTCTCGCGAATTCGGCTCAAAAGGGCCCGATCGGGAAATACTTGAGATAGAGCTCGCTATAGACGCCCTTTCGCGCGAGACGGGCGAGCGCATAGTCTAGGGCGCGCCGCAGCGGGTCTGCGCCCTTCTTGACTGCGACGCCGACGCCCTCGCCAAAGAAGCGCGAGTCGACATAGGGACCGCTCTTGAAAAGGCAGCAGCCGTCGGCCTCCGCCCCGTTGAGCCAAAAAGCCAGCGAGATCGCGTCTCCAAAGAGCGCGTTGACGCGCCCCGCTTTCAGCGCCGCCCGCGCCGCGTCGTTCGTCTCGAAGGGGACGATCTCCGTCTGCGGGAAGAAGGTCTTCAGATAGGCCTCGTGGGTGGAGCCGGCGACGACGGCCACCTTTCGATCCGCCAAAGACTCCGGCGTCGCCTCGGGCAGCACCGCGCTCTTGAGCGCCACGAAGCGCCCCGGCGTCAGATAATAGGGCGCGGTGAAGTCGACCTGCGCGCGGTTTTCCGGGGTGGAGGCCAATGAGGCGACGATCGCGTCGGCGGCGTTTTCGTTCAGGGCCGGGATCAGCAGCTCCCATTTCCGGCGCTGGATCGTGCAGCCGATCTCCAGCTCCTCGCAGATCGCCCGCGCGAGCTCGACGTTGAACCCCGCGAGCTCCCCGTCGGGAAGCGCGAAATTGAAGGGGGGATAATCGTCCTCGGTCACGAAGCGCAGCTGCTTCAGACCGCCGAGATCGGGCTTTTGCAGCCGCCGCGCGGGGTCCCAGAAGGAGGGAGGGACGCTCTCCTCGGCGCGGACGGCCTCGGCGAAGGCGAAGGCGCAGAACGCCGCGTCCGCGAGCAGCGCGCACATCGAAAGGCTCAAGGAGAGCGCGAGGAGTCGGAGCTTGCGTCGCATATGGGCCACTCTGGCGAGCCGCCGGCCTTTGTCAAGCCGGAGAGGCGCGCCTGAGGCCACCCGAGGCGCGCGGCGAAGAGAGTCGCGACGGTCAGGTCGGCGCTCGTCCCGGGGTTCAGGCCCCGGGCCTTCAGCGCCGCGTCGAAGGCCAGCGCGTCCGCGCGAACCCTCTCAGGCTCGCTCCAGTCCCCTTGCTTCCTGACGAATTCGACTGCCTCCCGGCGCGTGCGCTCGGCCGCCTCAGCTCCGTATTTCCGCACTATGTGGCTGTCGGCAAAGGTGGAAAAGAACCGCAGATAGACGCGCAACGTCGCGAGCCAAGGCTCGGCTCCCGCTTGGCGCGCCGCGGCGAATTCCGAGAATCCCAGTCCGAAAATATCGCCAAAGCCGCTGGCGTATTGAAAGGCGATCCGGTCGTGCGGCGCGGCGACGCGCATCGCTTCCAAAAGCGTCACGCGCGCGGGCGCCTTCACGTCGTGCTCGGGGGCGGAGCCGAGCCCTGCGGGACTTGCAAGCGCGATGGCGCGGAAGGCGAGCCCCGCATCCTCCCGCGTGAGGCCAGCGAGCGCGCGCTCCAGCGCCTCCCGCAGGGGGGCGGCCGGAAAGCATAACGCCGCATGAGCGAGCGGCGCGCAGAGCAGCAGGATGCCGAGATTGGTGTTCTGCCCCACGCGCGCCTTCGTCGCTTCGACCGCTGCGAGGATACGCGCGCCGACGCTGAGATCCGCTGCGGCGATCGCCGGCGCCGCCGCCTCGGCGCTGTCGAGAAAGTCCTGCGCCTCCATCCGATGTCCTGGCGCGAAGAGATGCACATTGCCGGGCTTGGGAGAGAGGAGCTCGTCGCGGCAGGCGGCGCGAAACGCCGCGGCGACGCTTTCCGAGCGGCTCACGGCGCGACGCTTTGCGCGGCCGCGATCAACGCCAGCGCGTCGCGCGCGAGGCGTTCGGCGATCGAGAAATTCGTCACGCGCTGCAGCCCGCTCCAGCCGGCCATGCTGTTGACCTCGAGCACCAGGGGCGCGCCGGTCTCGTCCCAGATCAGATCGACGCCCGCGCAATCGGCGCCGAGCGCGCGCGCAGCGGCGAGCGCGATGCGTTCCTCCTCGACCGAGGGCGTCGCCGCGACGGGCTTCGCGCCCTGGCGCACATTGGTGATCCAACTCTCTGCGCGCCTTCGCATCGCGCCGACCACCCGGCCGCGCGAGACCAGCACGCGCATGTCCTCGAAGCCCTGCGCGTCCGGACGCGGCCCGACGAAACGCTGCAGATAATAGACGAAGCGCGCCTCATGCGGCTCAGGCAGCTCCGCCGGATCGCAAATGAGCCGCAGTCCCCAGCCCTGCGCGCCAAAAAGGGGTTTCAGCACGAGTGGGCCCTTGGCGCATTCGCGCGCCGCGATGGCGCGCGCTTCGGCAAGCGTCTGTACGACGAAGGTCGCGGGCGTTTTCAGCCCGGCGCGCGCGAGAAGAAGGCTCGCCATGGATTTGTCGGTGCAGCGCTCGATCGCGCGCGCGTCATTGACGACCCGAACGTTCAAAGCTTGCAGCGCATGCAGCACGCCGAGCCGCATCGTGATCTCTTCGAGCGAGCCGTCGCCGATCGCGCGCACGATCGCAAGCTCCGGGAGCTTGCCGTGAAACCCCGGAATAGCCAGGCCCTGCAGCCGCGTCGTGTCGATCTTGCAGGCCGAGAGCCGCACCGGAACCGGCGCCGCCCCCAGCCGCTTCAAGGCGCGCGCAAAAGCCTCGACATGCCAGTCGATCTTGTCGGTGAAGAGCGCGACGCGCCGGAAAGCCCCGCGCGCGAGGCTCGGCGCTTCCACCCGCGCGGCGCCCGCGTCAAGAGTTGCGCCCTCGTCAGGCGGCTTATGCAGTTCTTCCGTCACGCCTGCTCGAGTTCGACGAGCGCGCCGCAGAAGTCCTTGGGATGCAGAAACAGCACCGGCTTGCCGTGGGCGCCGATCTTCGGCTCGCCGTCGCCGAGCACGCGCGCGCCTTCCGCCTTCAGCCTGTCGCGCGCGGCGATGATGTCCTCGACCTCGTAGCAGAGATGATGAATGCCGCCCGCCGGATTATTCTCGACGAAGCCCGCGATCGGGGATTTGTCTCCATAGGGCTCGAGCAGCTCGATCTTGGTGTTCGGCAGTTCGACGAAGACGACCTTGACTCCATGCTCGGCGAGGATCTCCGGCTTCGAGACCTTCGCGCCGAGCGCGCCGACATAGGTCTGCGTCGCCTTCTCGAGATCCGCGACGGCGATGGCGACGTGATTGAGGCGTCCGATCATTTCTCTAGGGGCTCCGTGAGAGTTTGTTGGGCCGTATTTAGGGGAAGGAGGCGCGTTACGAAAGTGCGGGCTTTCGCCCCTTCCCTGCCCCCCTCCGCGGTCCGGGAGAGGGAGAGAGGACCCTAACGATCAGCACTGCGAAACCGAAGTGAAGCCCCGAATCGGCTCGCTCTCCCGCGCATAGCCCGTCGAAAGACGGGCGTCTAAAGACGCCCTATGCGGGGGAGGGTTGGGGTGGGGGCGCGAAGCTAGCGCCCTCTTCCCTGCGCCTCCCGCATCGCCCGCGCCAGCGCGTCGCCGAGCGCGCCGCCCGCTGGCGAGGCCGCCCGCGGAGCGCCGTCGCGGCGCTGCGGCTGCGCATTTCTCTGCTCGCGCGCGCTGCGCGGCCCCGCTTCGTCGTCGAGACGCATCGACAGGGAAATGCGCTTTCTTGGCGCGTCGACCTCCAGCACCTTCACGCGCACGACGTCGCCGGGCTTCGCGACGCTTCTCGGGTCCTTCACGAAGTTCTTCGACATCGCCGAAATATGCACGAGCCCGTCCTGATGCACGCCGATGTCGACGAAGGCGCCGAAGGCCGCGACATTGGTCACGACGCCCTCGAGAACCATGCCGGGCTGAAGATCGGTGATCTTCTCGACGCCTTCCGCAAAGCTCGCGGTCTTGAAGGCGGGACGCGGGTCGCGCCCTGGCTTCTCGAGCTCGCCGATCACGTCGACGACGGTCGGGAGACCGTGCGACTCGTCGACGAAGCTTTGCGGCTTTAAATTGCGCAAAGTCGTCGCATCCCCGATCAACGTCCTTATGTCCTTCCCTGTCGCGGCGAGGATTCTGCGCACCAGCGGATAGGATTCCGGGTGCACGCCGGAGCGGTCGAGCGGATCCTCGCCCTCGATGATGCGCAAGAAGCCCGCGCTCTGCTCGAAGGCCTTGGCCCCAAGCCGCGGCACGCCCTTCAAGGCCGCGCGCGCCTTGAACGGCCCATTCGCGTCGCGATGCGCGACGATGTTTTGGGCGAGCAGCTCTCCCACGCCCGAGACCCGCGCGAGCAACGGCGCCGAGGCGGTGTTCACGTCGACGCCGACCGCGTTGACGCAATCCTCGACGACGGCGTCGAGCGAGCGCGAGAGCTTCGTTTCCGAGACGTCATGCTGATATTGGCCGACGCCGATCGACTTGGGGTCGATCTTGACGAGTTCGGCCAGGGGATCTTGCAGGCGCCGCGCGATGGAAACCGCGCCGCGCAGCGACACGTCGAGATTGGGTAATTCTTTCGAGGCATATTCGGAGGCCGAATAAACCGAGGCGCCGGCTTCCGAGACGACGAGCTTCGTGAGCTTCAGCTCGGGATTATTGGCGATGAGTTCGGCCGCGAGCCTGTCGGTCTCGCGCGAAGCCGTGCCATTGCCGATCGCGACGAGCTCGACCTTATGCGCGCGAGCGAGCTTGGCGAGCGTGTCGAGCGCCTCGTCCCAGCGCCGCTGCGGCTCGTGCGGATAGATCGTCGCCGTCGCCGTGATCTTGCCGGTCGCGTCCACGACCGCGACCTTGACGCCGGTGCGAAAGCCAGGATCGAGCCCGAGCGTCGCGCGCGCGCCGGCGGGCGCAGCGAGCAAGAGATCGCGCAGATTGCCGGCGAAGACCCTGATCGCCTCCTCCTCGGCCTGCCGGAAGAGGCGCGCGCGCGCGTCGACCGAGAGACGCAACTCGATCTTGGTGCGCCAGGCCCAGCGCGCGGTGTCGAGAAGCCAGCGGTCGCCCGGCCTTCCCTTGTCTTCGATCGCGAAGCGGCGCGCGATGCGGCTTTCATAGCCGGCGAGCCCCGGCTCTCTTTCCGCGACGAGCTCGAGATCGAGCGCTTCCTCCTTCTCGCCGCGAAACATCGCGAGGATGCGGTGCGACGGGAGCTTCGTGAGCGGCTCGGAGAAATCGAAATAGTCGGAGAATTTTGCGCCCGCCGTCTCCTTGCCCTCGCGCAGCTTCGATTTCAGCGCGCCCTGCGCCCAATAGACTTCACGAAGCTGACCGATCAGATCGGCGTCCTCCGCGAAGCGCTCGGTCAGAATGGCGCGCGCGCCCTCGAGCGCGGCCTCGACCGTCGCGACGTTCTTTTCTGCGTTGACGAAGGGCTCGACGGCTTGCTTCGGATCGTTTTGCGGCTGACTGAGCAGCGCGTCGGCAAGCGGCAGGAGCCCCGCTTCGATCGCGATCTGCGCCTTGGTGCGGCGCTTGGGCTTATAGGGGAGATAAATATCCTCGAGCCGCGCCTTGTTGTCGGCTGAAAGAATCGCGACGCGCAGCGCGTCCGTGAGCTTGCCTTGCGAGTCGATCGACTCGAGGACGGATTTTCTGCGCTCTTCCAGCTCGCGCAGATAGGCGAGCCGCTCCTCGAGCTTGCGAAGCTGCACGTCGTCGAGCTGGCCCGTCGCTTCTTTGCGGTAGCGCGCGATGAAGGGCACGGTCGAGCCGCCATCGAGCAAAGAAACCGCCGCCTCGACCTGCCAGGGCTTTGCAGAAAGCTCGGCGGCGATCGTGTCGATGATGGCGGTCATGGGCGGTTCCGATTCGGTTTTCTGAGAGGGCCGGCGTTTTAGCGGACGGCGTTGCGACGGGGAAGGGATTGAAGTTCAGAGGTTTGAATCAGGCCCTGTCCTCTCGCTTTTGCTTTGGCGTCATTAGCGCTAGCCACGATATCGCGAGTGGAGTCCCCTGATTTGCCGAACAGCACCATTCGCTTTGCAGAAAGGCAGGGGTGACGATCGGGACGAAAAAGGAGCAACCCGCAATCGCCTCATTGATCTCTTTTTCCCAATCCGCGTCGGCCTGGATCGTCGTTTTATCTTGGAAACTGCTGACTTTCGGTCTGGCGCCGATCAGCTGCTGAAATTCCGCCGCGACGCGCGCGCGCAAGCGGCTCAAGCGCTGGCCCGAATGCTCGTCGTCCGAAGTGCTATAGCTCCAAAAACCAATCGGCTTCAGCATCGCGATTCCCCGTCGCAGGTCCCGAGTCGGAATAGTTACCCCGAATGCCGCCGCGCTTAAACCTTTCCCCAAAGGCGCGTATGGAAAGGACCGGAGGGTCACAGCGTTCATCTTGGGCTGACGCTCCGGTTCAGTCTCCACGACCAACCAGCGGCGTCTTCCTCCCAACGGGAGAAGGTGGTCGCGGAGCGACCGGATGAGGGGGACACCGCTGGGAGCTCGCCTGCGAAGCCGAGGACTTCTCGAGATGATTTCCCCTCTTCCGTCGCCCGCGGCGACACCTTCTCCCTATGGGAAAAGGACGGGCCCTATGAGAGAAGAGCGCGCCCCAAGGAAGAAGCGCGCGCTTTCTACAGCGCTCCCAATGGGAGCAGGAAGCGCCTCACGATTATTTGCGCGCCTACCCTCTCTATCTGCGTTCCTGCAAATGCAGCGTCACCAGTCGCCCGATCAAGATCGCCGGATAGAGCTGCCCGAAGAAGGCCTCCAGATTGGAGAGGCTGCGCGCAAACGGGCTTACCGGCGCGATGTCGCCATAGCCGACCGTCGTGAGCGTCACGCAGCTGAAATAGATGAGATTGCTCGTGAGTTCCGGGGCGTCTTCGAACACCAGGTTCTTGAAGGCGTTGGGGGAGATCAGGCCCACCATCAGGTAAAGCGCGACGAAGGCGAGCGCGACGAGAATGTAAAGCAAGACCGCGCCGATGATGCGATGGTAGGAGATAGGCCCGCTGGCGAAGACCGCGCGCGCGACGACGGCCCCGAGCGTGATGGACAGCACCAGCCAGCCCACCGAAAGCATGTGGAGATCATAGGCGCCGTGCCCGAAATGAATCCTGTTGATCACGACGACTATGTTCATCGCGAAGGCCGACGCCATCAGCGCCATCACGATCATGCTGCCGGAGAGGATCAGCGCGCCGGCGATCATCAGCAGCGCGACGCCCGCCGCAAAGTAAGAGAATCCGCCATCGAAGGTGGCCTGGAGCGGCGCGATGACGAACATCATGACCAGCAAAAGCGCCGTCAGCCCCGTGAGCAGCCAGTCGCCGTATTGCGCCCGCAACCCGTAAATGGTCTTGTTCACGCGCCGGCGCGTGAAGCGCCGCTCTCTACCGGTCAGTCCGCCTTCCACCCTCATTGCGGCCGCTCCTTTGCGACGATCGCCACGACGCGCGCGGGGCCGCCGGAGCCTTGCGCGATCTTCATCGGCCACGCGATGACGATCGCGCCGGTCGGCGGCAATCGATCGAGATTGGTCAGGTTTTCTATTCCGCTCACATTGGCGGCGGCGACGATGCGATGCACGAGGAAATCCTTCGAGGTCCCGCCGTCGACGCTCGCGGTGTCGACGCCAATGAGCCGCACGTGACGTTCATTGACGAGCAATGCGGCGGCTTCGGGGCTAAAGGACGGAAAATGCAGATGGGACGCGTCACCCGGCGCATCGTCGCCGAGGTACGCCTTTTTATCGGGCCAGCGCGCGTTCCAGCCCGTGCGCAGCAGCACGATCGTCCCCTCCTTGATCTGTCCATGCGCCGCCTCGAAGGCCAGAATATCGGCGGGCGTGAGCAGATAGTCGGGATCGGCCTCGGCCTTGGCGGCGATGTCGATCACGACGGCCGGCCCGATGAAGCGGTCGACGGGAATGTCGGCGTTCGTCCACTTCCCTTCGGCGAAATGCAAGGGCGCGTCGAGATGCGTGCCGCCGTGCTCCGGCGAGCAAAAGGCGTTTGCGGCGTAAAAGAAGCCGCGCTCGGTGAGGCCGCGATGCAAGGGCTTCAGCTCGAAGCCCGAGGGGGAGGTCGGCCAGTAGATCGTGTCGGCGTCGAACGCGTGCGTGAGATCGACGACGCTTGACGCGGCGAAGTCGAGGGTCTGAGCGCGGATCGGAGAGGCGAAGGCTGCGGCGAGGAGCGGGATCAGGACGAAACGAAGCAAGCAAGGCATGACGCGAACCTCCCGAGGAGATCGCGCATGTGAAAACCGCGGTCGCGCCAACGTCAAGCGGCAAGCCCTCCACCCTGCTCCGCTGGGCTTTGCCGTGAGCGGAGGAGCCTATAGCGTCGCCGGGAGGACGGTGAGCCAGCGGGAGGCGCGCATTTGGCAAAATCGCCTGACGCGCATTTTTATTGATGTGACAGATTGAGGCTTTGCTAATCTGACCCGGTGAGGCGGCGAAGGCCGCGCCTTTCTACTCCCAGAAACGAGCTCCTCCCGATGATAGGGCCAATTTACTCCCGCCTCATATCGAGCATGGCGGCCATCGCCTTTTGCCTGTCCTTCGCCTCCACGGCTTTCGGGGCGCAGCGCGATACGCCGCAGAAGGACTCGAAGCAGAACAACGCGAAGCAAAGCGACACGCAGCGCGACACGCAGCAGAACGACGCGAAGGAGAACGACGCGAAGCAGAACGACACGAAGCCGCCCAATGCCCCCGCGGAGCAGGAAGAAGCCAGCGCGCCCGACTTCGGGCCGCAGACGGCGCAGGCCACCGCTGAGGCCGCCCGTCGTTACGCGGAGATCGTCGCTTCGGGTGGTTGGCCGCGCATCGCCAAGACGGTCGGCCCGAAGGCCAAAGGAAAGCCGGTTGTCGATCTGCGCCGCAGACTGGCGGCTGAGAATTTTCTTACGCGCGAGGATGCGAATACGCCGGTCTGGGACGTGAAGCTCACAGACGCGCTGAAGCGTTTCCAGTCACATGTGGGACTGAAGGAGACGGGGACGATCTCTCCCGCGACCCTGCGCGAATTGAACGTGCCCGCGGCCGAGCGCGCGCATGCGCTCGAGGCCACCGCGGAGCGGCTCTCGAAAATGAAATTCGGCTTTGGCGAGCGCTATGTCGACGTGAACATTCCGGCCGCCGAGGTGGAGTCGGTGGAAAACGGTCGAAGGATCGAAAGCTACACCGCCGTCGTCGGGGGGCCGAAGAATCCCTCGCCCCAGATCACGGTAAAAATTTTTTCGGTCCTCATTAACCCCGCCTGGACGGTTCCAGCCTCGATCGTCAAGCGGGACCTCGCGCCGGCGCTGCGCCGCAACCCGAACTATCTGACGCGCCAGCACATCCGCGTCCTGGACGGCCGCGGGCGCGAGATCGACCTGCGCCATCTGCGCGGGCTGTCGGCGGAGCGCGCCGCCATGTTCACCTTCCGCCAGGACCCAGGCCCCAAAAATTCGCTCGGCTCCATTCACCTCGACATGCCCAATAAGGACGAGGTTTACATGCACGACACGCCCAACAAAGACCTCTTCGAGCGAGACTACCGCTTCCTCTCGCATGGCTGCGTGCGCGTCGAAGGCATTTACGACCTCGCAACCTGGCTGCTGCAGGAGCCGGGTCAACCGGGGCAATGGGACCGGGCGGCGCTGCGCAGCAAGGTCGACGAGGGAAAGACCGAGACGATCAAGCTGAAACGCCCGACGCCCGTCGCCTGGGTCTATATGACCGGCTGGGCGTCGCCGGACGGAGCGACTTATTTCCGTCACGACATTTACAATCTTGACAAGGGCGTGGCGCTCCCGGCGGCGGCCGGCGCACAGCAGAAGACGGCTGCGCCCGCACAGCGAGGAGCGTCCCCGCGAGCGCGTTTGCGCCGATGAGCCGCCGGGGAGAGCGAAGTTCAAGGCTCTCCGGGCCGTTTCGCGGCCCGTTAACTAGAATTCTCGACGCCGCTTTAACCGGGCGGTGAGAATGCTCGCGCCATGGCGCGTCGCGTATCGCCCTTCGTGACCTTCTGCCTGCTCGCCTCGACGGCCGTCGGGCTCTCGAGCTGCGGGGGACCCGAGCGTCCGGCCTGGCGCACACAGCGCGAGCATGCCTGCCTCGCGCAGCAGCGCGTCCACGCCTCCGCCTATGTGCAACCCACGAACGAAATGGACGGCCCCGGCATCTGCGGCATGACGCGGCCCTTCAAGGTCGCGGCGCTGCAGGACGGCGCCGTCGCCTTCAACTCCACCGCGACGCTCGACTGCTCCATGGTCGCCGAGCTCGAGGACTGGCTCGCCGACGTCGTCCAGCCCGCCGCGCAATCGCGCTTCGGCGTCGCGGTCGCGCAGATCAACTCGATGGGCTCTTACAGTTGCCGCGGCATGAACGGCCAATGGGGCGCGCCGCTCTCCGAGCACTCCTTCGGCAATGCGATCGACATCGGCGGCTTCGTGCTGGCCGACGGACGCGAGATCGCCATCGTGCGCGACTGGACGCGCGGCGACGAGCAGACGCGCGCTTTTCTCAAAGACGTGCACGCGGGCTCCTGCCGGCATTTCTCCACCGTGCTGTCGCCGGGCTCGAACGCCTTCCACTACAACCACATCCACGTCGATCTCGCGATGCATGGCCGCAATGGCGGGATCATCTGCAAGCCGGAGCCGGTCGAGACCGTCGCTCCCGCCTTCCCGGCCGCGGTCGCGAGCGCGGGTCGGGCGCCCGTCGCGCCCTCCTTCCCAACCGGCTCGATCGCGAGCGCGAACGCAGGCCGGGCGACGGTGGAGGATGAGGACACGGACCAGGGCGAAGCGCCGCCTCGCGCCGCCTTCGAGGGCGAGGGTCGCGCCCCCCCACAGTTCAGCGCCTATGACGCGACGCCGCTGCCGCCGCGAAGGCCGCGCTGAGTCTCGATCACGCCCGCCGCGCTTTCGCCAGCTCGCCGCGGCCCAGTATGCGCGTTACGAGCGCGACGATGGAGCCCGCGTCGAGCCCCGCCTTGGCGATCATCTTGTCGTATCCGTCCTGGTCGATAAAGCCGTCCGGCAGCGTCATCTGGCGGAACCGGAATGGCCCGCGCGCGCCGTCGAGCAAGCCTTCGTCCGAGAGGAGCTGCGCCACCTGGGCGCCAAAGCCGCCGATCGAGCCCTCCTCGATCGTGATCAGCGCCTTGTGGGTCTGAGCGAGCGCGCGCACGAGGTCCCGGTCGATGGGCTTGGCGAAGCGCGCGTCGGCGACGGTCGCAGAGATTCCCTCCCGCTCGAGCTCCTCGGCCGCCTTTAAGGTCTCGGCGAGGCGCGTGCCGAGCGAGAGCAGCGCGACCTCCCTGCCCTCGCGGACGATGCGGCCCTTGCCGATCTCCAAGATTTCCCCGCGCTCGGGCAGCTCGACGCCGACGCCCTCGCCGCGCGGATAGCGGAAGGCGATCGGGCCGGAATCATGGGCGACGGCGGTCGCCACCATATGGACGAGCTCCGCCTCGTCGGAGGGCGCCATCACCACCATGCCGGGAAGGCAGCAGAGATAGGAGAGGTCGAAGGCGCCGGCGTGGGTCGGTCCGTCGGCGCCGACGAGGCCGGCGCGGTCGATCGCGAAGCGCACGGGCAGGTGCTGCACGGCCACGTCATGCACGACCTGGTCGTAGCCGCGCTGCAGAAAGGTCGAATAGAGCGCGCAGAAGGGCTTGTAGCCCTCGGCGGCGAGCCCCGCCGCGAAGGTGACGGCGTGCTGCTCGGCGATCGCCACGTCGAAAGTGCGCTCCGGGAACGCTTTGCCGAAAATGTCGAGACCGGTTCCGCCGGGCATGGCCGCGGTGATCGCGACGATCTTCTCGTCGCGCTCGGCCTCGGCGACGAGCGCGCGAGCGAATACGCCGGTGTAGGAGGGCGCGTTGGCCTTGGGCTTCACCTGCAGGCCGGTTGCGACGTCGAACTTGTTGACGCCGTGATAACGGTCGTCGGAATCCTCGGCGGGCTTATAGCCCTTGCCTTTCTTCGTGATCACATGGACGAGGACCGGCCCCTCGTCCTTCTCGCGCAGATTGATCAGCACCGGCAGCAGATGGTCGAGATTGTGCCCGTCGATCGGCCCGACATAATAGAAGCCGAGCTCCTCGAACATGGTGCCGCCGGTGAGGAAGCTCCTCGAGAATTCCTCGGCCTTGCGCGCCTTGTCGTAAAAGACCCGCGGCAGGCGGCTCGCGATCTCGCGGGCGGCCACGCGCAGCGAGCGATAGGCGCTGCCCGAGACGAGACGGGCGAGATAGGCCGAGAGCGCGCCCGTCGGCGGCGCGATCGACATGTCATTGTCATTTAGAATCACGATCAGGCGCGAATCGAGCGCGCCCGCGTTGTTCAAGGCCTCATAGGCCATGCCGGCGGACATGGCGCTGTCGCCGATCACCGCGATGACATGGTTGTCGCCGCCGGAGAGATCGCGGGCGATCGCCATGCCGAGTCCCGCCGAGATCGAGGTCGACGAATGGCCGGCGCCGAAGGCGTCATATTGGCTCTCGCCGCGCTTCGTGAAGCCCGAGAGCCCACCGCCCTGGCGCAGGGTGCGGATGCGGTCGCGCCGGCCGGTTAGAATCTTGTGGGGATAGGTCTGGTGACCCACGTCCCAGATGATGCGGTCGCGCGGGGTGTCGAACACATAATGCAACGCGACCGTGAGCTCGACGACGCCGAGGCCCGCGCCGAGGTGGCCGCCGGTCACCGAGACGGCCTCGATCGTCTCCCGGCGCAGTTCGTCTGCGAGTTGCGGCAGCTGGGAGGGGGTGAGCTTCCTCAAATCGTGAGGGGTCGCGACCTGATCCAAAAGGGGCTTGGGCGACGCCGTCAAAGCTTCTCTCCAGTCGCGGCGCTTTGTCTTGCGGAGCGCCCGGCCACAAACCGAACCTTAGGCATACCTCGGAACTGCAGATGAGCGCAAATCCGGAGATTCCGTATAGTTATTGTCCCCGCCGAGGTTTCGACCAGTCCTGGAAAGAAAAAGCTTTGGGGCTATTTTAGCCCAACGCCCAGCGCCTCGAGCGCCTGCCGCAAGCGCGTGCGACCGCTCATCGCGTCGGGCCCGCGCACACGCGAGAGGACCTGCCGCACCCAGCCCTGCTCGGGTAGGCCCTGCTCCTTCTGGAATTCGCGGAATTTGGCGTCGAGCGTCTGGACCGCCTCGAGCTGAGGCTCGCCCCATTGATATTGCTCGCGATGCAGCACCGCGGCCTGGCCGAGGCGCGGTTTCACGCCGGTCGGCACGGCCGGATCGGGGACGCCCACCGCCATGCCGAACACGGCGAAGACGTTGGGCGGCAGGTTCAGCTCCTTGGCCACCTCTTCGGGATGGTTGCGCATCGCGCCGATATAAACAGAACCGAGTCCGAGCGATTCGAGCGCGACGACCGCGTTCTGCGCGGCGAGCGCCGCGTCCACCGCGCCGGTGAGGAAAAGCTCGAGATAGGGCAGCGCCGCCGCTTCCCGCTTGTTGATCTCGGCCAGGCGCTCCAGCCGGGACAAGTCGGAGAGCCAGATCAGGAACAAGGCGCAGTCGCGCACATGCTGCTGGCCGCCGGCCAGCTCGGAGAGGCGGTTCTTGCACACCTGGTCCTCGACGGCCACGACGCTCCAGACCTGGAGATTGGACGAGGTCGAGGCCGACTGCGCGGCCGCGACGATGGTTTCGAGCGCCCCCTCGGGAAGCTTTTCCGGCAGAAAATTGCGATAGGAGCGGTGCGCGAGAATGAGAGCGAGCGTCTCGTTCCACTCCGGGGGCACTGGCAGATCGTCGCGCCGATAGCGCGCGTAAAGCGCCTCCGAGCCATCGCCGGCTCCATTGGGCTTGTGCATCGTAGGGTCCGTGAAGCTTGCGCCGCCAAATGCGGCCTCTTGCGGCGCGTTTTGCCTCGGGCGGAGCGCGGGGGCAAGGTTTTTTGGCGCTTCGAGCCCGGCGGCGGCCGAAACTGGCCCTTCGACGAAACTGAGCGAAGCCTGCCCGGGCCCGTCAAAGCCTGCCCGGACGCGCCAAAGGGATCCTCTCCTATCGCCACCGATCGGCTGTCGGCGCGCCTGTCGGGCCCACTCACGCTTTGCGCTTCGCGCCCTCGACAAATCTTTTGAAAGCCGGCGGTTGTGAAAAGCTTGACCTTTGTGCGGACGATGAACCCTTGCCTTCTTCTTGGCGCCGCCCAACTAATCTCTCTCTCTCCGGCAGAGCGCAGAGCTGAGCCAGTGCGCGTCGTTGGGCCCCAAGATAGCGAACTCATGAAGCCGAGATACGCTCGGCGCGGTTTCCTGCCCGAAACCGATCCCCTTGTCGGATTTTCCTCAAGCTCCCCCTATGCGGCGCTCGACGAAATAGGCCGCGATCTGCCGAGCCGGCTCCACGACCGAGGCTTTCGCGCCTATGCGCGCGCCCTGCGCATCCCCAACTGGGAGGGGCCGGATTCGGAAGAGGCGCTGCCGGAGCTGCGGCTCTACTATGTGCGGATTGGTTTCCTGGCTTCCGCCTATGTCAACCAGGTCGGCGCGGAGCCGGCCACGACCCTCCCCCGCAACATCGCCGAACCTTTGGTCGAGGCGGGACGGCGGCTCGGACGTCCCCCGATTCTAAGCTACGACGGCTATGCGCTCTACAATTGGAAAAGATTCCGCCGGGACGGCGCGATTGCTCTCGGCAACATCGATACGATTCAGGACTTCGTGCACATGTACGACGAACACTGGTTCATCCTCGTGCATGTGGAGATCGAGGCGATCGCGGCGGACATCCTCGGAGCGCTCGCATCGATCAAGCGCCGGCTGATGGATGAGGAGGAAGCCGACGTCAGCGCCGAACTATGGAGCATCGAGAACGCGGTGCGACGACAGGTCGATGTGCTCAAACGCATTCCAGAGCACATGGACTCAACGCAATACTACAAGACCTTCCGCCCTTACATCCGATTTTTCGAAAACGTGACCTACGAAGGCGTCGACCGCACGCCCATGCAATTTCGCGGCGAGACGGGCGCGCAAAGCAGCATCATGCCGACGCTGATCGCCTTCATGAAGATTCCGCACCGGCGCTCCGTGCTGACCGATCACCTCGACGACATGCGCAACTACATGCCCGCCGAGCATCGCGCCCTCATCGAGGAGGTCGCAGCGATGCCCGATGTCCGGCGTCCCGCGCACAAGGAGCCGTTCAACGCGATTTTGGAGGCGATGGCGGCCTTCCGCCGCGTCCATTACGGCTGGGCGCAGGAATACATCAACCGCTGGACCGACGATCCGCGCGGAACAGGCGGCACACCCTATATGCAATGGCTGCAACAGATGTTGGCCGAAACCGAAGCGCATCGTCTTTGAAATCTGCCTAGCAGGCCGTTGAAAAAGTCGCTGGTCCTCGGAATCTCGCTGTGATTCAGTCTCCTCGCGGCAGTGAGGAATGAATCAT
>Ga0335078_10006198_pt1 | contig 17713 bp, 14 predicted proteins | sample Lox_Sample_32_FD_206711 | JGI IMG/M metagenome (GOLD analysis project Ga0335078, IMG submission 206711) | Soil microbial communities from Loxahatchee National Wildlife Refuge, Florida, United States - Lox_Sample_3.2 | ecosystem: Environmental > Terrestrial > Soil > Wetlands | place: USA... | reverse complement strand
TGCGCTATGTTTATTGTCCCGCTCCCGGGTTTTGCGAAAGAGGGCATGCCCCAGGGCGGGCCTCCTGCCGGCACGCTCAAGTTCGGCGTCCTGCCGGTGATCCAGGCCCTTCCCCTCTTCGTCGCATCGGAAGCGGGCTTCTTCAAGAATGAAGGCCTCGACGTGGAGCTTACCACCTTCAACTCGGCCCTGGAAAAGGACGTAGCCTTCACCTCGGGCCAGATCGCCGGATACTTCGGTGACCTTCAAACGTGCATCGTCCTCAATGGCAACGGGGCGCCCATCAAGATCGTGGCAGAGGTATATAATGCCACTGCGAAGGGCCGGAGGACATTCGCCCTCCTGGTCTCCCCGAAATTCGCATCTAAGGGGTTGAAGGATGCCTCGAGCGCGGGGGTGGCCGTCAGCTCCAATACCATCCTCGACTACCTCACGACGAAGTTCCTCGCCTCCAGGGGCATTGGCCTCGACCGGACGCATATGGTGGAGATGAAGAACATCCCGATCCGCATGCAGATGCTCCTGGGCGGGCAGGTTCCGGCTGCCGTCCTGCCTGAGCCCCTCGCCACGCTCGCGGAATCGAAGGGCGCCCGGATCCTCGCGGACGACGCAGGCACAGGCCTCTCCTCCACGGTCCTCGCCTTCAACGAGACCTTCCTGAGCGCCTCTCCCGAGAGGGCGCGGGCTTTCCTAAGGGCAGTCAACCGGGCATCCGCTTTCATCACCGCGAGACCCGATGACGCGCGACCCGTCATGATCAGGGAGTGCCGCATCCCTGATGAGCTGCGAAAATCGTTTCCCGTCCCCGAATTCCCGAAGCTCACCCTGCCGTCGCCTTCCCACGTTGACGACGTGTACCAATGGCTCTCGCAAAAAGGAAGTGTCAAGAGGGAGCTTACGTACCGCCAGATGGTGGCAGATGGCTACATCCCCTGAGCTTCTTCGGGTAAGCCGTCTCAGGAAGACCTTCTACGGCGGGCCCGATCCGAAGACTGTCCTTAATGATATCAGCTTCAGCCTGTCCGCCCATGATTCCATGGCTGTCGTCGGGCCGTCGGGCTGCGGAAAGACGACGCTTCTCCTCATGGTCGCCGGACTCCTTCAGCCCTCGGAGGGCGCGATCCAGATAGAAGGGATACCGGTCAAGGACTCGACGAAGAGCATAGCCCTCGTGCTCCAGCACTACGGGCTCTTCCCCTGGAAGACAGTGGCAGCCAATATCTCGCTCGGCGCCAGGCTGCAAAAGCGGAGAGTACCGAATGAAGAGCTTGTGGGCGTCAAGAGGGATCTCGGCATCGAGGATCTCGATGATCTCTACCCGGCGCAGCTCAGCGGAGGGCAGCGCCAGCGCGTGGCCCTTGCCAGGGCCATACTCCTCCGGCCGAGCCTCCTCCTCCTCGACGAGCCCTTCGCCGCCATAGACACCATCACACGGGAGCGGCTTCAGGAGGGGCTTCTCGAAATCTTTGCCCAGCGCCGGTTTAGCTTCATCATCGTGACGCACAGCTTTGATGAGGCCGTTTTTCTGGCGAGGCACATCCTCGTTCTCGATAACGGGACGGGAGTGAGGGCAATCCTCGAAAACGAGGGGGCAGGCGATTCCTCGTATCGCGCTTCGCCGGAGTTTTTCAAACGGAGCACCGAGCTTCGCCGGGTGCTCGAGGACTCTCCATGAACCGGCGCACCCTCGCGACATACGCGCTCACCATATTCATCATATACCTCGTCTGGTACGGGCTCTCTTCTCTTCTCGGCAGCAGTGTCCTTCCCAACCCCTTCTTCGTCTTCGCCCGGGGCTTCTCCGAGATAGGGGCCTACACGTTCTGGCAGCATGTGGAGGCAAGCTCTTTTCGAATCCTCGCCGGCCTGTTCATCGCCTTTGTCACCGCCGTCCCCCTGGGCCTCTTCCTCGGGAGCAACCCCCGTTTCGATCGCCTCTTCTCGCCCCTCATCTACCTTGGCTACCCGGTCCCAAAAGTCGTCCTTCTGCCCATCGTCTTCGTCCTTTTCGGCCTCGGAGACACGGGCAAGATCGTCCTCATCACCATGATCATCTTCTTCCAGCTCCTCATCACCACGAGGGATGCGGCCCGCACCATCGACACGGAGGTCATCTATTCCCTGAAATCCCTCGGGGGGAAGCGCTTCGATTTCTATTGGCACGTCGTCTGGCCCGTGAGCCTGCCCGGCATTTTCACATCCCTGCGCATCGTGACGGGCACGGCGGTGGCGGTCCTCTTCTTCGTCGAATCGATCGCCACGAATCGGGGCTTGGGCTTCTACATCATCGATTCCTGGGGAAGGGCCGACTACTCCACCATGTTCGTGGGCATCATCGCCCTCTCCGTCATAGGGATCGTCCTGTACGAGACCTTTGACCTCCTCGAAAGGAGGTTCTGCAAATGGAAAAGCGCTTAAGAAAGGCATACCGGCCGGTGACGGAGGTCACAGACGTTGAGCGGGTAGGTATGGTGAAGGAGATCTTCTCCACCGTATTCGCCCGCTACGATTTTCTCAACCATTTCCTAAGCCTCAGGCGCGACGTGGCGTGGCGCCGCTTCACCGCGAAAAGGATGGCCTTTCCCAAGACCGGGCGGTACCTCGACGTGGCCACCGGCACCGGGGATCTCATCATAGAGGTGGCCCGCAGGCACAGGGATGTCGCGGTAGTGGGTATCGATTTCGTGAAGGACATGCTCGACGTGGGGCAGGCCAAAGCCGCGAGAAAGGGCCTCGCGGAGCGAATTCAGTTGATGCAGGGAGACGCCCTATCCCTCCCCTTCAGGGACGACTCTTTCGACGTGGCCGGCATGGCCTTCGGCATCAGGAACATCCCTGACAAGGCCCAGGCCCTCAGGGAAATGAAGAGGGTCGTGGTCCCCGGCGGAAGGATCATGATCCTCGAGATGGGCTTCACGCGCAACTGGTTCTCCACGCTCGTGTACGAGGTCTATCTCAACCGGATACTGCCTCGGATCGCGCGCAGGTTCTCCCTCAATCCGGCGGCCTACGGCTACCTCGCGGACTCGATCATGAATTTTCCCTCCCCTCGAGAATTCCGCGCCCTCATGGCAGATGCGGGCATGGTGGACCTGGAGGTAAAGAAGCTCACCTTCGGCGCCACCTACCTTTACTCAGGGACAAAGCAGGGACTGACGGATGGCGTGCCGCTCTTATAAGGCAGGCGGAGGCGGACGAAGAAACTCAGGCGGAGAGCATGGGCGGCAACGGGCGCTCATGAGTGCGATAAGGGAATAGAGAAGATGACGCAGGCAAGGCAGCTCAGCAGCGGTGTGGCGGCCTGGGTGCAGGCAAGCCGCCCGCCTTTCTTTGTCGCCACCCTGGTGCCCCTACTGGTGGGCTGGGTCCTGGCGAGGAGCTCGGGACCCCATCCCGGGCGGTTCCTCCTCGTTGTTGCGGCCTGCTTCATGGTCCATCTGGCGACGAACCTGGCGAACGACTATTTCGATGACGCCATAGGCGCCGATTCCGGCGAGTCCATCGGCGGCTCCAGGGTCATCCAGGAAGGCAAGATCTCCCGCCGGGCAGTCGTGAGGGCAATAGTCGTGCTCTACGCCCTCGCGTGCGCCATCGCGGTATACCTGGTGGCAACGCTCCACCTCCCGGCAATCCTCCCCTTCGTCCTCTTCGCCTTCTTCAGCAGCCTCTTCTACGTGGCGCCTCCGGTCCGCTACGGCTACCACGGGCTCGGAGAGCTCTTCGTCGGCATCAACATGGGGCCCATCATGGTGGTGGGCACCTATTGGGTTATCGCCGGCTCGCCTTCTTGGAAAGCCCTGTACATCTCCATTCCCATAGGTCTCATGGTCGCGTCCATTCTCTACTACCAGAGCCTGCCGGACATGAAGACCGATCTTGCTGCGGGCAAGCTTACTCTGTCGGTGAAGCTCGGGAAGAAGAAAGCCGCGACTGGCCTCGTCCTCTTCTTCATAGCCATCTACGCCTCCATTCTGGGGCTCGTCCTTCTCAGGCTCGTCACATGGCCAGCCTGTCTCTCCGTCATCGGCATTCCCCTTTTTTTGAGGCTCGCCTTCCTCGTGGAAAGGATCGACGACTGGGTCCTCCTGGATCAATACGGCAGGCACGTGCGGCTCCTCTACTTCATCAACGGCTGCGCGATCATCGCGGGACTTTTCTAAAGGGGGTTGTCGAGAGGCAAACCCTTATTGTTGAGGCAGCTCTAATTTCCTAAAGGAGGTATACGATGAAGCCCGGCTACGAAGAGATAATGTCATGGATGAAGGACTATTTCTCCGCCTATAACGCCTACGCGCAGAGCCCGGAAACGGTTAATCGGATGAGCGACTACTTCACGCCGGACGTGCGCTTCGTTCCCTTTGTCTCGGCCTTCGGAGGACCGGAAGGCGCCGTTACCGGCAGGGACGACTTCTTCCGTATGTTCACGAGCCACCCTACTGTCTATGAACAGTTCGACGTCGAGGACATCGCCGTGGACGAGAAACGGATGGTGACGACGGCATTGCTCAAAGTAGTCCTTTATGAGTCCGGCTCAGACAGGATTCTCGTGAGAAAACATTACCTGCCGCGGTATCAGTTGGTGCTGGATGAAAAGAACCGCCTCAAGATCAGTGAGATTCTCTTCTTCTGGGAAGCCACGCCGCCGGAAGTCGACGAGGCCTACGCCATAGAGAAGGCGGAATAGGAGAGGACGGCGATCCGAAAGCGAACTCTCCGGTCCCGCCGCGCCCTTTCCTCCCCCGAGAATTCAGTCCTGCAGGGTTCCGGCAAGACCGGAAAGCTTTCTTTTCAAGACCCCCTGAGCCACCACCTAGCCGCCAATGGCCCACCCGTCGTTTCCTTTTTATGAGGGGCAGGCTCCGCGGGCTTGGCCTGTGGTGGGGGCAACGCGAGCCAGCGGCGAACCGAGCGGAGCGACCTTTGAGGGGGTGCTGAACCCCATTAATGGCGGTACTGAACCACTAGTAGTACCGAGCGAAGCGAGGCTCTGAGGGGGGAGGCTCCACCGGCTTTGCCGGTGGAGGGGGTGCTGAACCCCAACCTAGAGCTGGTGGATCTCTCCCGTGGCCTTATTCTTCCAGTATCCCCGCGCCTGCAAGGGCCAGTTGAAGGTGATCGCTCCGGGTCGTGGGCAATCATTTGCGCAACAGCCGCAATACCAGCACTCCTCGGGGTGAAGGATGATCGGCGGCTTGCCCTTCTCGGGGTGGGGTATGTAGACGTCTATCTGGCAGACTTCGACACAGTGGTTGCACCCGTTGCAGATATCCTGGTTGAACAAGACCGGCTTATTCGGTGTCTGGACATTTGGAAGAGCCATCATTTTTTCTTCGGCCATCGTTTCCTCCATGAGCAGGTTCCCCAGAGGGCGGCTTTGACTAACCGTCTGCTTCCCCCGGACCGTGCTACTTCCGTTTACATACGCCGTCGTACTCCTTGTTATGGGCTTCATACTGCTCCTTCATATCGCCCCAAAACTTCATCGGCAAGAACCCTGTCTTGACTTTGTCGTTCTCGAGCTTGATCGTAAGAAACTTGTTCCATTCTTCGGGGTCCATCGTCGGATAGTCTATCCTGTTGAAGCCGAGAGGGACGCTGCTTGCTTTGCGCGCGAGTGATGCCTGGACGATGATCTGGGCATAGGCGAGCAGGCTCAGGTCTTCCAGGCTGCGCATCAGCTTATGCGGATCAAGGGCGTACAGCCGTGGCACCGAGTCCTCTTCGATCTTCTTGAGGGCACCCAGTCCCATCTGCAGCAGGGTCTCGGTCTTGTACTCGCTTACGTAGTACTGCATGGCCCTGGCGATGCCGGCGTGGAGCTCCTTCCACTCGATGCCGCTCGTCCTCTTGAGCGGCGCGTAGACCCGTGCCTTTTCACTTGCCACCTGGTCCCGTGACAGCTTCGATTCATCAACCTGGCGAGCGTAGGCCGCGGCCTTGCGGCCCGCGTAGCGGCCCGTGGCTGCCGCGTAGCTGTGGTCCTCGGGGGCGAACATCTGGCCTCCCGCAGCGTAGAGTCCATCGAGCGTCGTCTTCAGGTTCCAGTCGACGAGCACGCCGCCGCCGAAGCCCGCTTCCCGCCACTGAGGCATACCGGCGCCCTCGATGAACTTGTAACTCTGGAGGAGGTCCCTGCTCGGATCGTAGCCGCCCTTGTTGAAGGTGTCGATGATAATCTTCGTCGTTGATTCCTCGCCGAGCATGAGGTTCCATGTGGCCCTTCTCTCCACGTCGGACATGGCAGGGAAATCTCCATAGAAGGGGAGCGCATATTCGCCCCTCATGACAGCCTCCCTTATCGCCGCCTCGACCTCCGGCCTCGGCACCATGAACCCCGTGTCTTCCCATCCCTGGATCGGATAGGGGAGCCTCTTGCCAATGGCGTCCACGATCGGTACGTTCTCGTAGCTGGCATCCCCTGCGCCCGTGTACCACTTGTGCCTGTATCCCGTCGCGATTCGGTTGATTCCCGTGGCCTCCATCTTGGTGAGCGCAGCGCCGGCCCTCCAGGCCATGACGGTGCCGTCGCCCGAGATGGTGCGGGACATCATGTTCGAGTAGCCGCAGAGCTCCATGCTCATCATCCATATGGAACCTGCCCCCGCCGTTGCAATGATTGCCGCCTTTGACTTGAATATCATGAACTCGCCGGTGCGGTTGTTCACACCCGTCGCCCCGACGACACGCCGGCCCTGAACCCCGTCCTCGGTGAGGAGGCCGGTAACCATGACCCGGTCGAAGATCTTCACGCCGAGGCGCTGGCATTCCTTCTTCAGTACGGGCTTGAAGTTCGATCCCCAGACCCGTATGACCACATTGTTTCGTACTGCCGGCGGGTCCAGATGGGTCTTGTCGTCGGGCACGTAGCTGTGTATGCGGCCGTAACGGGGGGAGAGCATTAACTTGGTCTTCTCATCCCTGCCGTCTGCACCCTTGTATTCACCCTCGGTGTCCCTGATCTTGCCCCCCATCTGCTCCATCTCGAGCAGGGTGTCCCAGTCTTCGCGGCACTGTATCTGGATGCCGATGCCATTGGAGTAGGGACGGTCGGCCATGTGCACTGCCCACTCATCCGGGTCGACGTTCGAGAGTGGGTTTGCGGGCGCGTTGCACCAGTGATCGCATCCCGGACCGCCGGCCCCGCTTCTCACGGTGTTCGCCTTTTCCACCAGGGCCACCTTTACTCCCTGGCGGGCGGCGCTGATGGCTGCCCAGCAGCCTGCGATACCGCCTCCGATCACCAGGACATCCGCGTCGATCTCCTGCTCTTCTCCGAAGCGGACAGGATACGGCCAATTCGGTGCGTGGCCTTCTTCCTTCACGTAATCATGCCATGTACTCACGTTAGTAACCTCCTTTCAGGGGCTTTGAGAGCCCCTCCTGCCCAGCCATCTCGCATTCCCTAGGATTTCTCATACGGTCTTGATTCCTCCACTTCCGAGCTACTTACGCTTCTCCATCCAATCCTGATGCGACCACCAGGTGACACTGTGGATCTTGGGGAAATCCGTGTGCACCGCGGGCTGCATCACGCCGGCCTGGGCAGCCCTCCAGAGGGGAATGACCATCGCGTCCTCACCCGCCTGTTTCACCGCCTGCTGCAATACCTTTCTAAGGGCCGTGGGCTCGTATGTCTTGAGTGCCTTGTTGCAGAGATCGAGGAATTCCGGTGTTTTTGCGATGTAGCCCCAACGGTACGTCATGGGATGGGGGCCGAAATGGACGAAGAGGTCGGTGGCGTCGGGGTTGATGCCCGATGCCGACATTACCAGGTCGGTCCAGCCCTCAGGCCCGAAGAGGGCGCCGAAGTACCTCCCCATATCCGCGAGGTCGATGCTTACCCTGATGCCCACCGCGCCCAGGTAGTTCTGGATGGCCACCGCCTGGTCCCGGTTCACTTCGAACGCGAGGAGCTTGGTGTCGAAGCCGTTGGGATAACCTGCCTCGGCCAGCAGTTTCTTCGCCTTTTCAGGATCGTACGGCCTCGGGTTGTAGCCCTCGTTGTATGCCGGCGAGGCTGACGGCACGATCTGCGTGAGGGGCTCCCATTTGCCGAAGCCGATTGTTTTCGCGATAGCCGGCCTGTCGATGGCGTACTCGAGTGCCTCGCGGACCTTCTTGTTCGCATAGGGTGACTTCGGGTCCTTCGCGTTGGCGGGCAGCAGAGCCCAGAGCATGCCGGGACCCCAGTTGACCTTGAACCCCTTCTGTTCGAGATCGACCACGTTCTTCATGTTGGGCACGTCCATCCAGGCGTCGGCATCCCCCTTCTCCATCAGCATGCTGGCGGTGACAGCCTCGGGGATCCACCGGATCTCGATGGCATCGAGCAAGGGATAGCCCTTGCGCCAGTAGTCCTTGTTTCTCTCATACCGCACCAACGTGTCCCGCTTGAACTCGGCCTGTTTGAAGGGTCCCGTACCAACGGCGTTGAACCTCGCCCATTCCTTTCCGCCGTTCTTCTGGAAGGCCGTGGGCGAATAAACGCTGCCCCATCCGTAATTGAGAATGAGCTGGCTCGTATAGTCGGTGCACGTGATCTTCACCGTATACTCATCGACGACCTCTATCGATTTGACATACTCCCCGTCGGTGAGTCTTCCCATATCTTTCTGGAACTGGAGGTTCCACCTGGCACTTTCCGCATTGAAGGGTGTGCCGTCGTGGAACCTGACCCCCTTCCGCAGGTGATAGATAACGGTCTTCTTGACGGGGTCTCCCTCCCATGACCTCGCGAGCCACGGGATGAGGTTCCCTTTCTCGTCCCAGTCTACCAGCCTTTCCACAACGGGAAGGGTGAGAATGGAGTCCGAAGGCGCCATCTCGGGCGGGTAGCCGAGGTTCTTCACGAAGTAGGGCATCACCATCCTCAGAGTGCCGCCCCGCACCGCATTGGCTGGGGGAGGGGCGTCGCTGGCGGGCAAATCAGGGAGGGCCGCCGTTGCCTGCTTCACAACCGGCAGCGGTGCCTTCTTCGTTGCCTCGGCCGACGACGCATGGGAGCTGAGGCCCAACAAAACGGAAACGCACGCTACCAGGACGATAAGAGCCGAGAACGCCTTTCTCATTTTCTACCCCCTCATCTGTTGTTTAGTCTCCATCTTGGCACGTACCGTGGGCAAATCCGACCAAAGCTTCCGCGCTGCGGGGTGCGGTGCCCTCAGCTTCGAAGAGCCCACACTTGGCTTGAGAACGCCCTGATTTTCCGGATGACGTTTCCATCCTGTCCGATCTCTCTTTGGGTTTTAGTCAGCCCTGCTCGATCCTCGTTGAGTCGCCGGACATCAATCGCTCGTGCTCCCTTGCATCGATGGTCATCAGCTTGTCGGAAAGGCCGGAATCCCGGGCTTCAATTGCATCTATGATCGCCTCGTGCCTTCCAAAGATATCATCTGCAAGGCGTACCCGATGAATTCTGTCGGAGGAGAGGATTTCATGCATCTTGAAAAGGGAAAGGACAGTGAGTCTGAGGAGAGGGTTCCCGGATACCTGGGCCAGGGCGAGGTGAAACTCCCAGTTGTTGCGAAGGAGGGCTTCGGCGTCACCTTCATTTTCTTTCAGCTTCCTATTGAGCATCCGAAGCCTTTTCACATCTTCTTCAGTCGCATTCGCCGCAGCGAGGCGGGCGCCTGCCCTCTCTATGATCTCCCCGAATTCCCAGAAATGTGGACCCTGCAGCTTGCCCGCATTCATCAGATCATAGACAGCGTAGAAGAAGGGTATGTGGAGATCGGACACGGCAAAGGCTCCCCCGCCGGAACCGGTCCGTATCTCGACCAGCCCCGATTGTTCCAACGACTTCAGGGCCTCCCTCACCACGACCCTGCTTACCTTGAACCGAAGGGCGAGCTCCCGCTCCGGGGGAAGCTTCTGACCGACCTGGATCTTGTCCGAGAACATCAAGGCTTTGATCTGCGCGACGATTTGCCCCTTGAGGCTCTCCCGGCTGATGGGGGTGAGTGGTATCATGCCGGGCTGGTCTATTGGACTAACCATAGCCCACTAGATCATGGGCCTTCGACCATGTCAAGAACAAAATTCGACGAGATCATGGTTGAGGTCCTTCCCGCCTTCCCCCCGTCACTTCCACGGGATTTGATGAGATCAGTCCCTTACCGGGTGCCGGATTTCCAGCTATCAGGGGAGATGTCCTGGACACAGCACCTTTTGGCCTCTTTCGACCGAAGGGGTGATGGCCCAGCCATTCCCCTAGATGCGTTAAGAAAAGAGAGATGCGGACGATAAGACCTACATACCCAGGGGGCTTTTCCAGCATCATGCCTGAATGGACACAGGGAGGGTCTTGCAAAGAGTCTGGGGACAGGATGCAACTTTCAGTATTAGAGGGGCGAATGGGCCCTTTGGAACCTCGATGAATGGAGGAACCGGATAGTGGCACACCCCTCGCACACGCACCCGACAAAGAGCATAAAAACAGCTGGGCAGCGGCAAAAACCATCTTCTTCTTCAGGCAATCCAACGACGTTCGACCTGATACACCCGCATTGCAAGACGGTGCGCGGCAAGGCCGAAGAGAACGGCGGGGCATGGCTCCGGGCAATCTTCGACTCGGTCCCTGCCGGGATCATCATCATAGATCCGGACCGGCACGTCATCGTTGACATCAACCCTGCCGCGGCTAACATGTTCGGAGAGGGGCAGAAAAACATCATTGGCTCTGTCTGCCACAAGTACATCTGCCCCGCCGAAGTCGGCCAATGTCCGATCACGGACCTCCACAAGAAGGTGGACAACGCGGAGCGGGTGCTTTTGAGGGCGGGCGGCGGCACCTGCCCGGTCATCAAAACAGTAACGTCGGTCAGCATCGACGGCCAGGCCTTCCTCGTCGAGAGCATCATGGACATCACCCAGCGAAAGCGCGCGGAAGAGCAGCTCGTTCACGACGCGCTCTACGACAACCTGACGGGACTGCCGAACCGGGCGCTCTTCATGGACAGGCTCGGCCATGCGCTCAAGCGGGCCAACCGGGCGGAAAACCACGGCTGTGCCGTCATCTTCCTGGATCTCGACCGTTTCAAGGTCGTGAACGACAGCCTCGGCCATCTGGTCGGCGACAGCCTGCTCAAGGAAACAGCCCGGCGGCTCGAGGGGTGCGTCCGGCCGGGTGACACGGTCGCCCGTCTTGGAGGAGACGAGTTCGTCATGCTCTTCGAGGACGTAAGAGAGGTTAATGCGGCGAAGGCCATAGCCGACCGGATCCAAGAGGTCCTTTCGGCCCCTTTTCTCGTGGGAGGCTCCGAAATCCGCAGCTCTGCAAGCATCGGCATTGCCCTGACCTCCAAGGAGTATCAGCTCCCCGAAGAGGTACTCCGCGATGCCGACATCACCATGTACCGGGCAAAGGCTCTCGGCAAGGCGCGCTGCGAGGTCTTCGACCCTGCCATGCGGCTCGAAGCCGCTGCCTTGCTTCAACTGGAGAATGATCTGCGGCGGGCGTTGTCCATGAACGAACTGCGTATCCATTATCAACCCATCGTCACGCTATCCGACGAGAAGATAGTGGGGTTCGAGGCCCTTCTCAGATGGCAGCATCCGCGCCGGGGTCTCGTCCGCCCCGAGGAGTTCATCCCTCTCGCGGAGGAGACGGGCCTCATCATACCCATAGGCGAATGGGTTCTCAGGAACGCCTGTATGCAAATGAAAAAGTGGCGCGACCGGGGGGTGGAAGCCATGCGGATGGCGGTAAACATCTCAGCGGTCCAGCTTCGCCAGGCTGATTTTGTAGACCTCCTCGAGGGGATCGTGCAAGAGACAGGTATGGAGCCGCACCTCCTCGATCTCGAGATCACCGAATCGGCATTGATGGATCGAACAGCCCCGCTCATCGAGACTTTTGCCAGGCTGAGAGGCCGGGGAGTGAGGATATGTCTCGATGATTTCGGTACGGGCTACTCATCGCTCAGTTACCTTCAGGGTCTGCCCATAGGCGTCCTGAAGATCGATCGCTCCTTCACGATCAACCTTCAGTCTGCCAAGGAAAACAGCAAAATCATCGAGACGATTCTCATGCTCGGGAAAAACCTGGGCGCCGAGGTGATCGCCGAAGGCATAGAGACGCGCGCGCAGCTGGACTATCTGAAGGCCATCGACTGTGCCCGTGGCCAGGGCTTCTTTTTCTCCAAGCCTCTGGACGACAAAACGCTGGAAGCGTTCATCGGCATCGCTGACAAAGCATAGACCGTTCCGCAAAACAAACCAACGAATCCCCGGCGGAATCCTTTCCTTTTTGCGGAACCCTCTCGATGGCCCGCAAACCACTTTTTCTCTTATTCCGTTCAACGAGGGCTGCCCGTGCGCTTTTTCTTACGACTGGAGGAAATAAAGTTATACAATGGTGGGTGGCGTGACGGTTTTTCGCCGGTCGCGCCGATTCAGGAGACTGAGCATGAACCGCTACGATATTCTATTCGTCGGCGACTTTGGCGTGGGCACGATTATTCCCTTCGAAGGACCTCCTTTTGTTGAACACGGTAGTCCGGTGCTCTTCGCGCCAATCGCAGCCTCCTGCCTCGGAAAAAGGATTGCCGCAGTGACGCGGATATCGCAGGGCGAAGAAGACCTCCTGGAGCCGCTAAGAAAGGCTGGTGTCGATCTCTTCGTGCAGCCCGGGCAGATCGCTCAATACCGCGTTGTCTTCCCCTCCGCAGATGTCGACGAAAGGCAGTTTTTCCTTATGAGTGGCGCAGGACCTTTCTTCATGGGCGACATGCCCTTGATCGAGCCGTGCCTGGTCCACCTCTGCTCCATGGGCTTCCCCGAGTCTCAGTTGGACCTGATGCGGGCGCTGAAGTCACGTGGATTCCGTGTGTCGGTGGACATGCAGGGCTTCGTGCTTCAGGCGGATAATGAGACGGGGGCCGTCTCCCACGGGGACGTTCCGGAGAAGAAAGAAATCCTCGCCCTGGCAGATTTCGTCAAGCTGGACGCAAGGGAGGGTCAAGCCCTGACGAAGGCCGAAGCCCTGCAGGACCAGGCGGAAATTCTGGAAAGCTGGGGAAGTCGCGAGACCATAATAAGCTCTTCGGGGGGCGTGCTGTCACGGAGCGAAGGAAAGACCACATTTGCTGAATTTACGAGCAAGAGCATGAGGGGCAGAATGGGCCGCGGCGACACAGTCATGGGGTCGTACCTGGCCCGAAGGCTCGATCATTCCGTCGAAGACTCGCTTTTGTTCGCTGCGGCGCTTACATCGATCAAGATGGAGGGAGCCGGCCCCTTCGCCGGCTCTCTGGCCGATGTTATCGAGAGAATGGAGGGAGCCGTCTCTCGCGTCGGTGCGTAGCCGCTGGGAGCCCAACCACGGTCCTACCCTTTTGAAAAACAACACCTTTCGAGAGCCCCTCCCCTTTTCTGTTCCTAAAATCAGCCGATAATACTTGGTGGTACCAAAATGTATAGAGGGGAGATTGCACCCGGGGAACGATGAAGAGGGAGCAAGAGGAGGATTCCCACGGCGGATAACGGCATCCTGATAGACATCGACGAAGCAGAGGCGAAGGCGTACGCGACCATCTCGCCTGACATCCCTGACGCGGAGAGACCGTCCCTGCAGGATGTGGTCGACGCGCTGCAGGCCCGTGGGACAAATTACTGGATCGACAAGCCTGCCATCGATGCCCTGCTCAGAGGAGGGCGTGCCGGTCAACGGACGCCCGTGGCCTTTGCCAAAGATGGAACCGTGGCCATCGCCGTAGAAAAAGGCGAACGGGAGGCATATATGGTCCTGGAGCCTGCCTACGGGGGCCGGGACATGGAGCGAAAAGACATCGAAAAAGCGCTTACGGCGCAATCCGTCCGGGCAGGAGTAGACTGGGAGGCCATCGAGCAGGCCATCTCCCTCAAGAAGTATGGCAGCAGGATACTGGTTGCCAAGTACCAAGAGCCCGTTCCGGGCGTGGACGCCAAATTGGAGTTCCTTTTCCGAACAAAATCTACCATTCACCCGAAAGAGGTCGATGGCCTCAAGGTTGACTACAGAGAGCTTGAAACGGTGGTTTCCGTTCGGAAGGGGGAGGTCCTGGCGAAGAAGACGCCGGCCACCAAGGGTCAGGACGGCTTTACAGTGACGGGAAGGGCCCTACCCGCAAAGCCGGGTAAGGATGAGAGGCTCGCCGCGAGCAAGAGCGCGAAGCTCTCGGAGGACCGCCTTCAGCTCATAGCGGACATTGACGGACAGCCCATCCTGCGGGACAGGAGCGTCACGGTGGAGCCGGTGCTCACCATTGACGGCGATATTGATTACTGCACCGGCAACATTGACTTCGCGGGCAGCGTGAGGGTCCTGGGCAACGTGGTCGCGGGGTTCACCCTGAAGGCCACCGAGAACATAAACATCGAGGGTCTCGCCGAGGACTGCTGCATAGAAGCAGGCGGCGACGTTCTCATAAAGGGCGGTATCCAGGGCGGAAAGAAAGGGACGGTCAAGGCGGGAGGGAACGTGAGCGCCCTTTTCATCGAAAGGGCTTCCGTCGAAGCTGGAGGATGCATTTCCGCGGGACAAACGCTCCACTCCACACTCTTCGCCGGAGACCAGGTAGTCGTCACCGTCGAGAAAGGCCATATCTGTGGAGGCACGATCGGCGCTCGCAACCTCATACAGGCGCGCATCATAGGGTCTGAATACGGGACGTGGACAGAGCTTTCCGTGGGCTTTCAGCCGAAGGATAAGGTGAGGCTCGAGGAGATGAAGCAGGAAAGGATCGAGCGAAAGGCCGCACTCGTTGAGGCGGAGAAGGGCATCGCCACCCTCGATGAGCTCCGCGCCGGGGGCATGCGCTGGTGGCCCCGCCACGAGCAGACATACGAGCGCCTCCAAACAGGCCAGACGGCGCTGACGGAGAGGCTGAGCGAGCTGAACCGCGAGATAACCGTCCTGGAAGAGGCCCTAAGCAGCGCCGAGACTCCTCAGATAAAGGTTGCCAGGGTGATTTATCCGAACGTGAAAATCCACATAAAAGAGATGTCCTACCTCAACCAGGCCGAGGTACAGAACACCCTCTTCTGCGAAAAAGACGACCAGATCGAAGCCATGCCATACGTGGCATAGGTGCGCGTTTTTCGTTTCCCTTCGAAGGGCACCCCTACTTCCAGATGACCCACGCCAATATGTTCGTCTTTCTTTCGCCGTCTCTCCGGTACTCGATATCCTTGACAGCCCGCTTCAAGGCTTTGGTCGGCGGCATGTCGCCATGGCCTGTCACCCCGACGGCTTCGGGGAATGCGCTCATCACGAGCATGTTGAAAGGCACGCCCGAGTCCTCGATGTTGACGAGGAGCGCCCCCATGTCGTTGGCGTCGCACGTCACGCTGATCCCTTCGGTGCCTTGCGGGCAGGCGAACCGGAGGATATTTCCCAGGGTTTCCCCCAGTGCGAGGCCTATATCTCCGATTTTCTTCTCCCCGAACGCCATGTCGCGGGCGTAGGAGCAGACGAATTCTGTGATCTCCGGAATGGCTTCCGGCCGGGCAGGCCTGGTGATCTGTGCCCGCAGCTCATCTGCAAACGGCTTCTTTCTGTCGTTCATCTTCCCTCCCGCAGCAGGCTTGGCCTACGTCACGCAGCAGGCTTGGCCCTGCGCCTCTCGAGGTCCCCGAGGATCTGTTTTCTCAAGCGTATCGAGGCCGGGGTTATCTCGACAAGCTCATCGTCGTTGATATAGGAGATGCACTCTTCGAGGGTCATTCTCACGGCAGGGGTGAGAATGACTGCATCGTCCGACCCGGAGGCGCGCATGTTCGTCAGCTTCTTCCCCTTGGCCGGATTGACGACGAGGTCGGTATCGCGGGAGTGCTCTCCGATGATCTGCCCTTCATAGACCCTTTCGCCAGGCCCAAGAAACAGGCGGCCCCGCTCCTGGAGGTTGAAAAGAGCGTAGGCCACCGTGGTGCACTGGTCCATGGAGACGAGCACGCCCTTGGTCCTGTTCTTGATCTCCCCGGCGTATTCGCCGAAGTCGAGAAATACGTAATTCATTACGCCCATGCCGCGCGTGTCGGTAAGGAATTCCGACCGGAAGCCGAGGAGACCCCTTGTGGGGATGCGGTACTTGAGCCTGGCCATGCCATTGTTCTGGTGCATCTCCAGGAGAATGCCCTTCCTGCCCCCGAGGTTCTCGATGACTTTGCCCATGTAAGCCTCATCAACGTCGATGGTCAGCTCCTCAAAAGGCTCCAGCCTCTGGCCGTTCTCCTCCCTGAAAATGACCTGGGGCCTCGTGACCTGGAATTCGTACCCCTCCCTTCGCATCTTCTCTATGAGGATGGAGAGGTGCAGCTCCCCCCTTCCCGAGACCTTGTAGCCCTGGGCGTCCTCCAGCTCCTCCACCAAAAGGGCCACGTCCGAAAGGGTCTCTTTGAAGAGCCGCTCTCTCACGTGCCTCGATGTGACAAACCTTCCCTCTTTGCCGTAGAAGGGTGAATCATTGGGGACAAAGGTCATGGAGACCGTAGGGGGATCGACGTGGATACCTTCGAGGGGTATGGGGTTCAAAGGATCGGTGAGGGTCTCGCCGATGGTGATCGTGTCCATGCCTGCCACGGCGACGATCTCCCCGACGCCCGCCTCATCCGTCTCGACCTTCTCGGGCCCCTTGAACCGGTAAATCTTCGTGATCCGCGCAGGACGGGGAGTTGACCCGGGGGAGGCCACCACTACGGTATTATCGATCTGGAGGCTGCCGGAGGTGATCTTCCCCACTGCAAGCCTCCCGAGAAAGGGCGAGTAGTTGAGCGAGCTCACGAGCATCTGCAGCGGTCCTTCTGCGTCACCCCGGGGAGAGGGGATCTTGTCGATGATCATGTCGAAAAGGGGAAGCATGGACTCCCCCTTCCCGTTGTGATCGAGGGTTGCATACCCATCCTTCGCCGAAGCGAAAATCACGGGGAAATCCAGGATGTGATCGGGAGCGTCGAGCTTCACGAAGAGGTCGAAGACCTCGTTGACCACTGCGTCACACCTGGCCGCGGGCTTGTCGATCTTGTTGATGACCACGAGCACCGGCAGGCTCAGGGCGAGGGCCTTCTTGAGCACGAAATACGTCTGAGGCATGGGGCCTTCGGCGGCGTCCACGAGGAGGAGGGCGCCGTCCGCCATCCTGAGAACCCTCTCGACTTGGCCCCCGAAGTCCGCATGTCCCGGGGTGTCGATGATATTGACCGTATGGCCCTTATAGATAAAGGAGCCGTTCTTCGAGGCGATGGTTATGCCCCTCTCCCTCTCAAGGTCCATGGAATCCATGAGCCGCTCCTCGACCACCTGATTGTCCCGAAAGAGGCCGCTCTGCCTGAACAATTGGTCCACGAGCGTCGTCTTTCCGTGGTCGACGTGAGCGATTATTGCGATGTTACGTATCTTCTCCTGCACAATGACCCTCTAGCCTGATTATTGAAGCGACGGAATGCTTCGCGATGGAATAAGATACCTGAAAACGCAGGAAAAATCAAGGGCGGCTCTGTTTTACGCACCCAGGGCAGGCAAAAGGCGGGGTGAGTGCTGGTCCGGGGCGCGGCCAGCCATTAGCTGCTCCTGCCTTGCCTGTGAGTCGCAAAGAACGTAGGTAACCTCACTCTCCAAGGCCGTTCCTCGGCGCATGGTCCCTCGTTCGCGACTTGCGCCCCCCGGCATTTGTGAGTCCGCTAGCCTCAGACGAGCTCGGGCTCGATTGCGAACCCATGCTTTTCCGCGCCCTCATGT
>Ga0335078_10006197_pt1 | contig 17713 bp, 14 predicted proteins | sample Lox_Sample_32_FD_206711 | JGI IMG/M metagenome (GOLD analysis project Ga0335078, IMG submission 206711) | Soil microbial communities from Loxahatchee National Wildlife Refuge, Florida, United States - Lox_Sample_3.2 | ecosystem: Environmental > Terrestrial > Soil > Wetlands | place: USA... | reverse complement strand
AATCCCGCAGACAGCATCAAGTTGGTCCCGGGATCAGCCGATGCGATGGGCGTCGCGGGGGCGAGTCCCCCCGCCCGAGTGTCTCCGATGACTGCCCACGACGTCAGCATCGCGCTGTTCGCGCTACCAGCGATCGCCTTCTTGCTCGGGTTCGCTGGATTGCCCCTCTGGTCTTGCGCGATCTGTCCCGCGGTCGAGGTGATCGTTTGGGGAATTCGCCGGCTCAATGCCTCTGTGGCTGACGATATGAAGCATGCGTACCTATTGGTCGGACTGATCTTCGCGGTCGCGAGTGTGATCACGTGGGTTGGCGGTCGCATCATCTCCGCGTGGATGCGATCGGCCTTCAGCAAACCGGCGGCGAGAACCAAGAAGCCGCCTGTCTAACCGGACGGCTGCTCGTTCGGAACAAGAAGCCGCGGCAGCAAGACGATTCCGATCCGCCCTTCCGCCGAGCGTTGGTCTACGAACGCTGTCGAGCCGTCCGCTTCGGGGTCTCGGTTGAGCCGAGCGAGGACAGGTTCTGTCCGCCTGGCCCGGCTGTGCGTGCCGGGGCGCGGATGACGATTCTCGTGGATCGCCGCCTAGATGCGGCTGATATTGGCAGACGGGCGTGGGGTGCCGCGAGCGGAGGCGGCTGCTGATGCTGGTGTTTCGGCCGGACCGGATGCGGCCGGTACGCTCGGGTCATGAGCAGCTTGGTGGCGCTGGAGGCTCTGGGTGTCGCGGTGTCGGCGGGGGTCCCGGTGCTGCTGTGGGGCAGTCCCGGGACGGGGAAGACGTCGGCGGTGGTTGCGTTGGGTGAGGGCCTTGGTTGGCCGGTGGAGACGGTGACCGGGTCGATCCGCGAGCCGAGCGATTTCGCGGGGCTGCCGGTTGTGATCGATGGGTCGGTGCGGTTGTCGCCGCCGGGGTGGGCGACGCGGTTGTGTGAGGCGGGCGAGGGGCTTTTGTTCCTGGATGAGTTGACGACGGCGCCACCGGCCGTGCAGGCCGCGATGCTACGGGTGGTGCTGGAGCGCGTGGTGGGGGACACGAGGCTACCGCCGGGCGTGCGGGTGGTGGCGGCGGCGAATCCGCCGGATGAGGCGGCGGATGGCTGGGAGCTCGCGGCTCCGCTTGCCAACCGGCTGGTACACGTCGATTGGCCGGTCGATGGGAAGCACATCGCCAAGGGCCTGGCGGTGGGCTTTCCGTCACCGGTGCTGGCCGGGGTGGAGAGCCGACCGAATCGAGCTCAGGTGATGGCGGCGCGTGCCGCGGTGGGGGCGTTCTTGGAGGTTCGTCCGCCGTTGGCGTTGCAGTTGCCGCGCTCGGCCGGGGATGCTGGTCGGGGGTGGCCGAGCCCGCGCAGCTGGGAGGCGGTCGCGCGTGTTTTGGCTGCTTGCGAGGCGGCGCATGCGTCGGAGGCGGCGCGTGCGGTGCTGGTCGAGGGCGCGGTCGGAGACGGCGCGGCGTTGGAGTTTTTGGCGTGGCTTGAGCATCTGGACTTGCCCGATCCCGAGGCGGTTCTTGCTGATCCGGGCAGCTTCGTCCTCCCAGAGCGCAGCGACCGCGCGTTCGCGGTCCTGATCGCGGTGGCGTCTGTGGCGGTCTCCGATGGCGGGGAGGAGTGCTGGGATCGGGCGTGGCGGGTGGTGGCGCGAGCGGCCCAGGGCGCTCCGGACGTAGCGACGTTGGTAGCGCGAACGCTTGCCAGTCACCGTCCCGCGGGTGCCGAGGTGCCCGAGGCGTTGATCGAGCTGGCGCCGGTGGTGCGTGCGGCGGGGTTGTTGCGGTGAGAGGAAGCGTGCCGCTGGCGTATGCGGTTCTTGCGAGTTGACGAGCTGCCACCGGCGACGCGGCGACGGTGGGCGGCGGGGCGGGTGTGGGCGGCGCACGAGGCGCCTTACCTGGCGAGCGCTCTGCTTGCGCTTGATCCCGTGGTGGTTGTGTCAGAGGCGCGGGATCCCCCGATCGATCTTCGGGCCTTTCCTGCCGATCGCGCCTGGCACATGTACCTCGATGTGGGGGTGCTCGAGCGCGTCGAGGTTGGGGAGGTGGGCTTCTGGCTGCTGCATCAGGTGAGCCATCTGCTGCGCGAGCACGCTGCACGCTACCCCGGGCGGCAGGCTTTGTGGGGGCCGGATGCCGGTCCGCTCGGCTCGCGAACGGCCGAGCAGCGGCGGTGGAACGTCGCGGGCGACGCGGAGATCAACGACGATCTTTACACGGCGAAGCTCGAGCTGCCCGAGGTCGCGATTCATCCGTCGCGGCTCGCGCTGCCTGAGGGATGGACCTCCGAGCAGTATTGGGATGCGCTCGACGCCGGGGAGACCACGACCGACCCCGATCGCCCCGCAGCGCCGGGGGCGCGCCAGGACGATGGAGAGGCCACGGGCCCGTGCTCCGCCATGTCCGACACCGCACGTTCTGGCGAGCACGATTGCGGTACCGGCTGCGACGGGCAGGATCGTTGCTGGAACTGCAACAAGCCGGGCCTGAGCGTGGTTGGCGCGCGCCTTGTCGCCCGCGACACCGCGCGGCGTATCCGCGAGCACACCCGGCAGCGCGGCGTCACGCCGGCGGGGTGGCAACGGTGGGCGGATGAGATTCTTGAGCCGAGCGTCAACTGGCGCCGTCAGCTCGCCGCGCACGTACGGCGCGGTTCGGCGGACATCACAGGACGGGTCGACTTCACCTACCGCCGGCCCTCTCGCCGCGCTGCCGCGGTCCCAGACGTCGTGCTTCCGAGCCTGCGACAGCCGCTACCGCAGGTCGCGCTCGTGATCGACACGTCGGGGAGCATGAGCGACGCGATGCTCGGCCAGGCGCTCGCGGAGGTGACCGGGGTGCTGCGCAGCCTCGGCGTAGCCCGGCGAAACTTGCGGGTGATCGCGTGTGACGCCCAGGCCTACCGGACGCAGCGAGTCCGCGACCTTGGAGCGATCCGGCTGGAGGGGGGCGGCGGCACCGACATGGGCGCTGGGCTTGATGCCGCCGCTGCCCTCAGGCCGCGCCCGGACCTGATCATCGTGCTCACCGACGGCTACACGCCGTGGCGCCCCGCGCGGCCGCCCCGGGTTCGTGTGGTCGTCGGGCTGATGGATCGCGGCGGGAACACTCCGGACTGGGCTGAGACCGTGCTGATCGGCGACGCCGCGGGCATGTGACCGAGACGACGTTCGAGCAGCCCGAACCGGACGACCGGACTGGGTTCGATCCCGACCCGTGGACGACGCTCGGCATATCCGAGGACGACGGCTACCTCTGGTGGAAGCACCGGATCGACCCAGGCCGCGTGCTCCGCTGGCGACGCGCCGGAGTGCCAGACCCCATCGACGCGGTGCGCTGGAAGATCGCGGGCGTCACGCCCGACACCGTGCGCGAATGGACCTACGCCAAGATCGACGCCCGCGAAGCGGTGGGCTGGACCGAGCTCGGGTTCAACGTAGCCCAAGCGCGCAAGCACAAACGCGCCGGCCGCACCCCAGTCCAAGCCTACGGTCGCCAACATCGCCTACACGCCGTAGCAGCACCCCCCGGCCCAGCGCCACCCAGCGCGATCGCCCGACCGGGCGTCGTGGTGCAAGGGGCCGTCGCCCATCCCGCCGGCGCTGGTCCGCACCGGTTCATGCAGGCCGTCGGGCGCTGCGATCCACGGGTCATGCACTCCTACGTGGCGCGGCAGTGGTTCGACGACGAGGCGATCGCCTGGGCCATGCACGGGATCGAAGCCGGCGAAGCCTTGGCCTGGAAAGAACTCGGTCTCACCCCGGTCGAAGCCGAACGCCAACAATCAACCGGCGCGACCGCGATGCAGACCGCGAAAGCGTGGTGGGAAGCCGGCATCCCGTTCGAGGAGGCCGCCGATTGGATCGGCGCGGGGCTGACCCCGCAGGAGGCAGCCGACCAACGCGCAAAGGGCATCACCGTCGAGCGAGCCGCCGTGATGCGCAGCCTCCGGAAAGATGACAAGCCCGCATCATGACGAGGCGACCAGCGGGGCGACGAACGGTAGCCCCGGCGCACAGCTCAACGCTTTCAGGATCGGACCGGCGTCAGTCAATTCTCAGGAGGGTGTCACCCAAGGCAACCCGGTCGCCGGGGCGCACACGGCATCGGCGAACGCGAACGCCGTTTACCCTGGTCCCGTGCGAAGAGCCAAGATCACGTATCACCCAATTGCCGTCCCGAAAGGAGAGCTGCGCCTGCCTCCGGACAGGCCCCAACACTCGTGCATGCGGCGCTCTCGCGATGTGCAGCACCCACAAGCCATCCAGAACGTTTGCTCAGCCGTTTCGGGCACCTCGCCGCCGGTGGTCAGCTCGCACTGAAGGTGGAAGCTACGGTTATCGGATGGGGAGGTGGAAGGATGAGCGACGGTTTGGGCCAGGCCCGTACGTGCTCGGACTTGAACGCTTGCACGGGGGCGACAAGTTCCCGTTCAGCGTTCCCGCCGTCGCGAACATCGAGCAGCTGAGCCTCGGCGAGCCGGTGACGCTCTTGGCTGGGGAGAACGGGACCGGCAAGTCAACGATTCTCGAGGCTATCGCCGCAGCGATCGGCTTCGCGCAGCACGGCGGTGAGCTTTCGCGCCTCGGTGAGCTGCCGGCCGTGCCTCGTAACGTCCTCGATGATCAGCACACGCCCTTGCTGGCGCCGGTGCTTAGCGCCACCAAGCCGCGAAACGGGTACTTCCTACGAGCTGAGAGCTTCTTCAACGTTGCCGAGTTCGTCGACAGCGGTGACCGGTTCGCTCCTGACCTTTCGTTATATGGCGACGTTCCGCTCCACGCGCAGTCGCACGGCGAGTCTTTCCTGGCGCTGGCCGCTAACCGATTCGGGGGGGACGGTCTCTACCTGCTTGACGAGCCCGAAGCGGCACTGTCGGTCACCGGTGCGCTCGCACTGCTCGCGATCGTGACCCGCGCCGCCAACTCCGGCGCCCAGTTCGTGATCGCCACCCACTCGCCGGTCCTGCTCGCAGCACCGGGCGCCCAGATCTATGAGCTAGACGAGGAAGGCATCAACAGCGCCGTCTACGACGATCTAGAGGGCGTGCGGCAGATGCGCGGCTTCCTCGACGCGCCCGACCGCTACCTACGGCAGATCATGATCGATTCCGAAGCGGGCGATGGCTGAGCATCGCTGATACCGCGCGTCCGTGAGGTAGGAGGCGGCGCTCTCGCCGGTGACTACCGCTCGCCGCGCCGTCCAGAAGCCGCCAGGGTTGCCTCTCCTGAGGCCTGCGCGAGGCGAGCAAGGAGCGAACCGCGTGACGGCGCTTGGCTCCCCGTTGCGACGAACAGGGCTGCGGAGAGTTCGGCTCGCTGTTCGGGGAGCGTTGCGGATGTCGTACGCATTCGCGATCAGGGCACATTGAAGGTGAACTTGCCGACTTCGCGGCCGACGCTCTGGCCGGGCGCGGCACCGGTCGGGGCGGGCGATGTGGGACCTGTAGTGATCACGAGCGGGACCGTGCACGGTTCCACGGCGGCTGAGACTTTCGAAGAAGTACTGGTTGACGAGCTGGCCCTCGCGGTAGTCGGAGTTGCCCCGCCCGAAGTCGCCGTTGTTGGGACCGCACGCTTCCCCGGGGTGGGCGCTGTTGCCCTGGGCGCGAAGGACGATCAGGCAGGCACCCCCGGCCGTGGGCTCGCTGGCCAGTCGACCGCTCGAGGTCTGATCGCTGATGCTGACGGCATCAGGGCCGAGCAGCCCGTGATGGACGTCGCGCAGGTCTGAGGTCTTGCAGAGTGGCTGGCGGGCAGGTCCGACTTGGCGGCCACGCGGCGCGAGGTGCCCAGGTCGGCCGTGGACCCCCGCAACCGCTAGCTTTCGCGAGGCGTCCCCCACCGATGATTTCTCGTCGATTCGGTGGTCTTGGTTCACATGACACCAACCACATGCCACATGTCCATCTCGCTCGACGGCTTCGTCGCCGGCCCCGATCAGAGCCGCGACAACCCGCTCGGCATCGGCGGCCTGGAGCTCCACCACTGGCACCTGGACGAGCCCTTCCATGAAGCCGACGCCCGCGTTCGCGACGAGCTCATGACACCCTGCGGAGCGTACGTGATGGGCCGCAACATGTTTGGCCCGGTTCGGGGCCCGTGGGACGTGAACTGGCGCGGGTGGTGGGGCGACGAACCGCCCTATCACGCCCCCGTGTTCGTTCTGACCCACTACCCGCACGACCCGATCGCGATGGAGGGCGGGACGACGTTCCACTTCATCACCGAAGGCTTCGATGTCGCCTTTGAGCGCGCGGAGGCGGCGGCCGGCGACCTCGGCGTCGACATCGCCGGTGGCGCCTCCACCGTGCGGCAGGCGTTCGCGGCGGGCGTGATCGACGAGCTGATGCTCGACATCGTTCCCGTTCTACTCGGCGCCGGCGAGCGCCTGTTCGACGGAGTGCAAGACCCCGGCCTGCAGCCGGTCGAGGTGATCCACTCCCCACGTGCGACGCACGTGCGCTACCGCGTCGGCCGTTGACTCGCTTGCCTCCCGGCAGAAGCAGGTCTGCTGGCCGGGCGCCGGCGTCCGCGCGGACTCCACGCCGGTATACGAGCTCTGATCAGTTCGCGCCGCGTGCGGCCGCCCCAGCTGTGCCCGGTTGTCGCTCACTGGGGTGATCGAGCAGCCGTGCTCGCCCCGGCCGGGTCCCGGTGAATGCGTCGATGCGCTCGACGTACGCGATCGCCTCGGCGCGCAGGACGGCGAGATGCAACCGGGCATCAGGTGCAGCTCGGCGCGTGGGATGAGGCGGGCGAGCTGGCGGCTGTCGGCGATGGGCACGAGGCGGTCGCGCCGACCGTGCAGCACGAGTGTCGGGACGCTCACGTCCCGGAGAGGGCCTCTGATGTCGTAGCCGTTCCCGGCTTCGAGCTGGCGGCGCAACCCGTGCCCGCCGTCCCGCTCGGCGGCGGCGGCGATTGTGGCCAACAGTCTCGTGCGCCGGTGCGAGCGACCTGCGGGACGGCCGGCAATGAGCGTCAGGGTCCGCACCCGCTCCGGGTGGGCGAGGCACAACTCGATAGCGATGCGAGCTCCCATCGAGAAGCCGACGATGTCGGCGCCGCCGCCGCCGGCGTCCATCGCCGCGAGCGTGTCCCCCGCCATCATCTCGTAGCCGCTGTCAGCGCTCAACATAGCGCCGCGCATGCGCCGGGACCGCGGAGCGAGCCCTCGTGGCTGGTGACTTGGCGACGACGCGTTACGGGGTCAACCGCCGTTCACGGCCAGCCACGGCATGGCAGAAGGACGGCGAGCGTAGTCGTCAGATGTGCGAGCTAGCCGAACCTGCAGAACGCGCGGACGTCCGGACCGTACGCAGGGCAGACGCGACATCGACACCTTGCCCCAAATGCGCTCAACTCTGGTGCCTCGCGCCTCGGCGCGCTATCGGCACGTGACTTCGACCAAATCGCGACGTCGCGTTTGCCCAGGCTTCGGGCTAGGTCCATGTGATCGTCTTGATTACATGGCCGTTGGCGGCATGCCAGACGAGCTTGGTCGGGAAGCCGTCGCTGGGGAGGCGGTCGCTGGGGTCGTGCAGGACGAACACGTTGTCGATGACGAGGACGGTAAGCGGGTTCCCCGGGTAGCGGCCCTTGTAGTAGAAGGTCACGCTGCGGACGCCATCCGGCGCCAGTCCGTAGACGACGGGGACGCCGCCCGGCGCGCCGCTTGACAGCGTGTGCCCGGTTTCGATGTCGCTGTCGGCGTAGCAGCTGGCGCCGTCGCCGTTGCCGGTGCTGTTGAGCGCCGACAGGCAGACCCCTGGATAGGGCTCCGTGCTGCGCCGCTCGTAGTCGAGGTAGGTCGCCTGGAGGGCGAAGATTCCGGGCGTGAGGCGGTGCGGGATCTGAGGCAGCTCCTGCCGGAGCGCCGTAACCTGCTCGTGGTAGCAGCGTGCGGGCACGGGCGTCCGCAAGTTGACGTTCTGGGCCGGCACGAGGTAGTAGTTCGCGCCGTCGCGGTGCCGGGCGTAGCGGATGTAGCGAGCGTAGATCCCGGTCACGGGAGGGTACGTCCCGTAGCGATAGGTGCGCGGGGTGCTGTTCGGCCCGTCCCAGATCTTGCGCGGTGGAAGGCGGTCGGCTGGTGTCTCGGGCCGGCGCAGCGTTCCGATCGTGGCCAGGATCGAGGCGGTGGGGGATCCCTGGCTGAGGCTTGGCTTTCGGCCCGGGTCGCCGATGAGACCCGGAACGGGGGCGCACGCACGGTCGCGGCGCGAGGTTGTGCCGTCGGCCTTCATGACATAGACCAGCTGCTTGCGCTGGTGGCCGGTGAGGTTCGGGAACGCCGGCGGGCCCGACGCGCCCGGGGGCGTGCCCCCGGGCGGGGTGGTCGGCGCAGCGGGGCGTTTGGGTTGGATGAGAACCAGCGCAAGGGCTGCGATGAGGATGCTCGTCCCGACCGCGAGCAGCACCGGAGTGTGATGACGAGCCGAGCGGGATCGGGACCGCCGCGTGGTCCTCCTGCCGTGGTTGGCGGAGTCCTGGGTTCCTCCTGTCGCGTCGAGCAGTGCTTCGGCCCGCTCGTCCAGTCGGCCGAGCAGCTCCCCCATGGGGGGCGCGGCCAGCGGCACGGGAACCGGGTCGAGACGCCGCAGCCGCTCGATCACGTCGTCCATCACAAGACCTCCATCTCCGGCGAGCGCCCGCGGGCGTCTGGTGTCGATTGCTGCTCGTTCGCCAATGCGCGCTCGAGTCGGCGCCGAGCGCGATGCAGGCGCACGGCGACGGTCCCCCTCCTGAGCCCGAGAACCTCTGCCACCTGCAGGCTGCTGAGTCGCTCCCAGGCGACCAGCAGCAGCAGTTCCTGATCGGTGGCGCTCAGCGATCCAAGCGCCCTCACAAGGCCCAGATCGAGCTCGCTGTCGCGCGGCGAAGCGTTCGCGAGCTGCTCGCTCATCAACCGAGCGATCAGCGCGGCATGTCGGTCCTCGCCTCGCCGGCGGTTGGACAAGACCCCGCGGGCCATACCCAGCAGCCATGGCACGGGGTCCGCCGGAACCTCATCCAGGCGCCGCCAGGCCGCGAGAAACACCTCGGCGACGACGTCGTCGGCCTCCGCAGCGTCCGCGCGCCGGCGAGCGAACCTTCGCACGATGCCGGCGTGAGCCCCATACAGGCGCTCGAATCGCTCGCGACGCTCCATATGGCTTCAAGAGTCCAGCAACCGTCCGGGGATTACACCAATGGGCAGCTGAGGGCTGTCACAGCGGTCGCGCACCTGATCTGTTGGGGGCGAGTCCAGGGGCAAGCGCAGCGACTGCGAGCTGCTGTGTGGTGCGCGTGAGCATCCCGACGCGTTTGGCGAGTGCTGCCGCCGGCACGCGCTTGCCTTGGAAGGTTGGATTCGCCGACGCACCAGCGGGCCGAGAGGTGTCCCGGTGCAAACCCCATCTCGGCTATTGCGACGATGAACAGGGCCGTGCTCGACCTGAGGGCCGGCGCGGTTTCGTGCGAGGAACCGGGTTGACGTCAGGTGCGTATCCGTGTGTGATGTGGCGATGCCCGACGACCACATTCTGCAGTGGGGAAACCCGGCGCTCTATGAGCAGGCGCGGCCCATCCAGGTCTTCGACGATCTGGTGCACGCCCAGGCGGCGCGACTGTGCCGCAAGCTTGAGGCTGCCGATGGCGCGGGACTGGCGGCCACCCAGGTCGGCTCGCTGCGGCGCATGTTCGCCTTCCGGTTCAGCCCGGAGCATGAGACCGACGTGCTCGTCAACCCTCGCATCGTGTGGCGGTCACATGAGCAGGAGCTCTTCCACGAGGGCTGCCTGAGCTTCCTCTCGGTCGTGGTCGTGGTGCGCCGACCGGTTGCGGTTCGTGTTGTCGGCTACAGCATCGACGGCGATGAGCGCGAGCTTGAGTGCGAGGCCTTCGAGGCGTCTCTGATGCAACACGAGATCGACCATCTCGACGGCGTCCTGACCTTGCATCGCGCCGAGCCCGAGGAACGCTACCGCGCGATCACCGCCCTCCTTGCGGGCAGGTCGGCTGACAGCAGCCAAGCTGCCTGGCCGATCACAACGCCTCGGTCCGTAGGCGGCGGCACAGCCGAACGCGACCAGCGCGCAAGCCGATCGCCATTAGACAGACGGCTTGGCGGCGGCGTCTCCCTTGTGGGCCCCGTGACGGGGAGGATCTAAAGCGTTCGGGAGCGGCCGGCGACCCATGCGCCTGGCCGCCCGAGCGACTGCGGCCCAGATCAGACATCTCCGAGCGCTGCAGGTGCGCTTACGGCCCCGATTTCCCGGTACGAGGTCGCGGTTGGATTCGGGCAGGCCGGGGCCGGCGTGGTAGCCGGCGGCCAATGCTCCAGCGCGAGGCTCGGTGATAGGCGGGTCGCTGTGGGTGAGGCCGAGCGAGCGGTCGCCCCTCCGGCAGGGCACGGTAGAAGCGTTGCTTGCCGAGCTCGACAAGCGCCAGGTAGATGACGACCATCCCGACGAGGAAGCCGAAGAAAGCGGCTGGTAGCGGCCGGAAGCCGAGCACGTGTGCGGCCGGGGAGTAGGGCAGGATCGCTCCGACCGCCACGACGACGAGGGTGGTGATTGTCAGCGGTTTGCTCGCGCGGCTGTGGAAGAAGGGGACGCGTCGAGTCCGGATGGCGAAGATCACGAGGCTTTGCGTGGCTAGCGACTCGACGAACCAGCCGGAGCGGAACAGGGCCGCGTGTGCGTTGAAGACCCAGATCATGATCCCAAACGTCGCGAAGTCGAAGATCGAGCTGATTGGCCCGAAGAAGACCATGAAGCTGCGGATCATTCGGATGTCCCAGTGCGCGGGCTTCTGTAGCTGCTCGTGATCGACGTTGTCGGTCGGGATCGTCATCTCGCCGATGTCGTAGAGGAGGTTATTGAGCAGGATCTGGCTCGGCAGCATCGGCAGGAAGCTGAGAAACAGCGATGCACCGGCGGCGCTGAACATGTTTCCGAAGTTCGACGAGGTGCCCATCAGGACGTACTTGATCGTGTTCGCAAAGATCCGCCGCCCTTGGGCGATGCCGTCGGCGAGGATCCCCAGGTCCTTGTCGAGCAGGACGATGTCGGCGGCGTCCTTGGCGACGTCGGTTGCGGTCTGGACGGATATGCCGGCGTCGGCGTCGTGCAGGGCGACGGCGTCGTTGACGCCGTCGCCGAGGAAGCCGACATCGTCGCCCAGGTGCTGTTGGGCTCTGATCAGGCGCGATTTCTGCTCGGGTGTTACGCGCGCGAAGATCGTCGTTTGCGGAAGTCGGCAGGCGAGTTGCTCGTCATCAAGCGTGTCGAGCTCTGCGCCGGTGATCGTTCCGAGGACCTTCAGCCCGAGGTCCTGGCAGACCTTGTTGGCGACGATCGCGTTGTCGCCGGTGATCACCTTGACTTCTACGCCCAGGCGGCCAAGCCGGGCGAGAGCGTCGCCAGCGTCGGACTTGGGCGGGTCCAGAAATGTCAGAAAGCCGGCCAGCTGAAGGCCGCGTTCGGCCTCCGGGGTGAGCTTCGTGTGGCCGTCTGCGCCGCGCGTGGCCACGGCGACCACGCGGCTGCCCTGGGCAAATAGCTGGTCGAGCACCGACTGCGCGCCCGGCGCGACGTTCTTGGTCCGGGCAAGCACCGCTTCCGGTGCTCCTTTGACGATTACCCGGCGTTCCCCGCCGTCTTCCTGGACTAGCACGGAGCACAGGCGGCGCTCGTAATCGAACGGCAAGAGGTCAAGTCGTTCGCTCCGGGCGGATGTCAGCCGGGTCGCATCCGGCGATGCCCACAGAGCGCGATCGAGCGGGTTGCCGCCGACGAGCCGGCCGTCGCTGAGCATCGCCTCGTTGCACAGCAGCCCTTCCCGCAGCACCTCATCTGACTTCTGACCCGCGGTGTCGAGCGCGGAGGACAAGGTGATCTGTCCTTCGGTGAGCGTGCCGGTCTTGTCGGTGAAGAACACGTCGACGTTGCCGAGGTCCTCGATCGCGACAAGCCGCTTGACCACCACCTTGCGCTGCGCCAATCGCCGCGCGCCCGTGGACAGGCTCACCGTGACGATCGCCGGCAGCAGCTGAGGCGTCAGCCCCACGGCGATCGCCAAAGCGAACAGGATCGAATCCAAAGCCCCGTGACCGAGTACGAGGTTGAGCACGAGGATCGTGCCGGCCAGGATCGCCGTCACGCACACGAGCATGATCGAGAACTTGCGCAGCCCCAGCTGGAACGCGGTCTGGGGCTGGCGCTCACCCAGCCGCACCGCGATCTGCCCGAACGCGGTTCCCGCGCCGGTCTGCGCCACAATCCCCACACCGCTCCCGTTCCGCACGACTGTGCCCATGAACGCGCATGACGGCAGCGCCAGCGGTGACTCCGGCGGTCCGACCGCCTCCACCTGCTTCTCAACCGGGAGAGACTCGCCCGTCAGAACCGACTCATCGCACTCCAAGCCATCGGCGCGCAGCAGCCGCAGATCAGCCGGCACGACGTCCCCAACCGACAGCTGCACCACATCCCCCGGAACCAGCAGCGTCACGTCGACCGCGCGTGGCTTGCCGCCGCGTAAGGCCAACGCGGTGTGCCGCAGCTGGGAGTGCAGCTCCTCCACGGCCAGTGCCGAGCGGTACTCGTTGAAGAACCCCAGCCCGACGCTCAGGCCGATGATCGCCAAGATGATCGCCGCGTCGGTCCCCTCGCCCACGAACGCCGACACCACGGCTGTCGTAACCAGCAGGATCAGCAGCGGATTTCGAAGCTGACGCGCGAAGATGACCAGCGGCCTCGCACCGTGGCTTCGAAGCGCGTTCGGGCCCACCATCTCGACCCGCCGAGCCGCCTCCTCGCTGGGCAAGCCGTGCGTGCTGGAGGCCAGCGCCTCCACGACCTCATCGGCACCCATCGTCGCGGCCGCGGGCAACTCCACCGCATCCCACGGCGGAGCAGATGCACGGCGACCCTGTTCTTCTACCGCGAGCGCCATCTCAAGCCCTTAGCGCAGCACTCCCACAGCTCGAAAGAATCCGCGTAAACCACCGAACGGCGACCGTAGAGACCCACCCGGGGCGCCTCTCCACGAACCACTGACGAACCACGAGTCGTGCTGACCGCGACAAATGCCCGACTCCGCGTTGACCCCCGAGCCGGCACCTGCTTCGCCTGCGGCGGCCCTTCAGGCAGCGCATCAACTCGTTCTTGACGCGGGAGCGCGCGCGGACGAGCTGGTCACGGCGAGCGAGGCGCCGGCGCATCCTGCAGGTCCACTCGGGCGGCATCCATACCGCCTCGAGCTCGCCGGTCCACAGCAATTTGGTCAGCGTGCGCGCCTCGAGCCGGTCGGTCTTCGCGCGCGCCTGGCTGTTGCCCGTATCGCTCGGCGAGCGACGCTCCATACACGCGATCGGGCGCGGCGCGTATCGAGTCGCCGTCGGCCAGATTGCCGACGCGTCGTACCTCCCGCACGGCGGCCGCCAGGCGCATCTCGGGTTGCAGGCGGTGTCGGCCGGGCATCACATATCGGGCAGCACGGGATAACCTCGCCCGACTTTCATCGCGAGAAAGGAAGCGACATGCACGCCGTCGTCATCAAGGCCACGATCACCGACCGAGACGCTCTCCCGACTACGCTCACCGAACTCGTGCCGGAAGTCTCTGGCGCGCCAGGGTTCGTCGCGGGCTACTGGATCCTTCTGGGAGGAGACCAAGGCATCGTAATCCTCGTGTTCGACACCCAGGACTCGGCTTCGCTCCAGGCCCTTGCGACCCAAGTCGCTGGCAGCGACGCCGCGACGATCGACAGCGTCGAAGTCGGCGAAGTCACCGCGCAGGCATAGGACCGCCATTGCGAGGACGTCGCGGCGGTCGCGATGCACGGCGACTGACACGCGAAAAGCCACTCCAAGGACGTGTGCCGGTTGCTCTCCCGGGCTCGCGATTGAGCAATCGCAGCGGCGCGTGTGCCGGCCGCGTACCGATGTGTAGCGGATCGCGCTACCTTCCACTACATGACGCAACCGCTTAGTCTTCGTCTATCCGAGGCGACCGTCCAGCGGCTCGGGCGCACTGCCCGTCGGCGCGACCTTCCGCTGCGGACACTGGCGCAGCGGTATGTAGAGGAGGGCCGGGGACTGGTTCGTGCTACTCGCCGAGCCCCGCCAGTGTCTTGGCGGCCGTAGAGTCGATGTCGTCGGTCGCGTCCGGCCGCGGTCGCAGTGCGAAGGTGCAGCTCCCACCGCCGTGCAGCGTGCGGTGGACGCCGCTGACGCTGACGCTGATTGGTCGTGTGTAGCCCTCGGCCGGCACGTTGACCGTGAGTTGAGGGCCATTGATCGAGACGGTGATCGGGGTGCGGCGGATCTGCAGCGGGAGTCGCAGGCCGTCGAGGCGGTCGAGCGCGGTCGGCTTGAAGTAGACGACGTCGTCGACGATCTCGGTGCCGAGGTACCCACGTTGGAGGAGGTCGAGCGTGCCGGCCATCACTCCGAGATGGATCCCTTCTTTGGTGGTGCCGGACTGGGCATCATCGATGTCCGTCTCGAGGGCGAGGAGGAAGCGCTGCCACGACGATTCGGGATCGAGCTCGGCCAGCACGCGCGCGTAAGTGACGTGGCTTAGCGTCGAGCCGTGGGAGGTGCGCCGGTCGTAATACTCGATCGTTCTGCGGGCGGTTTCCGCCGTGTACTCGTAGCCGAGATTTGTGAACAGTTCCAGCAGCTCGCGGGGTGAAAATAGGAAGAAGAGCATGACCGTGTCGGCCTGCTTGCTCACCTTGTAGCGGTCCGGGGTGTCCCCTTCGGCGCGTAGGATCCGGTCGAGGCGCTGGATGTTCCCGTAACGCGCTCGATAACCCTCCCAGTCGAACTCCTCCAGCTCCACGTAGCCTTCGAACTGACTGATGATGCCGTCGGCGTGGAAGGGCACGAACATCTTGCGGCTCATCTCCTGCCAGCGTTGGAGCTCCTGCTCGGTGAGTCGGGTGCGTGCTCGCAGCACCTCGCGCCGGCTGGCGGGCAGTAACTCGAGGACCTCGCGCGCGGTCTTGCAGATCCAGGCGACCATGACGTTGGTGTAGGCGTTGTTGCGCAGGCCGCCCTCTGCAGTGTCGGGGTACTTCTCGTGGAATTCGTCGGGGCCCATGACCCCGTGGATCTCGTAGCGATCCCGCTCGGGGTTGTAGTGCGCGATCGAGGACCAGAATCGCGCGATCTCGAGCATCATCTCGGCTCCGTGCTCGCGCAGGAACTCGATGTCGTGCGTGATCTGATAGTAGTGCCAGACGTTGTAGAAGATCGCCGCGTTCACGTGGCGCTGGTTGCGGCTGAGGTCCGGGTCCCATCGTCCGGACAGTGGGTTGATGTGCATGACCTGCGTTTCCTCTCCGCCGTCGCTGCCGCTCTGCCACGGGTACATCGCGCCCCTGTACCCCGCTTCCTCGGCGTTGGCTCGCGCCTCACCGATGCGGCGATAGCGGTACATCAACAGTCCTCGGGTGATCTCCGGCAGGCGGTAGGTGAGGAACGGGTAGACGTAGAGTTCGTCCCAGAACACATGCCCGCGATAAGCCTCGCCGTTCAGGCCGCGCGCTGGGACGCCGGCGTCGTGATGCGGCGTCAGCCGAGAGCACGTCTGAAGTAGGTGTGAGATATGGAAACGCAGCAGGAACTCCACCCTTGGCTCGTGGGGCAGCGCGATATCGCACACCTCCCACAACTCCCGCCATGCGTGTTCATGGCCCTCAAACGCTCCACGGAAGGTTGGATACCGGCTTGCGCTCTTACCCGCGTTCAGCAGCGGCTCTTGGATCCCACGGTCGCGCGAGGTGTACAGCGCCACCATCTTCTCGATCCGGACCGGCTCCCCCTGCTGCGCGTCAAAGGTGAGAGTCTGTTGGATGTAGTCCTCCATTTGATCGGTGGTGCGCTCAACGCTCACCTCGTCCGCGCCCTGGTAGACGCGGGTACGTGCGGCCTCGGCAATCTCGATCCGTGACTGTCGCGTGCGCGCCTTGAGCGCAATCACCTCGGGAGCGTGAATGCGAGGTCCGTGGGGGTCGAGGTGCCGCCCCCACAGCTGCTGATAGCGCGCCACGCCACGGTTGACGACCCGTCCGTCGAGCGCGGAAAGCACCTGCACCCGCCCGGACCAGTTCTCGGCAACGATTCTCCACTCGAGCGCCGCCAGGTGCATCCTGCCCATGCTGACAAACCGTCGGCTCCGCAGGCTCGTCTCGCGCCCGACGCGATCCCTGAAGCGCAGCTCACGCGTCAGCACCGCGTGCCGCACGTCGTACGAGTGCCGGTAGAAGAGCAGGAGAATGTTCGCGAGCTCCACCGGCTCCTCGTCCTCGAGGCAGAGCTTGAGCGACCAGCACCGAGGCAAATTGACCAGATCCTCATTCGGTACCGGATGGCTACCCAGGACCGTCGACTCTCGGTTATAGACGCCGTGCGCGTACGTCCCCGGATAGTGCACCTCGCTGGCGTCCTCCCACTCCGCGGAGGCGCGAACGCAGAAATAGCCATTGCCAGTCGAGGTCAGCGCCTCACGCAGACCCTCCTCCTCGGGCACGAAGCCGTCGTAGACGAGCGTGAAGCCGGCTGCTGTATACGCTCGCTCGCCCATCGCCTTCAGCGGCCCACCATGTCCGCACGGTCCGCCGGACCGCGGAGAGGGCCTGGGATCGCGCTTCCAAGGCACGCTGGGGGCCGGCCCGCGGCCTCCTGCCAGTTGACGACTATCGTGACCGTGGCGCTCCTCTCTCAGCGCGCGACGCTACAAGATGCCGACCGTCCGGCCATCAGGCATCTGCAACGGTTGTACTGCGGAGAAATACGCAGCCGGCAGCTTTGCGGGAAAGCCGCCGAACGAATCAGGGGCTTCACCAGATGTCGCCGACGACGCGGGCGGCCAACATCCCAGGAAGTACCGGCGTGAAAGGCGGTGCGACCCATGGTCGACCCGCGATACATCACGATCACAGTCCGATACGACCGGGAACCCAAGTCGGGGCGGTCGCTTGAATGGATTGCGCCTGAGCTGAAGGGCGCCGCTCTCCGCATGACCGAGGACCATCTCGGCGACCCAACACCCTCTCGGACGTGGGCGGGGCTCGTGGACGGACCGACGTACGAGCAGCTCGTGAACGCCTGGCGACTACCCACAGAGGCTGACGAGGCCAGCGACGATCGCGATCCGGTCACCCACACCTATACGCTCGACGGTATGAACTGGGAAGCGGGCTCCGTATCTCCGATCGTATGCGTGTCTCTCCAGGTATGCAGCAGGCCCCACCGCACTGAAACATGGCCGCCCGGCTCAACTCGCCGGAACCGTCCTTGTCGGCGATGAGCGGCCTACGAGGTCGATCCCTTGCAATCGAGCGCCGGCACCCGGCCAGCCGCAAGAACGACTGCCCGGGAACCATCGTCCGGACGGCGGCAAGGCTGGCGAGAGTCCTCGTGTCTTGATAGCCGTCGTCTGTGATCGTGACGATGCCCACCAGGAAGAGGCGTGTCGATGCACGACGGCGCGGTATTCGCCGAGCATCCGTTCAGGCCGGGGTCCTCGGGTTGTGTTGACGGATCGCGGATCAGGAACTATCGGGTGCGGTCCGGCGGGTCGTCTGGGGCGGCTGATCGTTGTCGCCACTTGCAGTGGCCCCGGGGTAGACGCTTGAAGTGGCCCCACCTCGCGTCGGTTGTTGTTGGTGTGGATCTTGCCTGATGAGGCGGTGGTGGGTGTCGCGACCCGTCGTCACGGAGC